>Ga0105054_10008543_pt1 | contig 13517 bp, 7 predicted proteins | sample BON02_FD_78091 | JGI IMG/M metagenome (GOLD analysis project Ga0105054, IMG submission 78091) | Freshwater microbial communities from Lake Bonney liftoff mats and glacier meltwater in Antarctica - BON-02 (megahit assembly) | ecosystem: Environmental > Aquatic > Freshwater > Ice > Glacier...
GCTGGGTGGTAAAAGTCCCCTCTCATGGTTTGTTACACAAACCACTGCCGGGCAAGGCGTGGCCTTCGAACGAAAGGCTGCCTAAAAGAGTTGGGAGACCGGAACGTAAACGGGACAAGACCACCTGAGGATCGTTGCCGCGTAGGTATGGTTTTTGATGTCAGGCGCGGAGGCCTTCGCCAACTTTTTCGGTGGGATCGCTCGACCGGCACATTGAATGGCCGTCCAGTTCGAGGCGATATGCGGTGTCGGCCCAGACTTCGGAACTTGTGTTCTCGGTGCTGACGATGTGCCTGAGTTGCCATCCATCGGCGTCCGACGCAGAGGTTACCATGCTCTCGCGGATGATCCCGAAACGGCGTTGATTCAGCGCAGACTTCAAGCGTGATACAGTGCATCAGGATACGGCGCGCGGATATGGGCGCGCAAAGTGAAGCATATGGTCACCGACAAACCTAGCGTGGTTCAAGCCCCCAACATTTGGAAACCTGAACCACATTTCAGCGCAAAGTGGAATCCCGTCTATGGATCCGAAGCCTGCGAGGCTGGGGCGCATCTCACCTCATGCTCGCCAACCACGCATCGACAAGATCAAGCTCTTTTGCGGGGAAGATGTCTTCTGCGACTAACTTCTCGTAACAAAGCCGCATCGCGCCGCCCAGCCTGTCCATCCCAACCGGCAAGTCCAGGGTTTTCAGATGGTCGATGATGATCGCGTTCTTCAAATAGCCGGAAACCTCGGCCTCAAAGTCCTTCAAAAGGTTATGATCGTTGCGCTCTTGCCAGACGTTCGCCTTGTGAAACACCAAAGGTTGTCCATTTGCGGCCATGACAGCACCGGTTACAAAGCTGCGCCAGATGTCCACCATGCGGAACGAACAGAAAGACGGCAGGTACAGCAGCGGGAAAAGTTCCGAGAACCAGGTCGTATTTTGGCTGTTGAACGGGCACCAGGACTGCCCGACAAGCCCGACGGACTGATCCTGACGGAAGGTGATGGGCAGCTCGCCAATAAGCCGATAGATGGCATCGACATCCGGATCGTCGTCGGCCAAGCCCTGCTGCAAAAGGGCCGACGCCACCTGAACGTCACCAAGCGGAGGGACGTCGTCTTTCAGGCGTTCCAGCGGGAAGCCGCGGGGCCACACCGGCATATCGGTGTAATAGCGGTATGTGTTCACCCAACCGGCATCGCGTACCACAGCCTGCGACATGGTCCGCTCTCGCGGGGCAAAGAAGACCTCTCGCGGCAGGTTGTCGTCGTCGGATTCGACGATGCAGTCCACGCCTTCCGCTATGGCCTGAAGGTAGCCCATGTTCTTGCGGGAATAATGATTGTCCACGATCAGATCGGCATAGGGAAAGCCGCTGTCGCGCTGTGTTTGCGCCGACAGATAGGTGGCCGCAAAATCCCTGTAGGATGCGTCGGGGGTCTTCAGATCACCCACCACATAAAACCTCCAACCTGACCGGTTGGCGCCATTGGCGAACATTTCCATGGCTTTGGTCGGCGTGTTAATTGTCGTCACTACAATAGCGGTCGAAGGCGATAACATGTAATTCTCCTCTGGATTTTGGCCCTATAGCCGACGGCGCAATGAAAAGCCACGCTGCCTTGGCGGAACGATCGCGGAACCTTGTTTTCAGATGGTTTCCCTGCCCTTCAAGACGCCGATCCGATCAATGTAGTCGTAAAGCTGCTGGTCCTCTTCGAACAGGGCCAGATCTCGGGCTTCCTTCATCTCGACCGCGTCAGGGGCCGGTTTGTCGCGGGTCTCGTTGCGGCGCTGGTATTCGACGGTGTCTGGCCAGCCCAGAATGCCGCGCAGGACCTCGATCACCTCAAGGGATTTGCTGATCGGCGCAGCGACGGCAAAGTTTCCAAGCGCCTGCCTGGCCTCTTCAAAGCCGGTGTTCTGCCGCCCGGTGACCATTTCACACATCAGGTTCAGGCTTTTCCGGCCGCGGGCGGCCTTCAGTTCCAGCATCAGAAATTCCTTGAACGACATCTGGCTGACGATCTCGTGGCGGGGGTTTCTGATCGCCGACCGGATATACCGATATCCCGAATAGAACCGGTCCAGCGGATCGCGCAGCAGCGTGGCATATACGATCTTCTTGGCGCCTATCACCTTGCGTGCCTCCGGCGATGCGGCGCTGGCGAACTGCTTGTGGATGCCCCAGGGTTCATGCGATGAGAAGGCATGAAGATCCCGGGCGGTTTCCAACGTCATTTCGGGCAGCGGATCGCCGACGATGGTAGACGCCCAGTGACCGTAGTACAGGCCAAGATGGCGGCCATAAAGGTTCCCGAGGAGCCCGGTAAAGGATGTACCCGCCGCCTTCGGGATATGCGTGAAGACGAACAGATGCTCCGGCACTTTGCCCACCAGCCAGTCGGGCGTTCCCTTGAAACGATCGTCGATTTTCATTTTGCTCGTGTTGTCCAGTGCTTCCCCGCTTTCCTATCGTTCCCAAACCGCATTGGAAACGGGTAAAACACCCTGCCTGAACCGCAATCCGGTCGATTGTTTTCGCGTCGGCACAAGACCCTCGGCGATGATCGACCCCGACTGCAGGTGATACAGACGGCCGGGCAAAGCGGCGACCGCCCGATACACTCAGGACGCCCTTAACCGTGTGACATTGTCCAGGTACCAAGCATAGGTCTCTTCGAGACCTGCCCGCAGGCCGATCCGGGATGTCCATCCCATGCGCGCCAGCCGGCCGACCTGCATCACCTTGCGCATCGTCCCATCTGGTTTCGTGGTATCAAAGGCAATGCGCCCATCATAGCCCACCACCTCTGCAATCATCCGGGCCAGCCCGGCAATCGTTACCTCTTGCCCGGTTCCCACATTGATATGGCTAAGCATCGGCTGGGTATTGACCCGATAGGTTTCGCGATCAAGGCTCAGGACAAACAGGCTGGCGGCGACCATGTCGTCCACGTGCAGAAACTCGCGCTGCGGATCTCCCGTACCCCAGATCACAACTTCGGGGGCACCGCTTTCCTTGGCCTCATGGAAACGGCGCATCAGGGCTGGCAGAACGTGGCTGTTCTCGGGGTGAAAGTTGTCGCCGGGCCCATATAGATTCGACGGCATCACCGAACGAAAATCCACATCGTATTGCCGGTTATAACTTTCGCAAAGCTTGATGCTTGCGATCTTGGCTATTGCATAGGGTTCGTTCGTCGACTCCAGCTGTCCCGTCAACAGCGCCTCTTCCGGGATCGGCTGCGGCGCTTTCCGCGGATAGATACAGCTAGAGCCAAGTTGCAGAAGCTTCCTGACCCCGATGCTGTACGCCTCGTGGATCACGTTGCAGGCGATCATCAGGTTTTCGTGGATGAATTCCGCCGGATAGGTGTTGTTGGCATGGATGCCGCCGACCTTTGCCGCCGCAAGGATGACCACATCGGGCACGGTGTCCGTCATAAAGCCGCGCACGGCCTGCTGATCAGTCAGGTCCAGTTCACCGTGGGTCCGGGTCAGTATCTCGACAGGCTCTCCGGACTGTTCCAGATGGCGCACAATCGCTCCGCCAACCATTCCCCGGTGACCGGCAACATAGTATTTCATGGCTTTTGCACCTGGCCTGCCCGGCTCTCAATTTTCGATTGCGATGGGAATATCATGACCGTGGGCTTTCAAAAAGGCATGACGCTGCGCGACCCTAAGATCCTCGGCCACCATTTCGGCACACATATCGCGTGCGCTGATCTCGGGGGTCCAGCCCAAGTCAGCCTTGGCTTTCGCCGGATCGCCCAAAAGTGTTTCCACCTCGGTGGGGCGGAAATATTTCGGATCGATCCGGACAATGACGTCGCCCGGTTTCAGCGACACGACGCGGTCCCCCCTGATCGCGGCCACGCGTCCGATCTCGTTCACACCTTCACCCTCGAAGGCAAGTTCGATGCCAAGATCCTCGGCCGCCCAGGAAATGAATTCGCGCACCGAAAATTGCTTTCCGGTGGCGATGACATAATCCTTGGGCGTGTCCTGTTGCAGCATCATCCACTGCATCCGGACGTAATCCTTGGCATGGCCCCAGTCGCGCAGTGCATCGATGTTGCCCATGTAAAGACAGGATTCCAACCCCTGCGTGATGTTGCACAAAGCGCGGCTGATCTTGCGGGTCACAAAGGTTTCGCCGCGCCGCGGGCTCTCATGGTTGAACAGGATGCCGTTGCAGGCATAAATGCCATAGGCCTCGCGGTAATTCACCGTGATCCAGTAGGCGTATAGTTTTGCCACCGCATAGGGCGAGCGCGGGTAGAACGGCGTATCCTCGGTTTGCGGGATCTGCTGCACCTTGCCATACAGCTCCGAGGTCGAGGCTTGGTAAAACCGGGTCTTGCGCTCCAACCCCAAAAAGCGGATCGCCTCAAGCAGCCGCAGGGTTCCGATCGCATCCACATCTGCAGTATATTCCGGTGCCTCAAAACTGACCGCAACATGGGATTGCGCGCCCAGGTTATAAACCTCGTCGGGCTCAACCTCGCGCACGATCCGCGTCAGGTTTGATGTATCGCTCAGATCGCCGTAATGCAGCTTGAACTTGGGGTTCGGCGTGTGCGGATCCTGATAGATGTGATCGACCCGCTGCGTATTGAACATAGAGGCACGGCGTTTGATACCATGAACCTCATACCCTTTCTGCAAAAGCAATTCGGCGAGGTAGGACCCGTCCTGTCCCGTTACACCAGTGATCAGCGCTTTCTTTACCACGTTCAAATTTCCACTTCATGTTGCCAACGGGGCAGTGCCCTGAAGCACCTTGTCCGAATGATCTGCGAAATGTTCGTCAAGCAATCTGTCCAACTCGTCATCCGGGAAATCGAAATTCGAATACATCACATTCGTGTTCTGCGTGATCTTTGTAACCCGCGGATGATATAATGTACCCTCGGCATCCCGCACCAAGCTCCAGAACTCCAGTTGTTTCATATGCTGACGCTCGGCGAAACAGATACCGGTGCGATCGCCAAGCCAGGTCAGAGGGACAAGACCGCTGCCGATCACGGCAATGAAGAAATCGCAATGGTATGACCACGCCAGTGTTTCTTCCATTGTCACATCAAGCCCGTTGACGGCCAGGATGTCCGGGTCGATCTTGGCCCGGATTTCCTCCATCACATCAGTGCAATCCCGGAACCCATCGAAAACCACCGCGACGGGCCTGTCGACCCTTGTCGCATAGCAATCGATAAACCGGGCCAATCCCTCGACCTGCCTGTCCCAGCTTTTGTTATGCGCCCGCAGGTTGACAAAAAGGACATCGTAATCGCGGCATATCCTGCGGAATTCGCCATAACGATCCGGTATATTGCATTCGAAAACGGCCAGACCAGAGCGGCGGATCGACTCTGCATTGGCAGGATCCACCCGGGACGCTGTCGGGCGGATCAGAAAGGCCCGTTCCGCCAGCACCCGGTCAAGCAGGGCGTCGGCATGGGTGCGGATAACATTGAAACTGTCCTGCGGCAGGTAATTCGCGCAATCCACCCAGTTGTCATGCAGCTCGGCGATATCCAGACGGCCAAGCTGTTTTGCAACAGGCACTAGGGACAGCGCACCGCAAAGTTCATTGTAAAAGAAATGCCCCATGTTGCGGCAGGTTTTCGTGATCAGCAGCGGTTTGACCATCTGGCCACGGTAGTCTTCTAAATCCGCGCCCCGTTGCGCCAATAACGCCAGATATTGGTTCAGAACGTCTTCAGCCCTGCGCCATGACAACGACCAGTAGTTTCGGTCGAAAAACAGAAGGTTCAGCGTCGGGAAGAAAACCAATGCCACTGAACCAGAGAAAGAGACATCGCTGAACAGGACAAAGGGGAAGCCGTCATGATATTCGTAGGCGACCGAGGTGACCATGCGTTCCGGCAAGGGCAGGCTGGACAAGGCGTGGATGTCATCTCCGCCCGTGCGGGGCGACCGGATGCGTCCGTATTCGGTTTCAAGAAAGCGCCGCTTGTAGGACAGGTCGACAACAGGGCTGCCCGCAGCCCAGTCGTTCTTTGTGCCATGGGTCAGCGAACGGCAGAACAGGGCCTCGATGGCTTCATGATCAAGCCCGGCGCCCTTGAGATCTTCGGCGCGGTCGGCGATTTCATCCAGCTCGATCAGGTCCAGTTGCGTGCAGTCAAAACCCTCACTCAGCTGCCGAAAGGCCGCCCGGACGTCTGTTGGTGCAGAAAGGTCCTGTGCGCCCATATCGGGCTGCTTTCGCGACGCATGCCGCAGGTCCAGCCGCGTCAGCGTCGCGCCGATCCAGTAGGTCGATACGCAAAGATCCACAGTCTTCTGGTCAGGTGTCGCCCGTGGCAGATGGAAGGTCGAGCGAAGACAGAAATCGCTGAACCGTTTCCGGCAAAGCGCGTGCTCCCCTGCCAGGACTGCGAAGTCCACGTAGGGCGTGCCCTTCTTGATAAGGTCCAGCTCTATGTCCAGATCGCTTTCATGGGTTTGCGACAGTTCGATTGTGACCAGCCGCACGTCTTTGCGCAGAAGCGGCGAAAGGGCCATGCCACTGTCAGTGACCGGAACAGAGACGGCTACCGCTGCCTCGAGAAGCAAATTCTTTGTGCGGACAGGCAATTCACTACCCATTACCCTTCCGATCCTATCAAGGCCAACATGGCGGTTGGATGCCCCATAAACCGCCTGCCTTTCAATAGAGTTTCGTTAAAGAAATAGCGCATGAACCACATATTCTGGCTTTCTCATGGTGCGGGCCGCGCCGATCATGCAGGTTATTTCGACCAGGCCATTGGATTGCTCGGGCCTGTCAGCCCATGCGACGCGTAAGCTTCCGAAGTCGCTCGCCTTGGCTTTTGGCTGACTCCTCAAAAGCTCAACTCGCCCGAACTCAATATGACCCCGCGCGCTCTTTGATCGATGCTGCTGGAGGGGATGACGACCTCTGACCGGACCTTGACCGTGATGGTCTTGTCCGCATCTTTTTCGAAGTCGAATTCGAAAAGGAATATCTCTCCGAGGAAAACCTGCGGAGAGACAACATTTTCACCCCGAACAGAGATATGCAGCCGGTTCTGCCGGTATTTCAGCGAAAAGTCGGGGTTCCAGAACTTCAGCGACAGCGACGTCGGCTTTTTCTTCGTCCTGAGCTGGAATTCGCAGTCGCCACCGATCCAGCCATCGGGATCGTAATAGCCCTGTACGACCTGGAAATCGGTGTACTGGGGATCGGTCCAGTTCACCGAACCGTCCGGACTAGTCATGTCTCGCATCCTCTATCACCTTCCTGAGTTGCTCGGTGTAGCCTTCGGACGAGCAATGCGCGCCGATATAGGCCAGGGCCCGCGTCCGCAGGTCGGTCCACGACTTGACATCGGTGTAAAGACGCACAACCGATTGCGCGAATTCCGCCGGATCGAGAGTTTTCGGTGCCGACAGGGGCACGTCGCTTTCGGCGACGCCCTTTTCGGCAAGTTGCGTGCGCAGAAGCGGGGTGACGACGGCAGGCAGTCCCAGGGACATGGCGTGATGCACCTTGTAGGGGATGCCGCCGGCATAGCGGGTCGGTGCGACAAAAACCCGGGCATGGGCGAATTCCTGCGTCAGTTCCTCTTCGCTGACCGGGCCTACCAGTTCGATATTCGGGGCGGTTTCGAAGATGTCCGGCTTGGGCAGCGACGGATTCCAGTAGCCCACGATGCGAAACTTGGCATCGGGAAGGTCACGGATAACATGGGGATGCACCTTGCGCAGGTACCAAAGCAGAGAATCGAGATTGGGGGATTTCTCTTCGTGTATCGCCCCGCAGAACAGAATGTCGGCCCGGTCCTCAAAGGATGTGGGCTGCGGGTTTGCCTGCAACCTGTGGCCCAGAACCTCGGCTTTCCTGTTGATCCCCGACTGCACACTTTGGCGATCCGCCTCGTTGACCACCACAATCGTGTCCAGGTCTTCGGTGTGAATCAGTTCCCGGTGCACCATCTTATCCGCCTGCCCGGACAGGTCTATGCCCACAAGTTTCTGATAGGACACCTCTCGCGTGGCGGCGATCGCCTCTGTGTCGCACACAAACCGCGGTCGCGTCGATCTGTCGCCCAGTGTTGCGGCAATGTTGGCCGCAGTCTGAAAGTTGTGGGTCCGGCAACACCAGACAATGTCGATTTCACCGCTGGTGCGCTTGAGATAATCCTGAACGCTTTCCGGATGGCTTTGACCAAGCAGAACGGTGACGCCCCGCTCCTCGAGATGACGGTAGATAGGGGTTCCCCTGTTGTGACTTGCCCAGACCGTTACCCGCCAATCAAGGGCCAGAAACGTCTCGACAATTGAAAACGTTCTGGTGAAACCGGACCCGAAACCGGGATCCGGCAAAAGATCGTCGTAGATGAAAACGTGACGGGGACTCATTTGGGATCGGTCGGACAGAAGTTTGGCGTGGCGCGGCTCGACCCGGGGCTGAGATCTCAGAAATTTGGCGTTCCGCTTCTGGAACACCTTACGGTGCCGCGCCATGATAGAATATGAAACGCTTGGCGGGCGGCCACTGCTGAAACTGGCGTATTCATAGTGGATCACGACGATCCGCGGATCATACACGACCCGCTTCCCAAGCTGCCACAAACGGGCGCAAAGATCGGTTTCCTCGTAATATCCGGGTGAAAATTCTTCTGAAAACCCGTCCAGTTCTTCAAACAGCTCACGCTTCACGATCAGGAAACATCCCGAACAGTAATCGACGTCCCGTGGGTACATATACCGGGCATGAGTCGGGTCGTCGTCGCGCCCGTCTCCCTTGGTCGAGCCATCCTGCCAGATGGTGTTCCCGGCCTCCTGCAGAACCCCGTTGGTCTGCACGATCCGCCCTCCCGCAGCCCCAACATCGGGGGCATCGACCGTTTCGCATGCGAAATAGATCGCATCCGGCGACACCTCCATGTCGTTGTTCATGAACAGAAGGTTTCGCCCCCTGGCCACGCCCGCCCCTAGATTGCAGGCTTTGGTATAGCCAAGTGCCGCCGGTTCGCGGATCACGACGATGTTCTCGAACCAGCGCTCCAGTTCCACCACACGATCGGTCGAGCCATTGTCGACGACGATCACCTCTATGCGGGGGCCGCTGGCATCATTTGCGATCGCGCAAAGCTGCCGCAGGCATTGATAGGTGAATTCAGCCTGATTGTAGACCGGAAGGATACAGGACACATCGATCGTGTCATGCTTTGGAAACGCGTGAACGCGGCCACCTTTGAACATGTTCTGCGCCGCAAGCTTGGCGCGCTTCTCGAACAAGGCTTTCGCGGGCTCAAGACCGACATTCATCGCAACCAGCGGCCGGCGCGGGATCAGTCCGCGCTTCGAGCCCACTTTCAGAAAATGCTCGAAAACCCCAGTCAGCCCCATCGACGTCACTTCGCCAAGAACCTCAGGCTGGCGCTCTATGTAATAAGCGCTATCAAAATAGGGGTTTGGCAGCCTGTTTTCCGACACTCCATGAAGCAGGAAATGCGAATTGGCACTCGTTAGACCCGAATTAACCGAGGTGGCGATGTCGGGATATTTCCACAGGTAGAATTCCCTGTCGAAATCCGGCGAGAATTTGAGATCCTCAAAAATTCCGACTTCGCCAAAATGATGGATAAGCGTCTCGAATTTCTTACCCCGGCCAACCAGCATTTCTATACCGGGATTGATGTTTCGATAGTATTCCGGATCAAACAGGATGCTTGTCGAAATGTTTTCATCGAACGTGCCCTGCACGAACGTGTTGAACGGTTTCGCCGAGCTCGAAAGCCCCGCCTGTTTCAAAAAATGCGCCGAATCAAAAAGCGCCGACGGTCGGACTGTATTCTGGTCTTCCCAACGCATGAAATAAGTGAACCCGGATACCAGATCACCCGCTTCCACGACCCTTGCGATTTCGGGATTGCCTGCCCTGTACCGGTTTTCCCGGAACATCCAATGCGAAGACAGGGGATACGACTGAATATTGTCCAAAAATACGGTGCGGATGTCCCCCTCAACATTGATACTTAACTTCTCAAGTTGCTTCTGCACAAAAGACGTGCAGAAAAACGGATTGGGTTGAAAACCTTCTTTATATCCTATCGAATAATAGTGGTCTTTTTCGTCTTTAAAAATACCGTTCTCTATCGGTATTTTGACTTCTGGATATCTTTTTATATACCAGTTTGCGTCAAACTTAAATTCAGGCGGAAAATTCTCCTCTCTCAGAGAGTCTTGGTTGTTTGCAGTTTCCAGGATAGGCCTAATGAACACGCTTAAGTCTTTCTTTCAGTACAAGGAAATCCCACAAACTCTGGACAGAGCGCTCTGCCTTTCGAGGTGCTTGAATTCGCCTTTTTCTGTGGTACGCCGCACGATTTACAGCACTGGCTATAGCAGGCCCCAGCCAACATCAAGCATCTGGTGGAGGCCAGCCTGGAGCAGGCAGATGGAGCCCGCAAGACCCTATGGATTGGGTGCGTTGCGATGCGCGGCACTTGATAACGCGGGATCGTCGGTCGCGGCGCGCACAGACGGTCATCATCCGCGTCCGCCGCTGCATGACCCTTCATCGGATCAATGCGTCGATCAGTCCGACTGCATCAGAAGACCAAAACAGTCAGGTCAATAGTTTTATTTAGAATCTGACAGACTTTTAAATCTAAAATTCTTCTCTATCATTAACTAAATAAACTTTCGTATGGGCTATTTTCGAAAAATTTCTTTATTTCTCCAAAATTTTCAATCATTTCCTGGTCTTTTTGTTTCACTTCGATTTTTTTAGTGCCAGGGCTGAAGTCAACATTTTTGACTCCTAAAAATTCGGTCACATTTTTGAATTTTTCATTTGGATCGTCCTGGAGATCCTCGTAAGTCGTTGCGATACTTCTGTGGTTTGCAAAAATTTTGCTGTATAATTCTTGCCATCTGAGAGAATTATTAAAAGAATCCTCAATCAATTTAGGATCAATTTTGATTGAAATTTTTGGAATAACAATTGGCGCCTCACGCGAATTGAATCGACCCGATACATTAAGTGCAAGATATTCTGACAGAAATCGCTTCCATATATTCTTTCTACTCATATGAATGATTTTAATATCTTGATTACGCTGCACGTACTCACGTGCCGTTAGAAACCTGGGGTCAGAAAGTTCTTCATATTTGAATTTGAATCCAACGGCCTTAAAATCTCCTGAATATAATACGTACTTATCGACAAAATTTGCCGGATTTCGAAACCGCTCCTGAACAAGATAGTCAGCTATTGCACCGGGGTGGGAATAGTTCAAACCTGCAAACTCAAGATTGCCATCTCTACGAAAATTGAGAACTTCGCCATGAGAGCAGATATCTGGATGTTGGCTTAACGCTGTTGACAGCATCGAACTTCCTGTTCGCGCCTGACAGACGATGATAAATCGAACGCTATGCATCGGGTGTTCCCGTTGATTTGGTGCCTGAGGTCTGATGCATGTAGATATCCCGCTGTTGCGCCGCTCCAATTGTTCACTTAGGCTCTCTTTCACTCTAAGACCATGAAGTTTTTCGGGCGGCAGGCAGGGCGCCGTCATGCCCCTTAGTTGCAAGGCGGTCCATCGGCGGGGTTTATTGCGGTCGTCTGGAGCCAGCTGCAGGGTGGCCTCCAGATGGCTCCAGACGACCGCACTTGGCTGGGCAATCTGATTCCAGTGCTTTGATGATTTCTTGTAAGGGACAGGATTATGCATGCCGATCTGCCCGGCCACTGTTGGCCAGTCAAGCAGGGTGATCCCCGACCGGACCTCGACCGGGGCGGTACGGATAAGATAATGCGCAACCGCGCGCGTCAAAAGCCCTGGCCCCGTCTTGCTCCAGGTGGTTTCGTTGTCTCTGCGAAGGATTGCATCCCGCGCAAGCTGGGCAGCATGCTGGATTACAGGGTGATGGGGCGGCGCAGCGATGAAGTTGTTGCCAATCCCGCCGCCCAGAGCTTCACGATACAGGATCGCTCCCGGACCTGCCGCCAGCAGCCGCTCCAAGTCGCCATAAAGATAGTCGTCGGCATCGGCATAAACGCCGCCCTCGCAAGCCAGCAGGCACAACCGCAGAAGATCGGCCTCTTCCGCCGGGTTTCGGGCAAGCTGGAAGGCTCTGACCCAGTTCGGCCCCATGTTTTCGCGCAGAAACGATGCCGCGGCGGCCTTCTGCATGGGCCGGTGCGTGAAACCCTCGGCGCGCGCCCAGCTGTCGAACATCCTTGCAATGGCTTCGGGAACCTCGGCACTGTCCCAGTACTGAAATATCTGTCTGGGAATAATGCTCGTCGCCGGACCGGGCGACGGTGCTTCGTTGGTCGCCGCGTCCCATTCGCCCACGATCCGCAGCGCGGCGCATGTCGAACCGGGCCGGGCCGCCAGCCATTCAGTCGGCGTGTCGAGCCCCCCGGTTTGAGACAGGAAATCCTTCTCCAGTTCGAACTCCATCATCTGCTGGCCTACAAGCCCGGCCCGGAAATGCGGCGGCGTATGCCCTGGATGGGTGCCGTCATCCCAAGGGAAATCTGACCCCTCTGTCGTCGGATCAAGCTGGTTGAACTTCAGTGTATTCAGCAAGTTGCGATGCTGCTGCCTGATTTGCCCCAGCTCCCAAAGGCCTTTATAGCTTTCGGCCACAGACCTGATATCGCCCTTATAAGCTTGCAGAAGAAACCGGCTTTCCAGGATGTCGGGCCAGGCGGCCCGGTCTTTCATGGTATCGATATGCGCTCGGACCTCGTCGTATCGGCCCAGCTTAAGCGCTTCACGGACATAGAACAGCTGCAGCGCCCGGCTGCCGGTCCATCGTCGCAGACAGAACTGCAGGTAACGCAAACCGGTCTTATAGCGCTGTGTGCCGAACAGGGCCTTGGCCAGCCGAAGCGCATCCGCTTCGTGGGACCGGGTCTTCTGGCTGCGCCGTTCCAGCCAGAGAGCCGCGGGGTATTGCATTGTATTTAAAAGAACATTTATTTCAAGTTGATCAGCTGTTCGGGTACCGATCCGAGAGCGCAGCTGACCGGTTACGGCTGAAATCACCTCGGCATGCGCGGGATTGGAAAAGTAGGTGTAGATATGGGTCAACAGCTGGATACTGGTCGGATCCGCCGCGACTGCGGTGGTAAGACAAGCTAGTTCCTCTTCGATCCACCCTGTCATGCGGTACGCCTTGACCAGCAGGAAAAGCAGTTGCGGATTGCGGCTGTCCTGTTCGAGCTGCCTTTTCAGAATTCCGATCGCAACGTCTAGATGCACCCGCATCGCTGCGGGATCGGACCGGTGGCGCGCAATGTCCCCCAGCTGCAGCAGCGCCCAAATGTTGCCCGGATGTGCCGCAAGGAGACCCTCCAAAACCGCGCAGGCCACATCGGTCTCGCCCTGTGCCACCAGAAGCCGCGCGTGCAGCAGATGTACCGGCGGCATCGCGCCGTCCGGGTCCAGCGCAAGGGCGGCTTCGATATGGCGCCGCGCCACAGCCAGGTCGCGCCGCTCCCACGACAGCTTGGCAAGCTGA
>Ga0105054_10008544_pt1 | contig 13516 bp, 15 predicted proteins | sample BON02_FD_78091 | JGI IMG/M metagenome (GOLD analysis project Ga0105054, IMG submission 78091) | Freshwater microbial communities from Lake Bonney liftoff mats and glacier meltwater in Antarctica - BON-02 (megahit assembly) | ecosystem: Environmental > Aquatic > Freshwater > Ice > Glacier...
ACCTCTTGCTACTGCATGTGCTGCTGCTAATTTCGCTGTAGTCAGCGTGTCCTTGAACGTTCCTACCCCTCCTCCTCCTCCTCCTCCTCCTCCTCCTCCTCCTCCTTCCCCCAAACCTGTAACCCTAAAAACGGTCGGCTTCTCCTCCATCCGTGCAGCAATGTAGAAGGAAGAGGCGACGGAGGGTTTGAAGGAGGGCTGGATGGAGGGAGGGGGGGAGGACAAAGCCGCGTTCCTCACGTTCTTCACAAAACGGACGTCGCGCTCTTGTGATCGCCCACGCTGCTGCTGCTGCTGCGGCTGTTGGCGCTGTTGGTGCTGTTGGGGGGGTCGCTCTTGTGACCTATCCCACTGTTGTTGTTGCTGCTGCTGCTGCTGCTGCTGCTGCTGCTGCTGCGATTCTCGTTCTCGCGACCGCGACCGACTGCGTCCTCGTTGTTGGTGTTGAATGACGGTACGTTCGTACTGCTGCTGCTGCTGCTTCTGCTTTTGCTGCTTCTGCTGCTGGTGTTGCAGCTGTGGCATTCTCACCACCTCCACCACTCGCCCCTCCTCGCTGGCAAATGTGCCCACCCCATTCGTCCTACCACCAGAATCTATCGCTCCTCCCCCTCCCCCTCCTCCCCCTCCTCCTCCACCGCGTGCAGAGTTGGCCGCCGCAAAGCTTCCCCAAAACGTCCTCCCTCTTCCCCCTTCTCCTCCGCCTGCTGCTGCTGCTGTTCCCACTGCTGCTGTTTCTTCTGCTCCTGCTGTTGCTACTGGCACACAAACAGAACGCACGGACTGCTGCAAAGCTGAGGAGAAGAGTCGACCCCCCATCCCTCCACCTGACCGGGAGCTGGAAGAGGACGAGGAAGAGGAGGAGAGCGTGCGGGTGTGTCGATGGTGGTGGTGGTGCTGCTGCTGCTGGTGCTGCTGCTGCTGCTGCCCATGACGACCTCGATTGTCGTGTTCATAAACTACACTAGCACTTCCGCGCCTTCTTTGAGGCTGCTCTTCCTCCTCCTCTTCTTCTTCCTGCATTTCCTCCATACCATCACCCTCCCCACCCTTCTCCTCCTCGTTAAACATTTCTGCATACTCCTCTTCTCCCTGTCGCTGCTGCTGCTGCTGCTGCTGCTGCTGCTGGAGCTGCTGCTGCTGTTGTTGCTGGAGCTGCTGCTGCTGTTGTTGCTGCTGCTGCTGCTGCTGCTGCTGCTGCTGCTGCTGCTGCTGCTGCTGCTGCTGCTGCTGCTCTTCCATCAACGCCTGCATCTCCTCCTCCTCCTGCCGCAGCACCTCGTGCGTCTCGCACAAATCTCGGACGTATTCACACAACCATTCCCGAAGCGGCGTCGCCACGGAAGCACCCAACAAGTCTTCGATCGCCGTGCCGACGTCCTTCATTTTCTTGCGGTTGCTTAGGACCATGACGCAGATGTACTCGACGAGCGTGGCGTCGGCGTCGGCGTCGTCCGCTTCCATGAGAGCATTCAGTTGCCGGGTGAGGGCGTCCTGTGATGGGGCGAAGGGGTGGGGGAGAGGGGTTGGGCGGTGGTGAGGAGGGAGGGCGCGCACAGCGATGGAAAACGTGGGGAGGGGTGCGGGGGAGCAAGGGTGGGAGGCTGATTTGAAAGGCAAGATTGAGCACACGAACCTTAAATTGAGCCGTCTCCTCCTCCGAGGCGTTCCCCGCCAAGCAGAGGTCCGCGTCCTCCACGTCGTCCATGGCTTTGTAGGTCTGAGGGCGGCGCTGTGCGATTGGAAATGGAAGAGGGGAGGCAAGAGGTTAGATGGAGAGAGAGATGCTGATGCCCGGATTCAGAGCCCGCGGGCCTTGCTCGCCACACAAGCACCCGCAGCCTAGCAGCACCACGCATAGATAACCTGTGCTGTGAGGGTGCTTGTGTGTGTCCTGGGCGTGTGTTCGAGAAGGATAGATGGCTTCGAGCTCGCCAACAAACCGCTTGCATGTGGGCCGCCTCCCACCCCACCCTCCCTCTCCTCATTCACACCACCCCGCCCGAACACCACACACAAACCCACAGACCTTGCCACTGCCTGAGGATAACGACCACGACCTCTTCTTTGTCTTCTGCCCTTGGTGACCCCACATTTGTCTTGCTGCTCACGCCTTGTTGCCCGACACATCCCAGCTCCTTAGGAGTACCCCCCACAGACGACCACTGTGTGCAGCACAAGCCAACGCAAGAAGACGCATAATGGAGGATTACGCCACGCTGAGCTACCGCGACCTGCAGAAAGTGTGCAAGACGCACGGTTTGGTGTGCAAGGGCAAGACGGATGAGCTGCGGGCGAGGTTGGTGGCGCACGTTACAACCCAAGCTGGGACGCAAGCAGAGATTGATGAAGGCGAGGCGCAGCAGCAGCAGCAGCAGCAGCAGAAGGCGAACGAGGAAGACGAGCAAGTGGGGGAGGCCATGGATGTTGCGAGGGAAGATGCTGACCAGAAAGACGAGGAGGTCGCCGCTGCGTTTGAGGCTGCTACTGCTACTGCCGGCCAGGACGACATGTTCTCGGACATGCCCGACCTCGTCGCACAGCCGACAGCAGCAGCAGGAGCAGCAGTAGCAGCAGCAGCTCAGCAGCAGCAAGAGGAGCAGGAGGCAGAGGAGGGGGAAGGGTCCAGGAGCACCAGCACGAACGTGACCAAGCGCAAGGCCGACACTTCGATCCCCACCAACAACAACAGCAGTAGCAGCAGCAGCAGCAGCATGAAGACGATGCCCTCCAATAAGGTAGCCAAGCCCGTGTCTAAGATCCGTAAGCCCTCTCCCGCATCGGCTTTCGCTGCTCGGGCAGCGGCGGCGATGCAGGGGTCAGAAGGAGGAGCAGGAGGAGGAGGAGGAGCAGCAGCAGCAGCAAAGGCGATGACGACGGCGGCGGCCCCTCCCACCACTGCCAGCACGAAGACGACGACGGCGGGGGCATCGTCGAGCGCCAGCAACAAGAAGGTAAAATTGAAGGAAGTGAGATTTATCTCTCTTTTCTACATTGTCAATTGGGCTCACAACCTCAACTCCTCCACCAATCCCTTCCTCCTTTTCTCCCTCTTCAGAAAACCCTCCCTTCCGGCTCGCGCCCCTTCGGTCCTGGCACGTATTCCCTGAGCAGCAACAGTAATAACAGCAATAGCAGCCACCACAAGCCCTCCTTCTCCTCCTCTAAGACTACGGGCACCACCAACTCTAGCACCACTGGAGGCAAGGCTCCCGTGGTAGCCAAGGCCACTTCTGGTGCTGCATCTGTTGCTGCTGCTGCTGCTCCGTCTGACCCCAGCAAGCCCCGACCGAAGCTCACCTACAAGCCTCATACTGGCAAGCTGCCGCCTTACCAAGGTACGACTTTGGTGTTTTGTTATTCTTGTATGGGAGGGGAAGGCTTTTTAAGGGAGGTTGTGGAAAAATAATATTCGATGACTGACCGCTGATTTGTCGATGAATGAATGTTTGTGCATTTTGGATGGGAGGGAAAATCAAGTGTGATGTACTCACATGTCTTTGTCCTTAATTTCCATGACCCCCAAAAACACACAAAACAGACACCCGGAACATTGCCCTCTTTTCGCCTTGTCCTGTCATGCCCCCTCGCAAGGCCGGCGTGCCCAAACAACAGCAGCGGGGACCCTCCATCAGCACCACCGCTCCCACCAAGCACATCAGCAGCAGCAGCAGCAAGCCCGGAAAATCAGAAATCAGTAGCAAGATCAGCAACACCAGCAACAAGGAGAACAACAACAAGGTCGCCGCGTCCATCACGAGCCACTAGAGGGTGGGTGTAGGGATAGGGAGGGTAGGAGGTTAAATATTTACATTCCCACAAAAACAATCAGCCAATTCAAAAAGAGGACACAGAAACCCGAAAGAAATATAGAAGAAGTGGGGCACAATTTATGAACTTGCTTTCTGTGCTGTTGTTGGTTGTCATTTCGGCTCTAAAAGCCTCCTGCTTTGGCCCATGAAAGCGCTCCCCTGGATTTTCCGCGAGTGAGACAGCGACGGCCGTGCCCGTCTGGGCTTTTTTCCATCTTCTCTATGCTTGGCTGGTCACTTGCACCACCACACCAGGCACCCAAAGCATGCTGGTGAAGCGCGGGGACCGCCCTTTTTCTACACCAGTGATTGGATGCTTCTTTGCCTCAGCATCATCATCACCCCTTGGCTACTGGTCCCTCTTCATGCATTCCCTCACACTCCACCACACACACCACACACCACACACCGCACACAGACACCACCCACTGTCGGTGAGCCATGGCCTCCACGCCTGGCGACGACGAGGCGGGCAAGGACGACGTCTACCACAACCTGGAACGACAGTTCATCCAGCTACAACAAGACCATGCCCGGAGCATGAAGGAAGGCGAGGAGCTGCAAGCCCGCCTGACGTCGCGCACTGAGGCCAGCGCCCAGGACAAGGCCAAGATTGCCGAGCTCCAGCAAACGCTCGCGTCGCGGGAGGGGGCCGTGGCAGAGCAGCAGCGGGCAGCGGAAGGGAAGGAGCACGAGGTCCGTCGCTTGAGCGAGTTGCTGGCGCGGGCCAACAAGGAATTGGACAGCAGCAAGGAGTATTTGCACGTGAAGGAAGAATCCCTGACCAAGCTCGAGGCACGTTTGCGGCAAGTGACGACAGAGAAGACAGCCTTGGAGACGGAGGCGCTGCCGACACACGTGGACGTGGAGCGGTTGCGTCGTGAGTTGGAGGGGTGCAAGTCCCGCCTGCGCGATGCCGAAGGCGAACTCAATGTGAAGCTCGAGGAGCTGAACGAGGAACGCAAGCGGGCCAGTGGGCTGCGGTTGGACTTGGAAAGCAAGTTGAACCGGGCGGAGGCGGCGGCGACGGAGGCGCAGGAGCGCGTGCGGGGGTTGGAGAGTCATCTGCGGAGTAAGGACGCGGCGTTGGACCACAAGGAAGAGGAGATGCTTGCTCAGGTGAAGCGATTGTCGGAGGTTGAGTCTCGGTTTGATGCTGAGCTAGAGGCGCAACGACGGGTGGCGCGCTTGCAGGAGGAGCAGCGGAAGGAGGCTGAGGCATCGAGGGATGCGTTGCTGCAAGAGGTGCAGTCGCTCAAGGGGGCGTATGAAGGACAGCTGCAGCAGCAGAAGGAACGCTTGCAGGCCCAGCGAGAGAAGTACGAGAAGGTGGTGGAAGACCTGGAGAAAGTCCACCGAGAGCGCGTGGCGCACCTCGAAGGCGAGCTGCGCGCAGAGAGGGAGGCACACGCAGCGCTGCAGAGGCAGGCAGCGTCGGCCACGGCCCGGGGCCCTCCCACGGCGGCTGCGCAGGCGATGGCGAGCTTTTCTCAAGATTTGAATTTGACGAAGAGGTTGAACAAGGTGGCTGAATTGGAGACGGCTTTGCATAATGAGCGGTCGGAGAAGGAGAGGTTCAAGTTTTTTGCGCAGCACTTGACGAAGGAGATAGGGGAGAAGGCGCCGATTTTGGCTAAGGAACGACGGGAGAAAGATTTGATTGCTAAGAGCTATGATAAGGTCGTGGCGCAAATGGATCGAGTGACCAAGGAATTGGTGATGACCCAGAACAGGCTGCAGGGCGTGGGGGAGGAGAGAGAGGAATTGATTGCGAAGGTCCGCGGGCACGACCAGCAGGTGCAGGACCTGTCGAGACAAGTCCAACTGTTGCTCCACGAGCGAATGAAGGCCCGCGCGGCCGAGGCAGGGATGGACCGAGCGATCATGGCTTCCCAGCAACAGCAGCAGCAGCAGCAGCAGCAGCAGCGATTGGCCTTGCCTCCCTCTACTACCAGCACCACCACAGTAAGCGAATCTCTAGTCACCTTCCGAGACATTCAAGAGCTCCAAACCCGCAACACGGAGCTACTAGCCGTCGTCCGGAAGCTCACCGACGACAAGGCCGCGCAGCAAGCAGAGCGTTCCCATGCCTTGGTCCCTGTGGGGGTGCAGCAGGAACTGGGCAAGGCCCACCAGGAGCTAAAGAGGTTGGGGGAGGATCGAGAGGCGATGCAAGCAGCAGTTGCCACGATTGCCTCCGAACGTGATATGTACCGTTTGTTGCTTGTCAAGGCTGAGTCTAAGTTGTTGGCAGCCGGGGAGAGCTTGCCTTCTTCTTCTTCCTCGCAGCAGCAGCAGCAGCAGCAGCAACAGCAACAGCAGACGCCCGCGACGGCGGAGGCTAAGAGCGCGGGGCCTGGGAGGGGGGGAGGGAGCGGGGGGCAGGGTGCACGGGAGGTGGAGCTGGAGACGAAGTTGAAGGATGCGATGGATCGGTTGGGACGGTTGGAAGAGCTTTATAATGAGCAGATTAAGGTTGCTGATGCTCTGAGGGCTGATATGTCGGTGGCACGGCAGGATGCGACGTTGAGTAAGGCGGATGCGTCGTTTTACCAGGAGCGGTATAAGAGGTTGCAGGAGGACCAGGAGAAAGGACGACAGGACCAGCAGGCGTCGATGAATGAGGTTCATGCGCTTAGGGCGCAGCAGCACGCGCTGGAGAAGGCGATGTCGGATCGTGGTCATGATTTGGAAGCAGCCAGGGATGAGGCGCGTCGATTCCGCACGAGCTTGCAGCAGGCAAATGTGGAGAAGGAGGTGGCGGTGGGCGCGGAGAAGAGGCTGGAGCAGGATTTGGTACAGAAGAGGGCGGAGGTTGAGAGATGGACTAAGGTGTTGGAGACGAGTCAGTCATTGAGTGCCTCGTTGACGGCGAGGACGGATGCGGAGCGGGAGCACTTGGAGAGTGAGCGAAAATTGTTGCAAGGGCAGGTGAGCGCTACGAGGAAGGACCTGCAGGAGGAACGGGCGGCGGCTGAGGCAAGGGTGACGACGTTGGGGAATGAAGTGAGGCTGGCTAAGGCGAAGGCGGAGGAGGATGGGAAGGCCTTAATGGAGGTGAAGGGGGAGTGTTTGGAGCTGAAGCTGCAGCTTAATGCAGCGAATGAGAAGGCCACATCCTTGGCTCGTCAACTAGAAGGAACACAGAAGAGGTTGGATGCCCTAGCGACTTCAGGGACCGTGTCGGCCATAGCTGTTAGGGAAGCCTCAGAGAAGGAGGCAGAGCTTGAACGGCTGACGCGAGAGCTAGGAGAGGCGAAGGCCAAGCTGGTGGTGGTGGAGGGGCAGAGGGATACCTTCAAGGCGGCCTCCGAATCGCACGAACGGCAGATGCGGGAGCTGCAGACGCGATGGGAGGCGTCGGAGGCTGAGGCGACTGCGGCGGTGAGCAAGGGCCAGGCCGAAGTAGAGACGCTGAGGAAGCGGTTGGAAGAGCAGAGCGCGACGACCCGCTCGCTGGTCCAGGAGAATCATGCGTTGAAGCAAGCTCAGGGACAGGCGTCGGAAGCCGCGAAGAAGGAGCAGCAAGAGGCCTTGGCGCAGGTGGAGGCTGCGAGGAAGGCAGCGGCCCATGCACAGGGGCGGGAGCAAGAGCTAGTGGCGGAGGCGAAGCGCGCGTCGGAAGCGGCAGAGTCGGCCAAGGAGCAGTATCGACGGGAGCTGCAGTTGCACGCTGCAGCGGAGGCGGGGATGACGGAGTTGAGGAGTGAGGTGGAGGGCCTGCGGACGGCGAAGGCTGAGGTAGACGATCGGTTGACGAGTGTGAATGCTGCGTTGTTGGAGAAGGAGAGGGCTTACGCGGCGGAGAGACAGGGGCTGGCGGTAGCGAGTAAGAAGGAGAAGCAACGGGCGGATGAGATGCAGGACCAAAATAAGGTGGTCCATGCCCAGTTGTCCGTGTTGGCGGATCAGTTGAAGAAGCTCCAGGATGAGAGGATGCAGGGCTTGGAGTCTTCTGCTGGTGGTGGGGGTGGTGCTGCTGCGGGTGGAGGTGGGGGTGGTGCGGCTGCGAGAGGGGCGGGGGAGGCGGATAAGCTGAGACAGGCCGTGATTGACTTGCAGGGCGTGGCGCACTATCATAGGACGCAGAAGGAATTGATGGAGGCAGGGAAGGAGGCTGCAGAGATGGAAGCTGTGCGGTATAAGTCGACTGTACAGCAGCTGCAGAAGCTTTTGGATCAAGTCCGACGTGAGCTCGCGGAGGAGAGGAAGGCCCACCCTACCCCGGAGAGTGAGCGAGAGCACACGACGTTGCTGCAGCAGGTGCAGGAATTGAGTACCTTGAAGGATGCATTGGCTCATCTTCGTCAGGAGAAGGAGAGGTTGGAGAAGCGCTTGCGAGCAGCAGAGAAGGAGGGGTCGGATTTGAGAGCGGCGGCGGGACCGGCCCAGCAGAAGGAGCAGCAGCTGGAGGCGGAACGGAAGGCGTTGATGGCGGAGAGGGATAGCTTGCAGCAGGAGGTGACGTCGTATAGCGAGAGGTTGTCGACGATGGTCACACGTTTTCATCAGATCGATCCTGAGATTCATAGGAAGCTGGCGGTGGATTTGGAGGAGATGCAGAAAAAGATTCCTGCGTTGGAGGGCAAGGTGAAGGAGGCTGAAGCTAAGGCTGTCCAGGCGGTGCGAGAGGCCGAGGGAAAGGTTGCCGAGCACGTGCGACGGGTACAAGAAGCGGAGGTCAGGGCGGTTGAGTTTGAGCGGCGCTTGCAGGATACGGAGGCGAAGGCTGCCAATTACTTGCGGGCCGCCCAAGGGGCCAAGCGACAGCTTCGGGAATTTGAGACGAATAAGACGCAGTTAGAAGAGGAGATTGCGCGGTTGAAGGCTGAGGTGGAGTCCGTCCGAGGGGAGGGAGGGTCGAGTGCTACGAAGCTTAAGTCTTTGGAGGAGGAGACCGCGCGGTTGCGTATTACGGAAGCGCAGGCCCGTTCGGAGGTCTTGCAGTTGAAGCAGCAGCTTCTCCAGCAGCAGCAACAGCACCAGCAGGCCTTGGCTCAAGCCAGAGCAGCAGCAGCGACGGCAGCGACGACAGCAGCAGCAGCAGCCCCGGCAGCACCGGGAGCACCGACGGCCGAAGCGTTCGCGGCGCTGAAGGAGGAGGTGGCGAGGCTGCAGGCTGAGTTGGAGACGATCAGTAAGAAGTTGGATTCAATTAGGGAGGCGGGGAAGTCGGCGTTGGGCTTGGTAAGGAGGGAGGGAGGGAGGGAGAGAGGGAGGGAGCAAAGAGGGAGGGAGGCATGGAGGGGGTAGATGGACGAATGATGAAGACGGCACGTATGTATGCACTTACATTTCTCACATTTCTCCCCTCCCAACCTACACCATTTCAATAGAAGGAGGCCTACAAGAACAAGCTCAAGGAGGTCCAAGACTGCTTCTCGCAACTTGCTAAGGAAGTGAACGAATGCCGGCAGCAGCACGGAAAAGACCCCATCCCGCAACAAGAGATTGATGCCCTCTTTTTCGTTCCCAAGCCCCCTGCCACCACTCCTGCTACTACTACTACTGCTGCTGGTGGTGGTGGTGGTGGTGGAGGAGGGGGAGGAGGTGGTGGTGCCACTGCTCCTGCTGCTCGTGCTCCTGCTGCTGGCGCCGGCCGAGGAACAGGTGGTCGGGTGGGCGGTCGAAGGCCGACAGGCGGCCGTGGGGCTATGGCAGCAGGACGAGGCGTCGGGGGAAGAGGTGCGGCTCCTGGCGCTGCTACTGGTGCTACCGGTGGAAGGGGAGTGTCTGGAGCTGGTACTGCTGGTACTGCTGCTGCTGCTCCTGGCACTGCAGGGTTGGTGCGAAGGGTGGCGCCGGTGGTGCCTTCTGCGGGGACGACGGGTGGAGTGGCCCCGGCGCAGGCGACTGCTCAGGGTGGTGCTTTGACGACGACGACGGCGGCTGGCACGGCTCCAGGAGCGGCGGGAGCAGGAGGAGGAGGGTTGCGTCCCGCGATGACGGGTGGAGTGAAGCGACCTATCAGCAGCACGACTACTGCTGCTACTGGTGCGGCTGCTGCTAGTCAGGGTGGTGGAGGAGGAGGGGGAGGTGGAGGAGCAGGAGGAGGGCAAGCTGCTGATGCCGCGGCGAAGCGAGCAAAACTCACCGCGGGTGCCACACCGGCGGCCACGGGCCAGACCCTCCCTACCCAACCCCCCGCCCCTGCCCAGCAGCAGCAACAGCAGCAGCAGCAGCAGCAGCAGCAGCCAGCGCCCGAAAGCAAGCAATCCGCGTCGACGACCGGAGTGGTCTCTCCCGCCCCGAACGCACCTGCTGTTGCGGGTACGCCCATCTCTGTCCGTACCCCGACTCCTACTCCTGCCCCACCCACTGTCGCTTTTGGCATGAATGCTCGCGCAGGCACCTTCACCCCAGGCAACACCCCTACCAACCCCCCAGCCAGCAGCAGCGCCAGCAGCACGCAGCCTCCTGCTCCTACCCCTGGTGGCAGCCCGCCCGCTGCGGCCGCTGCTCCAGCGCCCGCGCCGGCGACGACTAGCTTTGGATTCGGTACTCCTGCTACTGCTGGTGCTACTGCTGGTACTACTGCTGCTGCCAGGTCTCCTGCTACCCTTACCTTTGGCGCTCCTTCCTCCTCGTCCTCTTCCTCCACCACCTCCTTCTTTGGTGGCCCGCCCCGTCCTGCCTTTGGTCTGGGGGGCCCTTATACTGCTGTTGCCCCGGCCACAGGCAGCAGCAGCAGCAGCAGCAGTACTCCTGCTCCTACCTCAGGCACGACGCTGCCGCCTTTTGGCAGTGGCGCGAATTTTGGGAGTGGGTTTGGAATGGTTGCTGGAGGAGGAGGGGGAGGTGCCGGGGGAGGAAGGGCTGGAGGAGCGACGTTTGGGGCGTTTGGTTCTATTCCGGCTTCTACGGCTCCTAGTATGTTTACCCCTTCCTCCCTTGCTGGGGCGAGCACAGGCACGACGACGACGGCAGCAGCACCGCCAGTGCCAGTAGCAGCAGCAGCAGCAGCAGCAGCAGCAGCAGCAGCAGCAGCAGCAGCAGCAGCAGCAGCAGCAGCAGCAGCAGCAGCGCCTGCAGGTGACGATTCTGACGCTAGCGTTGGTGGTGGTGGAGGAGGAGGAGGAGGAGGAGGGGGAGGAGGGAAGACGGTTGCTCAAACGCTTGCTGACAAGATGGCACAACGGGCAGCTAGGTTCGGTCAACCGGCGCCTCCTGCCGCGCCGGCGGAGGAGGGGAAGGCTGGGGAGGAAGGGACGGAGGGAGATCAGCAGCAGCAGCAGCAGGGGGAGGAGGGTGGGGATAGTGCGGATAAGGGGGCGGATGCGTCGGGTGGCAACTAAGTTGGTGCTGTGTGAGTGAAAGAAGAGAGAGAAAGAGGAAAAGACACGATAGAGAAAGCAGAAGAATTAGGAGGAGTGGGAGTAGAGAAAGAGAGGGGAAGGACATCTGTGTCTGTCTCCAGGAGTTTTTGGCGGAAGGGCAGATATGGTGGAGGATAAAAAGGCGGAGGATAGAAAGGCGGGTTTCATATCTAGAGAGGTGCAAGAAAGACATATTTTGGAAGGAAGCAAGAAGGGAGAAAGGAGTAAGTAGCAGGATAAGATTTCATGTCCCAAATGAGGAAGAGGGAGGCAAGAAGGGTGCAGAGAAGAAGGAAGAGAACGAAGTAAAGACAAAGACAAGCAAGAAAAAGAAACCGCAAGGCAACGTATAAACCATCAATGCTAGTAGAATTAAACATGTTTTTTTCAAATTTCTTCACTTCTTTTTTGCATGCTTTCGTTACCATTTCAAAAAGGGAGGCACAGTGTTTCTCAGTCTGCGTACCTGTCGATATACATTACTTTCCTAAATTTCTTCTCTTTCAATTCCCGTCATTCATCTACGTTACATCCCCTGAGGCGCTTCCGCTTTTGTGTGGCTGGTGCCAGCGTTTACTCATCCTCTATCCTTTCTTGCTGCTTTTCTTCGTCTCCCCCACCTTCTTCTCCCCTACTTTCTTCGTCTTGGTCAATCGCGTCAACCGCGGCTGAGGCATGCCCTTGGCCTTCTTCTGTACACCCCCCCCTTCCTCTACCCCTCCCTCAATCGGTCCCTCCACATCCTCCCCCTCCCCCTCCGCCCGCATTTCCTTGGTGTAGTAGACGTGGTCTTCCCAATTTTGGAAACCGAATTTTTCAAAGAAGGCCCTAGCGGCGAGATTATCCGCTTGAGTGTCTGCGTGAAAAAGAGGAGAGGAGGGAAAGAGGGAGGGACGGAGTGGTTGAATGAAAATTCTGACTTTACCATTTTGGCAAGGAATGGGAGAGAAAGGAACATTTTGTGTTTCTCCATCCACTCCCTCCCTCCCTCCCTCCCTTCCTTCCTACTTCTCTCTGAACCTACCACACAACAACAACCGGCAGCCATTCTCCTCCATCGTGTCCTGAAATTCTTTCAGCAGCCGACGACCCACCCCCAGGCCCTGCGCTTTGGGTGAGACGGCCAGCCAAAGCAAGTAGCCGTATCTCCAGCTGGAGCCTTTTTTCTGAGAGGAGGGAGGGAGGGAGGGAGGGAGGGAGGGGGGAAGGAAGTGAGATGACGTGCATTTCCATTTATCGATTGAAAGATAGAATAAATGAGAAGAGGAGGGAGGGAGGGAGGGAGGGAGCAATAAAAACCAAAAACGTACCTCTATCTCGGTCCCCAGGACAAACCCCAAAAAAGTCTTATCCGAAGCCTCGCACACAAAACACGTATCACAATCGGAACCAAAGAGTTCTACCACCTCTGCCTCACTCCAGATGGAATACAGGTTGGGGTAAAGCTCTTGTGTAAACACCTCTTCGCCCAGGGCGTATACTTTGGCTGTGTAAACGAGGGGAGGGAGGGGAGGAGGGGAGGGAGGATTAGAAAAAGGCATGAGTGTAATTTTGTCGATTTGCTTCAAATTATGAGATCTCCTATCTTCCTCTCTCCTTCCCTCCTTCCCTCCTTCCCTCCCTCCCTCCCTCCCTTGGCACCTACCCAAATCGTCGATGTCCATCTGTCGGACCTTGACCGGCTTGGTCTTTGGGGCCCCCTTCTTCTTCCGGGGCGTCTTCCCTCCCTCCTTCCCCTTGGAACTGGCAATATTCAGGGACATGTAGACGTGCTGTGCGTGATGGGAGGATGCAGAAATAGTGTGGAGGGAGGGAGGGAGGGAAGAAGGCGTGTGGGTGAGCAAATGCACAAATCAAACCAGAAACAAATGATTTCAACCGGTCACTCACAAGAACTCTCCCTCCCTCCCTTCCTCCCTTCCTCCCCTTCAAAATAGGTTCATTCGACTCACCGAGATCGGATTCCCGAACCCCAATTTTTCCAAGAAACGACGCGCAGGGACATTGCTCTCCGGCGTGTCCGCCACGATGGTTGCCATGTCCTCTTTTCTGAAGAGGGATTCGATGGTCCCGACAAGCTCGGTGCCGATGCCTTGTCTGAGGGAGGGAGGGAGGGGGGAAGTGAGGGAGGGAGGGAGGGAGTGAGTCAGTGAGAAAGATATAAAGAACCGTGATAAAGGTCTTCTCCTTCCTCCTTTCATTCTACACGAGCATCAAAATAATGCAGACATATGTGAATAAATAAATGATTAAATAAACAAATAAATAAATAAATGATTAAATAAATGAATGAATAAATAAATAAACAAATAAATAAATAAATAAATAAATAAATAAATGAATACATAAATAAATAAATAAATGATTAAATAAATAAATAAATAAATA
>Ga0105054_10008546_pt1 | contig 13514 bp, 14 predicted proteins | sample BON02_FD_78091 | JGI IMG/M metagenome (GOLD analysis project Ga0105054, IMG submission 78091) | Freshwater microbial communities from Lake Bonney liftoff mats and glacier meltwater in Antarctica - BON-02 (megahit assembly) | ecosystem: Environmental > Aquatic > Freshwater > Ice > Glacier...
GGTCGTTGCCCTCTGGCCGTATAGCCTAAACTAGGAGATTGGGGGGGGGGGGGCTCGAGGACATATCCCTACAGACCCTTCACGACGACTTCCCTCGCTTATTCGAGCATGACTATGAGCCACCCGTTGGTGTCCGGCTATTTCCTAGCCAACGAAATCCAAGCCCTGTTTGACATCGACGTCTACCAACACTCCTCTCCCTCCATCGAAGGCAGCACCTCCATCGTGAATAAGCAATTCTCCCTCTTACTCATGAAATTCGAAATTTCTGGTAAACAAAAAGAAGCCGCCCTTAGCTCTTGGTTGGATCGTCGAATCTATATCACGCGCATGAATACCGCCAGTGAAGGAGGCTACGCTGACGTCTACGCAGAATTCAAAAGGCGCGTGCGCATCCCCTACCGCTATGCCGAGGCGATCTATCGCTCCACCTACATCAAACATTTCTATACAACCGAGGAGAGCGCAAAATACTGGCAGCGCTGGGAGCCCCAATTGGGTCGCTCCAGCCCCCTCCCTGATTGGGTCGACGACCAGCTCAAGGCTTATCCCCCCATTGCCTAATCACAATGTCCTGTTGTCTCGCTCACCACTACAAGCAACTCCACCACTATCTGCGGTCATCGCCATGGATAGTGGCCATCCTTTCTCCGTGGATCTACTACAAGACTGTTCCCCATCGCCAAGACGCCGCTGTTATCATCCTCACCATGGGCAAAGTAGGCTCCATAACAATCGCGCAATCGCTTCGAAATGCAGGAGCGAGCTGTATAGCTCAAATACACCAGCTTAGTGGCGCGCTCAGGTTTTACCCCCACCGTAAACCAGATCATGTTAAGCTAAATCGAATTATAGTTTTTATGCGATGGACGTATTATCCATGGATAACACACCGACCACGAGTGCGCATTATCACTACGGTGCGCGAGCCCATCAGTCGCCTCATTTCACTATATCTCTTTACATACTACCAGAGATTTGGGGTGAAAATCGAGGAGGTTTCTCTGCAAGTCCTTCTCGATAATTTTCCTCGTATATTTGAACAGGACTATGAGCACCCGCTTGTTCCCAGCTATTTTCTATCAAGCCAGATCGAAGCTCTAACAGACATCGACGTCTACCAACAGCCCTCCCCTGCAGTTAGTGGAAGTATTGCCATTGAACACGGGCGATTTTCGCTTCTTCTCCTGAAACTTGAAATTTCGGACGAAAAAAAAGCAGCCGCGTTAAGCACTTGGATGAATCGCCCCATCCGTATCACGCAGATGAACACCGCAGCAGAAAATGGCTACGGAAATATTTACGAAGAATTTAAACGCCGTGTGAGCATCCCCTATCGTTACGCCGAGGCGATCTATCGCTCCTCTTACATGCATAACTTCTACACACCCGAGGAGCGCACAAAATTCTGGCAGCGCTGGAAACCCCAGTTGGACAAATCCATCCCGCTCCCTGATTGGGTCGAGAATCAGCTGCAGAAGTATCATCCCCCCATTGATTAAGTAATCATGTTCAACCTTATCACTCACTACTATCGAAGGCTGCCCCATTACGTCTCCTTTCGGTTACCTCATTGGGCATTCGAGCTACTATCTCCATGGTTCTACCGCCACTGTGTGCCTCGTCTTCAGGATGCACCTGTCCTCGTTTACACCATGGGGAAGGTCGGGACGATCTCCGTCCTGAACTCGTTACGGAGTGCCGGTGTGCTGTTCGCAAGAAGCACACACTACCTCCGGCGCACTCCGAGGCGATATTCCTACTATCCCCTAGCGGTATCACTTAGTCATAAAATGCAATTTGCCACCAGATTGTTGTATATCCCTTGGTTAAATCGTCTTCCTCGTCTTCGAGTCATCACCGCTGCACGCGAGCCTATCGGTCGTATCTTATCGTTATATCTCTTCACCTATTCCGTTCGATTCGGTCAAAAACGTGAGGACACTTCGCTCCAAACACTCCTCAAAAATTTCCCTCGTCTCTTTGAGCAGGACTACTTTCACCCCTTGGTTCCCGGTTACTTTCTTGCCAATCAGCTTCAGCATTCTCTCGGGGTTGATGTCTATCAGCACCCTTCTCCTCGAGATGAGGGAACTGTCACTATCGAGCAGGGACGTTTGTCGCTGCTCGTCATGAAACTTGAAATTACAGACGAACAAAAAACCGACGCTCTTAGTGCTTGGATGGATAGGCCAATCCCTATCGGCCGTAATAATACAGCCAATCATGGAGGTTACGCTCATATTTACGAGGAGTTCAAAAGAAAGGTTCGCATCCCACACCGGTATGCGGAGGCGATCTATCGCTCCTCATATATGCAGCACTTCTACACCCTCGAAGAGCGCGCCAAGTTCTGGCAGCGCTGGGAACCGCAATTAGACAAATCGATACCTCTCCCCGCCTGGGTCGAAAAACAGCTGCAAGCCTACCATCCACCTATCGCCGAACTCCCCTCGGAAACATCCGCCTGAACCTTAAGTAATTATCCTACCTCAACGCACGTTCGGCACTTCCCCGCTAGCCTTAAACCTGATACATCGGTCATTCACTTATTTTTCGCCCTCCCGGCAAGAGGCGCAATCCGGTAGCTAAAAGCAGACGCCACCGCGGGCGAAACCAAAACTTACGACCACCAAACAGCCAAGCACTGAAAGCGGATAATACACTCAGTCCAGCAACCTTATCCGGCAGGTCAATCCCCACCGCCACGCCAATCGCGATTTGGATTTTGTATCCATAATGTAATGGCTTCGTGATTTCGATGATGTGACGAACAACTTCTAAACGCTGCGGTTTGTGCACCATCGAATATTGAGCCTGATGACAGCGCCAGCTTCCAAGTTGGGCTGCCACGAAGTAAACTTTCTCAGACATGATCATCCTAGACTGCCAAATCATATCGCCGCTGGAATAAAAGTCGGATGTAAAATATCCCACCCGATCAAACACCCCTCGGTGAATAAACAACTGGGTCATTGAGCAAAAAGGGGTCCCCACCAGCAGACAATGAATCAATTCCCTACCACGGTCACACCACCCTGCGGTCCAGTATCGCGCCCCGCTCCACGCCCGATCCCATGATTCCATATCGACGATCTTATTGCCCTGCTCGTCAATCATCCAACGGCGTGAACCGATAACAGTCGCTTCCGGATTCTGCCTCGTCGCCGTGACAAATTTTTCTAGGGCATCTGGCTTCATCGTATCATCACTGGTCGCGATGTAAATCCATTCGCACTGGGCCATTTTCAGGCAAGCGTTCCAATCCTTCCATATCCCCCGACGCGGCTGCTGGTATGCCCGAATACGCGGATCGCGTTTGGCGTAGCTCTGGATGATTTCCCAAGATCCATCGGACGACTCACTGTCCAAGATGACCAGTTCATAATCATCGTAAGTTTGAGCGAATAGACTGTCGAGCCGAGCCTTCAGGTAAGGCGCAGTGTTCAGACACGGCATGCAAACGGAAATTTTGCTCATCGTTGTTTAACCATTTTTTTTCTAGCGGAAAGAAAAGACGACCAGCTAAGTGTAAGAACTGGAGCAAGCGATGCATAATTGAGTTGCGATGGGATTGTCTCTAATCTGCGTGGGAAAGCTGTCGCGGGTGATATCACATACGAACCTGCTTTTTATTCGCATGGCACAATTATGGGGCTCTTAACGTGAAGCAGACCCACTAAAGCAGGGCATTAGCTTCCTCATCAATCTTTGCACGATTGCCATCCATCGACCCTCAGTCTAAACATTTCCCTCTCCTCCCTCTCCCGAACAAACCCATCTCTACATGGCAATCGATCTAACTGATAAAGTATGTCTCATCACCGGCGCTGACGAAGGCCTCGGCTTCGGCACCGCAATGGGCTTCCTTCAACGTGGCGCCAAAGTGGCTGTCGGTTTGTTGAACCCCGATAAATCTGCTGCTCGGGTCGCTCCCGCGCTCGCGCTGCCGATGGATGTGACCAACCCCGAGCAGGTGGAAGCTGCCATCGCAAAAGTCGTCGAACACTTCGGTCGGATCGATGTGCTCATCAACAACGCTGGCCTCTATCCGCGTTGCCCCGCCGACGAAATGAAGTTCGAAGATTACCAGCGACTCCGCGAGGTAAACCTCGACGGCAGCTGGCGCTGTTGCCTCGCCGTGATTCCTTATTTCAAGAAACAGGGCAGCGGAGTTATCATCAATACGGGCAGTATCACCCTGCGCATGGGCATGGCCAATCTCTCTCACTACGAATCCACCAAAGGCGGTATACTCGGCATGACGCGCGGTTTAGCTCGCGACCTTGGCAAATATGGAATCCGCGTGAACTGCCTGCATCTCGGGGCCGTTAAAACCGAAGGTGAAGACCGACTCGGCGTCGATCCTCAGAAACAACTCGATAGCCTCGAAGCCAAACAAAGCCTCCCCGGTCGACTCACACCCGAAACTGTCGAACCCAACTTTGCCTACTTCGCCTCTGACGAGAGTCGCGATGTAACCGGCCAAAGCCTCACCGTCGACCGCGGCTGGGTTCACGATTGATAGCTCCTCCTTCTATTCTCAACTTACCTTTCTCTTTCTCAAATACCGCGCTAGATCCCAATTCGTCATCTATTAGATGACTTATAATAGTCCTCCCCGCACGGTTTTGCGATTCCGGAATTCACCCTTCACCCCTCTTAATTCACTCTTTCCTCCGCCATGCCTGCTCCAACTAAAATCGTCGATTCTCACCAACACGTTCGCTGGCATCAGCGCGATGAGCACGGGCTCATTGCCGATATGGATGCGCACGATATTTCCTATGCGTGGCTGCTCACTTGGCAGCTGAGCTCCACTGATCAGGCTCCGGAATATAACTACGCGCTCAATCCCGAGCTCTTTTTGCCCGACGGTTCGCATCCGGGGATTCCGCTTTCGGAATTACTCGAAACCAAAGTCCAATACCCCTCGCGTTTCGTCGTAGGCTTTTGCCCGCACCCCAATTGGGCCCAAGCCCCCAGCATCCTCGAAGCCGCTTACAATATGCACGGCGTTCGCGTCTGCGGCGAATGGAAGTTCCGCGTGCCCTTCGACGACCCTCGCTGTCTCGCGATCTTCCAGAAAGCCGGCGAATTAAAAATGCCCGTCGTGCTCCACCTTGACGTGCCGACTCTCCCTGATCCCGAAACCGGCGAACCTGTTTTTCAACCGCTTTGGTATGGCGGTCGAATCAAGGCACTCGAAAATGCGCTGGAAGCCTGCCCCGACACTAACTTTATTGGGCACGCTCCCGGTTTCTGGCGCGAGATCAGCGGCGATGCAGATGTAGATACCAATAATTACCCCAACGGTCCCATCACCCCCGGCGGTCGTCTCTTCGAAGTATTCGACTCCCACCCCAATCTCTACGCCGATATGTCGGCCGGTTCCGGTCTCACTGCCCTCAAGCGCGATCCCGAACACGCCGTCTCATTCGTCACGCGCTACGCGGATCGCCTGCTCTTCGGTCGCGATTACTACGAGCAAGATCTGCACAACTTCCTGCAAACACTTCCGCTCTCACAGGAAGTGGTTGAAAAAATCTACTGGCAAAACGCCGAACGCCTCGTCGCCCCACCAGCGTAGTTCTCCGCCCTGTGGGATAACATCTCCGCGCCAAGCTCATGATTGAAATCAGTCACTTACTTAGGAGTGGATCGGGCTGTTTTCATACCTACCGGATCCCTGCCGCCATCGTAACCACGCAAGGAACCGTGGTTCTAGTGGACGAGGGACGCCGCCACAGTGAGTCCGATTTCGCTGAAACCTCTCTGCTCTGCCTGCGCAGCGAAGATGGAGGTAAGACTTGGAGCACTCCCCAAGTCGTCTGGAAAGATCGCTCCGCGGAAGGCGATGTGACCTGCGGCAATCCCACGATTGTTGAAGATGTAACCACCCATCGCATCTGGCTGGCCTTCACTCGGAACAATGAACGCGCCTTCGTCACCTCCAGTGATAACGAGGCGAAATCATGGTCCGATCCGCGCGAAATTTCCGCCGAAGCAAATCCGGAAAATTGGCCACGCTATTGGATTGGTCCGGGGCATGGCATTCAGCTCACCCACGGCGCTCATCAGGGGCGTCTCGTCTTCCCCTCCTATCACATTGCACAATCAGGTGCGATGCGCGCTCACATGATCTACAGCGATGATCATGGCCAAACATGGATCACCGGAAAACCCATCGAGCACAGTGATCAAATCGATCTCGCCGAAGTGACCTCGCCTCCAGGCTGGTGGCCTCAACCTATCATCTGGCATGGCTGTGAATGTATGGCCGTGGAGACCAGCGATGGGCGGCTCTATCTGACCAATCGCAATTACCCCAATTATCGAAAGTCCAAAACTTTCTCCTGGAGCAACGATGGAAGCGCGACGTGGAGCCCAACAGAACTCACCACCCAGATTCCCGGAGTGAGCTGCCAGCCACTCATGATCAAAGCACTTCGCCTCGATATCTGATATCGTCGATCGAATTCCCCCACGTCTATACTCCACCCCCTGAACGGCAACGGAGTAAGCTTAATCTCTATATCAGTGACGACGAATGCGTGACCTGGCGGCCTTCCCTTGTGATTGAGCCTGGCCACGCCGCCTATTCTGATCTAGTGGCACTTCCTGATGGCACGATTCTCTGCTTTTACGAAAGCGGAGGGAAATCTCCCTACGAATCCATCTTCCTCGCGCGCTTCGACCAAGCTTCGATCAGCAGCAGTATCGCGCCAAAAACACCGTAAACCCAGCGCCACACTCGCTGTCATTGCGAGGAGCAACGCGACGCGGCAATCCACGAAGAGCCTAGGGCTCAGCCAAGGGACTTCGTAGATTGCCGCAGTCGGGCTCCGCCCTCCCTCGCAATGACAAAGCCCCCCTCGCAAACTCACTCCACCTTCCGCTGACCACCCAGCTGAGCGCCGAAGTAGCCCGAGCCCACGATCACCACAATACAACCGGACCAGAACCAAGCCGGATGGGGAAACGCATTCAAATTCATGAGTGCCGCGATCAACATCAAGACGGTGACAAACAGCCCCTGACGAGCCGGTCCGTCGGAAACCGCAATTTTAGCGCCGATAAAAGCGCCGGTCATCGTGCCCACCGCATAGGAGAGTAACACCATGAGCAGTGCCCCGATCGGAGCGTTCATCATTAATTCTGCCAGCACCGCAGGATCGTTAAAATCCGTCCCGGGAGGGGCCGGATACATTTGATGCGACATGGCCTGCACGATCACGGTCAAGACCACCGCCACAAACGTGCCGACCATGATCGAAATAATATTACGAATGAGATTATTCATAGGGAAACTAAGTTGCGCTCACCCTGACCAGAACAAAGCCACACGGCAAACCACTAATCAGTGATTCCAAGCCGAAGCGGTGTCGGCGATCATCTGCTGCAACATCGGAAACCGCACCTCTCCGTAGTTCAGCGCATAGCGCAACTTGCCCTCGCGAAACACCCACGTCGTCGGCACCCATGAAATCGGCAGATCCATAAAGTATTCAATACTCCCGAGCCCCTTCCGCACAAAATTGGGATGATGCCGCAGTTTCAGATTCGGCTGCTCGCCCACACCATGCTCAGCGAGATAAGCTACGCCATCGTCACTACTGCGCACGGTCACAAAGACAAACTGCACATTCGGATTCGCTGTGATAAACTTCGCCCAACCGCCGTTCTGATCTTCCGCCCGACTATTCGGACACCACGGTGCCCACAACCGCACCACTGTGATCTGCTCCTTCGCCGCCTCGGCCCCAACCTCTTCTTCCACCACCAACCAACCCGGATTCTCCGCGAAGAGCGACGAAGTCAGTAGCACGAACAAAGTGAGCAGACGTTTCATCCCCCCACCATAGTTCAAAACCAAGCCATGGAAACCACGGATCCACGCTGATAATCGCTAATTTATATACGTGGTTTAACACTCTGCCTCACAGCGTCGGGTTCGTCGCGATACCCTCTTCGTTGCCCAAGAGAATTTTCCCTTTTTCAATCGATGTCTCGTGACGCTCACGACGGATCAAAGACCGTTATTCTGTCGGAAATGTGAGCTGAATTATCGAGCCGGAAATATTTCTAGAGCGTAGTCACTATTCACGCTTGCACGGCGTGATAGGAGCGTTGCACTCGGCTCTCTTTTTCATGGCAGACACCACTTCTCCTAACCCCGAGCATGTGCTTCGCATTGCTGAGGAACTTTCACTCAAGATCCACCAGATCGCGGCCACCGCGCAGCTCTTTGCCGAGGGAGCCACCGTGCCGTTTATCGCCCGCTACCGTAAGGAAGCCACCGGCGAACTCGATGAAGTGCAAGTCATGGCGATTCGCGATCGCTTAGAGCAAATGAAACAGATCGACGACCGGCGCGCCACGATCCTCGCTTCGTTAAAAGATCGCAACCTCCTCTCCCCTGAACTCGAAAAGGCGATCAATGCCGCCGAGACTCTCACCAAGCTCGAAGACATCTACCTCCCCTTCCGCCCGAAGAAACGCACCCGCGCGACCATCGCCAAAGAAAAGGGCCTCGAACCGCTTTCCGAACTGCTCTGGGCGCAGGATCCAACCACAGATGTCGCTGCTGTCGCGAACGCCCTGATCGGTCACGAATACGTGCTCGATGATGGAAAAGATACTCCCGGCAAAATTGAAAAAGCGGACGACGCCTTAGCCGGAGCACGCGACATCCTCGCCGAAAGAATCAGCGACGACGCCCGAGCACGCGAAAAACTACGCACTCTTTATCGCTCGCAGGCCATCGTTTCATCGAAAGTCATGATGGGCAAAGAAACCGAAGGGGCGAAATTCAAAGACTACTTCGATTGGAGCGAGCCGCTCGCCAAGGCACCTTCGCACCGGATTCTAGCGATGCGTCGCGGGGAAAAAGAGCTCTGCATCATCATGCGTGTCACGTTGCCTGATGAGACCTCCGGACTCGCCGTAGTGGAACCGCTTTTCGTGAGCACCCCCTCGCCTGCTGCGGATCAAGTGCGGCTCGCCGTGCAGGAGTCGTGTAAGCGCCTGCTCTTCCCCGCGCTCGAAACGGAGATGCGCCTCGATTCGAAAAAGCGGGCCGACGCCGATGGCATCAAGGTCTTCGCTGACAATCTCCGCGAACTGCTCCTCGCCGCGCCTCTCGGTCAAAAAGCCGTCATGGCGATTGATCCCGGATTCCGCACCGGTTGCAAAGTCGTGATGCTCGATCGCCAGGGGAAGCTCCTCCACAACGATGTGATCTACCCTGATCGCATGGAAGTGGAAGCCACCGAGAAAATTCGCAGTTTCATCCAGCACTTTAATGTCGAGGCCATCGCCATCGGCAACGGCACCGCCGGACGCGAGACAGAAGCTTTCATCCGCGGGATCAAGCTCCCGGCCAGCATTCAGGTCGTGATGGTCAACGAATCCGGCGCCTCCATTTACTCCGCCAGCGCGGTCGCGCGGGAAGAGTTTCCCGACCACGATCTTACCGTGCGCGGGGCCGTTTCGATTGGCCGTCGATTGATGGATCCACTCGCTGAACTCGTGAAGCTCGATGCGAAGAGCATCGGCGTGGGTCAATACCAGCACGACGTCGATCAATACGCACTCAAGCGTTCGCTCGACGATACGGTAGTGAGCTCGGTGAATGGTGTGGGAGTGGAACTCAACACCGCTTCGAAGGAATTGCTCAGCTATGTTTCTGGGCTTAGCAGCACGACCGCCGCGGCGATCGTGGCGCGGCGCAATGAGGAAGGACCTTTCAAGTCGCGCCGCGAACTTCTCGAGGTCGCGCGACTCGGCCCAAAGGCGTTCGAACAGGCCGCTGGGTTCCTGCGGATTCGCGGTGGCGCCCATCCGCTCGACGCGAGCGCGGTTCACCCGGAACGTTATGCGTTGGTGGAAAAGATGGCCGCCGATCTCGGGTCTACAGTTGTAGAGTTGATGGGCAGCGCGTCTCTTCGCACCAAACTCAATCTCGAAAGCTACGTGACCGATGATGTCGGCCTGCCCACGCTCAACGATATCATCGACGAACTAGCCAAACCCGGACGCGACCCGCGCGAGCAGTTCGAAGCGTTTAGTTTTCAAGAAGGCGTCAATAAACCCGAAGATCTCAAGAACGGCATGCGCCTCCCTGGCATCGTGACCAACGTGACTGCTTTCGGCGCGTTTGTGGATGTAGGGGTGCATCAGGATGGTCTCGTGCATGTGAGCCAGCTCGCGGATAACTTCGTGAAAGATCCCTCTGAGATTGTGAAGCCCGGCCAGAAAGTCAGCGTCACCGTCACCGAAATCGATCTCGCCCGTAATCGCATCGCACTGAGCATGCGGAGTAAGCCGGAGCTAGGTTCGCGTTCCCAAAGTGGGCCCAATAATCCGCGTCAATCACCCGGCCCACGTGGCGACTCACAGCGTAATCGCAGTAATGCAGGAGGCGCCTCTCAGGCGCCCAAACCAACCAAGTCGGTGAATGACGACTGGTTCAGTGCTGCGTTGAACAAAAAGTCCTAAAAGAAATCACTACCGGGCTAGAATTCAGGGTGAAATTTGTAAGCAACGTTTGGCCTCTTCGTGCGTCTAACCAAGAGTATGAATCTAGAAATTACTCCTGAAACCCTCGCTGAAAAAGTAATCGTCAGCGGGATCCATGTTGAATTGACCGATGCCCTCAAGAATGCCGCCAATCACCAGGCGAGCAAACTACTGCGGCACAATGAGCATATCGTTCGGATCAGAATCGATATTGAGCACGACAAGACCCGTGGAAACGGGGACGAATACGTAGCCAAGGGACTGATCGAGATCAGTGGTCCTGACCTCGTCTCCAGCGCGACGAGCGAGGACGCTTATAAATCGCTAGACCTACTCGCGGACAAACTTGATCGCCTCATCCGTCGGCGCCATCGCAAGCGTGTCGGCTCACGTAACGACGTCCGGAATCAGGCGCCGAAGCTGCAAGACGGCGAAGGATAATCGCATTTCGGATTTTCAGAGCTTGTCGGTTACGGCTGACAAGCCCGCCTCATCTCAGCGATACGGTTGGTGGAGCTCGACTGGTTTGGTCCTTCTGCCGCGCAACTTCATGTTGATCATCTCGACTCCAAATGAGAATGCCATGGCGAAGTAAATGTAGCCTTTCGGGATATGCATGCCGGTGCCTTCAGCGACCAGCGTCACGCCGATCAGGAGCAAAAACGAGAGTGCCAGAATTTTGAGCGTGGGGTGCTTATTCACGAAATCGCTAATCACATCCGCCGAGAGTAGCATCACGCCCATCGCGAGAATCACCGCGATCACCATGATCGCCAGATGTTGCGCCATGCCCACTGCTGTGATCACCGAATCGAGAGAGAAGACCATATCGAGGAGCGCGATCTGCACGAGCACCTGCCCGAATTTTGCCACCGCTCGCTTGGGGTTATCGCTGCCATCTTGCCCTTCCAGTTTTTCGTGAATCTCCATCGTGCTTTTCACGAGCAGGAAGAGTCCACCGATGATTAAGATGAGATCGCGGCCCGATACTCCGTGGCCGATCAGGCTGAATAGGGGCGTGGTGAGTTTGGCCATCCAAGCGATACTCGCGAGGAGGAGTAAACGAGTGACGAGCGCGAGTAACAGACCGATCTTGCGCGCCTTGGATTGCTGCGAAGCGGGCAGTTTTCCCGCGAGAATCGAGATAAAGATGATATTATCGATCCCGAGCACGATCTCGAGACCCGTGAGCGTAAGCAGGCTAATCCAAGCCTGCGGTTCGGTAAGCCAATCCATGCTCGGAATCCAGAAGCGCAAAGCAGCAATGGTCAACCTACGGAAACTTCACCAAGCTCGAGCCATTACACAATGAAAGGAATTCGATTGCAGACTCCCAGTTTAGGGAGAATCGGTTAGTTCGGAGGACGGGTAAAGTTTAGCCCACCCACGCGAGGGCGAAGCGCAACCACAACGGAATCACGAATATCCCGACCACCACCGTGGCGATCACGACGCGCGCTGCGACCAGCGGATGACCGCCGTAATGCTTCACGAGAACCAAGGGCAAAAAGGCCGCCGGCATAACCGCCTGCACCATAATCACGTGACGCAGGTCCTCCGTAAATGGTCCGTAGCGAGCGAGCAGCAGCATCAAAAATGTTAACAACCCGAGACGCAGCCCCACCGCGCTGAGCGTCGCGCGCAGATCGAACAGTTCGGAAGGTTTGCGAAACAACTGCTCCGCCAGCGTCGCCCCACTCAGAATCAGCCCCATCGGAATCGCACAGGCCGCGAGCGCATGCACCACCGCAACCAGCACATGCGGCACCGCATCGGACCAACCGAATAGATTCACCGAGATCGAAATGATCAGCGCGAAGACCGGCGCGCTCAGTAATTTGCGCCAACCCGTCTTCAGTGATTCACCGGAAAGCAGGAGGATGCCCACCACCCAAATCGCGATTTCGCAGCCGACGTTGTGCACGAACAACACACCGAGAGTTTCGCTCCCAAACAGCTCTTCGACCACCGGCACGGTGATGTAGGAATAATTATAAATCCCGACCGTAAACGCGAAGGTGCGCAAGCCAGAGCCCTGCGTGAAACCGATCAGTTTCCCCACCGTGTAACATATACCCATCCCCGCCGCCATCGTGCCAAAACCGACGATAGGGGCCCACCCGAGATTGGACGGCTCGCGCAGGGCAGAATTCGCATAAACGTTTTCAAAAATGATGCACGGGTAGAGCACATTCACGACCAGCTTGAGCAGGCTCTCATCCGCCACCGGATTGAGCGCATTGATCCTGCGCATGAACACCCCGATCGCCATCACGCCGAAGACGGGAAGGATCAGCATGAAAAGTTGCAGGTAGGAGGTCATGAAGCCGCCATCGCGAGCCCGGCCAGATACCCGGTCGTCCAGGCCGCTTGGAAGTTAAAACCGCCCGTCACGCCGTCGAGATCGAGCACTTCGCCGGCAAAGAACAGCCCCGGGCACACCTTACTCTCCATCGTCTTAAAATCGATTTCGCGAAGGCGCACGCCACCGCAGGTCACGAATTCTTCCTTATTCATGCTCTTGCCCACCACACGAAACTCCGCCGCACAGAGTCCGTTTGCCAAGGCCTTCAATCCATTGCCCGCCACTCCCGCCCATTGCGTGGAGAGTTCGATCTTATAAGTCGTTAACTGACGCTCCCAGAACCGTGCAGGCAAACCGAAGGGATTCCAGCTGCCCAATTGCTTCTTGGGTCGCTCGGTGCGTTGGCGATTGAGAATCGCGAGTATACTTTCCGCCGTGTGCTCGGGCACGAAATTGATGCGCAAAACGAACTCGTAGTTTTTGGCCGCCAGCTCACGCGCGCCCCAGGCGGAGAGTTTCAGAATCGCCGGGCCGCTCAATCCCCAGTGAGTAATGAGCAACGGGCCGCCTTCCTTGAGTTTCGTGCCCGGCACCGTCACGGCCACATCGCTCACCGAGATACCCGAAAGCCCGATCAAGCGCGCATCATCGATATGAAAAGTGAAGAGCGACGGCACCGGCGGTTCGA
>Ga0105054_10008552_pt1 | contig 13509 bp, 10 predicted proteins | sample BON02_FD_78091 | JGI IMG/M metagenome (GOLD analysis project Ga0105054, IMG submission 78091) | Freshwater microbial communities from Lake Bonney liftoff mats and glacier meltwater in Antarctica - BON-02 (megahit assembly) | ecosystem: Environmental > Aquatic > Freshwater > Ice > Glacier...
AACTTGCTCCGCATGTACTCCTCGTAGACCCCGCCGAGGATGGAGGGCATCATGGGAGCGGGCCGCTTGGGATTGCCCTCGGCGTCGATAAGCTCGTCGAGGGTGTAGGCGAGCTGGTCCCAGCCCGGTTTTGCCTTGGCCGCGACTTTGAAAGTAAGCAGGTATTTTGAAAACGAGGTCATGGTGCTGAGCGCGGCGCCTTCGCACCTGGTCCACTCGCGCCAAAGGTTGTCGGCGCCTTTGTCTCCGACGCCCGGGAGCATTTTGACGAGACGTTTGAAGGCCACTTCGTCGCGCCGGTTGCAAACGAACTTCATGAAGGCGGCGGTGTCCTTGATATGGGCCTGTTCGAAGAAGCGCAGTCCGCTCGTGATGATGAAGGGGATGCCGCGATTGGTCAGCTCGAGCTGGACCTCCATGGCGTGGAAATGGGCGCGGTAGAGCACGGCGATCTCGTTGAGCGGGATACCTTCGTCCCGCAGTTCGAGGATGCGCTGGGCGACGAAGGCGGCCTGGGTGTTGGTGTCCTGCAAGGGGGCGAGGGCGGGCAGGACGAGGCGATCGGGCCGGGCGGGGGCGAGGTTCTTGCGGAACTGTTTGGTGTTCGGAGCGATCGCGGCGTTGGCGAGGCTAAGGATCTCGGGGACGGAGCGGTAGTTCGTCTCGATGACGTATTTCACGGCACCGGGGTATTTGTCGGGGAAATCGAGGATGTTGCGAAAGTCGGCTCCGCGCCACGAGTAGATGGACTGGGCATCGTCACCGACGACCATGAGGTTTTTTTGCGGCTCGGCGAGCAGATCGATGAATTCGGCCTGGAGGGTGTTGGTGTCCTGATACTCATCGACGAGGATCCATTCGAACTGCCGCTGATACTGGGCGCATATCGCGGGATTTTCCCGGAGGAGGAGGAGGGGCTTTTCGAGGAGATCGTCGAAATCCATCGAGTTGGTGGCCTTCTTTTTGGCCTCGTAGCTCTCTTTCAAACCCTCGATCGAGGCGGAGAGATGATTGAAATACGGGTAGCGGCGCTGGATCAACTCAGGCACATCGACGCCGGTGTTGGTCGCGAGGCTGAAGATGTCGGCGAGGAGTTCGGGCTTGGGGAAGCGCATCGCCTTGGTATCGATCTCACTCTCGCCGATGACGGCGTTCATGATCTCTTTCTGATCCTCGCGATCCATGATGGAGAAGCTGCGATCCCAGCCGAGGAGGTCGGCGTGGCGGCGGAGGATGCGGTTGCCGATGGAGTGGAAGGTGCCGCCCCAGAGATCGCGGGTGTCGTAGGGGACAAGTTCTTCGACCCGATGGAGCATTTCCTTCGCCGCCTTGTTGGTGAAGGTAAGGAGGAGGATGCTCGCCGCGCTGATGCCGTTGTCGAGGAGATAGGCGACGCGATAGGTGAGGGTGCGGGTCTTGCCGCTGCCGGCCCCGGCGATGACGAGGGAGGGACCCGGGGGTGCGGTCACCGCGGCGAACTGTTTATCATTCAGTTCTGCGGCGTAGTCGATCTGCGACTTCGCGTTCTTCGGGACTCGTTTGACAGTATATTCACGCGCCATCTTCGCCGGAGTTTAGCCCGCGAACACCGCTCTTGCGCAAATAAAACGCCGAACTCCCGTCTGATTTACATTTTCCTCGCGGCAGCTTCCGCCAACTGACTGCGCTCGCCACGTTCCAGGGTGACGTGCGAACTGCAGGACTCGTCGCGGAGACGGTCGCGAGTGTAAACAAGACCATTACTAAGTCTATCCACATAAGGGTTGTCGATTTGGGCGGGGTCGCCCACTAGCACCAACTTGGACCCCTTCGCCATCCGTGTCACGATGGTTTTTGCCTCAAGGGGAGTTAATTGCTGGGCCTCGTCGAGAATGAAAAAACGGTTCGGGATGGAGCGTCCGCGGATGTAGCAGAGGGCCTCGATCTCGATGAGTCCGGACTCCAGGAAGGGGTCGTAGCTCCTTTTTCCACCTCCGGCGGGAAAAGAGTCGTTACCGCCTTTGCGCGGTTTTGACTGCTGTTTGCGCTTCGCCGGCCCACCCTGCTCGGGGGTGAGGATGAATTCGAGGGCGTCGTAGACGGGCTTTAGCCAGGGATCGAGCTTCTCCTCGAGCGAGCCGGGGAGGAAGCCGAGGGTGTCGCCCATGGGGATGACGGGGCGGCTCACGGTGACTCCGTTGTAGGCTCCGTCGAAGGTCATGTGAAGGGCCGAGGCCACGGCGAGGAGAGTTTTCCCGGTGCCGGCCTGTCCGTAGCAGGTCACGAGAGTGATCTCGGGATTGAGGAGGGCATCGAGGAAACACTGCTGCCCCAGATTCAGAGGGCGCAGGGGAGCCCCGCGCTGGATGCGGATCTGTTCGGGGATGACGAGTTTGTGGAAGGCTCCGTCGGTTCCCATGCGGGCGGGCATGGTGCGTTTCTCCCCGGCCTTGAGGAGAACGTATTCGTTCGGGCTGATGCGACGGACATGGGAGGGCAGATCGATGGACCCGGCACTGGCGAAACGCTGGAGGTCATTCGGCTTCAGATCGACGACCATCTGCGAGGCCCCGACCTGGGCGCTGTCGACTTTGTCGTTCTGATAGTCTTCGCAGGGGATCCCGATGGCGAGGGCCTTGAGACGAAGGTTGAGATCCTTGGTCACGAGAATGGTGGGCGCCGTATTTTTCTCGCCGATCATCCGCGTGCAGATGAGGATGCGGTTGTCATTGCTCTCCTGTCCGCGGAAGACTTCCATGAGCTCTTCGACGACGACGCTCCTGGCACCAGTGGTTGCCTGGGCGGGAACGAGGCGGATCGATCCTCCGTCCCGGTTGGGAATCCCGACGGTGGCCTGCTCGGGGTGTTTCGAAAAGAGCGCGGCGAGCTTGCGATGAACGCTACGGGCGCTCGCGCCGCGTTCAGATTGCTCGTTTTTGAACTTGTCGAGTTCGCAGAGAACTTCGAGCGGGATGCAGAGGTGATTGTCGCCGAAGCGATCAAGGCAATCGGGGTCGTGCAGGAGCACGTTGGTATCAAGGACGAAGTTTTTCCCGATCGGGGAAGGGGCCTTCAGTCCGCTCCCGTAGGCCGGGTGCTTCTTCGCCTTTTCACTCTTTCCGTTTTTCGCTCCTCCGCCGGTTCCGAACAATTCGACCTGTACGGTCCCGTTCGAGTTTCCACCGGCGCCCGTGTCGGATTGTAAGTCAGTCATATGATCGAAAAGAATCGGTTCGTGAGAACCATGACAACCAAGAATAGCGAGATTCTGGCCAAATTGTTTAAGAATGTCAAAGTATTATCGGATTTTAAAATTTGACCATGACATCCCGTCCTGCCCCGGGCGCGTGACCGGCGAGGATTTGCTGAATAGCCTCTCGACCTCCACGTCGATGTCGCGGATAATTCGGCAGCCGCCCCTCTCCACCCGGCGTGCGGAACGACTTCGGTAAAAATTACCGGTGCAGAGGAAGAGAACGGTTTGGTAGTCTTTCACGGGATTACTTGTCCCGTTTCTCCAAGCTCGAAACTACTTCGGAAATGTGAAGTATTCGACACGTAGGCGACTCAGGCTGGTGCGGTCTCAGCGAAGATCTCGTCGAGGACGCGGAAGAGGAGGGCGAGGTTGACCGGTTTAGGCAGGACCATCTGTGAGCCGGCCTGGGCGACGGCCCCTTCGGAAAGTTCGGTCGAGTCCACGAGGGCGGTGAGCATCAGCACGGGGATGCGGGAAAGGCGGGGATCGCTCTGCAGGGCAGCCTGGACATCGCCGCCATCCATGCCCGGCATGACGACATCGAGCAGGATGACATCCGGTTGGAAAGCGCGGGCTGCATCCACTGCCTTCGTTGAGTCGTTCTCGATGCACACCTCGTAGCGGCCGCTCCTTTCGAGGTTCATCCTCAGCAGTTGCGTGAAGCCAGCCTCGTCATCGACCAGTAAAATTTTGCGAGTCATACTTATACCCCGATTAAGTTTTTGTTCCGTTGCGAGAATGCCAGTTATGTGCAGGATGTGTCAATTTCTTTCGTCTCATTCAACGTCGTGTGGACTTTTCCTGTCCCGAGTTTAGTGGGAAGGATGACTCGCGCGATGGCGCCGCGCTCGCGGGTGCGGTTGCGCAGTGAGAGCTGTCCTCCGTGGAGTTCCACGATACGCCGCGCCACGGAGAGACCGAGGCCAGTCCCGAGTCCGGTGGCCTTGGTCGTGAAAAAGGGATCAAAAAGCCGACCGGAGTCGCTCGGGGCGATACCGCAGCCGTTGTCGATGATCTCGAGGATCACGACCCGGTCGCCCGAGCGGAGCAGTTCGCGGGTGCGGGCCCCTTCATTTTTGGTGACATCTTCGAGTGAATCAGCTCGTGCCTGTATTTTGATATGCCGCGAACTCGAGTCCGCCATCGCATGGACGGCATTGATGATGAGGTTAATGAGGACCTGCTCGAACTTCGACATATCGAGGAAGACCATAGGCAGGTCCTTGTCGATCTTGATGGTGACGCACGTGGTCGACCGGGTGAGTTCGTGTTTTATGAGAAGGAGGACTTCATCGATAATCCCCCGTAGATCGGTCGCCTCTCTCATGAGGGAGCGCTGCGAGGAAAAATCGACGAGACCACGCACGATGCGGTCGGCGCGATCGACCGCCCCGCGCATCTGTTCGAGAATGGTAGCGACGTTGGCATCGTCGGGATCGATGCCCTGGGAAAGGTAGTCAACGCCTAGAAGAAGGAGGGCGAGGGGATTTTTTACCTCGTGCGCGACGCCGGCCGCGAGACGACCGATTGACTCGAGCTTCTCGGCCTGGATGAGCTGCATCTGGGTTTGCTGCAACTCTTTGTTGGTCGCGACGAGGTGGCTGTTCAGCAGCTCGAGCTGTTCACGGGATCTCACCTGCTCGGTGATGTCCTCACTGATGCCGACGACGAGGAGACGCCCGGTCTCTTTGTCGTGCACGGGAATCTTGACGGTGCGCAGATGGACTTCGCGCCCGTTTTTGGTCTCGATGATCTCCTCGGGGACCTTCATCAGCTTTCCCCGCTTGATGACGGCCTTGTCGACGCTGCGGAAGTAGTCCGCCATTCCTGCGAAAATAGATCGTAGTCGTTGCGCCCGAGCGCTTTCGCGGCCCGCAGGGTTGTCACTTCCTCCTGCTTCTTGTTCCAGAGGACGAAGCGGAAGTCGTCGGTCGAGTCTTTCGCGAAGACAGCGACGGGGAGATTATCGAGGACCGATTCGACGATGCTGTGCTCTTCCATGACCCGTGCTCGGATCATAAGTAACAGAAGCAATTGAGAATGAGAAGGAAAACCGCCACAAAGACGAGATTTCCCCCGGATTTACCTCTCAGCGGAAGTCCCGATACTGGCTGCGCATGCTCTCGGTCGCGTCGATCGGAGACATTGAGGACGGCGCCGAATAGCCCTCGGAAGTGACGCCCCCGGCGCTGGACGGCGTGCATCCCGTGAGGAGGAGTGAGAGGGCAAGGCTGAGAGTGAGGAAGGCGACGGTGGCAAGCGGAGATGTTCTCATGGGAAAACTCTGAAGTGTGGCGCAATGAGAAGCAATCGAAAATACTGCGCGTGGTCCGGCAAATTATCAGCCCTGCTGCTCGCGAAGTGCGGAGAGTTCCTTAGCCTTCCGCTGAATCTCTTCGGGCGAGGGGAGGGTGCTTAGGTCGAGCTCGGCAAGGACTTCAGCCGGGATGATACCCGACTGCTGCAGCTTCGTGAGGCAGCGTTTGCGCTCGTCGAGGGCCTTGTCGGGGCTGCGCTCTTTGGAAAAGCGGGACTTTGCCTTGTCACTGCGAGTACGGAGGCTGGAGTAGATGTCACCGCCGAGGAGGGAGGTGATGTCCACCTTCATACTCTCGCGGGCGATGTCCTCCTGCTTCACCTCTTCGCCATTGATCGGTCCCGAGTTGTATTTGGGGAACATGATCGCCACCTCGGGGCAGACTCGCGAGCAGGCCGGGCAGTTCGTTTTGCAGTTGTCGTTGTTCTGCACCTGGATGCGCTTGTCGGAATCGACGCCGTAGACATCGAAGAGGCAGAAGCTGAGGCACTGCATGCAGTTGGTGCAGCGGTCGTAATCGATCACGGGGAACCACGGTTTCCACGAACCGGGAATGCCGGGTTGATTGAGTCCGACGCTCAGCTCGTCGCGCACTGTTGCAACGAGGGCGACGATCTCGTCGGGAGAGAGACCGCTCGTGTCCCGTGTCGCGATCTTCACCGCTCCGCTGCCGTCGATGACTTCAGGGGTGGGGCCGGTGAATCTACCCAGCACGACCACGGGAACCCGGGCAGACCGGCTCATGCGTGAATCGGGGGCGGCGGACTCAGTGACCCGCATGACGGAGTAGCCCTGATCGAGCAATGTCGTGGTGACAGTGAGGCGGGAGTCAGGCGACCATTTCTCAGCACCGTTTCCTTCGTAGACGATGACTTGGACGGGATGGGTGTCGTTTTTCATTTTTCTTCGGTTAGACGCCGGCTGATTTCCTCCGCACTGAGTTCACGCATGTTGAGCACTTCGACCCGGTCGCCTTCAGGAAAGGGGGCGCCGGCATGGTGGAATAGCCATTTCACCGCCCGGGGATAACATGCCACGATCCTGACGGGTGCATCCCCGGCAATCATCTCGCCGAGTGCCTCATCCTTTCGGGCGGACATCTCGCAGAGGTCGGAGACACATTCGAAGCTGGCTCCGGATTCACAGAGCCCGGCGAGAACGGCGTCTTTGGTAGCGGCGGGCACGGCCTGGGCAAAGGCACAGCGGCAATACAGGATCCTGGGAGGGGTTTCGCTCAAAGATAGAAAACAGGTAAGAGATAATTTGGCAGAGCCAAAGATTCGATTCATTCGCGCGGTATTCAAATGCAAATTCCGGGCGCATCGTCCGCGATGGCGCGGGATTTCCGTTTTAAAGAGAGGAAATTTGGGTTTCCAAGCGCTTTATATTCGTTACACTTGCATGGACGTGCCCCACCCGATTCCAGACCCTCGAATTTTCAGCGCTTTTTTGGTCCTAACCATGGCCTTTTTGAAGGCTCCCGAATCCTACGCGCAGGACGCTCCCGCAGCAACACCTGTCGAGACTACGGAGATTCCCGAGCGTTTTTTCCCGGTGCAGGATAGCTCGGGCTTCTTCTGGCAGGCATTGGGAAATGGTGCCCTCGTCTCGGGCGATGCTCAATACCTGCAGTCCGGCCTCAATCTCATCGTCGATGGCGCGGGCTTCGCGCCCGGAAAGGCTTTTGTTCGCGAACCCCGGGCGGGGGCGGAGAAGACGGACCTGCGGCTCGAAGAGAAGCGGTCCGACCTCACGATCACACGAGACATCTGGTTCGACACGCGTCGCTCTGCCGTGCGCGTCTTCGACACCCTCACGAATAGCTCGGGCGCGGAGAAGACGGTGAACGTTTCCCTGCGCACGACTTACCCTTTTGCCTGGCAGAGCCTTCACGGGACAGGCGGCGGACTTCTCTCGAACGAGCCCTCCCTGCAGCTCGGGGCCCGTGACTACAGCCTTTGTGTCCACTTCAGCCCGAGCGAGGGGCGGCATGACACCCTCTTCGTGATGGGTTCGGAAAAAGGCGGGCAAATGGCGGAACTCAAAGCCTCGGCAAATTCGCGGGAGCTCACCTTCATTTACCCGCTCGAGATCCCGGCGGGAGAATCACGGAGTCTGCTCCACTGGGTCATGCAGCGGAATCTCCCGGATGTGTCTCAGGATCTCGCCGCGATTTCCCCGTTTATCCAGAGGGACAGGCTCATCGTCCCCGAGGTCGATCCGAAAAGCCATGCCCGGGTGGTGAACTTCGCCACGACAGCATTCCAGATCGAGGCGACCGCGCCCGCCCAGATCAAGGCTCTCGTCGCGCTGAACCGGCTCACCGACCGCATCGGATTCCACCGGCGGTCCGAGGACATTATGTGGATCAGTCCCACCAATCAGATCTCGGGCACGGTGAATCGCGAAGGTTCCCTCACCATCGGGACCGCCTACACCGGCGATCAGGAGGTGTCGATGGGGGACCTCGCCGCGATCCGGGGGACAGCCGGGAACGGGCGGAATCCGATCATTTATCTCCGCGATGGTCGCGTCCTCGCCGGACCCCTCCGGAAAGGAGAGGTCGCCTGGTCGATCGGGACCAATGCGACTGCCCCGGCGGCAACGACTGCCCCGGCGGCAACGGAAATGGTGGACTTGTCCAGTCTCAATCTTCTACTCCTCGCGACCGGTCCTGATGACGGAGTCGCCCCGGCGAAAACGACCCATTTTTTGAGGTTGATCGACGGGACGGTCCTCCCGATCGCAGCGGGAGCCGACCTCGCGATGGATCTCACGACCCCCTGGGGAGTGGAGAAATGGCTCTGGTCCGATCTGGTCGAGGCCGGCCATGTCTTACTGCCCTCCCCAAGGCTGCGGGTCATCCATCGGAATGGATCGGAGATCTCAGCCTTGCTCTCAAGCGGCACATGGTCCCTCACGACCGCCGCCGGCGCTGCCGTCGAGATTCCCACCGCAGCGATTGATCGTATCTGGACTGTCGGCGCCGCCGGCGTGACCCGCCTGACAGGGAATGCGGCCGGGACACCCTGGATTGATTTTGCTGAAGTCCCGAGTGGTCAGGGGCCCGCCCGCGGATTTCTCCTCGCCGGCAACCAGCTCATCGAGGCGGCATTTGCCGATGAAAAGATGGCCCTTTCCGAAGCCTCGCGCGAATGGCAAATCGAGACCGCCCGCATCGTGAGCCTGCGCCGCGGGGCTGAACCGGACGTACAGGGGGAGATAGTCGTGGAGTTGGACAACGGTGAAAAACTCAGTGGCCGGCTCTCCGCTCCCTATCTCAAACTGGTGCGGAACGGCATCGAACTGGAAATTCCGGGGAGCTGGGTTCTCGGCTACCGCCACACCACTCCCTGACGCATGCGCTTTTTTCCGTCATCTTCCGGCCTTCTCCCGATCAGTGCGGTCTTTGTCACGCTGCAACTCTGGGCTGTCGCGACGGGTCTCGCGCAGGTGCCTGCGGCGACGATTCCGGGAACTCCGGCAGCCGAGCCCCCTCCCGGCATCGCTAAAGAGAGCGCCGCAGGGATGGTACTGGAGTCTCCCGGCCTCATTCCCGCCGCCTTCGGAGTCCGCACGGACCGCGAGGGCAACTCCTGGAGCGTGGAGCGCGACGGCAACATCGGCCGCATCGGCAGCACGATGGTGAACAGCGGGCTTGCCCTCAGTGTGAATGACGAAAAATTCGCAGGCTTCCAACCCATGATGACCGCAGACGGGAACGAGTTCGTGCTCCAGGGTGTGCCCTTTGCCAGTCTGCCGGGACTGCAAGTGCAGCGGCGCGTGCTCCTCGTCGATCGGGGTAGTGGCCTGCGTTATGCCGAGCTTTTCTACAATGGATCGACCGATCCGATCCGCTTTTCTGTGGGGCTCATGACGCATTTTTCCGGAAACTACCAGACTTTTCTGAGTGATCGCGGGCGGAGCGAGCCGGTCATCCTGAGTCCGGCCGAATCGGGGATCATCGTCTTGCCGGGGGCCTCCCAATCGACGCGGGCTTTCCTGTTCACGATGGCGGATGCCGGGTCCGGGGTGAAACCGACGATCTCCTCGCAGAACCGCTACGGACTGACCTTCCGCTATCAGCTCGACCTTGGGCCGGGGGAGACGGCGGTCATCGTGCACCACGTCACTCAGGTCGTCATCCCGCAGAATTTCGACAGACCCACGCTCGCCTCCCTGACCCGTCCACACTCCTTCGACACGCTGCGCCGCAGCTTTGACGAAGACTGGCGGGAGTTCGTCGTGAACTACAGCGCCGACGCTATTGAGAGCAGAGGCGAGGCGCTGCGCGAGGGCGGCGTAGGGTCGCTCGGCTTGTTCCCCGGAGCGCTCGATACTCTGGCGATCGGGGAAAAGACGCGACTTTTCGGAAAGACTGAGGGCGGACCGATCCGCCTGAAAGGGCGCTACGGTGAGATCGAGATCGCGCTCGAGGCCGTCGCCGCACTCTCAGGGAAAAGCGGCGGCACGATCCGGGAAACGAGGGTCTTCCTCCGCGATGGCCAAGTCTTCTCCGGGGAGATCACGGCCCCGGCCCTCGCCTTCGTGCAGACAGGCGGCGCCCGCGTAGCGCTCGATCCGGCCACGCTAGACCGGCTCGTCATGGCAGAGTCGACCCGGGAAGGGATTCCCGGGAAGGACTGGACGACCGATTCTCTCGCCCTTGTCGAAACGTACGGAGGCGACCGCATCAAGATCAGGGACCTCGCAGCCTTTTCGCTGAATCTGACCACGCCCTGGGGTGTCCTGCCGATCTCACTGGACGCTCTCGCCTGGCTGCGCCCCTTGGAAGGGGGGCTTCCCGGATTCCGGGTGGAGCTTAAAGACGGCACCTTCATCAGCGGTTTACCTAGTGGCGAAGTTCTCCAGCTCGGCGATACCGACATGGGCACTGTCTCTTTACGCGGGAGTGAGTTAAAGAGCGTTTTTACCCCGCCTCTCTCAACGGGCATGTCAGCGGCAGCCCCGGCCCCGGTCGAGACAGTGACCCGCGTCGCGGGCGGGCAGACGCTCGTCGGGCCGATTTCCGACACGACTGTGCCCATCGTCAGCGAGGGCAACCGGCTCGAGACGAGCGTCTCCGAAATCCGGAAAATACGGCGCCTCGAGACTATCGCAGGCGAGGAGGCAGCTACCGCAGCCGACGCCCCCGCCTTCGAGATCGAGCGCTGGGACGGCGGGAAGATCACCGGGTTTCTCGGCCTCGACTTTTTCTCCATTGAGGTGGAGGGGCGCATCTGGCTTGTGCCGGTCCGGGAGGTGATGGAGATCGAGTCGGCCTCGCCCCTGCTCACGCCCGACTCCCTCGAGAAGATCAAGGCGCTGATCTCTCAACTCGCGGCCGATGACTGGGCCACGCGGGAGGAGGCAACCCGCGACCTCGGCGCATTCGGCTACCTTGCCAGACCGGTCCTGCAGCGCGAGCTTGGCACGACGAAGGATCCCGAGGTCGGGCGGCGCATTGAAAGAGTGCTGGCCGATCTCAACTGATCCCGCGTAACCTTTCGTAAAGCTCTTGGAAACTGCCCCTCATTCCTCCGACTACCCGGCTGCCGCGCGGCAGGTGAGAAATCGCCTCGCCCGGGTGCGTTTTGCCGGCGGCGTTCTCCGCACCCACCTCGTTGCGGGCGGACTCGCTCTCGCCGCCGTCGCGATTCTGCGGATCGCGGGTGAATGGCGGTCGGGGGAAGGGCTCGTCGTCCTCGCAATCCTGCTCTTGTGGCTCGCAGCCGTGGCCGCCCATGCCCTCATCGGCCTGCCGCAGGTGAAGTCGGCCTTGCTCCTCCTCGATCGGCGGGGGAACTGGAAAGATTGCTTTTCCTCCGCCTGGGAGTTCCTGCAAGCCCCGTCGGCAACGGCAGCGCAGTCGCTCCATCTCGAACGAGCCGGGGCCCGGCTGCCCGAAGCGCTCCAGGCTCTGCCGTCGGTATTCCCGCTGCCATCTCTAAGGTGGATCTGGGTCGCGCCGCTCGTCGCGATCCTCTTTGCGATCACTCCATGGTTCCGCAGCACTCCGGATTCCCGGGACCTGGAACTTACCGATGGCATGAAAGACGCCGCTGCGATCCAGGCTGAGGAACTCCAGCGCGAGGTCGAGCGTATTCGCAACCTGGCCTCTCTTACCGACGGAGAAAAGAAGCAACTCGAAGCTCTCGGAGTAAATGTCGATGCCGTCGCCGAAAAGCTCGCCAATCCCGATGGACTTACCACCGGCGAGATGCTCGAGTCGCTCGAGGGTCAGGCTCGCGAGGCGGAAAAACTGGCGGAAAAACTCGGCCTCTTTTCCGACGGATGGGCCTCGGCCGCGATGATCGAGTCGATGAGCCAGCAGCCCGATACGGCCGATCTCAGCCTTTTCATCCGGGACAAAGCCGCCGCGCCGGCTGCCGACGAGGCGCTGCGTCTCCACGGTCTCCTTGATGATACCGGCATCACCGGCGAGACGCAGGAGCGCATGACCCGCTCGCTCGAGTCCATCATGCTGGCGGCCACCGATGAGGATCAAACCCGACCGGTCGGGGAACGTTTTGGCAATGCCTCGATCAAGATGCACGATGCCCAGCCGAAGACGGCCGCCCGTGAGTTCGAGGAACTGTCGAAATTCTTCCGCCAGGTAGCGGGCCGGGAAGAGGCCCTCGCGGAACTTGAGCGTCTCGCCGAGACCTTGCGCGAGGCGGGCAGTGAGATCAGTGGCAGCGAACTGGAGAAGATGGAGAGCATCGCCGATGCCGCCGGGACTGGCTCTCCCACTCCCGAAGGTCTCCAGGCCCTCGACACTGACACCCCGGGAAGCAACCCGCAGGGCATCGCGGCTCCGGGTTTCACCCCTGATGCGGGGGCAGGGGCATCTGCGATACCTCTGGCCTCCACTCCGCCGGGCGAGGCGGGCGACGCGCAGAAAGTCCCCGTCCCCGGGGCGGCCGCCGGTGAAAGCAAGGGCGAGGGCGAGAAGGGTGCCAAGAGCCCCGGCGGCGAAAAGGGCGAGCAGGCCTTCACTGCGCCCGTTCCCGGTGAATCGTCCCAGGAGGGAAAATCCGGGTCAGCCCTCGGCATGAGCGACAAATCTCAGAAGGGCGAGGGCGAGGGCGGTATGCTCAGCGCTCCCGTTCCGGGGATGGAATCAGGCCAATCCGCTCCGGGCGCGGGCATGAGCCTCGGCTCGGGCGCCTCGGCCCAGTCGGGCAAGGGGGGCGACCAGGCTGGCACCGGCACCGCCGCGATGACCGAAGAGGCCGCCGCCGAAGCATTGAAGGCGACCGGGGACTCCCAGGTCGCGGCCCGTGCGGGGACCGAGGGAGAGTCCACCATGAAGAGTATCGAAGGCGAAGTGAGGGCCGAAAAGGCGGCGAGGAGCCGTCAGGAGGTCATCGCTGATTTCATCGCAGTGGAGGAGCAGGCGCTCGACGACCAGTCCCTCCCGCTCTCGCGGCGGCAGCACGTCCTGCGCTACTTTTCCGCGATCCGGCGACAGTTTGAGAAGGACGGGGAGGAGTAAGCTCCCAACTCTCTTCGCGGGATTGATTTCGAGCACTTCTCGACGATTGATTGAACCATTTTATATGAGAAACAGCCACGAACTCGGACAGGATCTGGAGCGATTCAGAGACAGGTTTCACGCCCTGAAGACAGAGATCCAGAAAGCCATCGTCGGCTACGACGATCTGCTCACGGATACGCTCGTCGCTGTCTTTGCGAGAGGTCACATACTCCTCGAGGGGGTGCCGGGACTCGGTAAGACCTTCCTCGTGCAGACGCTCTCCCAGGTACTCGGCCTGACTCCGGGTCGCATTCAGTGTACTCCCGACCTGATGCCGGCCGACATTCTGGGAACCCACATCGTGAATGAGAACGAAGAAGGGCGACGGGTCATGCACTTCGAAAAGGGGCCCGTCTTTGCCAATCTCGTCCTCGTAGATGAGGTCAACCGGGCCACTCCAAAAACACAGGCCGCGCT
>Ga0105054_10008556_pt1 | contig 13503 bp, 10 predicted proteins | sample BON02_FD_78091 | JGI IMG/M metagenome (GOLD analysis project Ga0105054, IMG submission 78091) | Freshwater microbial communities from Lake Bonney liftoff mats and glacier meltwater in Antarctica - BON-02 (megahit assembly) | ecosystem: Environmental > Aquatic > Freshwater > Ice > Glacier...
CATTTGAGGCACATGATACCAATCAAGGCCATCCACATGATACGTCCGTTGAGAATATCCACGATCACGGCGTAACCATTACCGCAAACCTCGGGCACATTGATGGCAATCGCACCCACGATTAATCCGCCTAAAGTAAGGCGAGCGATCAGCGGCAATTTCGTCTCCATAAACAATGCCTCTGCTCGACGCAGACTTTTCAGAAAGAAAGGTGAAACCACCCCCGCTAGAAGACCTAACAGGATATACGGCAACATTTCCAATGGCGATCCGATTTCAAAACGCGGCACATCATAGAGCCTATCCGAATTATCGAGCACCTGCATGGTCAATGCCGCCGTCACCGATGCGGCGACCAAGGCGCCCAAACTCTCCATCGCAATCGTGCCCAAAATAATTTCAGCCACGAAAAAGGAACCACCAATTGGCGCATGGTAGGCCGAAGCGATTCCCGCGGCGGCTCCACATGCGACCAACAACCTCAATTGCTGCCGGGAGAAACGCCGCCACCGCCCAAGCAAGGAAGCCAGCAACGCCGCTAACTGCACCATAGGACCTTCCCTTCCTACCGATCCTCCCGACCCGATCGTAAACATGGCCGAGGTGATTTTCACCAAACTCGTGCGCAGCGGGAGGTGCCCATCTCCAATCACAATCGCTTCCATGTAATCGGTGGAACTCTGCCCCTTGATCAGGCGATTCCCCAGCATCAGCACAAGACCCGCCAACAAGCCACCCAGAGCCGGAATCAACAGACGTGCCCACCACGGCAACAAGCGCATCGATTCAATCACCCCTGCGCTCGAATTGGTCATTACTTGGTGAATACCTTCCGTGCAAGCGGCAAAAAACAAAGAAGCCAAGGCCCCGAGAAAACCGGCCAACGAAGCCCATGCCAACGTAAGCTGCCATTCCGTGGGTTGCAGACGTTCCGCGATCCATACCCGCCAGCGCAGTAATCGCATCATGCGATCCAACAATAGTTTCGCCGGATCCGTGACGGCTTTCAGTGCACTATTCTTCGACGAATCCTTCATCGCCTCACCTTTCGAGCAGCATCGACAAAGCCTCCGTTATTATCGGCATCCGCTTCCGCTACTTGCTCCGTCGTCGTGTCCACTTTCCGCCATCCTAGTCAGCGGCCTTCTCGCAAAACAAGCCTACGACGTCGCGCCGTGCGAATTTCTGCATCCTCCGCGACTTATTGATCCACTTCTGAGTCCACCTTTTCGGTCAATTTCACGAGATTGTGCAGTGATGAGAAATGCTGGCTCAGATCGAAATCGCCACCCAATCCACCGACCAGCTTGTCGAACAAATCCTTCTTCTCTGCTTTCAAATCCTGAATGCGCTCCTCGATCGTGCCGGCCGTCACCATGCGGTAGACAAACACCGTATTCGTTTGGCCAATGCGATGCACGCGATCGACTGCCTGTGCTTCCACGGCCGGATTCCACCATGGATCTAGCAGGAATACATAATCAGCCGCATGCAGCGTGATGCCAGTGCCTGCCGCCTTCAGTGAGACCAGCATCGCGGCCGCACCTTCAGCTGTCTGGAAGTCGCGCACCGGCTTTTGCCGGTCGAGAGTTATCCCTGTTAATTCGTAGCGTGGCAGGTCGGGGAAATACTCAATCAAAGCCGTCTTCACGCGGTCGAGTAGGATCACGAATTGCGAGAAAATCACCACCTTGTGACCGCTCTCAATCACCTCCACCAGTTTCTCTACTAACAGCATGATTTTCCCGGAATCAGCGAGCGGCGATGCCCGCCAGGGCAACATATCGGGATCACAGCAAGTTTGGCGAAGTCGCGTGAGCAACGCCAGGAAGCCAAATGATTTTTCGCGGATCGCTGCACCCACATCGTCGCCCAGACGCACCAGCCCTTCCGAGCAGATATTGGCGTATTCCGCGCGTTGCACATCGGTGAGCGGGCAAAGCAATTCAATCTCCACCTTTTGCGGCAGTTCCTTGGCCACTTCCTTTTTCGTGCGACGCAAAATAAACGGTGCCAATTGCGCGCGTAGTCGCACCAAAGTATTCTGCCGGTCCGTATTCAACGCCGACTCAAAAGCAGAGCGCGAACCGAGCAATCCCGGTAACAAAAAGCGGAAGATACTCCAGAGATCGAGCTGCCGATTCTCCAGCGGTGTGCCCGTGAGCACCAGCCGATGACGCGCCCGGATCACAAAACAAGTCTGCGTGACCTTCGCGTCCGGATTTTTGATAAACTGCCCCTCGTCGAGAACCGCGTATCCAAATTCGCACTCCGGCAACAATTTCCGGTGCTTGCGCAACTGCGTATAACTCGCGATCCAGATCACGTTTTCTTGATGCGATACGAAATCGTGTCCCGCTTTGAGAACCTCGGTTTTAAGCTCGGGAAAGAATCGTTCGATTTCCTCTTCCCACACCGGCACCACGCTCGCCGGGCAAACGACCAGATAGGGCTTATTCGCAATCGGGCGAGTCGAGAGTAAGGTGATAACCTGCAGAGTTTTCCCGAGGCCCATTTCATCGGCCAACAATCCGTGACAACCCACATCGCAAAGATGCGCCATCCACTCGACGCCACGGCGTTGGTAAGGGCGCAGGATCTCCGGCAAGTCCGGTGGGGCCTCCGGAGGAGCCAAAACTTTGCGGCGCCACGCTTCGACCGCAGGCGTGAGAGTCAGCTTTAGCTTCGCATCGTTAAACAGCGAGAAGAGCAAATAAGGTGACAGCACCCCATCACCGTGCGTTTCGGATACGTTCTTCTGCCACGTGCGATAGGAAGCCCATTTCGCCTCAGCCAAAGTCACAATTCCGAAGTTCGGCAAAATCACCGGCTTGCCCTGACGCTTCAGCAGGGATTTCACCTCCATCTCGGAAAGCATTCGTTCGCCGGCCCGGAAGATCCACCGCAAGTTGAGCCCACCGGCTTCCTTTCCTGCTCCACCCAAAGTCGCGCCATCCGGCACCGATTCAGCCACCGCCTCGATATCGATCACACTCGTGCCTTTCACGAGAAAGGCCGATTTATCATCCAATTCGATCGAGAACATTCGTCGCCACGCTGGCAGGGTGATTTTCAGAAAATTTGGAATCTCGACCAGCGATTCCATCAGATAGACGCCCGTCTTGGGATTGTAGTGGAAATGCGCTTTCCGAGCGTAGGCTGCGAGACCAATCAGCTTCGCACGTTCACCCGAGCTTACATGGCCATTACCATCAGCATGGGCTTTTTCGCCGAGGGCGGGATGCCGCACCTTTTTGCGATCCACCCACATCGCTTGAAACGTGAGCCCTAATGTCCGTGTCTTGAAAGCCAACACCAAGCGACGTTGCGCCCGAGCTGTAGGTTTTTCTACGCCGCCATTGGATCCATTGCTGCCATATTTGATCGCGGGCTTTCCGTTGAGCGAAACTTCATCGGATTCACCGTTGTTGGCTGGATTATTTGAGCTGTTGTCATCGGACAGCGGCGGAATCTCATCGGCCACCAACTCCTCGATTTCGTGCAAACCAGCAACCGCCAGAGCTCGCGCGACCTCCACATCAGTCGTGGATGAGCGCACCGATAGCCCTTTCTTTTCCTCCCACTCAATCACCGCATACTCGTCCTTTTTTTCGATTCGCCGATGGATGATCGCGTCGGTGTCCGTGAGTTCCAGTTCGCGCACTTCTCCTGCACGGTAGAGGGAGCGACCCGCCTCGAGCTGACTTTCACTAAACACGTCCGACCAATCGGTTTCGAGTTTATCGAACCAATATTCTAACGACTTGGGGGTATAGACGCGTTTAGGACCGTGCGATTGCATCGCGGAAAAGAGCAAAAAGTAGAGACCTCGCATAGCGGAGCAAACACTAATTACAGATGATTTTCTATTTTCCGAATTGTCGGAATCGTAACCTCAGCGATATCTCAATGTAACATAAGCAGGATTAGATCCTCGGTGTCATCATGACATCTGAATTGTGAAACTAGCCATCGTCTCAGAAACATTCCCTCCCGAGGTAAATGGCGTCGCTATGACCTTCGGGGTCATTGCGCACGAGTTGGCTCAACGCGGCCACGTAGTCACCGTCTATCGTCCGCGACGTGACGATCTCGTTTCCGACGAGTCAGCCAAACCCTATCGTGAAGTGGCGATGGCTGGAATGAGTATCCCAGGCTATCCGCTACTCCGTCTCGGTCTCCCAGCGCGAATGAAACTGTCTCGATTGTGGAATGAATCGCGCCCCGATCTGGTGCATGTCGTCACCGAAGGTCCGCTCGGCGCGACAGCCATAACGGCTGCTCGATCACTCGGCCTACCAGTCACCTCAAGTTTTCACCCCAATTCCCACGCCTACACTAGCGACTATGGGTTCGCCGCACTTCACAAAATCGTGCTCGGGTGGCTGCGCCGCGTGCACAACCGCACTCAACGCACCTTCGCTCCTACGGATGAATTGTGCGACGAATTGCGTGGCCTTGGATTTCGCGATCTCGCTCTGCTCTCACGTGGAATCGATACCGAGTGTTTCTCGCCCGAACGCCGCGATGAAAACTTACGCCACTCTTGGGGCGTCGAAGCCAAAGAACCCGTTGTCCTCCATGTCGGCCGCATGGCTGTCGAGAAAAACTACGATCTCCTCTTTCAGAGCTACGACGCGATGCGTGCCGTCAATCCCAGGCTACGGTTCGTGCTCGCTGGCGATGGTCCCCTCCGCGAATCTCTCGTCAAAGCACACCCCGAATGCATCTTCGCTGGCGTCTATTCACGTGAGGAAATCGGCCGCTTTTACGCCTCCGCCGACATTTACATCCACGCCAGCCTCACGGAAACCTTCGGGAATGTGCTCACCGAAGCGATGGCCAGCGGCCTCGCGGTGGTGGGTTTTGACTACGCGGCGGCGCGGCAGTTTATTCGAGATCAACACAACGGTCTAATTGTCCCCTGCGATCGCCCTCAATTTCTCATCGGGGCTTCCGTTCAGCTCGCACGCGACGACGCGTTACGCAGCCGATTAGGCAGTGCGGCACGCACCTGTTTCGAAGATCAATCCTGGGATCGGGTCATCGTTAAATTCGAATCCGATCTACTCGCCGTCGCTCAAACGGGTGCTAAGCTATGAGCCGCGTCCTCATACTTTCAGCTGGTTACGGAGAAGGGCACAACGCCGCGGCTCGCAATCTTGTGACGGCCTTCGACGAAGCCGGCGGATCGGGCACCGCTCGATTCGTCGATCTGCTTGAGCAAGCCTCCCCTCGCGCGAGCAAGATCACTCGCTGGGGCTATCTCGCCGCCATCAATCGCTGCCCGAAAGTATGGAGCGCGCTCTACCGTTGGCTCGATCAATCACGCCCCTTCCCGCGCGCACTCTGGGCTATGCGACGCGAGCTGCGGTTACTCGATCAACTCATTCTTCGCGAAAAACCCACCCTCATCTGCAGCACGTTTCCGATCTACGGATTTATCATCGAAAAACTCCGTAACGAGCGCGGGCTTCGCATCCCATTCTATAACATCGTCACCGATTCGATCAGCATCAACTCACTCTGGTGGATCCCGCGCTGTGACGGCTGGTTTCTTCCCAACGAGGAATCTGCCCAAATCATCCGCGATGCCGAATGCCCTATCAACCGGGTCCACGTGAGCGGATTTCCGGTGCAACCCGACTTCGCTCGCGAATTCGAAAATCTGAAACCGCCTAATCTGGCCGCCGGCCACGCTCCACGCGTGCTCTACATCATCAATTCCGGCAGCGCCCGCGCCGAAGAAACCGCCCGCCTACTGCTCGCCGAAACCAGTTGGGAGATCACCTGCGCAGTGGGCCGCGATGAGGCATTGCGCCGCCGTCTCGAAAAACACTCTGGGCGAAGGGGCACTCCCGCGACCATCCTGGGATGGACTGATCAAGTGCCACTATTATTGATGACCCATCATGCCGTCGTCAGCAAAGCCGGAGGCGCGACCACGCAAGAAGCCATCGCCGCGCGTTGCCCGATGATTGTGAATCAGATCATCCCCGGTCAGGAAGAAGGAAACTACGAGCTCCTTCGCCGTCATGGCATCGGGGCCCATGTAACGAGTCCCACCGAGGTTGTCTCCGTTCTCCGCTCTGCCTTTGCCCAAAACGGTAATCTTTGGCGCGAATGGCGACGCGCTCTTGATCCCCTTTCTCGCCCCACCGCCGCCGCCGATATTGCCATGCGGCTGATCCGTGAACACGGCATCGAATCCAATCCGATCATCCGCGAATTCGCCCCCTCCACCCATTCATATTATGGATAAAAAACACCTTCACGTTCGCACCGTCATCATTTCGGATGTCCACCTCGGCACCGCCGATTGCAAAATCGAGGAAGTAAACCACTTCCTCCGCCACGTCCGCTGCGAGAAGCTCATCCTCAATGGAGATATTATCGACGGCTGGCAGCTCAAACGCACCGGACAATGGACCAAGGCCCACACGCGCTTCATTCGCATCGTCCTCAAGAAACTTGAGAAGCGTGGGACCGAGGTGATCTACCTGCGCGGCAACCATGACGATATTCTCAGCGCCTTTCTCCCGCTCGCATTCGAAAATCTTCCGATCGTCGAAGACTACGTTCACGAAAGTCCATCGGGCCGCTACCTCGTCCTCCACGGTGATATCTTTGATACCGTCACCAAAAATTTCGTCTTCCTCGCCCATCTCGGAGACTGGGGTTATCGTGCGCTCCTCAACCTCAACCGCATCTACAACACCTATCGGGCTTGGCGCGGGAAGGAATACTGGTCGCTCAGCAAGGCGATCAAAGCTCGCGTCAAAGAAGCCGTGAATCACGTCTCCAACTTCGAAGAACACATCACTCAACTCGCGAAACAGCGCGATTGCATGGGCGTCATGTGTGGCCACATCCACACCCCAGCGAACAAAATGTTCGGCGATACCCACTATCTCAATTCTGGCGACTGGGTCGAATCTCTCACCGCCATCGTCGAGCACTACGATGGACGCTACGAACTCATCAATTACGCGAGTTTCATTCTCGATCATCCCATACCAGTAGCCTCGAAACCCACCTCGCCAGCAGAAGTGGTTGAGTTGGCAGAATAGGTTGAAGCCTAGTCTGGTTCTCTGAAAAGTCGCGAACACTGTGACCGGGCTGGCGAACTCGGTTCCTCACTCACCTGATCTATCGTGACCTCAATTCGCTCCTCACTGATATCGTTGTAAACTTAGCCGGCAAAGATGGAGAAAGCGCAGATATATCTGCGCTTTCAGTTGCGAAGCGGCAGTCGCAAGACTCTCCGTTTGAGGATCCCTTCAACGTCTAACCGATTTCCACTAGACACGCGATCAAGGTCATAATTATCCGCGCCCTGTTTGTTTTACCCTCCCAATCTGTCAAGGGTTCCCAACACTGTGCCGTTCACTCTTCCCCATTATTATGACCCCACCTGATTGGCGCCACATATCTCACGGACGTGAGATCCCCACCGAAAACTACAGCGATCAACCCTTCGTCACGCATACCGCCGACGGCGCGTGGGTTTGCACGCTGACCACTGGCCCCGGCCACGAAGGTGTCAGCGGGCAACACGTCGTTTCCCTGCGCAGCGAGGATCAGGGTCTCACCTGGTCGGATCCTGTAGACGTCGAACCCTCCGTTGGTCCTGAGGCCTCCTACGCCGTCATCACAAAAGTCCCCACGGGGCGCCTCTACGTTTTCTACAATCATAACTCCGACAACCAGCGCACGGTCAAAGCCGACAACCCACCTTACGAAAACGGGCTTTGCACCCGCATCGATTCTCAAGGCTACTTCGTCTTCAAATACAGTGACGATCATGGCCGCACTTGGTCGGCAAATCGCTACCCCATCGACGTGCGTGAATTTGAGATTGATCGCAACAATGCCGATGGCGGCAAGGTGCGCTATTTCTGGAACGTCGGTCGTCCCTTCCAGCACAACGGAGCGGCTTACGTATCGCTCCACAAAGTCGGTGGATTCGGAGAAGGCTTCTTCACCTCGTCCGAAGGAGTTCTCCTTCGCAGTGAAAATATTCTGACCGAGTCCGATCCCGCCAAGATCACTTGGGAAACTCTGCCCGACGGAGATGTCGGGATTCGCTCGCCGGAAAACGGCGGCCCCATCGCTGAGGAACAAAGCTACTGCACCCTTAGCGACGGTTCCTTCCACGTCGTTTTTCGCACCATCGTCGGACATCCCGCTTGCGCTTATAGCCGAGATGAAGGCCGCACCTGGTCGCAGGCGCGGTTCCAAACCTTCGCCGATGGTCGATTAATGAAACACCCGCGCGCCGCCAACTTCGCGTGGCGCCTAGAAAATGGAAACTACCTCTACTGGTTCCACAACCACGGCGGCACTTGGTATGAAGATCGCAACCCCGTCTGGCTCTGCGGCGGAGTCGAAGTCGATGGCCCAGATGGCAAAATCATCGAATGGTCGCAACCCGAGATCTTTCTCTACCTCGACGATACCTACGTGCGCATGAGCTATCCCGATCTGATCGAGGATGGCGGCGACATCTGGATCACTGAAACCGATAAGGATAAAGCCCGCGCGCATATCGTGCCGCCTGAATTTGCAGCCGCTCTTTGGAATCGCACCCGTGCAACTGAGATCGTGAAGAAAAATCTTATCCTCGAACTCGACGGCGCGACCTCCCTGCCCGAATCCATCGCCTCTCCCACGCTCCCCGAATTCAACGCCCGCGATGTCAGTTTAGCTTATCAAGGAGCGAAACAGCTACGCACCGGCTTCTCCGTCGATTTCACCCTCCAGCTCGATTCGCTCGAAGCAGGTCGCACGATCCTCGATACCCGCACCTGCAAAGGACAAGGCCTTGCGTTTGTCGTCAACGAACGCGGCACGATTCAGATCATCCTCAATGACGGTCGCACGGAGAATCGTTGGGATTGCGATACCGGCCTCATCAACATCAGCCAAACTCATCACGTCACCGCTATCGTTGATGGCGGTCCTCACGTTATCTCGTTCATCATAGATGGAAAGCTCTGCGACGGCGGCACAGATCGCCAATACGGATGGGGACGCTTCACCGAAGACCTCCGCGACGTCCACGGCAGTGATACGCTCCGTCTTGGGCGAGGCATCTCCTCACTCCGCATCTACGACCGAGCCATCCTCACCGCCGAGGCCATCGCCAACTATCAAGCTCTAGCATAAGCATTTTTTCCTAAAAAAACCCAATGTCATTGCCAGGTGGCCAACGGCCACGCGGCAATCCACGATCAGTCAGCTATCCCCCATCCCTTCCGTGTTTTCGGTGTGTTCTATAGGCAATGTTTTAGTGGCTTTCGTGGCTACCCATTCAGTAGCTGAGATCAGACGGCACATCCTGCATTCTTCGCCCTTCTTAAGATCAAACCGCAAAACGTTCCGCTTCGTCGCGGACGTCGCGAGACTCTTTCCAAGCCTCCTTCACACTGCGGCTACTACCGCTGACGCGAAGCTCAGCCCTCCGCACGTCGTGCGACAGGATGAGAGGATCAAGACTCAGATCAGTCAGATATGGGACGATGTCCTGGATCAGATAGCCTACCGGACAGTCCACAGTCAATTTAGCGAAGAAGGTATCGTATGAGTATTATTAGCCTGCCCCTTTTAATTTTCCGGCAGGCCATCTACACGATCTCAGACGTGCCACGCTGGCGCGCCGCATGCAGCGCGCATGGTCTAGCGGCTTACCATTCCACCTAGAACCCCTCATCACCATGCTCTACTTCAACGCCATCCGTCTCGATTTGCCTGCTACCCCCTGATAACAGCGAAGGAACCTGACAACGGAACGATTAACTTAACTGAGTCATGCGAGGGCTACGGAACTGGTCCGCAGCTGGAGACAGTGGTGTCAGTCAACGTCACTGCAACTGTCGCCAACGCTCGACCTCTAAGGCTTCCACGTGTCACGGTGATGGATGTGCCTGCGAGAATATTTCCGATAAAAATGGAATCCGTCATCGTTACTGCTTCGGCGGTCCACCAATACACGTTATTGTTGCGCAGTTCCCCGCTGGACATTTCGACGTTGAAGTTGGTGCCCGTGAGGGCCCCGGTGCCGCCAGTCCCAATTTTGAAAATCCAAATATCGGAGGAAGATCCATCGAGCGTCAGAGTGCCCCCCGTCGTCGTCGACGCTGCGTCAAGACTGTAGACTCCGGGCGCAAGAGACAGCCCTGCTAAATTGCTGCTGATCACCTGGTCACTCGGCATTGCTTGGACCGCGAGGTAGGCGTTTCGGAAGTCATCGTAAGCCTGCGCGGCATTGGCAACTGCGTTGGTTAGGAGTGACCCCGAGATCGTGGACCTGGTGTTGGTGAATGCACCGCCGATGTGCACGTCGCCGGTGATGGCGGAGTCGGTAAAGGTGATGTCGCCGCCGGTGTCGATGCCTACGTCGCCGATGATAAACGCGGCGTTAGTTGAGGTTATCCCCGAACTGCCTAAAATTGTAAAGCTCTGGGCCGAATCCAATAAGGGCTTGGCATTAGCAGTGGCGGTGAATAATAGCGCGGCGAATCCCACGCTGGCCATGTGGATTAGATTTTTGGACTTCATTTTAATTCCTGGTTTCTTGAGTCGTTACTTTTTGAGTGGCTGACTATCACTAATCGTAAGACGAAGCGGTATGGTTCGTGACAAGATGGCTGTGTCGAGAGCAACCTTGGAAGATGGCGAAACCGGTCAATCGGGCAGCGACGGGTAGTGGTTTTCACGGGGTTTGGAAGGCTCAACAACAGGGGTAACGCAGTGAGTAAATTTTCTGCAGAGAACTGGGGTTCCGGTCGGTGATTTTGGTGGATTAAAAACTCAGCAGGTGGGAAACGGCCGTCCGGCTTTCGCTGGATGTAAGTTCCTCCCAGTTAGTGATGCCGTAGGGACTGTTGCCACCGAAGTTGCCGAGTGACTCGTCGTAGTGAAACGCGGCGTTGCCGACCAAGGTGATGTCGTTGGCGACAAAGGAGCCGGAGACGTTACCATTGCCGTTGACCTTCAGGCTGGCATTGGGCGCGTAAATGATAGCGTTGAGTGTGCCGTTCCCGGCGATTTGGTAATTTTGCTTCGCTGGGCTGGTGCCTGTGCCGTAGAACTGACAGGAAATGGGCTGGTTCGCGGCGGCGGCGTTAGTGCAACCGTTGAAAAGACCGTTGCCCGCGATCTTCACATCGCCGGCTGCGTAGCACTCTAGGGTGGCTCCAGAGTTGATGTGCAGTTCGCCGCTGCCGCCGCCGATGTCGATGCTCTTCGAGGTGCTGGTGAGCGTGAGCACGACCTTGTTGGAGATAGTGAGGGTCTGATTGTTGAGGTTAACGGACGGAGCCGAGTAATAATATTTGCCGTCGGCGGCGGGAGTATCGGCGCCGCGAGGCAGCGTGGTGTTGCTGGTGATTGCGCCGATCGTATACCCAGCCGTCGTGGGTGCAGCGACGACGTCAAAGCTGGCGGTAAAATCTGTCGAGACTCGAGTGGGGTCCATCGTGCCCGCCGCTGTGCCAAAGGGGCCGACGAGGCCCTGGTTGCCGATGGTCGGGGGCTCCCCACCGGTCGCGACATAGCCCCAGATGTCGGCGTTTTGCATGGCGATGGCGCCGACCGAGACGGAGGCGCTGCCGATCGAGCCGTTGTCGTTGCGGACGCTAGCGCTGTAAGGGATGGCGGGAGTTGAGGTGTCGTTATCCGGGTCAGAGTTCCAACTGTCGACGGAGGCGTTATTGCCGCGGAAGCGAATACTATCCTTGGCGACAAGGCCGTTGGAGAACTTCGAGCGCGGGCTCAGCGTGACCTGCACCCATTTCTCTATGACCGCGCCGCTGGCGGGCGTGATCGTCGCGCGGGTCGTGAACTGAGGCGTGCCGCTCGTGCCGAGGTAATTCGACACATGGACGCGGACGAAGCCGGTGGCGTTTTGGTCAAAAGTGTAACCGCTGAACGTTCGCTGGGCATTTGCGCCCGTGATCGTCCACCCGCTCCACGCGGCAGTCGGATCACCGGCGACCATCTTGTTGAGGGACCACATCGCCTGCTCAAGGCCGAGCTCGGCGAGGTTTATGCTGGCGTTGCTGTAAAAAGCGCGGCTGGACATTTTCATCGTAGAACGGGTGAGCTGGAGATAACTGGCCAGCGAGATGCCGATAACAGCACACAGGATCAGCGCGACGATGAGCACGGAGCCCTTCGACGCGGCCCGGGACAGACTCTTCGAGTTGGCTCTAGACGAGCTACGTTCGCGGCGGAGTAGAAGTGAATTGGATAGCATGGCGGGTTTCCTCTGGTCAGATGGTGATACGTTTGTTTCGCAAAATATAACGGGCGGAGAGCACGGTGTTAGTGGCGCCCACCACGGTGCTGGAACTGCGGAGGGCCTTCAGCGAAATCTGGAGCTGCTTGGTGATCTTACCGGCATCCGTGAGACTCTCGAGGCTGACGGCGGTGCCGTTGATGTCATAGGCGCTGTAGGTAAAACTGGTGATGCCCGTCAGGAGAGTGGTGGTGACGTTGGTGGAAGTGGTGTCGCGGGTGAATTGGCCGGTGCTGCTGGTGTAGGCGTAGGTTATGTTCGCCGAGTCCACGATGAGGGTGACGCTTGTGCTCGAATTCCAGGTGATCGCACTGGCCTGGCGCGTGTCCTGCGCGAATTGCTCGAGGGATTTGCGGGCCTCAGATTCCATGGACGCGTAGTTCTGGAGGTTAGCACCGCTGCGGGCGAGGAACAGGAACGCCGACAATACTCCGGCTAGAATGAAGACCGAGAGGGTCGCGCCGATCATCACCTCGACGAGGGTGAAGCCGGTCGACGCCGATCCAGGGCGCAGGGCGCTGGCCCTATGGACGGGCGAGTGTGTAATTGTAGTCATAGAGTCCGTTCTTGGTGTAATAGGTCATCATGGACAGTTGGTGCGAGCGACCGTCGTAGCTACTCCACTCTGCGGAGACCAAGATCTGCCGCATCTCGCCCGCGATAACGTCGGTGACGGTTTCGGTGACGGTGTAGCTAGCGGCCATCGCGGGGTTAGAAGTGAACATCGTCGACAGATCCACGGTGTCGCTCGCGGGTAGGGCATCGATAGAGGTCCAGCTCATCATGCGCACGCGCTCGATCTCACTCTGGAGAATTTGCGAGGCAAGGGTAGTGCCGCGGGCAACATCCAGCGTGCGAAAGCCCATCTGAATCGCGGTGATCGCGGTGGCAATACCAAGCGCCATGACACAAGCCGCCAAAGCTACCTCGGGAATGCTGAAACCAGCGCAACGCCAGCGTCGGCCGGCGATTTTGGGGCTAGCTGCGGTTTTAATCAAAGCAGCTAGCAGCCTGTCGGACTTAGGCAATTTCTTTGTTTAAAATAACATATACAATTGACAGATAACAGGATAAGTCCATATTAGTCTCATGGCCACCCGCTATGTGAACATCGACCGCGACCCGCCGTTATTGCTTCCGCCTGATCTGCGGGACTGGGTGCCGGCGGATCATCTGGTGCATTTTGTGATCGATGCGATGGC
>Ga0105054_10008557_pt1 | contig 13502 bp, 9 predicted proteins | sample BON02_FD_78091 | JGI IMG/M metagenome (GOLD analysis project Ga0105054, IMG submission 78091) | Freshwater microbial communities from Lake Bonney liftoff mats and glacier meltwater in Antarctica - BON-02 (megahit assembly) | ecosystem: Environmental > Aquatic > Freshwater > Ice > Glacier...
CTGGATCGAAAACTTCAAAGGCATCGGCAAACGCCAGCACATCCCGCTGCGGCCGATCACGCTGCTGTTTGGAGCCAATAGTGCAGGGAAGAGCACGGTGCTGCATGCATTGCTTTACCTTCGGGAAATTCTGCGGACCGGCAACATCGACCTATCGAAGGCATTGGCGGGTTCCCAAACAGTAAACTTGGGAGGAATCAAGAACCTCCTTCATTGCCGTGACGGATTCACATCACCTGAGTTGAGAATTGGTATAAGCGTCTCATTGCGCAATCAAAGCGAAAAAGACCCGTTAATTTTGCCAGAAGAACAAGGATCGCTCCTGCAGAAAGCCAACTCATTGTTCCCCGTTCAATTTGATAGTTACGACCTTCACATTACCGTTGGATGCAATGGTACCGATGCACTGTGGCGTGTAACGCACTCTGAAATATTCATCAACAGCGAGTCGTTCGTGCGATTTTCTCTAGCGGGTAATAACAGAGCTGTTGGGACAATCAACCTCTTGCATCCCGCATTGAGTATCAACTTGGATCATATTCTACATCCCATTGTCGATATGCAGACTGAATGGAAACGGCCAAACGCCCTTACAATCAAAATAGCGGAACAGGATTTGGATAGATATCGGCAGGCATGTATTGTCTTTGGTGCCTTGACACAAACAGAGGCAACCTTGCCCCAAGAATCAAATACGACTTTTAGTTGGTTTATGCAACTTGGCCTGCTCGAGTATCCTCGCGAGATTCGTTTTGGTGACTCTGAGAACCAAATGATTCAGTGTTTGATCGAAGGCGAGCATGGTTTCCTTGCCATGCCTTATCGGGACTACATGAAAGCCAGGGGAGCAGCGGTGGAGTGGATTGACACGATCGATAATTCGGTCTTGGTGATTCTGGATGAAAGCCAAGAATCCAGACAACTTCCAGTCGCGATTCTGTTTGGGCCTCGACGTGATGCAAAAAATGAACAAATACCTGCGCAACCAGATTCTGGTTTTCGTAACGATTGTGTACGGAGTTTGCGACGGGCATGGGTCACCACGATTTTATTTGAAATGGATGCGGAACAAACAGCACAACATTTCGACGTTGAGCAATTTGACTTCGGTGGGCATGCCTTCCCAGTCGCCGGGCGACATGTATTGGCTCCGGCGAAATCGAGAAACTCATTCAGTGTTGTTCCCAGGATACTGGAGGCAAAGTCGCGATTGCTTCAATTCGTGTCAACTTGCACATTGGGTTTGTTGGAGAGGCTGACGTACATTGGCCCGAAGCGTGCTACAGTACCAAGGAACCTGAACAGTGACGTAATTGACGAGTTCAGCAACTGGGGCGACGGGTTAGGAGCATGGCACTGGATGCTTCAATGTAGTGACGATGACCTCGAAATTTGCGGGGCGTGGCTTGACGACGCAACCAAAGGACTGGGTACCGGATTTTCGCTCCGGCGGCAGGAGTTGTACGAGGTTGAACGTCACGCGATAAGTGAATTTCTTTGTAAGTATCATCCGAGTGAATACCTAGCCAAGGAGGAACTTTTGCAGTTGGAAGCAGACGTTCAGAACAGCAGAGGATTCAGAAGAATCAGCCTGATAGATCGACGCGCGAATAGAAATCGACATCCGCAAGATGTCGGTGAGGGAGTCACCCAAGTTATTCCGGTAATCGCCGCATTAGTGCGTGCTTCGAGCGCCGAGTTTCCTGGCGGGGCTTTGACCGCAATTGAACAACCAGAACTGCATCTACATCCCTCTCTTGCCGCAAGAGTTGGCGATTTAGTAGTCGCAACATCTCTTAAGAATTGCGAGTCCGTAGCACTCATCGAAACGCACAGCGAACACCTGATCCTGCGCATCCTGCGACGCATTCGGCAGACAACCGACGGTGAATTGCCCGAACATATTCCACCGGTCAAGCCAGATGACGTCTGCGTGCTGTGGGTTGATAATCTCGGCGACGGAACGACTTTCACTCGGCTGCGGATCAGCGACAACGGGCGTTGGCTCGATCGCTGGCCGGATGGCTTCTTCAGTGAACGACACGAGGAGCTGTTCGAATGATTTACGAATATGCGATAGATCCGCACTGTGATCATGATACGTTGTGGTGTGCGCTCAGTCAGTTTGGAATACATCGCGGCAGGATCCTTTGCGAATGTCCAGCCGACTGGCGTGCGCAATTGAAGGAAGCAATCCATGCTAAAGCGGGCGACGACGACATCGCACGTAAAATCCTAGTGGCACGATTCGAACAGTTGCTCGATGAAGGCTGGTTGCTCAAAAGGCCGGTGTCTGCCTACGATGATTCGAAGCCCAGGTGGATTGAAAAAATTACGCCAGAGCATCGGCGGCAAGGGTTCCGAGGGCTTATTTGCGATGGCCCCAAGAAACTGAATTGCGTCTTGACGAAATACGATTTGCAAGACTCCAATCGTTATTGGTATGTGGATCAAACTCCGCTTATTCAACGAACCGCAGATGACATCGCACAGGCGTTCGCTCCTCTGGGACGGATCAGCACAGATTTGCTGATCATCGATCCGTTCTTCGGTGAGCATCCTCATGACTTTGCGTCCATCCCCGCAATTATCGAGGCTTCAAATTGCGAACAAACGCCATTGCAGCGAGTCGAGATTCATACAGTCCATGAGCCGCACAATTCCAAAAGAAAGGGAGTTTTGGAGATAAGGAACAGTATTGACCATGCGCTCGGTACTGAATTTCGCAGCACGCTTCCGAAATCGTTGCGGATCCGCGTTTTTGTATGGGAGACCGTCAACGAGGGGGACAGTTTTCACGATCGATACATTCTGACGAATCTTGGTGGTGTCGGTGTCTCAATGGGGCTTGATGTTGGCAAGAATGACGGGTTGGGCAGCCATAAGAACACAATTTTTCTCCTCAGTCCAAAACTCTACCAACTTCGAAAAAATCAGTTCGACACAGACAGCGTGCTGCACAAGAGGAGGATCAGCGAAGGCGTCATCGACTACAAATTAATTGAAGAACTTGAGCTTGCTCACGGGCGTTTGCAACTTCGGCCTTGCCGCGAATCTCGGGAGTCTTTCAATGACTGAACAAACACGAATCGTGATTGATTCGCAGATTTGCCATGGTTCGCCTTGCGTGCGAGGACTGCGGTATCCGGTGACCATGATTCTGGAGTTGCTGGCCTCAGGGATGGCGCACGCAGAAATCTTGGCGGATTACGCGGACCTCGAAGAGCACGACATCCGAGCCTGCCTCCCGTACAGGAGAATGAAATGATTTCAGAAAAGACCTCCGATGCGGATCGACGAGCTACCGCGATCTACGAAGAGAAACTGCGAAGCCATCTGGAAGCCACAAATCTGCATGCGATTGTGGCGATCGAACCGAACTTGGGGGATTGTTTCCTGCGTCAATCATTGAGCGACGAAATTCAGGCATCTAGGAAATCGCATCCACATCGGCTGGCGTTCGGGATACGAGTGGGTCATGCCACTGCTGTACACTTTGGAGGTCTGAATTCGTAAAGTGAAACTGCAGCCTTTGATCTCGTCGGTGAACCGTTTGTCATCAAAGCGTGTCCGTGACGCCTTATGGGAATTTGTAGGATGGGCATTCTTGCCCGTCGCTGTCTTCAATCATTCACTTCACAACAATTCAGACATTATCCTGAGCAGGAATGCTCAAACTACCTGGCAAAAAGTTTCCCGCACATGAACCCGCAATTCACAATCACGAACGCAATCACTCGCGATCTGACAATGATCGAACGCGCTCGTGGTTTTTTAGATGCGGCGACGCTGTCGGATGAATGGGTGAAGCGAATGAGCCAACGGGCTTTGCTGCTGGAAGCGCATCATACGACGCACATTGAAGGCACTCAGCTGACGCTGGAGCAATCTCAGGCCGTATGGGAAGGCCGCGATGTAAAAGATGCGAACACGGATGATGTGCGTGAATTGCTGAATTACCGCGATGCGTTTCAACTGGTTTCAGAATATCTGTCCAGCGGCCTGCCGATCACAGAGATCTTGATTCGTTCGATTCATCAGAAACTGGTTGACGGCGTACGAGGCGAGGAGGGGAAACCTGGTGCGTATCGGCTGGTGCAGAATTACGTGGTCAGCGGAAAAACGGGCAAGCCGGTCTATACGCCTCCTCCGCCGGAAGCAGTACCGGGGATGATGCAGGATTTTGTCACCTGGCTGCAGGCCGAGTCCGACATTCATCCGGTACTCACGGCAGGCATTGCGCAGTTTGAACTGGTTCATATTCATCCGTTTGTGGACGGTAACGGACGAACATCACGACTGCTGTCAACGCTCTGCATGTACCGCACGGGCTACGATTTTAAACGGCTGTTTACAATCAGCGAATACTACGATCGAGACCGTCAGGCGTTCTATCGAGCGATCCAGAATGTGCGAGATCAAGGCATGGATCTGACCGGCTGGCTGGAGTTCTTCACTCACGGTCTTGCGACGCAGCTTGATGAAGTTAAAGCAAAAGGTGAACGAGTCATCCGAGTTGATGTTTTGGCACGGCAGCACAATCTGAATGAACGACAAACTTTGGCGATTGAACATCTATTCGAACATCAGCGACTGACAATCAGCGAACTTGAGTTTCTTTGTCCCGGCACGGCTCGGCGTAGTCTTCAGCGAGACATGAAGGATCTGCTGGGGAAAAAACTGATTGAAGAGGCTGGTTCGGGGCCGACGGATCCAAACCGCTACTACCGGCTCGCTCAGCTGTGACAAACTATGTCAATTGGCTGTGACAAGCTGTGACATGGAGCTGTGACATGCGGCGAAAGCCTCAGTTGCGTTCCTATTTATTGATTTTTCGAGTGTTTTATTGGCGGCACGAGAGCCCGCACCGTCGGCGAAACTACGTTGCTGGCTTCGTTTGTAACGTTGGCAATGGCTGCACCGTTCGTCGCCGGCTGGATCATTGAAAAGCAATGCCTGTTTCCTGTGAGGACTCATCACAACCGAGTAGACTGCCCAGCCACGATAGGGGGATGGCGGAGCGGTGGTAAAACTTGTGGCGGCGGAACTGAAATACAACCTTTCTTTCACAGCGGGCGGACTGATGCTGGGGGAATCGACGGCCCTTGCGGCGGTGTATTTGCAGCAGCTGGACTGGAACGCTGCCCAAACCATCGTGCTGGAACAGAATTTATTTCAGACCAGGACGGACAGTACGGCGCGACGGAAGCTCCGGGAAATCACGCCAAGGCTGGCGACCATGACACTCGATCAGCTGAAATTGATTGTCTGCGGGTCATTGGCGGAGCAGCGAGCGTTGTTGTGGCTAAGTGTTTGTAAGCGAAACCCGATTCTGAAAGATTTTGCCCGCATGGTGGTTCGTGAAAAATACCTGACGCTGAATCCTCTGCTGCGCACGACAGACTTTGTTCGCTTCCTTGACCAGCAAACTGTTTGGCATGAAGAGCTTGAAGCATTGACGTCCAATACCCGGGCCAAGCTGGCAACGGTGGCCATGCGAATGCTCAGAGAAGCAGAACTGATCAATTCCGACGGCATCATTCAACCACCGCTGATGTCACTGGAACTGGCTCACGTCATTCGTGACGAAGACAAGAATTGGTTTGAAATCTTTCCTGTCAGCCTGTCTGACATTCCAGGGGCTGCGGTATGAATCATCACCTGGAAACTTCTCCGTTGCCCGAACGTTTTGAACATCTGCTGCAGCTGCTGAGCAGTCAAAGATTTCTGCAGTGTGAGGGGCTGAACAACGAAGTTCCGTTCTTCATCTGTCCGTACGCTGCCAGTGAATCGGTAGAAGTCACGGCCATGCAGCGTCATTTGATATCACAACTGCGGCAGCACGGCGTCGAGCCGCTTCACATTGATCTGTACGACATGGCTCACGAGATTCTTGTCCGTGAAGGTGACTGGGACTGGATCGCGAAGAATGAAACGACAGTACCCAAAGACAAATTGTTGGAAGATCTGCAGGGCATTTTGGATGCTGAACATCGACTGATCCCAGAGATCTCTGCTCGAATGTCGGCCGTCGAAAGATTTGACATTCTGATCATCACGGGGATCGGAGAAGTCTTTCCGTACATTCGTTCGCACACCGTGCTGAACAATCTTCAAAAGGTGGCGGAGAAGAAGCCCACGCTGCTTTTCTTCCCAGGCCAGTATCAGCAATCACTCGAAAAGGGTGCGTCGCTCGAACTGTTTGGGCGGCTTCGCGACGATCGATACTACCGCGCATTCAACATTTTTGAACGAGAAATCTGAACACCATGTCGAACGTGCTGCTGAGCAAGATATTCCTGAAGCCTGTTGACCGCGATATCGAAGGCGTCATCAAAGCTGACGGTGCGACCGGACTTAAAACGGAAGTCCAGGAGTACGTCCTGACCGGTGAAGTGGAACGGCGTCTCGAATCGTTTCTGTCTGCCTACATCAACCATGCCAGTGCAAATGGCGTCTGGATTTCCGGCTTCTTCGGGTCCGGTAAATCGCATCTGTTGAAGATGCTGGCTCTGCTGCTTGAGCAACGAAAAATCGAGGATTGCAACGTCCTCGAAGAGTTTCTGGCGAAGTGCAAACAGACGAATAACCAGATCCTAGCCGGGCAGATTCAAAAGGCTGTCGCGATTGCCAGCGAGAGCATTCTGTTCAATATCGATCAAAAGGCTGATGTCATCAGCAAAACGCAGATCGACGCTTTGGTTGCCGTGTTTGTCAAGGTGTTTGACGAGCATTGTGGCTACTACGGTAAGCAGCCGTGGATTGCAGACTTTGAACGACGTCTGGATACCGACGGCCACTTCGAAGAATTTCAGAAGCAATTCGAAACAGCGGCGGGAAAATCATGGGACCAGGGGCGTCAGCGAATCAATCAGGTTACGGCTCACGTGGATACGGCCTATCGCAAAGTCACCGGAGCAACTCAAACTGGCGTGATGGATGCGTATCGCAACGATTTTCGACTTTCGATTGATGACTTTGCCGTCCAGGTTCAGCAATACATCGCGAAGAAGCCGAAGGGATTTCGCCTCAACTTTTTCGTGGACGAAGTCGGGCAATACGTCGCAGACACGCCAAAGCTGATGACAAACCTGCAGACAATTGCCGAAAGCCTGGCGACTAAGTGCAACGGTCAGTCATGGATTCTGGTCACGGCCCAGGAAGACATGAATTTGGTCGTGGGCGAAATGAACAAGAAGCAGGCCAACGACTTCACCAAGATCCAGGCTCGCTTCAAGGAGCGCATGAAGCTGACCAGCCAGGACGTTTCCGAGGTCATTGAAAAACGTTTGCTGGCCAAAAATCCCGATGCCGTGCAGCCGCTGGAAGCAATCTACCGTGAGCAGTCGAACAACTTTAACACGATGTTCGATTTTGCCGACGGCTCGCAGACATATCGCAACTACAGAGACATGGCCCATTTTGTAGATTGCTATCCGTTTGTGCCGTACCAGTTTGTTCTGTTTCAATCGTCAATTCGCAACCTGTCCGAAGCCAATGCTTTTGAAGGGAAAAACAGCTCTGTCGGCGAACGTTCGATGCTTGGCGTCTTTCAGGACGTCGCTCGGCAGTTGGCACAGTTTCAAATCGGGCAACTGGCAACGTTTGACTTGATGTTTGAAGGTTTGCGTCAGGCTCTCAAATCACAGCTTCACAGCGCCGTGGGAACAGCAGAAAAACATCTCGACAATCCGCTCGCAATTAGGCTCCTGAAAGCCCTGTTCCTAGTGAAGTACGTGCGAGAGTTTAGGGCGACGCCCCACAACCTCACCGTGCTCATGCTGGATCGTTTTGACACCAAGGTCGCAGAGCTTGGGAAGCGAGTCCAGGAGGCTCTGAACCTGCTGGAGACTCAGACCTACGTTCAGCGAAACGGAGATCAGTATGAGTTCCTGACCAACGAAGAGAAGGACGTCGAGACGGAAATCAAGAACACGGATGTGGAAACGGAAGTCGTTGCCGAAGCATTGTCAAAGATGCTGTTCGACGCCGCTCTAAAGGGCCGATCGCTGCGTCATTCGGCCAGTGGTCGCGATTTCAATTTCACACGCAAGCTTGACGACAAAATGTTCGGACGAGAATCAGAACTATCGATCCATTTCATTAGTCCGTTTCATCCCCATGCGGAAAAACTTGATAATCTTAAACTGGAATCTGGTGTCCGTCGAGAATTGTTGGTCGTCCTGCCGCCTGAAGACCGCTTGATTCGTGATCTGCTGCTGCTAAAGCGAACGGACAAATACATCCGGCAGAACCTGGCGACTACGCAGAAGGATTCCGTCAAGAAGATCCTGGGAGAGAAGCAAAACACAAATTCAAGGCGAGCCGCCGAACTTGAAACGCTGGTCAAAGAACTTGTGGGAACAGCCCGCATGTATGTCGGGGCGGGGGAAGTGGAATCCAATAGTGCCGATCCCGTCACACGGATTACGACGGGATTTGATTCGCTGGTAGAATCCGTGCACATCAATCTGCGAATGCTGCAGGGGACCAGCTTCAGCGAAGGGCAGATTTCCGCCATCCTCAGTTCAAATCAGGACAGCCTGTTTGAACACGGCGTGGGGACAATGCTGGAGGCCGAGCTGGAATTGCAGAGCTTTGTGCAGCGGGAGGCTCAGAAAGGCATTCGCACGACAGTCAAATCTGTCACGGACAACTTTGAAAAGGCTCCCAATGGCTGGCCGCTGATGGCTATTCAATGCCTGCTGGCACGCGTTTGTGCGCGTGGCAAGCTGGAGGCTCGCAAGGACGGTGAACTGCTGCAGGACAAGACCCTGGCCGAAGCTATTAAAAATACTCGCGAGCACGGCAATGTGATTCTGGAGCCGCAGGTCGAATACAGCGGGTCGCAGGTCCGGCAGTTGAAGGAGTTTTACAGTGATTTCTTCAGCGAACCGGCACCGGCGGGAGAAACATCTGCACTTGGCAAAAAGCTGGCCGAACGGCTGGCAACATTGGCGAAAGATCTGCAAGCGTGGATCTCTCAGAAGAACGTGTATCCGTTCCTAGAATCCCTGGATGACGGACAGAAGAAAATTGCAACGATTGCCAAGAAGCCGCACAAATACTTCTTCATGGAATTCCGGGAAGATTCTGAGCACCTGCTCGATCTGAAAGAAAACCTGCTGGACCCTATTCGGCAGTTTATGTCCGGCAGTATGAAGGACATCTATTCGCAGGCTCAGGAGTTCCTGACGACGCATCGAGCCAACCTGGAACACATTTCAGAAACCGAGGTCGCATCTCTGCGATCGCTGCTGGGGCAGGCGAAGTGTTATGTCGGCAACACGATGCAGTCTGCCAAGGCCGCGTTGACCAAGCTGTTGAAGGACGTGCAGGAAAAGGTTGAACAAGAACGCCAGGATGCAGCGATCGAGGTTTCCGGCCTGAGGACGAAACTGGAATCCCTGCCGGAGTTTTCTCGTCTGGCGTCCGAAAAGCAACTGGAAACGGTGAAGCCTTTTGAAACCATCATCACGAGGATCGGCGAGGAGCCTCTCATTGCTGTGATCAGAGATGTGCGACGGCGATTTGTGGAGAAAACCTACCCGGCGATCCTGGAAAAGCTGACGCAGCCACCGGTCGTTATAGAAGACTCGAAGGCCGGTGGCGGTGATCCCATCCCGCCAGTCGGAAAGATCATCGGAGCCAAAACGCTCACGGTGAAATTCAGCAAGCCAATGGTCACCACAGAATATGAAGCGGAAGAATACGTCGCAGCTCTCAAGGCGGCCATCATCGAAGAACTGGACAAAGGCAATCGAATTCAAGTGTAGCTTGGACATCCCTGTCCGAGATTTTTACTTTCAACATCATCAACACCATCAAACGAAACGGACGGACAGGGATGTCCATCCTACGAAAACCATGACCGTCATCCTCGACAATTATCATCGAGACCCACCGCCCGGATTTCGGGGATTTCGCCCGGACTTGCCTGTGCGGTTCTATTCACGGCACTTGCCGCACTGGCGACAGGACGGTGCCACCTATTCCGTCACGTTTAGACTCAACGATGCTCTGCCGCCGCATGTGCTGCACGAACTCAGAACCCTGAAAGAACAATTTGATCGCACACATCCGGGACCTCGTACCGACAAAGACTGGGAAGAATACGCTCGCAAGGTCACTCAACTCTCAGAAGACAGCCTTGATACCGGATACGGAGCCTGTCATTTTTCGGAACCGCACAACGCCAAAATCCTCGCCGACGCACTGCGATTTTTTCACAACACACAGTGCGAAGTTCCCTGTCTGACCGTCATGCCAAATCATGCTCATGCCGTCATGAAACCGTTACCATCGTTTGAACTGGAAGACGTTCTGCAAGGGATCAAAGCGTACGTGGCACGACAGGTCAACCTGCGGCGAAATGCGTTGGGCAGCATCTGGGAACAGGAAAGTTACGACCGTATCATTCGTGACACAAAGCATTTGGAAAATGTCGTCCGCTACTTCGGTCGCAACGGGACCAAAGCGAACTTGCCTCCGGAAAAATTCATCCGCTGGATCAGTCCAGAATGGCAAGCCGCCGGCTGGGATTTTGATTAACCCCGTACCTTGGACATCGTAGCTTGGACATCCCTGTCCGAGACTCCTCCCTTCAACATCGTAAAACGCAAAAACACACGACGGACAGGAATGTCCATCCTACGGAAACAAGGACTCATGGACACCTCCAAACTCAAGACATTCGCTCAGGGCGCCCGTAAGACACTGCTTGAACAGGTCGAAGCGAAGATCAGGCAGGTCCTGGCGGAAAACAGCGGAGCCCGGCGTGAATCAGCGGCAGCGGTGGCACGCCTCGAAGGGCATATTGCTGACGCTGGCCGAAACGCGGTGATTGACTCGGTCGCCTACACTTGGTTCAACCGTTTCTGTGCTCTGCGGTTCATGGATGTCAAAGGTTACACGCGAGTTAGAATCGTCTCACCGTCAGAAGGCTTTACCCAGCCCGAAATTCTGGCTGAAGCCAAGTCCGGGCAGTTCGACGATCAACTGACATCAGAATCGACGCAGAAGAGAGTTTCAGAACTCCTGAACGGGACCGTCCCCAGTCAAAATCCGCAGGGAGAAGCCTATCGAATACTGCTGGTCGCGGCGTGTAATAGTTACCGAAAGATTCTACCGTCGGTCTTTGAGCACATTGCTGACGAGATTGAACTGCTGATGCCAGATGACTTGCTGGCCGCCGGGTCGGTTCTTTCCGGAGTCGTCGAGACCCTGACGGAAGACGACTGCAAAGATGTAGAAGTCCTCGGCTGGCTCTACCAGTTCTACATCTCCGAGCGGAAGGACCAGGTCATGGCCCGCAAGAGCGCCGTGCCCACGGAGGACATCCCCGCCGTCACCCAGCTCTTCACCCCGCACTGGATCGTCCGCTACCTCGTCGAGAACTCCCTCGGCCGCCTGTGGATGCTCAATCATCCCCAGTCAAGGCTGATCGACCACATGCCATATTACATCGCCCCCTGTACCTTGGACATCCCTGTCCGAGATTTGCCTTCAACAAAACAACAACAAAACACGACGGACAGGAATGTCCATCCTACTTCCCTCCGTACCTTGGACATCCCTGTCCGAGATTCCTCGCTTTTTTCCGCCGAGAACGAAACAAACACGACGGACAGGGATGTCCATCCTACTTTCCTCAAAATCACCAAGCCCGAGGACATCCGCCTGCTCGATCCCGCCGCCGGCTCGGGCCACATGCTCACCTACGCCTTCGACCTGCTGACCCTCATCTACGAGGAGGAAGGCTACGCGCCCACCGAGATTCCCGCCCTCATCCTGCGGCACAATCTCCACGGCCTGGAGATCTGCCCCCGCGCCGCGCAGCTCGCCGAGCTGGCCCTCGTCTTCAAGGCGCGGGAAAAGTCCCGTCGCTTCTTCCAGCCCGAACACATCGTCCGGCCCGCCATCATCGAGCTGCGCGAGGTGCGCTTCGCGGAAAACGAGCTCCCCGACTACATCCGCGCACTCGGGCTGGGCGACATCTTCAATGCGCCCCTGCTCAAGCTGCTCCACCAGTTCGAGGAGGCGAAAAACTTCGGCTCCCTCATCCAGCGTGCCTCGACGAACGGACCATCGCCGATGTCCGCCGCGCCATCGAGGGGAAGGATCTCGGCGGCCAGCTTTTCCTGCGCGAGACGCACCTCAAAGTCCTGCGTGTCCTCGAACAAGCCGAGGCGCTCACCCAGCGGTATCACGTCGTCGTGGCCAATCCGCCGTATATGGGAGCGAAAGGGATGAACCCGACAATTAAGCAGTTCCTGAAAGATCAATTTGCCGACTACAAGTCGGATTTGTTTGCGGCAATTATTGTTCGGTCGCTCTCGCTCTCCCTTTCCAACGGTTACCTCGGATTCATGTCACCGTTCGTTTGGATGTTTATTTCATCCTACGAAAAACTGCGCGAACATCTGATTTCAGATGCTACGATCACCTCATTGGTTCAGTTGGAATACTCTGGTTTTGATGGGGCAACAGTTCCGATTTGCACCTTCGCCCTTCAGAATAGACGAATCAACGGTTACCGAGGTGGGTATGTCCGCCTATCAGCGTTCCGAGGGAGTGAAAACCAAGGGCCGAAAACGCTTGAAGCCATCGCTGACCAAAACTGTGGATGGTTTTTTCGAGCCTCTGCCGATGATTTCAAGAAGATTCCAGGCAGCCCAATTGCGTATTGGATTTCTCCGAAAGCACTAATTGCTTACGAGAGCGGGAATGTCATTGGCAAGACCTGCTACGGCCAACCAGGATTACAAACTAGCAACAACGGGAGATTCGTCAGGCTGTGGCAAGAAGTCAGTCAGGCCAGTATTGAGCTAAATTGCAAATCGAGTGACGAGTCGAAAAGCTTCGCTGCCCGTTGGTTCCCATATCTAAAAGGTGGCGGTTTTAGGAAGTGGTATGGAAACCATGAGCATGTCGTTGATTGGCAAAATAAAGGCGCACGAATTAGAGAATATGTTACCGAGAAATACCCCTATTTGAATGGCAACATCGACTACGTCATCAAAGACCGGGGTTACTATTTTAGAAGTTGCATCAGCTACTCTTACATCACTTCCGCAGCGTTTAGTGCTAGATACTCGGGCACCGGCTTCATGTTTGATGTCGCGGGCTCCTCGATCATTCCCGAACCCGGACAGGAGATGCTTTTTCTCGGATTCTTATGTTCATGCCTGACTCCGGTTTTCGCAAACGCTCAAAATTCGACACTGAATCTACAGATTGGAGACATTCTCAACCTGCCTTTTTCGCCGGTTGTCATTCAATCATCAGAAGGCACCGTCACTGAGACGGTCGAGGCGCTGGTTTCCCTAGCCCGCGCCGACTGGGACAACTTCGAGACCTCGTGGGACTTCCGCGACCATCCGTTGCTGCGGCCGGGGCTGAAGGGCGCGACGCTGGAGGCGAGCTGGCGGAATTGGGAGGCGCAGAGCACCGCCGCCATCCGCCGGATGCAGGAGCTGGAGACGGAGAACAACCGGCTCTTC
>Ga0105054_10008558_pt1 | contig 13502 bp, 11 predicted proteins | sample BON02_FD_78091 | JGI IMG/M metagenome (GOLD analysis project Ga0105054, IMG submission 78091) | Freshwater microbial communities from Lake Bonney liftoff mats and glacier meltwater in Antarctica - BON-02 (megahit assembly) | ecosystem: Environmental > Aquatic > Freshwater > Ice > Glacier...
CTCTATTACCTTTCTTTAAATCAAGTATTCTCCATGCTTCCACTACATCTGCGAAGTTTGGTGGGGCCGATTTACCAAACCTGTCCAATATTTCCTCTGCCCATAACACTTTCTGTTGCGCTATATTGGGTATGGGTAATGCTACTTCCATTTTGGCAACCTGTAGGGAATTGATATCAAGCGGACTTAGTGAGGAAAGGGCTTTAAGTACACCTGCTGCCAAAATAGTTCCAATGCGTGCGGATTCTTCGTATTGACCTAGGGATGAATTGTTTTGCACATCAATATGGTTGATATTTCCGGAATTACCGTTGGTATATACCGTTACCAATTCCTCTCCATACGCTTTTTCCATTAATTGAGAGACAACTCCTGGAAAATCAGCAGAAAATTGGTTTCCCCCCACGATCGCCGGATGTAAGGCGAAATTCACCAATACCGCCAACGGGCGATCATCCATTGTCTCAAAAAACAAAACCGATCCCTTTGGATCTACAGGCCCCATTGCGCGTTTGATGAGAGGGTTTAACCGCCCCGGATTGGTCCTAAAGCTGCCATCCTTCATTAAAAACCGGCGGTTAAAATTGACTTTCTCTTCATGAAAAGTTCCGATGGAGGTCTTTGCAGGCTGTAGGGATACTTCTGCCATTTGAATTGCATTTAACAATTTTTCCGGAAGTTGTTTTAGGTACTCTAGGCTCTTTTTTTCGGCTTCCCCTCCTATGGCTTTCAAAAATCGTGGATTCATCTGTGGTCCTGCATGGCAATGGGTAGCCGTCAAAATAACGTTCTCCATGGGGATTTCTGTTTTATTGGCTATTAATTCCCTTGTTTGAACCACTATCCCATAAGGTATGCTTATTAGGTCTAAAGCAAGGAATGCACCCTTAACCCCTCCGACATCAAAAACCAAAGCTTTTGCAAAAAGATCATCGTGGACACCTTCTGATATACTGAGCCCATAGGAATTCCCCATCACACTGCCAACAGGGGGAGTAATCTTCAAAGAAGCAGCTCCTACTTGTAAGGGTGTTCCAACTCCCAATGGTTTTTGATGGAAGACAGTATTGGCTTGCAAAGCAAAGCTGCTAAGAAGCAGGAATCCAAGGGAACACAAGCATTGTTTACTGTACTGATTTACTCCAAGTAATATGAAAACCGATGATTTCCTGAGTACGTACTTAGAAATTAATGTAGGAAAAATCAATTTACCCATGTTATAAATAATTTAAAATTTTCACTCTTTTCAGATTTACTAAACGTTAAAGGATAACGAAATGATTGTCTCAAAGACGCTGAAATATCCATGCGCGGTGACTGGTAACAACTCGCAATTACCCCCAGTCATTGCCGTTTTATAATTGGAATATACGTTAAAATCACCAACAATCAACGGCTAAAAGTTTTTGGAACAGAACTGATGAATAAGCAAAACCAAACCGATGACTGAATTGAGCCGAACCGATGACTAAGCGAAACCGTACCGGTGGCTGAGCGGAGCCGAAGCCATTGATTGACCTACCTATAGCTACTTGGGAAGTAAGTGAATTTCCTTCTTAATCCAACTACTTGGATTATAATTATAAAAACCCAAAGGACAAATTTTAAGGTGTGTCTACGTGGACAGGAACAAAAACTTTAAACTTTTCTATAAAGGTTTGAAAAGCTTTGGTAAATTACTTTTTCAGAGATGAATTATCAAACCCAAAACTTACGATATAATTAATTTGGCACTTTCATGGAGAAAAAACCTAATCCCCGTAGAAAATTTTTGAAGGCAGCAGCGCTGACTTCCGGTATCTCCTCCATGGGTATACTGGCAGTCAATAGTCAACCGCTTCCCTACTCAAGCATTCCAGAAAAACTGACTAGGGAAGTCTGGGTAGCCGGCATTTCGCAGGAAGATATTTTTGTAGATACGGCTGAGGACATGTTTGATCGGATTTTTGCATTAATGGATAAGGTGTTGGTGAACCAACCTGACATTATTTGCTTACCAGAGGTTTTTCATACTGCAAACATTGCTAAAAAATACACCCTCCCAGAGAAGTTAGCCCTTTCCAATTCCGTATTGCATAGGATGGCTTCTTTTGCCAAAAAGAACCGTTGTTATCTAGTGGTTGCGGTAAATACGGAGGAGAACGGCAGGATATTTAATTCAGCCGTCTTATTGGACAGGGAGGGGACTCGAGTTGGGGAGTACCGAAAGATCCACTTGACCGAAAATGAAATAAATAATGGGCTTACCCCCGGTCCGCTTGATCCGCCGGTATTCCAGACAGATTTCGGAAAAGTCGGCATTCAAATCTGCTTTGATGTGATGTGGGAGGATGGCTGGCGAAAACTGAAAGATAAGGAAGCTGAAATTGTTTTTTGGCCATCCGCCTATGGAGGTGGTCAGAGCCTTCAAGCAAAAGCCGTACAACACCGGTATGTCCTTGCCACAAGTACACGAAAAGGAAGCTCCAAACTCTGGGACATTACGGGCAGTGAGTTGGCGCAAACTGGATTTTGGGAGAAAAACTGGTATTGTGCCCCCGTGAATCTGGAAAAAGCTTTTTTACATACCTGGCCTTTTGTGAAGCATTTTGATAAAATCAAGGAAAAATACGGGCGAAAAATTCGAATAACTAATTTCCATGAGGAGGAGTGGTCGGTCATTGAGAGTCTTTCACCAAACATCGTCATTGCTGATATCCTGAAAGAATTTAACCTAAAAACCTATGATCAACATAGACATGATTCCGAAATGGCTCAAATCAAAGCCAGAAATTCTTAGGAAATAAAAAAGGTTAATTAATTCGTTAATCACGTTGCTTTGAAAAATAATTGTCTTAAATTTTAGGTTTAAAAAAATAACTGATAGTAAGGAAGGTATATCGAACACTATTCACATTGGGACGTTGCCTGAACGGAACCAAACTGGTGACGGAGCGAAGCAGAAGCCACCGTAAGTGAATCATAGCCGATTGCCCATCCTATGGAATGACAAATTCCATAGGATGGGTAGGTGTAAATAATAAGTTACATCTAGACGGTTCGAGACCCCACCTGCTACATCCAAAAATAATCAAAACTTTACACGGTTCAATGGGTTACCATTAATCTAACAGACAAATCATCTCTGGCAATTTTGAAACGTAACTACGTATTTTGATCCAAATATCCGGAAATGCTGCCATTTCTTTTGGTATTTAGGAAATATTTTAATCATTAGGAAAAATCATGAAAAAATTTAAAAAGTCAGAAATAGTTTTATTGGTATTGGTAGTCTTTCTGATCGGTGTATCGGAATATTATTTTCTCATTCTACAAGAGCCGCTAAAAGCTATTTTTATTGGTTTATGGTGCCCGACCATATTGGGCTTTCTGATAATATTTAATATGAAAAGGTAACATGGAAAACCTAGATGTAATTTTATTGACAGTTGCAGTAGTGGTATCCTTTGTGGTTTTTATCGTCACCTCTGTAAAGGAATTTAGCCGAATGGAAGAGGAACCCTATGAGTATAAAAAGGCTTCCGGATTTACCCGGGCCGCATTATTCGATGCGCTTAGCACTTTATTTGACGACGAAGAAATTCCTGAAAAAAGCAGGGAAAAGTACAAAAGCACTATAAAACGTACAATTTCAGATATGGAAACAGACGGGGTTTATTTCGAAAAAATAGACGAGAAGGACACAAATAGCGTCCTTCCGAAAAAGAGGTCAGGGAACAGCAAAAAAAAGAATAAGTAATTTTTCAAAAATCAGGTAACTAAATTAAATGGATACTTTTCCTTCGTTAGAATCCATGTTTAATTTATTTCAAATGATCAGCCAATTCCCTCGATAAACGCTGTCTTTACTTTACGTATGTTAAAGCCATTGATATAATTTTTTTGGGTTATTAATCGCTAAAATTTCAAATAAAAACTATAATTTTAAAAATACTGGTATTAAAAATAACACAAAGTATCAATATTTTTGTTTTTATGGAGAAATGTCCTTTTATTTCATTAATGGTTTATATTTATATAAGAAAACTATGAGAAGAAGGGATTTGATTAAAAAGCTTGCGCTTTTGCCGTTAATGAGAGATCTAGGCTTTCAGGAAGCAGTATTACCTTCTAATCCAGATAAAGGTCAAAAAAATCGATTGATCATTGATACCCATGTGGAAACATGGAATTTTGATGCAAGGTTTCCTTTTAAACACCCGGAAAACCCCAACCTAAAGGTGGCAATGGAGGCTCCAATAGAAAATCAGATCCAACAAATGGAAGATTTTGGGCTTCGATATGGTGTTTTGATCAATCCTCGTTACTATGGATGGGACAATTCCTACATGGCCAACTGTCTAAAAACCTATCCCAACCATTTTGTAGCGCATGGTTTGCTTAATCCGGAGGATCCTAAAATTGTAGAAAACTTGAAGTTCTGGGTAAATGAACATGGGTTTCAGGGAATGCGGTTCAGTCCAATCTATGATCCCAAATCTACCTGGCTGAATTCACCGGAGCATTACTCATTATGGAAAGAAGCAGAAAAGTTGGGTGTAGTGTTCAACTATTATATCCTTCCCCACCAAATGCCCATGCTGGAAGATATGGCTGAAAGGTTTCCAGGGGTGAAAATTGTAATTGACCATGCAGGAAAACCGGACTTGAAAGCAGCGGATTGTTGGGAAGCGTTTAGAAAAATGTTCAAATTGAAACGTTTCCCTCAGGTTTGGATAAGCAATTCTGAACCCTATGAAATGTCAGAGATTAAAAAATATCCCTACGAGGACACCCTACCCTTTTACAAGGCCATCTATGAGGAATTCGGTCCAGACCAGCTTATTTGGGGCACAGGCTATCCCCGCCCACGGTGGGAATTGCCCATGAACAAGGAACTGGAGTTTGTGGACAAATATTGCTCCTTTTATACCGATCAAGACAGAGAGTTGCTGTTAGGAAAGAATGCAATGAAAATATGGAAATTTCCAAATAGGGTTTAAAGCTGGAATAGGTAATAAAGATTCCTTAGCGTTGTTATCAATGCCTACGAATTCCGGTAATTGGCTTATGTTAAAGTTTTTAGATGCTTGGTTGCCACCAAGCGGTGGCTGAGCGGAGCTAGAAAAGTGGCTGAACGACGTCGAGACGGTGGCTGAGCGGAGCCGAAGCTTTAGTTATGGAATCGAAAAAGGTTAACCTTCGGTAATGGAATTACAAATTCCATTGGATAGGAAGGTGTAATTACAAATTGCACCTAGACGGGGCTGAATTGTTTGTGACCATAATCAATATGGCAGCAGTAAATATAAGCTCATTTATTCCCTAGATAAACCAGGTAGACTATCAGCAAAAGAAAGTGATCAAAAAACAGGACAACTGGATCTTTTCGGATTAAATCATTGGTGTGTTTTCAAAATCAAACTCCCTACTGATTTACTTCAAATAGGACTTTTGTCACTAAAAAAATTTAGTAGGAAGACAATATTTTAAATCCGAATTTACCCCATATTTCAGACTTTTTTGATTCCCCTGCCCGAGTTTTGCGAAACCACTTCCCAACAAAAATAACCAAATCGTTCACAATGATTTGGTTATTTTTGGAAAGTCCGAGGGCTCACTATCTATAACAATAGCACAAATAATAAGTATATGGCAAATTATTACTTGTAACCTTCAAAATTGAAAGTATGAAAAAATTATACATAGAATAATTTGTATTTTATATAATTTAAAAAATTTTATACTAAAATATTATAAAATATATGGTATAAATATTTTTGCAAAAAGGTTTGATTTCTATCTTTGTAACTGAAAACCAAATCAGTATCGAAAAATTTAACCTTAAAAAGAACCATTTTGTCGCCCAGTTAGGCGGGTTCATCGAAAAACTTCCCGTTGCAGGTTATTATTACTGAAATTTGATTCATCAATCAATAACAGCAAGGGACATATCTAACAGGATATGGGAATTTTAAACTAACGAGACAATGAAAAACAGCAAAAAAAAATTTGGAATGAAGGTCGGAGCGTGGGCGGTAATTACCTCCCTACTTTTCTCCTCCTGTGTAGATGAGCTCACAGAAAGACCTGTAGGTAATCAGGCCGAAGATATTGAGACATTGGAAGCTTCTGGCACTTTTGACTGGAAGACCAGCGAAAAGATCACGGTGATGATCGAGGGACTGGCAATAGACGTGGCCGTCAACAGAAAACTAACATTGGAAACGGGAGGCGGTGAAGAATTTTACGGCGGAACTCAGGCCATGAACGAGGATTTTGAAATGATCTTCGATTTGCCTGCTCACGTTACAGAAGTTACGATGAAATACGGTACGATTGAGCAAAAGAAAGAAATAAGCGAAAAAAAGGTGTCTTTCGATTTCGTAGTGGAAAGAGACGATAAGGACCTGCAACCTTAAGGTTGGTTCACAATTATAACAGCAATAAATAAGATAGTATTTTTAAATTTTTAATAATGATGACCATGAAAAAATTATTGGTATTCAGCTATATATTGGGAATGATCAGCTTTTCCCTGAATGCGCAAGAAAATACGGTAACAAATGATGCCGAATTGGGTGACCGTGATAAATATTTTGCTGCCTGCTGGTCCATGGAAGCAGTGACGGTGAGTGATGTGGGATGGACATTGATTTCGGGGGACTACAGTTTAAGAACGAATGAGGTGAACAATGAGTCTACGACCGCCATCTGGCTAAAAACACCATGGATGGTAATGGATGCGGGTGAAATTACTTTCAAAACAGCAGAGGATGGAAGAGGAGGTTCAAATAGAAGTATCGTTATCCAGTATATTAAATTTGATAAAGACAATGAGTCTACCGGAGAAGGCGATGTCATAGCCATCGATAAATTTGAATTTCCAAGACCTTTGAGGACCCGGCGAACCGAAATGCACGAGGTGTCCGTTTCTGTTCCTGAGCAACTGGTAGGAGAGACGGTCAAAATTTATTTCAGCTTCGTTGGTACGGGTGGAACTGCGCAAAGTGGAACTGCGCGTGTGGGAATGGATGACCTGGTAATCCCTGGAAGTTACAGTTCAGATCCTTCAGAAAATTGTTTTCCCAAGAGCCTGATAGCCGATAGGGATGAGGATGGTGTTGCGGATGAAGAGGACGCTTATCCAGAAGATGCTTACAAGGCGTTTAACAATTTCCTACCTGCCATTGGTTTTGGAACCCTGATGTATGAGGACTTATGGCCGGCCAGAGGTGATTATGACTTTAATGATTTAGTAGTTGATTACAGGTTAAACAGAGTTACGGATGCTAAGGGAGAGGTAGCGGAGATTATAATTGAACTATTGCCGAGGGCAGCAGGTGCAGGTTTCAGTAACGGATTTGGAATAGAATTTACGGGTTTGTCGCCAAAAAAAGTATTGAAGGTTACCGGAATCAAAACCAGTATGGAAAGCATTCATAAAATGGATGAAAAAGGGTTGGAGGCAGATAATGAGTTTGCCACTGTCATTCCTTTCGATAAAGTATCCCTTGTCCTTACCCATCCGGGAGGTGGAGCGTTGGGTATCAATACCGATCCGAAATTTGAGTTTCAAAAACCTGAATTGCAAACGATTGTTTTGGTTTTAAAAGAAGAAGGTAAAATAGGCGAAGATGGAGCAACTAAATTGGAAGATTTGGGTCTGGATAATTTTAATCCTTTCTTAATCGTGAATCAAAAAAGGGGCGTAGAAGTTCATTTGCCTGGTAAAAAACCTACCCGCTATGCAGATGAGTCAATTTTTGGTACGAAGGAAGATGGAAGTACTGCCGGGGTGGAAAGTTATTACCGAAATAAAGAAAACGGATTACCCTGGGCAATGAATGTGCCGGTAAGTATTCCTTACATGGTCAACAAGACCCCAATTACCAAAGGATATAACCGGTTTTTTGAATGGGTGGTTTCCGGAGGGACGTCTTATCCTGACTGGTATTTAGAAGAAGGTGGTTACCGAAACAACGGGGTTATGCTTAATGCCAGATAGAATGGCCCTTCGATAATTCATTACCGGATGGTGGGGAATCACAAGTAGGAAGAAAAAGTCCTGTAATACTTTTTAATTTGAAATCAGGTGGCAAGATTGCCACCTGATTTTTCTTGGAGGAAAGTAGAAGACTGATTCACTAGCACTTACTTTGCGATCTATTATAAAAGGACTACTTTGTCCCTTTGTAGGTTCGGTAATGGCCTTGGGTGGTAACTAGTCTGCCCTACAACCTGGCCCAAGCCTAAGACAGTCCTTAGTGCTTTTTATTAACGCCTTGTCCTATCCTAATATCACATTCCCGATTTGCAATTAGAAGATACGGCAAAAACAGGCATAGTCCATGGCTAGACGGAATCTGAGCCCGAAGCCAACGCTCCAGAATAGTAACCAATTAGCATTTGGTAATGGAATTACAAATTCTATAGGATAGAAAGGTATAATTGCAAATTACACCTAGGCGCGAAAAGATGGAAAAATAAATGACTTAGTCTTTCTTTGGACGAGAAAAGATAAGATCGTCCAATTCCGGGTTCAGTTCGACCTCTTGCAAAGTAATCTTTTGAGTAGACTGACCATTCATTTTCGCTTCTGTAAAGTGAGGAATCATCATGCCATCCACTTCCTGGTAATCGCTCAGGTAAGTTTCGACGAATTGTCCTTTCATCGGGCCCGTACTTACTTCTGACTTCTGCATGACAGGCAGGTAGGATTCTTTGTCAAAGTAATAGTAGGCTACTTCACCATTTTCCTTTGTCAGCTTGATCTCATAGGTTGCTGTACCCTCTACTTCACTGGTGCCTATTAATTCAACGGTATGCCCTTTTTTTGTGTAATCGATGAGTTCGTCTTCAAATTTGCTTATAACCATTTCTTCTGCCATTTCGGCTGGCATAGCCTGTGGATCGGGGCCGGTTTGCATAGGAAATAACCACCAGGCTTCTTCGCCATCGTAGGCCTGAATCATGGACTGACCCTGAATGTCTACTTCTAACCGTTTTTTATTGGGGCGAGCCTGGGTAATCACACCCTTAAATTCCATTCCTTGCATGCTCATCAAACCCTTCATCCGCATGGAATTGAGCTTCTTCCAGTTTTCGATACCTCCTGTGTTCTCAAAATAGTACCCCAGCAATTCGTGGACTTTCATGTCTTGCGCGTGTAAGGCCAGGCCAAATCCAGTCAGGGAAATAAGTAGCAACAAACGTTTTAACATTTCGCAATTGATTATTTTTGTTAACAGTAAATCCGTTTCAATGCACAGACACAAAGGATAGTTTTTGAACGCCTGGCTTCTGCTCCGATCGGCCTACGTTTCTGAATGGTAGCAAGTTAGCCATTGGCAATGGAATTACATATTCCATAGGAATAGAAAGGTGTAATTGCAAATTATACCTAGCTAAGTCCAAAATGGTGAATAGAAAATACCATAATTCTAAATGTAGGCGAAATGGTGGCTGAGCGGAGCCGAAGTCAACGGATCCGAAGACTTAGTTTTTGAATAGTATAAGGCAAACTATAAATAATGGAATTACAAATTCCAAATAATAAGAAGGTGTAATTACAAATTACACCTAGCTAAGGCCAAACTGGAGAATAGAAAAATACCATAATACTAAATGTGGGCGAAACGGTGGCTGAGGGGAGAATTGACTACTAAATGATTGGAGAAATCGCAAAAAAAAATCTGCAAAAAAAAAATGCAACTTTGAAAGATTAAACTGCGTATTGGATAAAAATAGGGCCTGAAAACTAAATAGTTATGAAAGCGTTTATAAAATATCTCTGTTACGCATCCATTACCTTAATTCTTGTCCCTTCTTGCAATTTGGATGATTTTGAAAAGAATCAATTTAATAACAATGGTTTTATAAAAAATGAAGTTTCAAATGAAAGAATCCTTTCTAATTATAAGTATAATAATATTGGAAAAATAGCAGAATATGAAAGTTTGTATTTTTATAACAGGTTTTCATACAACAATGAAGGCAGACTTATAAAGCAGGAATCTGCGGCAGATCCATCCATGTATTCCTCTGCATTTATTGCTGAAAAAATGCTATTAATGACAGCTAAAAATAGTACAATTTCAAGTTACCAAATTTTCAAATATGATGAAAATAAAAAATTGGTAGAAGTTGAGAATTATTTTAAAATGGAAGATGAATTTGAATTAAGGTCTAAGGTAAGCTTTGAATTAATTAATGGAATGGTTGCCAAAAGAAATTTACACAATGAAAAAGGAGAGGTGACCCAATTTACTGTTTATGAATATGACAACAATGGAAATGTGGAAAATGAAAAATACTTCACTTCCCATATTGCTGAAAGTATGGAGCCAAGATTGATAAGCAAAACCACTTTTAAATATGATAACAAAAATAACCCCTTCATAATATTTAATGAATTAGGTAATCCAGGTCTTTATACAAATCAAAATAATACTATTGAAACAAATACTATAAGACATGAAGAATCTCCAGGATTTGATAAAAACTCAATAGATAGGATAACCTATGAATACAATGCAAATAATAACCCTACTAAAGTAACAACCGAAAACAGTGAATATGAATACACCTACTAAAAAATATCTTACTATCAAGTTGTTAAAGGTAAATTCCAGGGTTAAAACTCTTCCTGAACAATTCTACGGAATAACCCGGATTTTGAAAACACCCAGCCTTTTAGTCACTTTATAGAAAGTTTCGATTTCGGTCATTATTCCTCTATTGACTGAACCCAGGATTAAGAGTTGTAACCGGATGGCCTCTGTGAATGGAATTACAATTTTCATAGGGTAGAAAGGTGTAATTGCAAATTATACCTAGACGGGGTTTTAATACATCAGGATTTCCCTATCCACTACATATAAAACTTGTCCCCTACCCATTTGGAAGGATTATTTTTTATGTATTCGGAAATGTTTTGAAATGCTTTCTCATTTCGGATGATGTGTTCGTAATAATTGCGTTGCCATAATTTTTCATTCAACCCCAACAAACCAATTTGTCTGGTAACGGATGATTTATATCCTCGGACAATGGCTCCAATATTATTTGATGGTGACTGTAGGGGTGTTTTCAAAACACCCCTACAGTCGGGCGAATGCGATTCGCCCCAATATCGTGCATTTGGATGATGCCGTGTATGTGGTTTGGCATAATCACAAATTTTCTCAATTCAACATTTGGGCGAATTTTGGGTGTATTTAACCATTCATCATGTGCGATTATCCCAAATTCATTCAATATCATTTTCCCATTTTCAACGTGCCCAAAACGATAAATTCTGTCCTGACAACATATTGTAATAAAATACAATCCCGCCTGCGAATAATCGTATCCTTTTAATCGGATCGATCCGCGATGATGGATATGTGGGTTGTATTTATTCATCAGTCATAAAATTAGAATCAATCTACAAATTAACCCTCACAAAGAAAATCAACCTCACAAACCAAAAAACTTCACCCCAAAGAGAAAAACGCTCCCTGTGGTGAAGTCAAATACAATCATATAATGGTGAATACAATAAGTCAGGAAAGCTTTAGATAGCTATTGCCTGTCATCGTTTATCTATTTCAAATCCCCAAATAGATCCAACATTTGGGCGACGATCTTGTCGGAGGCTACCTCCTCTACCCTATTGGTGGATAGCCAGGTTTCGTAGCCTCCCAGTTTGTGTTGCTCGGGAGTAGGGAGATACCCGTAGATGCCATTGGCTAAAGCAATGGTGAAAGTATCTTTAATTGGGCTTCTGTCCTTTAATTCTAAACCGATCTCTACAAAGGTTTCAAAGGGTATGGCGCCAATGCCCAAATCCCCAATTTTAAAAGCCTGAATAATTACATCAATATCATCCGGCCAGGTTTCTAACTGCAAAATCCGATCGGCATAGGTTTTTTCCAGGCGGTGCCTGCCTTCCACTGAAGCCGGCCTGGCCTTTACTTCTCTTACAAATTTGGCCAGTTCAGCACTTGGCCTACGCACCTTTAGGTTTAGGGTCGCCTGTTTGGCACTTAAAGGCACCCAATCCTGGTAGCTGATGTCATAATAGCCTCTCATCACTGCATCGGCCACATCATCTGCCACCAGCTTCATTTTGCCATAAGGCGGATGTTTTACGGTAGGGCCCCTGAAGTTAATATTGTTAATGTCTCCTGAGGTGCCGTTCGACATCATGGCTACAAAGCCAGGGTTTTGAAGGTCTGCGCCCAATAACTCCTGCATCTTGTCTGCAAACATGCCAAAGTAATCGGCCGATATTTCGCCGTTTGGAACTCCTCCCACATAGTGTAGGGAGTAATTGGCAAGAAGCGCCAAAGGCCTTCCATCAATGGCTTGTATGGATAGGTAAGAAACTTCCGGATCGGTAGGTCCGGCAGGTTCCAGTAGGTTAGGATTGGCAACGCCCGGATTCATAACGGCAATATCATTACCGCCCAGTGGATTTGGAGTAGGGGTTCCTGGTTTCATTTTCCATCTTCTGTTAAATACATGTTGGGGTACCTCCACGGATCCCCAGCCGATTCTGGCAGGCTCGAGGTTTTTCAATGCGATTTGTACCCCATCGGCAATTCTGGAAACCATAAAAGTTTGGTAATCATCCAGTGGTACTTCAGTGGTCCATCCTCTTCTTTTTTCGCCTACACCACTCGCACTTGTGGCCGAATGGGTATGGGTAGAAGCGATCAATACATGAGATGTAGGAATACCAGTGGCTTGTGCTATGATTTGCTTGGCCGCATCAAAAACCTCTTGATTGACTCCTACATTGTCCACCGTCACGAGCACTAGTTTGGTTTCGCCATCATCCAGCACAATGCTTCGTGCATACAGCTCATCATGGATATATTCGGCTTCGGGAGAATTCCAATTGCCAATAATAGGCCCACCTAATTTGGGCGTAATATTACTTTTGTGGGCTCCTGCCTGGAAAAACCTTTTGTTTTCCTGAGAAAAAACAGGGATACAAACCAGGTAGGCCAGAAGTACCATACAAATGGTCATTCCGTATTGCCTTATGTTCCTGGCGGACAGTATAAAATCTTTTGATAGCATCTTTTTCATAGCTTATTTTTTTAATTATCTCGGATGATGCAATAGAATTGCTATTGCGTATTTCGTGTTTAGGAGGGGTCAACTTGTTTGTATGCTTCCAAAACGGCCAGTTCTCCGGCTTTTCCAGGTTTACTTGAACCGTGTTCCAGGCCTAAAAAGCCCCGGTACCCTTTGTCCCAAATATGTTGCAACAAATTCTTGTAATTGATTTCTCCAGACATTGGTTCAAAACGACCAGGCGTATCTCCGATCTGAAAATAGGCAATTTGATCCCAGGCATAATCTATGCTCGGCATTAAATTGCCCTCCTGAATTTGCACATGGTAGACGTCACACAATAATTTTAAACTTGGGCTATCCACGGCCTTGGCCATGGCATAAGACTGAGGCAGCGAATGCAGGAACATGCCCGGATGGTTAATTTTATGATTCATGGTTTCCATCACCATCAC
>Ga0105054_10008561_pt1 | contig 13501 bp, 9 predicted proteins | sample BON02_FD_78091 | JGI IMG/M metagenome (GOLD analysis project Ga0105054, IMG submission 78091) | Freshwater microbial communities from Lake Bonney liftoff mats and glacier meltwater in Antarctica - BON-02 (megahit assembly) | ecosystem: Environmental > Aquatic > Freshwater > Ice > Glacier...
ACGCAGGTCGTATTCCGTCTCTAGGTTCGCGGCTATGTCGCCATCCTCATTAATGGTTAACGAATTATCCATTTCAAAACGGTAGGGTGCCAGTCCAAACAAGCTGAACACGGCGTAGTGTTCGCGATTCACCTCTGAGTCCATAGGTCCGCGGAGGCCAAGGCCAGCTTGAATTTCCCAAAAAGGTGAAATTAATTTACTTGCAAGCACCTCAGTCCTTTCAATATCAATAGGCTTGCCATTATCTAACTGATTTTCACCTTCACTCTTGAAATACACGCGATGATCATCACTCCCGTACCAAGCGAGCACATCCCAAGCTGCGGCATTATGCCCCTTGTCTGTTTGACTTATTTCTAAGCGGTCAATCATTAGCTGGCCTGTCAGCATTGATTCCATAGGTTTAGGCCAGTCATCTTGAGCATGCTGAGCAAATAATATTGAGGAATAGCAGAAGACCGAGCATCCAATTAATATTTTTAATGCATTCATCAAATCACCTCATTAAACAACGGAAACAACGCGAAACATACCTGCTTCCATGTGGTATAGCAGGTGACAATGAAATGCCCAACTGCCAGGAGCATCAGCGCTGATTTGTAAAGAGACAACTTCACTTGGTTTAAGGCTAATTGTGTGTTTACGAGGCCGTGGATATTGACCATTTTCGAGTTCCATCCACATGCCATGCAAGTGAATTGGGTGTTCCATCATCGTATCGTTAACGAGGATGAGTCTTAGCCTTTCACCATAGCGAAACTCAACGGGGCCTTCAACTTCATCAAATTTCACACCATCAAATGACCACATATACCTTTCCATATTACCGGTCAGGTGTAATTCTATTTGACGTTCTGGTTCTCGCTCATCGGGCCATGGATGTGCACCAATCAGGTCGCCGTACACTAAAACGCGATGATTAACATTTTCTAGTCCAATCCCCGGCTCGTTTAAGCGGCTTGTGGGATTTTCTGCAATCATCGAGTTGCCAGGGCCATGACCCTCTTTTGTATGCTTAATTTCGATAACAGGGGCAGTAGGCCGGTTTGCGGCCATGCTCTGTTCTGGGTGCATGTCATGTTGAGAATTAGAATCCATCTTCATTTGATGGTTATCATGGCTCATCGCCATACCGACCATAGTCGGTTCCATCGCCGTACTATCCGTGCCATGGTTCATGCCTTCCATACCGCCCATGTCATGGTTCATACCCATGTCTTTCATGCTTCTTTCAGGGGTAGGTCTTAGGGTAGGAACTTCAGCTTGCTGGCCCATTTCTGTTGCCAGAGTGCCACGAACATAACCACTTCGGTCCATGCTTTCTGCAAAGAACGTGTAAGGTCGACTGTCTTTAGGTTGAATGATGACATCGTAGGTTTCTGCAACACCAATGCGGAACTCATCTACAACTACGGGCTTGACTGGCTGACCATCTGCTGCGATCACAATCATTTCAAGCCCTGGTATTCTAAAATCAAAAAAGCTCATGGCTGAACCATTAATGATTCTCAACCGCACCTTTTCTCCGGGTTTATATAAGGCTGTCCAGTTGGAAGCACTGTCGCTACCATTCATTAAATAAGTATAAGTTGAGGCCGTAACATCCAGAATATCTCTGCTACTCATCCGCATTCTGTTCCACATACCACGCTGTTCCCAGGTTTCAGCTAGCCCTTGTTTCTTAATATCTTCAAAGGTATCGAAGATAGTACGTTGCTGATAGTTGTAGTACCCCTCAGAAAGTTTTAAATTTCGGTACAGCTGATGAGGATCTTCAAAAGTCCAATCACTCAGTAAAATCACATGCTCGCGATCAGCGCCTATATCGCCATCAGCAGGTTCAATGACAAGAGGTCCAAGGTTGCCAATTTGCTCTTGAAAACCAGAGTGACTGTGATACCAATATGTACCATTTTGCGATACATCAAACTCGTAATTATATGTCTCTCCGGGTTTAATGCCCGGAAAACTAACACCAGGCACACCGTCCATATTTTCAGGAAGAATGATCCCGTGCCAGTGAATCGAGGTATCTTTTTTTAGGCCGTTGGTGACATTGATTTGAGCACGTTGCCCTTCTCGAAGTCTAATAAGAGGACCTGGCATGGAGCCGTTAAGTGTAATGGGTAATGCGGACTTACCGGCAATATTCATCGGCAACTGTTCAACTAATAAGTTGATTGGAACGTCATTATGCATGAGCGCACCGTAACTGTGTCCCAAGGGTGTGGCCCAGGCTGGTGTTAACTTTGCCAATATAAGTGCAGAGCTCAGACTTAAGGCTGATGTTATAAATTTTCGACGACTTGATGGTACTGTACCCGTCATAGCTGCTGTCTCCAAATATGCAAATTTAATAAAGGTTAATGATATTACTTGTAGTGTATTTGTGAACGAATTTAGTGATCTTTATCAGGCTGCGAGACATGTTCGTCATTGTCTCTATCTTTGGGTTGAGATGTACATTTCTCCATCATGGCTCGGATGACAGGATCATTCGTATCCCTATCTGTGTGCTCGATGCTTTCACCGTTGGATTGGGATGACTGGGCCGCATGTTTTTCTTGTTGATGAGCAATATTACTGAGCGATAAAACATAGCTAAGATACTGTTTTAAGTGCGTAAATTGTTGTGTTTATCATTTATCTGTTCCTTGTTTAGAACAGATTGTACGAAAAGCTTAAACTACCCCAACTAGCTTGAGATAAATCAACTGAATGAACAGTTGCGTACCATAACAGATTTCATCTGACGTAAAGATGGCCTTTTGATGACGAAATTGTAATGTTAAGGCTGTTGTGATCTAAGTGTTCTGGGTGAAGGCCTTACATTCTAAGGTTTAAGCATTACACGGCCGTTGATCATTCATTTCACTCTAAGACTACCCTTATCGCCTTGCTTCCAAAAACATAAACTATACCTTATTAACTTGGATGCATACCCGCTTGTTTCTTGGGTTTTTACTGGGTTTCCCTGTTTTGTTGTTTAGACGTTTAACAGGACTTTTTAACGTAAGTAAAAACGGGGTTTAAAGTCAACTTGACAGCCCGTTCTCAGTGCCATAAGAGACATTCGCCAACTTAGAATATGCTGGCAGTTAAAGATTAATCGAACAGGTGTTTCAGTTCCTGTTCTAACCAGCTCAATGCTGGGCCAATAGGTTGTTGGCTGGGGCGCACCCATTCGACTGGAGCTTGCCAAGGTTTGTAGTCGAAATTGACCGGCAGTTGAAAGAGGTTTCCATTGGCTATATCGTCTTCGACCATATGGCAGGGTAGGTAGCTCCAACCAAGACCTAAGCGGGTGAGTTGTCTCAAGGTATCGAAATTGTTGCAGTACATCTTTTGCGCCGAGAGAGGCAAAAAATGGGTGAGATAGCGACCATTGACGCCACGGATTAATAATTGTTTGTGTTGCATTACGTCGCGTACATCAATACTGTCCAACTCCGATAACGGATGGGTGGGGTGGACGACGGCGTAGAAGGGGATATCTCCGAGGTAACAGACGTCGAAAGCACTGACAAGCTCTATATCGGCAAACCGTAAGCCGATGTCGGCCCTACCCTGACTGATATGATCGATCATGTCAGGGCTGGTAATACTGTGTATTTCCACTTCTGATGCGACAAAATGACGACTGAGTTCGGTAATGATTTGTTTTAATTTAGGAAGCATTAATGCATCGTCAATGGCAATGGTTAGGTGAGACTCTTCCGACTTAGATAAGGCCGTGGCTGCTTTATTGAGCTCTTGACTCTGTTTTAAGACCGCTTGGGCATAACCGAGTAATTTTTCGCCTGCTGGGGTTAGCATGGGTTTTCTGGCGCTACGGTCAAAGAGCAAGGTATCGAGGTCAATCTCAAGTGCGGCGATAGATTGGCTTATTGCCGATTGTGCCTTGACTAATTTTCTGGCACAGGCCGAAAAAGAGCCGGTGGCGGCTACTTCGGAAAAAATCCTTAATTGTTCCAAGCTGTACATATCGATAACTCTGCTGGAAATTCCACGCATAGTATCATTAAAACCGATAGTAATTAACTTTGATCCATTATAATCTGGATATAATATAACGCTCTATTACAACTTCTGGAGCATGCCTGTTATGTTATCAAAATCAATGTCGGTAAAAGAACGTGTTTTTCACAGCGTATTATTCGAGGGGCTGGCATTGTTGATTGTGGTGCCATCTTCTGTCTTGTTGATGGCATCTGAGACGTCAACGATGACAGGGCTTGCTGTGGCGATGTCAGTGGCTGCGATGCTATGGAACTATATTTACAACCTTGGCTTCGATTCCATATTTGGTTATCAACGTATTCAGCGGGGGCTGGTTATGCGGGTCTTCCACAGCCTTGGTTTCGAATTGGGCTTGTTGCTAGCAACCGTACCGCTGATTATGTGGATGTTAGATCTAGCTTTTTGGCCTGCGCTGATATTCGCTGTCGGTTTGGTGTTTTTCTTTTTACTCTACGCCATTATTTTCAATTATGGTTATGATCATGTCCGGTTTAAATTAGTGGAGAAAGCCCAGTCATCAGAAGACTGTCGTGTTTAGCAACAGTTGTTATATAGAACAGGCTCATTCTAGAAAACTATTTATAACTGTTTGCCGAAGATAATTCTTAACGTAGCCGCTGCATCGACAGCTTGAACCCATAGCACGTGAACGGCAGATTAAGCTAAGTTGAGAGTCAAAGGCCGTATTCGACCCAAGATAGGTATTCGGTCCTATTTTCAGCGATACTATTCACTAAGGAATGGACTACACATTATAATGTTTAGTGAAAATATGTCTCGCTTCACGCAATCCGCTGTTTTTTGCTTTATTGATAACAATTTGTGTCAGCCATGTTTGCAACATTGAACGTTGTTGAAAAGTTTTTCTTTATGAGATAACCGCTTGTCATGCATCTTGAACAATCTCTCCAACAAAAGTTTCTTCGCCACAAAAACCAATCTGACATAATAGCGTTTAACAACCAGACTGAAAGTTTCCCGATCGCCTACTTTCAGCTTTTCAATAAGAGACACTTCATCATTCTTGGTTGCCATAGACTGATTACTTAAATAATTTTCACAAAAGGATTATGCATTGAAACACCTTAATTTAATAATTCTGCTATCGATGTGTATATTAAGTATAGCGAAAAGTTATGCCCAGTCACCACAAGCTTTCTCTGAGATTGATAATCTCTCTAATAGCACTTGGTTGCCATTGACGTTTAAAAACATAGCTAAACATACCGACTACCAACTTGTCGTGGAAGATGGTAATACCGTTGTGCACGCCAGAACTGAAGATAGTGCTTCATTACTAGTGACCAGATTTAATGTAAAACCAGATGAACACCTAAAACTTCATTGGTGTTGGAAGGTAAGCAATATTTTTGAGGCGGGTGATGCACGTTCAAAGTCAGGAGATGATTATCCAGCCAGAATTTACATTGCTTTCGCCTTTGACGCCAAATCAGCAACTTTTATGGAGAAGCTTAAATACAATGCGGCCAATGCATTTACCGAGGATACCTTACCCGGCTCCGCATTGAATTATATCTGGGCAAATAAACTACCTGCTGGTCAGATCGTCAATAACCCTTATTCAGAGCAAACTAAAATGATTGCAGTGCAATCTGGAAAGGCTGAGCTTGGTCAATGGGTATGCAATTCCCGGGATATTGTTGCAGATTATCAGACGGCTTTTGGGCACGCACCACCGCCAATTATTGCCATCGGGATTATGTCTGATTCCGACAATACAGGAGAAAGTGCTGAGGCTTGGTATGATGACATTCGTATTGAAGATTGATTAAGTTGCCAGTTTCACCGACTTGATGATTGTTATGGCTAAATCAACATTCATGTAATCAATCAGCCCTGTCCTTCGCCTTAAACCGTTACATAACAAGCATTTTAAACCGAGCAATGAACTGCCCTTCAAAGAATTCATTAAATAGTACATTAATGTCACAATGAAATTAAATAAACTCAAAGCCTGACAAAATATGCGGTTCTTCCTTATAGTTATGTTATTTTTTAACTCAAGCTTGTCTGCTGAGCAACAGCATTGGCAGTCAACAGATTTCATTGTTGATAGTTTTGTGGATATTGCTTTAAACAATGAATATACAACTAAAACCAGTAAAGTAAGAAAATGGATAAAACCCCTCTATTATCAGATTGATCATCGTACTGGTGATAAAGAGTTGCACCAGAAATTAACTCAAACGCATCTGGCTCATTTAGCAAGCATCACTGGGCTAACAATACTTCCTGCATCAATTAAACATCCGGCTAATCTTAAGATCATTTTTTCATCCGAAAAAAACTTACGACAAGAACTACAACATGATTTTTTAATCGATGATATGCAACAGATTGAGTCTCTTGCTCGCAATGGGGTTTGTTTAGCGAATTTCTCCGTGGGCTCAGGCAGTAATATAACTAAGGCTATCGTGATTATTCCTGTTGATCGTGCTCGTGCCAATGCCAAGTTACTGTCGTGTATCGTAGAGGAGTTAACGCAAGCATTAGGTTTACCGAATGACTCAGACAAGGTGTTTCCATCTATATTTAACGATAAATCGAAAGATGATTATTTATCCGGTCTTGATATGATCTTACTTAAAGCTTTGTATCATCCTTCTATAACACCAGGTATGAATACGAAACAAGTTCGAAAGCAGCTAAAATATCTTCTAGATAGTCCAGAATTTCAGCAATTAATCATCGATGCCGAACTAGATGTAAGACAACAAGGTTTATATACACTTTTGAACTAATTATTGCAAAATCCATCCACAAATGTATTAGCAGTCTCTTCTAGCACTTGCTCAGATGATGAACTCAGAGCCAATCAGAAACTAACGGCTGTCGTCCACTATGTTTTTGATGAATAACGCGAAATTCAATTGTTGTTTCGTTTAGATACCGCGGTTGAAGTTGATTATTATCAAGCGGGATGGCGTGTTAACTTATGTACTTAACCGAATAGTTATCCCAAGGGTAGTTGCGTGTAGACTAAGCCATAAACCTACAAAATTTATTAATTGCGGAGGCCGTGATGCATTTACAATACCGGATCGAAACGGATAGCTTAGGGGAGGTTAAAGTTCCCAGTGAGGCACTGTATGGGGCTCAAACTCAGCGAGCGATAAATAACTTTTCTATTGGCAATCTAATGATGCCGAAACGATTTATTCAAAGCCTTGGTTTGATTAAAGCCGCTGCTGCGAATGCAAACGCTGAACTTGGGCTGCTCGATAGTAAAATGGCTAAGGCTATTTATGACGCCGCCATGGAGATTGCAGGCGGCAAACATTTTGCTCAGTTTCCAGTTGATGTGTTTCAAACAGGCTCGGGAACCAGTAGCAATATGAATGCAAATGAAGTGATTGCGACGCTGGCAAGCAAGCAACTGAAACAATCAATTCGTCCCAATGACAAGGTGAATTGTAGCCAGAGTAGCAACGATGTTATTCCTACCGCAATTCACCTCAGCGCTCAGATTGCTCTTGAACAACAACTATTACCGGCATTGAAGCAGTTACAGAACGTCATTCTAACCAAAGAGCAGGCGTTGTCTACTGAACTTAAGATTGGTCGTACGCATTTGATGGACGCCATGCCTCTCAGTTTTGGGCAGGAGCTATCGGGTTGGCGAGCTCAATTGTCTCTGGCCGCCAGCCGCATCAATGATACTCAACAACGACTGTGTCAGATTGCGCAAGGCGCGACGGCTGTGGGTACTGGCGTTAATGCACCTGAACAATTTGCCCGTTTGTTTGCTGAACAATTGTCTAGTCTTACCGGATTTTCATTTAGTACCGCAGACAATCTTTTTGCAGCTCTAAGTAGTCAGGATACGGCGGTTGAGCTGTCCGGTCAGCTCAAAACTCTGGCGGTAGCTTTACTTAAAATTGCTAACGATTTGCGCTGGATGAACAGTGGGCCACTAGCGGGTCTGGGCGAAATCAGTCTCAAAGCGTTACAGCCTGGCAGTAGTATTATGCCTGGTAAGATCAATCCAGTTTTACCGGAAGCAGTGGCGATGGCTACGGTGCAAGTTATCGGCAATGATACGACGATTACTGTGGCAGGGGGGGCGGGTAATTTTCAGCTTAACGTGATGTTGCCGATTATTGCTTACAATCTGCTACAAAGTATTGATTTACTTAGCGGAAGTTGCCGAGCATTGGGCGATACTATTAATGATTTTTCTGTTAACTCCGAAAGGCAGGAGGAGAATTTGGCACGTAATCCTATTTTAGCAACTGCATTAAATCGGGAGATAGGTTATAGCAAAGCTGCTGAAATTGCTAAACGTGCTTATGCTGAAAAACGACCTATTTTAGAAGTTGCAAAAGAAATGACCGATTTAGACTCAACCTATCTTACCAAGATACTGGCACCCGAAAACTTAATATAGCACTCAAAGTATCTCCTTGATCCATCTGTGAGAAAACAATAAGGGCAGTCACTTTGAAAGAAAGACTTAGTGGACTTCTTAGGCTTTGCTAGACGCGTTCACTTTGAGTTCATCGCGCCTAACAAGGTAAATTAACTCGCGCCCCGCTAACATCAGGCTTCCAATCACTGATCCACGCTGAAACATCACTAGCAGGCATCGGTCGTATAATGTCGTAACTTAGGCTTAAATCATCAGCATCATCTAATATATCTGGTACAACACTCCGGTCTATTCTAATCAGGCTGGCCGCTAGGCGTCTGAGATCAGTTAGAATGATCTTGGCCGAACCGTGTCGAAAAGAAGTTGCTTATAGTGATGTAGAAAGACCTGCGACAATACGAACATTAAGATCGGTTTGCTGACCATTCATATTTTCAACTATTGGCAAGCCTATGGAGATGAATCCTCCAATGTTACCTGAGGACACTCTTAAACCTGGAGCTATCAATAGCATTGTGCCACCGGAGTGATCTTCAGAAATTCCTGAAATTTTATTCTTACGTCGGGTTTCACCATTTAGCTCAATGACAGCATCCCAAGTAATACCTGTTTCACTTGAATCAGAGTGATGTTCATGTTCATGCTTTGAATGATCTTCACCATTTAGCCTATAAGTCATTGCAAGATTGTAGCTTAGAATATCGCCAATTTCTGTTGATTGTGAGCCTTCAGTCGTTTTATTAAATAACACATTGGCATGATAGCCAACCTTATCGTTGGTATGACTGATGGCACTACCAACAAGAAAGTCCCATGAGCCTGTGCCAGATTGAAATTCTGTTTCAAATCTATGGCCATCATCATCTTTATCGTCAGTTTCCCCTGTTGGAGTCTTCAGCCCTAAAAGTAATGAAATATCAGTGTTTTTTGATTCTGAAACTCGATATTGACCAAATAAAAGTAAATCACCTAAGCCAGATGAATCACCATGAGCATGTGCTTCAGCATCGCCATTTTCTATTTCACCTTCACGAATATTTTTTCGTTCAATGTATGGCAACCTTACACTTAAGGTTAAGTCATCATTAACACCATAGGCTACAGACAGTGACGTGCTTATTATTCTATAGACACTATGAATGCCTTCAATGCCTTTATCAGCAGAATTAATTAGCTGCTGATCACTGAACGCTTCCTTTTCAATGACCTCGGTCCTTATACCTGTACCCCATGTTTTACTAGGCATTAGTGTGGCAGCAATAGTATTGATAGGCCCTGATGCTTCATTGCCAAAGGCAACGGTTGGGTGATCAGCATAGGCGGGAATCGCTATTACGATGAGTACGGTGATGAAAAATTTATTCATATGAGGTTATTCAACTCAGTAAAAACTAGTATTCTATAATTAGATTAAATAATGAGAACGAGTCATTTGACTACAATATGGGTTAAATGACTTATTATTAATTTCTAATGTGTTTGTATGTCAGTAATGATGCTTGAGCGCTCTCTAATAAAAAACCAGCAGAATAAACTACTGAGGTTTTCATATATGGTAAAGCCAGAATCGCACTCACACGACCGAAAAGCCGAGGAATTTTAAGTCGGGAACCGAAAATTACGCTCTCTTAAATGTCAATAATCTACCATGCCATGCAACTATCAAAACTCGCCTGAAACCATACTAGTATGATTGTGCATGGTACAAATGTGGAACACGTTTTCCCTTGCTTATTCTGAGCTGAGGTTAACTATTTAAAAGCGTCTAGCAAAATATGAGAAGTCTAGTTTTTGTGTCAAGATAAGCCTTAATAATTTTTTCAGATTATAAGTTATAAAATCACCACGGGTTTATTAGACCACTGCAGTTAAGAGAATGGCCGCTGTTGCGAGCCCTACATTATCTGCCGATCCGTCTCGATGGCTTGTGCAGGGGTAGCGACGGTACTGCTGTTATACTGACTGCAGAGGATGAGCAAATACTTGTCGCTTGAGACGATAAAACTCGTCTGATTAGCAACGGCATCATTCTCGATGACACAAGATTCTCCGTGTTACCGGCTTGATGCGAAGAGCTCATGCTAATAGTGAATATGAAAGACATGCTGTCGCACGCATACCATTATGGATATGCCGTGGAGGCCTTCGACAAGCATTGTATTTCAAACTTGAACCCGCGAATTAAAAGGAAATATTATGTCCAGTAACTTCAATAGTAAAGTCGTCACACAAGGGGTGCAGCGTTCGCCTAACCGTGCCATGTTACGCGCCGTAGGTTTTGGCGATGGGGATTTCGATAAGCCCATCGTGGGTATCGCTAATGCCTACAGCACGATTACACCCTGCAATGCGGGACTGGATATGCTGGCGACGCGGGTTGAACACGCCGCTAGGGCAGCTGGTGCGATGCCGCAGAAATTCGGCACGATCACGATTTCTGACGGCATTTCCATGGGCACCGAGGGAATGAAGTGCTCGCTGGTGAGCCGCGAGGTGATCGCCGATTCGATTGAGACGGTCTGCCGTGGTCAAAGTATGGATGGCGTGCTCGCTATTGGCGGTTGCGACAAAAACATGCCGGGCGCCATGATCGCTTTTGCGCGCTTGAACATCCCTGCTATTTTCGTTTACGGCGGCACCATCAAGCCGGGACGCCATCATGGACGGGATTTGAACATCGTTAGCAGCTTTGAGGCAGTGGGGGAATTTATCGCGCATCGGATCGATGCAGGAGAACTTCTGGCCGTTGAGCGCAAAGCCTGCCCCGGCGTTGGCTCCTGCGGCGGCATGTACACGGCCAACACCATGGCCTCGACGTTCGAAGCAATGGGCTTGAGCCTGCCTTATTCCTCCACCATGGCGGCGGAAGACGTGGAAAAAGCCGATAGCGCGGCGCGCTCCGCCGAAGTGTTGGTACAAGCCATTCACAAGCAGATACTGCCCGCTCAACTGTTAACCAGAAAGGCTTTCGAGAACGCGATTTCTGTGGTCATAGCGGTGGGGGGCACGACCAATGCCGTCTTGCATTTGCTGGCGATAGCACATGCTATGCGTGTTGACTTGAATATCGATGATTTTGAGACGATCAGTCGGCGCGTACCGGTATTGGCCGACATGAAACCATCCGGTCGTTACGTGGTGACCGACCTTCACCGCGCGGGTGGCATCCCGCAGGTAATGAAGATGCTCCTAACACACGGTCTGTTGCACGGAGACTGCCTGACCATTACTGGCGAGACTATCGCAGAAGTACTGAGCAATGTCCCCGCGGAACCGCGTTCGGATCAGGACGTGATCCGTCCTTGGCATAACCCAGTTTATCCACAAGGACACTTGTCTATTCTGAAAGGCAATCTGGCGTCGGAAGGAGCCGTAGCCAAAACCAGTGGTATCAAGAACCCGAAAATCACCGGTCCAGCACGCGTGTTCAATTCAGAGGAAGTCTGTATGGAAGCGATTCTAGCCGAAAATATCAAACCTGGGGATGTAGTCGTCATCCGCTATGAGGGTCCGAAGGGCGGACCTGGTATGCGTGAAATGTTGTCACCTACGGCGGCGCTGGTAGGGGCGGGAATGGGAGAAAGTGTCGCGCTGATCACCGATGGCCGTTTTTCCGGTGGCACTTATGGCTTTGTAGTGGGGCACGTTGCGCCCGAAGCGGCGGTGGGCGGTACCATCGCGCTGGTTGAGGAAGGGGATTCTATTACTATTGACGCGGAAGCCCGCTTGTTACAATTGAATATTAGCGACGAGGAACTAACACGCCGCCGTGCCTTGTGGCAGCCGCCAATGCCACGCTATACACGCGGGGTATTGGCAAAATACGCACGGTTGGTGTCAAGTGCAAGTCTTGGCGCGGTGACCGACGCATAAATGGAAAATCACCCCGTTACAACAAGCACGTTCTGACTTTGAAGGTGCACACGGAAGTGAAACAAGTGCGACGTCTCCCGCGTAGCCATAGGACCGTCACAGGTAAAAATGTAACTGCCAAACTGCACACCACTAAAGGCAGGAACGAATGACTATCGGGCAACCTCTAAATTTTTAGAGGTTCGCTATTGAAACTTCCCAATAGTTGACCCCTCTGCCCAATCATATCAATAGCACTTCAAGAGCAAGACGAACTACGCCCAGGGTGCATGACAGCTTTTTAGGCCAATAGTGGTCTTCATATTATTGTATATAACACGTTTTGAGATGCCACCAAAGTAAGATAGCTGTATTTTTTGCATCACCCCAGCAATTTTGATGGCTTCTGTACTCCAGTCAAACTGATAGGTATTGCCTATGGTGAAATGCTGTCATACGTTTTATTTTAGGTTGTGTTTGCGCTTCAATGAGGCGTAGTTCAAGGCTTATTAAATAAGCACCCAGCTGAGGACAGTGCTTGGCTGGTTTCTGGTAAGACGGAATAACTGTTTGTTCACTATGCCTCTCAGGTAGCGCAGGCGTCTCGCTTGACTTCTGCTTTTGAATTTATAGAGGCGCTTTTAATTGAAGCTGCAAATTTTTAACCGCCGCCAGATACATTTCCAGTTGATATTATTAAAGTCGACCAAGAACTCTTACGTGCTTTTTGAAAGCGCATCCCGGATGATGCGGATAAGAACATCATGAACTGGGTCGTAAGGTAACTGCTATTACAACGCCGTGACTGAGCAGAGGTTTATATCCAAAGGTTATGAAATTAAAGCTCTATCTAGGTCGCTTTTCATGTATATTGCCCGAGGTTGAAATTTATCGACCAGTCCCCTACGTAAACGACTTCTTTTGCGTGCCCCGCATCCACTTAGGTTATGTATGAAAAAACCCCTTAAAATATTGGCAACAATAGCTCCAATGCTATTTAGCTTTTTCTCAAATGTGCAAGCAGAATCAATATCTTTAGTGCCCACTTCCGGCGCATATGTTGGTCTAGGTTTTGGTGCTAATTCGACTCAATTTAATAGTCAGCGACTTGAAGCTACTGGTATTTCGACGGTAACCAAGACTTCAGATGGGAGCCCTGTTAGCTCTGGTACTGCTGGAGGCCCACCTATAGGTGTTGAGATGAGTGAGACCAATTCAATTGCTCCTTCTATCCAAGCT
>Ga0105054_10008570_pt1 | contig 13492 bp, 7 predicted proteins | sample BON02_FD_78091 | JGI IMG/M metagenome (GOLD analysis project Ga0105054, IMG submission 78091) | Freshwater microbial communities from Lake Bonney liftoff mats and glacier meltwater in Antarctica - BON-02 (megahit assembly) | ecosystem: Environmental > Aquatic > Freshwater > Ice > Glacier...
GCTCGAGCTTAATGTCACGACCACCAGGGCCACGTGCGGTCACGCGTGTAGGTCCAGATGTGCTGTGGACGCCCTCAGTCTTCACCACCCTCTGCCGGAGTATCACGATCCTTCACCATGTTTCAGGTGTCGATGTGCTATTTTGGATTCCTACATTTCAAACTGTCTAGCCGTCGCAAACCGTTTGCTATGCACAGTAATTTGTAGATGGCGTCGTTTCGGTGCGCGCCCAGCGCCAGCTCCACGCCAGCGGATCCGGTGGATTATGAGGCGTATGCCCACGTGCCGCACCACCGAAAGGCGCCGAGCGGCGACGAGTCTGCCAGGCGTGAGCGCAGCCTGCAGATCATTAGCAAGGCGCGGACGCGCGATATGCGTGTGCTGATCAGCCTGCGTGCCAAGACAGCGCAGGTGTCCAAGGGGCAAACCACTGCAAACCCGATCGAAGACGCCATGCGCATGCGCGCGGACGAGGCAACGCATGCTGCGGCCGAGAAAGTCATGTGGAACCTCAAGCGGCGCCTTGCCAGCCATGCGTACGACAATTTTGCGAACGCTGACGCGAACGCCTCGGTTTCTATCTCTCTTCCGTGTCTCACTGTGTGTGTGCGTGTGTGTTTGTGAGTGCGTGTGTGTGAGAGTCTCTCACACAGCCTGTCTCTCTGTCTCTCTCTCTGTCTCTCTCTCTCTCTTTGTCTTTCTCTCTCTCTCTCTGTCTTTCTCTCTTTCTCTCCCTCTCTCTCTCTCTCGCTCTCTCTCTTGCTCTCTCTCCCGCTCCCGTCTCTCCCTCTCGCTCCGAGGCTCTCGCTCTCTCTTGCCTGACCTGTATCAGATTCGCATAGAGTTCTAGGACACAATGTCGCACGGGCATGACAGCGAATGCACGTTTTGTGAGTCCTTACCTTTCTGCCGTACATGTATACAGGGGGACATGGACTTTAACGAATGGGTCCAGGCCTTTGGTACCAAGACCTCCAACAACCCGCTTTTCGACGCCGGCCCAATAGACACTAGTATCCTGCGGAGACTTTTCGACGAGCTCGACGTGAACCAAAACGGTACTGTGTCGATTTACGAATTTATTACTGGGGTAATGGATCAGCCGCCGCCCCGGTTACAGGCGGACAGCTCAACAGATAAATTCTCAATCAAACGATTGCCATCCATTGCGCCAGAGTCGGCGCACGAGGCCTTCCAAGTTCCGCTGGAGTCGCCTATGGCGCGATTTCGCCGCATGCACCGCCCTGCTGTCATGGGCGCGGAAGACCTGATGAGGTCTATGGCAGAGCTTCGTGACCCCAAGACCACTACAGGATTGTCAGACGACAGGAACGATGCAACGGGGGGGGACAGCTTCATGGAAAGTCTTGGCATGGACACGGGCGTAATGGAAGTGAAAGAGCTCAAAGCGCAGATTAGGAATATTTTCGAGCTGTTCGATGACGACGAGTCGGGCTTTCTTGATTTCCAAGAGGTCAGGGAAGGGCTCGAACGTTTTGGTATGACGATGCCCAACAAAGAGCTTATCGGGCTCCTCGAAAAAGTTGGTGCAGGCACGAGTATGGAGTGCGATGCAACACAATTCGAACAGCTCCTTGCCTTGGTGAAAAAAGTAAATACTCCGTCACCGCCTCTGCCGCGTTTGCAAGATGTGAAGCAGAAACAGTTTGTGGGTGGGGAAGACAGTGTATCCTCCTCCTTCTTGTCATCCTCATCAGACGATGATGACCTCAAGGAGATTGAGGATGGATTGATGCAAGACGATGAAGGCAATGATGAAGACGATGACGATGTACATTTCGAATTACCTACAACGCCGCCGAAGCCGGGGATTCAGCGACTGAGAAGTCCTCGGAGCATGCAGGTGTTTCACAACGACGCTTTGCAATCGCGCCTCAAGGGACTGGAAAGTAATTTGAAGAAGTTGATCCATACGAGCAAGACAAACAAAGATGAGGCCTTCAACGCGGATCTACAAACGGGCAAGGTCACATATATCGCGGCCGAGATGACCCATGCGAGTGCGCTGTACAGTGGACCCATCAATGCTGCGGGCATGCCAGAGGGCGTCGGAGCGCTTGACTACCGCAAAGTGGGAAATGCGCGAGGGCGTTTAAAAGCCGAACGGCGGGCATATTATGCGGGCACTCTAGTTGATGGCAAGCGGCAGGGCTTTGGACTTTTGCGGTGGATGGACAGGACTGAATACTGTGGCTCTTGGTTAGCTGATATGCCCGATGGCTCCGGCATCGAGACTTACGAGGACGGTAGCTGGTATGCTGGCGGCTTCAAACAGGACAAGCGGCATGGCATGGGTGGAATCTGGGCAGCTGATGGCCTTGTATACATGGGGCAGTGGCAAAATGGTACCCGCCATGGGTCTGGTGTCGTTGCTCACGCCGATTCCGTCCACGTTGACCTCAAGGGCCAAGGGCAGACCGAGGAGGTCTCCCTGCCCCATTGTGGCATGTTTTATTGACTGCCGAATCTCAGGATCGGTAACCTCTGACAGAATCCCACTGTCGCTTGTTAGATAAGATGTTCTTAGATAAGACGTATCTCACATCTTAAAGTCGCCTGCTTGTGACTCAAAAATGCGAGAGGAGTTTTTGATGTGGCTATTGTGAAATTGGCTATCTGAGATTTGCTTTGGCACTGTGCAGGTGAAATTAACAATGGACATGATAGACATGAGAATGCATCGTGTTTTCAACCCTCTTAGTAAGCGTGTCGACATGATGAAGGCACAGGTCAGCCTTTGATGTGCCTATCGCGTACCCCGTTTCACACAGGTGTGCGAGTGCGCGGCGGCGTAGAGGTCTAAAGCCCCCACGCCACCGCGCGGCCACTCAGGATAACTCTGCTGTTATGAGCAAGTACGGATCAGCGCATGCGCTTCCCCTCCGCGCGCCTAAGCACCTCCTCCACCACGCGCCTGCTGATGCTGGGCGCGCCGAGGCGAGGCGTGCCGAAGCTGCCGCGCGTCATCAGGGTAGGTCCAAACGAGAGGGAAAATTTTATGGGAAGATAATGGGATAGGGTAGATAAGCTCCTCATATCGGGGCCCCACAATTTCCCCCCCCCCTCGCTTGGACCTACCCCTAATGACGGCAGTGTATGCTGCACAGACAGCGGAGATCTCCCCGCCACCGCACTCCCCTGTTCCAAGCCCTGGTTGACTTGCGCTTTCTTGTGTGTGTATGTCAATGGACAGGTGGTGAAATCGATATTCGACTTGCGTTTCAATTCCAACGCCGCGTCAACTTCGCACCCCATGTTTATTGCAGAGTACGACAGAGGCGTGCGCCAGCGATCCATCTTTTACAACAGCAGGGTTGTTGAACACCAGGGCCTTCTGCAAGATGCAATTTATGCAGTGTATGCTGCACAGACGGTTGGTGTGGAAGCGCTTGAGTATTCGCGTGAGGGTTGGTTGGTTCTGCAGCAAGCTGTTGGTGCAAACATTGTTCGGGATAGGCGAACCAAGCAGAAAAAGTTAATGCGCTTGAAGGATGATGCTGCAGAATTGGAGGAAGTAGTAACGGAGAGCAAAACGGAGGAATCTGTGGACGTAGAAGAGCGAGAGATAGACGACGAGGGGCTACTGATAGACTCACTAGAGGTGAAGAAGCTCCATGCTCAACAACTAGCCCCGAAAAAAACGTTGCTGTGCCTCCACGTGATTTGCGCTAGGGACCTCGAGGCCATGGACATTGGCGGATCAAGCGATCCGTACGTCAAGATTGCGCTTGGCGATGACAAATTACGGTCAAGCATCATCAACAAAAGTCTGAATCCGATGTGGGGAGAAAATTTCGAAATTGTTGTCCATGACTGGTCTGTTCCACTCAAGATTTCTGTTTGGGATAACAATGCCATGAGTGCTGATGATGTGATCGGAGAATCTGCAATCTGGTTAGAAGATATTATTGAAGATATGCGTCGGGATGGCACGAAAGATCTGCATTCGCATGCCTGTCTAAGCATAACTGTCCTTCGAGCCAAACATTTGACTGCTTCTGATCGAGGAGGCACCAGTGACCCATATATTCGGATGCATGTTGGCACTAAACCATCTCTCGGACAAGTCACGACGACCAAGAGCAAGACTCTCCATCCTCAGTGGAATGAAACTTTCGAATTCAGAATTGGGGAGTACGAGCGAACAGAGACACTGACGCTTGAATGCTTTGATAAAGATGAATTTGGAAGAGACGATTCATTAGGCCAGATATTTCTCGATCTCAGATCGATCCCCTTGGAGGACTTGCCCGGGACTCCTAGCGCGCAGTGGCATGTGTTTGAAAAGGTGAGAGGGGTTCGAAGCAAAGGTCAGGTTGAGCTAATGTACGAGCTCATTCGTTACGACTACCCCGACACACCTCCACCGCTGCCGGAGCAGCTTTCATCAGCTCCTTGCACGCCGATGAAGCGTGGGCATCAGCTAGACATCGATGGGGACGGCCAAGTGGACCGGAACGAATCCAGTAAGTACCTGGATAGTCTTGATGGCATCGAATACGGCTGCGCAAGAGTGCGTCTCGACGGTTTGATGCTCTACAGCGATGGTGGTGCAAAACCCTACACTGGTATAAACGGTGACTACCAACGCACACAAGACACCATCAACGGCCGCGCTGTCTACAAAAAGGTGAACAATCCGAGGACAGCGATGTGGTGGGGCAAGAACCAAGGCCGCGTTTCGTGGTGCGTTGGCCCCAACGAGAGAGCAGGTGACACAGGCATGTGGGCCTATGTCGAGAGCTTGGGCCTTGGTCCCGAGGAAGCTGCCACGCGCGCTTGGACTGTGTATTCTTACAATAGCAAGGAGTGGGAGGAACAGACTGGGGTTTCAGTCATTGACCTTGAATCACCTGCTGCTGGCTCAGAAGCTGTTGCATCGGAGGTGGCAGCAGCAGCGGCGGCAGAGAAAGAAGACAAAGGAAAAGGAGAGCAAAGAAAGCGTGAACTGGAAGAGGCCGTAGTTGCAGAAATAGCTCGAGAACAAGAAGAGGAACGGAAAAGAGAAGCCCGTGCAGCTGAGACGAGTGCAGGTACTGGCCTACCAGCACACGATATTGAACATCTACGGGCGAGATATCAGGAGCTCGAAAAGGAGTATCTCGATATAAAGGCAGGGCGATCACCTAGCAACGGAGAAGCAATTCAACGTCTAGGAGCACCAATCAACTATTCCAAGGAGCTACAGCAAGTCCAGAAAACAATGCTTGATCTTCATAACAAAAACGTTCGAAAGACTGTGAATTGGTTTGTCCTGAAAAGAGACCAGAAAATCAAAGGCGAAATCCAACTCGGGTTTTCTTTCTTAGAAATGGGCGAGTCGACTGCAAATGTGGAATTACAACTCGATCGATCCAACCACGTAACCACGATAGCTGGACCCACGTCGAATCCATCTTGGGAGAAAGACACGTTCCGGATGATCGTTGACAGCGACTGGTCCCGCCTGCGGGGTACAGTGTTGCATCAAAATATTTTGCAGGAGCACTCGAAGCAAGTGCTAATAGTCACGGTTCACCGAGCGCGCAAGCTCCAGGCAATGGACATGGGTTTCCTTGGTGGTGGCACTAGCGACCCGTACGTTGTGATCAAGATTGGAGAGGAGAGAAAGCAAACGGCCACCATCAAGAAAAACCTCAGCCCAGTGTGGGAAGAGACTTTCCAGATCCCCATTTGGGGACATCCGGCAGGAGCAGTGCATGTATCTGTGTGGGACTATGATGCAATGAGTGCCGATGACACAATTGGAGAGGTGAGCATCCCAATCTCAAGCTCTAACCGTACTCCGCTGAGAAAATGGTTCAACATTACCGGTGATGGCAAGACTACTGGGGAAATCGAGCTGGGAATCCAGATACAGGATCCCATTGCGCACGACGTGCGGCTGGCAGCTGCAATCAAAGTGATTGCAGCGCGTGATTTGGAAGCCATGGACGTGGGTGGGAACAGCGACCCATATGCGATTATCAAACTGGGAGATCAAGAAAAGAGGACACAGATCATCAAGAAAAATTTGAACCCTGTGTGGAACGAGGAATTTTCGTTCTCAATCGACGAAATTTATCAACCCATTGAGGTTTCTGTATGGGACAACGATTTGATGGGTGCCGACGACTTGATTGGTCAAGTGAAGCTGTATCCTGCTCCCTTGGTGGGCAAACAGCGCTCTCAGCAGTGGTATCCCCTCGAGCTCAATGGTCGGTTACATGGAGAAATACTCCTCTCTGTCTATCTAACTGAGCTCAGTCAACGGTCTACAGGGGATTTTTTGGGAGAAGTCTGTGTCAATGTGAAAGATCTGGGCCACTCTGGCAAGATACAGGCACTCAACATGGAGCTAGGCAATGGGGTAATGTCTCAAGATGCTGTTTCTCAGCGCTTCAAGCTGCTGCAATCAAGTTTATATTCGTGGCTCTTTACAGGTATCGATGACGAGGATCACCATGCTCGTGCTCACACCATTATGCAACAGTGGCACATGATTGCACGCTATAGCAGTTTGTACGGCAAACGAGGGCTAAAGTTCAAGGTGAACGATGGTTTTCGAATCTCTTCGTTTGAGCGGCAGCGCATTTTGGCTGCGCCTTCTCAAGGCCTCCTTTCCTTTGACGTTCGAGCATTTTCAAGCCTTGCACAACATGGTGCCACCCTCTTGAATCCATACAGGCTGCCCTTGAGTGAAAAGGCAATCCAAAAGGAGGCTGCGCTCAAGAAGTATCATGGCAATCTTGGTCAAGTGCAAAGGGTCTTACGAGCACTCCGTCAACAACTCACAGATGCCCAACAGAAAGAGTCTTTGGCTCGTCGAGGAAAAATGGATGCGCAAACACTCGCCGATAGATTGAGACTTGAGGCTGATGAGGAGGTTCCCCAAGGTGCACGTCTGCTGCAAGAGGCCCACGCAAGGGGCGGCCTACAGCCAGGGAATGTGGAATACGCGCAGTGGCAGATTGATCTACGAACGAAGAGAACGTTGCAGCATGATGCAGAAATGGTATTGCAAGGCAAGCAAAGCATTTGCAACGATGCTGATATGGTGTTGCAGGACATTGCTGGCAAAGTGAAACAGACCGCACGAGATGAGTCGTATTTGCTCGGGCACAATCCAGTAGATGTTCTAGATGCTGATAGGGGAACGCAGGAAGCCGCAATAGGTCTCTTGCAGACAACTGTCGTGTGCGCTCAGCGGCTGCGCATTCCAGGGTCTAGCTCCATCACCGAAATGCCGTGTTGGGTTAAGCTGAGTATTGGAGGAGAGGAGTTTGAGACCACGAAACAGCAAGCCGACCCCTCCTTGCTGTGGAACGAGGCGTTTCGGATGCATGTGCGCAAAGGCTCGCACCACCTTAAGGCTGAAATCTTTTGCGAAACTCCAGTACTTGACAAAGGCAATGATTCAGCAACGCTCGAAATCTCGGTGCTGCGTGCACGCAACCTCCATGCCGCTGATCGCGGAGGAACCAGCGATCCGTACATTCGAATGCATATTGGAGATGCTGTCAAGGAGTGCATAAAGACCAAGGTTATCAAAAAGACGCTCAATCCGGAGTTTGGTGAGACTTTTCGAATCCGTATTCCAGGGCCGCAACGAGCGAATCGTTTCACAGTCGAGTGCTTTGACTACGATATGCTCGGTGCCGATGATTCACTAGGTAAAAACGACTTTGACCTTGAATCCCTAGCCTTCGACGAAGAATGTACGGAATGGTTGAAACTTGAAGGGGGGGAGAGCGATAAAAACAATGGAGAGATCGAGTTGCGATATAAACTTTTGCCTGATCTGCCCCCCGCAAAGTTGGAGTTCATTGTAATGCGCGCAAAGGATCTGATTGCAGCTGATCGCGGCGGCACAAGCGACCCATACGTGCGAGTGCACGTGGGCAACGCGGTGAGTATTGGCAAAAAAACCAAAGTCGAAATGAAAACTCTAAATCCAGAGTGGCACCAGACGTTCACTTTTCTTCTGCAGGCGGAAAAGAGACGTGAAACACTGAAAGTCGAGTGTTTCGACTATGATATGGTCGGTGCCGACGATTCCCTGGGCAAATTCGAAATACCACTTGAATCTCTTGTGCTCGAACAAGACTACAAGGAATGGCGCAACATTCGCGAGGTTGGAGACACAAAAAACAATGGCCAGATCCAAGTTCGGTATCGAATTGTGCTGGACACTCAAGGTCCTGGCGATGGCGTGACGTCACTCGGTAGTTGTCAGATTGCCCTCCGAGACCTCGAAAATGAGGGTGTTGAAGATCTCAAATGGTGGAAGGTTGGTAACAGTGGGGCCTCGAGGGGAAGATTGCTCATTCGAGTAGAAGAAGCCAAGGATCTGAATTTGAATACTGGCAAACCCAGCTGTCGGGTGTGGCTGAGGTGCGGCAAAGAGTCAGTCAAGACCATTATGAGCCATAGCACTGGCAATCCCAAATGGAGTGGGGAGCCCTTTGCCTTTGATCTGCTAGATACTGTAAAGACGATGACAGTCGATGTCCTCCGGAAACCCGACGATAAGGGCCAGGAAGAATTTATGGGGAAGAGTTTTGTCAATATTACTGACATCCTCAGTGATATCCAATGCAAGGGCGTGTATGATGAGTGGCTGGTATTGCAGGAGCGCTTTGATTGCTCTGGGGATCTGGTTTCGGGTTCGGTGCGCATTCATGCCTGGTTTGACCCGGCGTCGTCTCCCGCCTGGGGGCAGATAAAGTTGCTACTCAATTACGAGCATCACAAACGCGTGCTGCCTGATGAGCCACGAAACCCCGAAGGTAAATTTCATCACCCTGCTGCTTCTCATAGCGATATTCTTATCCGTTATCAACGTAGTTGAGCTTCGACACTAATGATGCTATCGGTCTTGAAATGTGCAGAAGAGAGGCTCATGCGAATGATTGGAGCGGCAATCGACGACGGCAACATCGACGAAGATGAGCAAAAGGAAATCGATGAAGCTGAGTTGCAGGTAAGACATGCCGCTCGCATAACGATAAGAAAACTCGCGAGTTTTTGGCAACGCAGCTAAAAGTTACTTGCCCACCATGCTCTTTTTGTTTCTACTGTGTGTGCGCACAGTCTCAATGGAGAATATATATTCACACGAGTCTCATACATGGGTACTGATTTTGGAGAATATCCCGTTGTTGACAGCTCGCCACGATACGTTCCAAGAAGCATGCCGTAGACAAAAAAATTCAGAATGGAAGTGCACAAGTGACAGTGTATGAAGTCCGAAACTCTTTCATTTCTCACGTGCATGCCCTCCGGACCGCCATAGTGGTCGATGACAAGACGGTAGCGCAGACAAAGCTAAATGGTGATCTGAAAGAGGCAGTGTGGGATGATATATTTACCGTGGATGTGCCGCTGTACTCGCAATTCATCAAGGCAGCTGCAGTAGGGCAAAAACTTGTGCTCTGCCTCAAGGTGATCGCGTGCAGGGATCTCGAGGCAATGGATATCTCCGGCTCCAGCGATCCTTACGTCAGGATTCAAATCGGAAATACGATCAACGAAAAGACACGAACCGTCAGCGCAAACTTGAACCCAGATTTTGATGAAGACTTTGATGTGATCCTTGATGACATGTCTATGCCACTGCATATTTCAGTTTGGGATGTTGATCTTTTGAGCTCCGATGATCTGATCGGCGAAGTCCTTATTCGTCTTGATGAGTTGATGGATGTCAACCCCGACAAACTTAAGGGCTCTTTCAACCAATGGTTCACGATCAAGAGGGATCACGTGGCGTCGGGCGACGTCCAATTAGGATTCTCTTTCAAGGCTCCCGACAATGAAAGCCCGCAAACCGAAAAGGAGCTCGGCTCGACTACAATTGATGTCTCTCGAATGATTGTCGGAGAGGAGCAGGTATCCTGATGCTTTTTCCCCACGTGCAGATGTCACACCTTTGCGGCGTCATGCAGTCTTCCTGATCTCCCTGAGTATTCAGTTGACAATATGTGAATGTGTGAATTGAGCAGATTGGATGGCACCGGCTGACGCAGGGACCAGAGCACTACACGGTCTCTGTTGCAGTGCTGCAAGGTGCGAGCTTCATGCCAGTAGATGGCGTCACGGCTGATCCTTTCGTTGTATTTTCAGTCGGCAAGCAAACATTCAAGACCGTGCACGTCAAGCAAAATTGCAACCCGGTCTGGAATGATGAGCGATACACATTTCGTGTGAATTCGCTGAATCAAGTGTTGCGATGTGAGGTTTTCGATTACAACAGTTTTTCGTCCCACGTGTTTCTTGGAGAGTACTGGGTCCAGATCAAAGACTTGGTAGTTGACAAGGAAACTGAAGAATGGCATGATCTGTCGCTCAGGCCCAATCAGAAGGATGTGGTGGCAGTCCGCCACAGAGGAGGTGAGACTCTAGGTGAAATGAGGCTCAAAATAGAGCTGCGCAAAACCAGGGTGCCGGCCTGCGAGCTCAAGTTGGGAGTCAAGCTTCTGCGTTCACCGCCTGTCAAAAGACCGCACAGGAATGAGCGTATTCTACATTACCGCAAGATCCGCGGTGTGGGCAGTATGGAATTATCTGTAGTATCGGTATCCAAATTGCAAGGCCATGATCGTTGCCGTCCGTGGGTCGAAGTGAGCGTTGGGGACCAGTTTGAAGTCATCAAAAGGGCCCGAGGCTCGGACCATCCATGCTGGGACACTCCTCTCTCCTTGCCTGTGGCGCCCGGGACCAAGACGTTGTCTTGCAAAATTCTAGCCATGGGCCCGAAAAAGCGCAAGTACATGCTGGGGGAGACATCTGTCCTTTTAGACCCCTTGAAGGGCGTGGGGGAGGTTGATGCTTGGTATCGTCTGGATGGCAGAAACCGTTTAGGTCAGCTTGTTGTGCGCATCATTTCTGCACAAAATATTTTGGCCGCCGACTCGAATGGCAAATCGGATCCATTTGTCGAGATTTCGTGCGGAAAGAGCAAGAAAAAGACGCAAACTAAAATGAAAACTCTGAATCCAGAGTGGGGAGAAGAGTTTGCCTTTGATATCTGGACCATCACTGACAAGATTGAGCTCGAATTGTTTGATTGGGATGCAGTCGGAAACAATGATTTCCTCGGTGGCAAAACCATTTCGCTTACCGATATTTTTGTCAACCTGAAAGACGGTAAGGGACCGGGCGAGGGCAAATTTAACATCATGGAGCGATACAAGCTGGAAGGTCTCAATGGCACTGTGTATGTGAAGCAAGACAGAACGCAAGTTGTTCAAGGCAGCATCAAAATCGAAATGTCGTATCAAGGCGATCCAGCACTCCTCGAAAAAGTGGGCAGTCTACGTCTTGTTATGAATTACATTTGCCCCGCTGAGTCTGTAAGAAAGGCTGACGAAATGCAAATGGCTCTCGTCGAGGGCGGTCAAGATGATGAGGGGTACGACCCCTTTGATGAGACTGAATATGACACCATCGAACGCCAGCTCACTCAAGCGCTTGGACCCCACCCAAAAGCCTGTCTCTCAAAGGCGAAACTCAACAACACTCCAGTAAGTTTTCATTTGTCGGATTCGTCTCTCGACGCGCAGATGCTGATCTTCAAGAGCAACGGCGGACAGATTGTGAGCGCCAAGCAAATGGCGAATCTCAAAGCGCAGAAGCGCGCACCTCTTATCCTTGGGCCGGGCATCAAAAAGCCCCTCACACAGCCTCTAACGAAGCCTCTGCCGCTCAAACGTGCATAGCACTACGTCTTGGCGTGTCGGCTGTGCGTTTCATATGCACATGCCAACGCCAATACATGTACACAACAAACACAATAATGTTATTCTTTTCTTAAATAAGGCGGATCAATTTAATAAAACCAAGGCTTTGATTTAAAAAATGCAGCGTCGTTTTGTGTCTTTCCACACGTCTGCTATTTCGCACGTTGCGAGGTAGGCATCTTCTCTCTCTTTCTCCGACTCTCTGCTACTGAATTACGAGTCCTTCCTCCATTCCCGGGCTGTACAAAAGTGATTACATTTTTCCATCTTTGTAAGTACACTAACTCAGCTGAGGCCTTCGGAAGGTCTGGGAGGTGAATTCACTTTCTCACCTGTGTACAACCCGAGGATGAGGAGGGACTTGTAGATGAGAAAGTGCACTCACCTCTACCAGAATTCTTGGTTTGTTTTCGAAAAGAAAATCTGGAGATTTTTGGATTGTGCTGGCGCTAAGAATCAACAACTGAGAAAAAATTTCTCCGCTATCTTCAAAAAATCTTGAGGCACAACTTTCTTTATCAGGTCCACATTCCATTTACGATTCACGGTAGCTCGGACCTTCCGAGAGGCCTCAGCTGTCTTTGTCGCCCAGAGACTGCGACACACAGCACACCATGACACAGACAGACACACACCGATACACACAAAAAGTAAATCAATACATGGATTGTAAAAGAGAGGTGGCAAATGCTCTCTCGGCTCGATCAATGATTATGATGTCATATATTTTTGTATTTCTATTTAGTATGATCATATTGTATGTTTGTTATGTTTGTGTGTTTTCCACGTTATAGAGGTGACAGCGCTCTGCTGTCTCAAGGAATGAGTTCCGGATGGATCGAACGTGTTATGACTCAATGGACGAGTCATGGGTCAAAGGATGAGTCATAGCTCAATGAATGAGTCATGGCTCAATGGATGAGTCATGGATCAAAAAATGAGTTATAACTCGGTCAATTGTCACCTCTACGAAAGAGCCCTACTACTACAGGCTTCGTTTGCGAAAGAGACCTCACATCTGATCGAGATGACACACTCTTGCTTGAGATGCTCCACACCAGATGCCTGACAGATTTATTTGTTGTTTTGGCAACCTCCTAGTGTTGCGGGTTTTCGGGGGGATGACACGCTCTTCCCTTCTTCAGGAGGCTCACAATTCTAGCACTCAATTCATGAAACAGCCGAGCTATGGGGTTTCGGTTAGTAGGCTCCTTAAAATTCTAGGTCTCTTTTGCAGAATAATTTCTCTTTTATAGGGCTCTTTTGCAAAAGAGACCTATAATTTTAAGGAGCCTACAAATCGTAGCCACCCCATTTGTTATTACATAGCTCGTCGATCATAAATATGTTAGGCATTATATGTGTACATGAGAACACATATTTCAGAAAATGTGTTCTCATGTACACATATAATGCCTGACATATCCGACTTTAGTTTCCATATAATTCCTGATGTATATGTATATATATATATATGTATATATATATGTACATGAGAACATGTATTTCACATATGCATCCGACTTTAATTTCCATATAATGCCTGATATGTAGAATATAGATGAGTTATGCCGCACATACACGGATGAATCATGGCACAAAATTATGAGTCATGGCGCACACACAAATGAGTCCTGGCACACGTACGAATGAGACACAACATGTACAGAGATGAGTTTTGGCACACGTATCACGAGGCATTGTACACATATTTGTTGCTGTATACCCATATTTGTTGCTGTATGACCAAATCC
>Ga0105054_10008572_pt1 | contig 13489 bp, 10 predicted proteins | sample BON02_FD_78091 | JGI IMG/M metagenome (GOLD analysis project Ga0105054, IMG submission 78091) | Freshwater microbial communities from Lake Bonney liftoff mats and glacier meltwater in Antarctica - BON-02 (megahit assembly) | ecosystem: Environmental > Aquatic > Freshwater > Ice > Glacier...
ATACGCTGCCCTACCCTGGGATTTAAACTTGTCTACCCAGTGGTTCAATGCCTATAAACCCAAGCCAGAAACTTATCTTGGTGCCGTCAAGGCACTGGGCCTCAAACCTGAACAAGTGATGATGTGCGCTGCGCATAACGATGATTTGAAAGCCGCCCAAGACGCGGGTCTGAAAACAGCGTTTTGGCCTAGACCTACTGAGTATGGCGTTGATCAAACCAAAGACTTTCAGCCAACGGAAGCCTGGCATATTATTACCAAAGACATTAGAGATTTGGCAGATCAACTGGTTGGTTAGTAGTCATTCAAGTTAAGCCAAATCTAAAGTATCTGATTCAGCTTGAAAACGCGTATTAACCAAACCTGTTATTAATGGTGAATGACCATTAGCAAGCAACAAGTACTTATTAAGATGTCTTTCAGATGAAATTAAAAGTCGCCGGTAAAGCTCTTTGGTCAAACTACGTGCAGATTGACCAAGCCATTTTGGCGGCAATAGAACTTCTGGAAGCTCTGGATCTCTTAACAATAGTTTTCGAAAATCATGAATCAATAACGTGCGCAGGAAAAAAGCATTGGCCTCATCGGTAGTTGTCAACAAAGATGTCCGTTCTTTCATGCGGCCTACTCGGTGAAAGATTATCCATAATTGATGTCCGCTGAAAAAGTTCAAAATAGATGGACGCTTATTGTGGATAAATTTATGACAAATAACTAGGCGGTGCAGGTCGGGTGCTTACGGTACAAGTGAAACAATCATCAATTGCTCAGGCATTCATGAAGTGATGGCAAAACAGGTAAGACCGTGGTTGGCAAATCCCGATAGTGTCCGAGCACAAAAAGTGCGTTTAACCGATCGAGGCGTCAACCAGCAAAGCCCATCAGGGACAGTGGGTGCAAATCCACAACTAAAGTCCGAATGTACGGGTGCAATCTTTACCTACCAGTCAAAACGAATTGGGTGCTTGGCAAAACGGGAGCGTTCATGTACGAACACTACTGAAACAATTTAATAATTAAAATACTGCATCGAGTAACCTATACCATGCAACCCCAACTGACATATACAGTTTTTGAAAACGATGCAGAGGAATAGGGCTTATCTGGCTGATTGGATAAGGAATCGGAGACTTACCGTTTGATGATATATGATCAGCTAGCAATGCGCCCATTTTTGTAGCTAATGCGATACCACGGCCGTTGTAGCCCATAACTATATGTAGACCTGAGGCTGGTTCGTGAATGTGTGGTAGAAAGTCAACAGTCACTGCCACACGACCTGACCAACGGTACTGAAATTTAATATTTTTGAGTTGTGGGAATAAAGATGACAATGCACGTTCAATAGGAACCCATTGAGCCAGAGATTGAGGGTTATTGAAGGTTCCACGGCCACCCAAGACGAGCCTACCTGCCTCATCACGACGGAAATACACAAGCAAACGCCGTGAGTCAGAGCTAACTTCACCACCTTTTAAAATGGATCTACTAACGTCATCTGACAATGGCGTTGTTGCCACCAAGAAACTGTTTGCAGCCAAAATTGTTTGCCTCAGCTGAGGCCACAAATCATCGGTATAACCGTTTGTTGCGAGAAGAACTCTGTCTGCGGTAACAACCGAACCGTTAAGAGTGCTGACAAGCCAGCGCGTTCCTTTTTTTTCAATTTTTCTTACAGGCGAGTAGCTATGGATTGAGGCACCTAATTTTTGAGCTACGCGCAGTAAACCTCTCGTGTAACTAAGAGGTTGGACGCTACCAGCGCGGTAATCAACCCACCCACCTACAAAACCAACCCCACCAGTTCGATCCGCAACTGCGGCCTTGTCTAGTAGTTCGGCGTGAACCCCCCTTGACTCCCATTGCTTGACTCGGTTTTCCATAGTTCGCAAAATATCGGATGAGTGGGCTGTTTGAATCCAACCTTTGCGTACCGGATTACAGTCTATTTGATATTTTTCTATCAGATTAAATACGGTATCCGCTGCACCGGAAGCCATATCAAAAACAGATTCAGCTCTAGCACCCATCCTAGCCTTCAATTCATCTAAGTCGTACTTAAGGCCAGGAATGACTTGACCACCATTTCGACCTGAAGCACCCCAGCCGGGTTGCTCTGATTCAAGAACACAAACACTTATTTTTTTTTCAGCAAGATGTAATGCTGTAGAAAGGCCTGTAAATCCAGCGCCAACTATCACTACATCGACGTCTTTATTTTGATCGAGTGCTGGTGAAGCGACCGCTGCTTTAGCAGTTGCACACCATAGCGACGGCGGAAAAGGATGTTCAACATACGGTTCATTCAAGGTAAGCTCCGCGAGTAGCCTTGGCTGTAAGGATCAGTAGCAGCATGTGTGCGATCGGCATCAAGAACAACTAATACTGGACGCGCCAATTCGTAGCTATAACCTTGATGTTGTTCAGATACAAATCTCACATCAGACGACAAGACGTCCATTTTTGACAAGTTAGTCTCGAGTCGTTCCGATGCAAGTATATTTGTGCCACTAGCGTCAATGCGTGGAGCTGAACACGCTTCCGAAGCGTTCATTCCTCTCTCCACTAGATTCAATGCGACTTGAACGACGGCATTGATAATTCTTCGTCCGCCCGGAGCACCAATCGCTGCAAATTGAACACCATCCCGAGTCAACAGCATAGGCCCCATATTAGCTAATGGTCTTTTCCCGCCAGCGATACTGTTAGCTGCATTTGGTCGCGCATTAAACCAACCCATCGCTGCATCAAACAACAGGCCAGTATATTCGCATACAACTTTAGCTCCAAAATGGTTAGCGGCTGTATGGGTAATGGATACAGACATGCCATTTTCGTCGATCACTGAGACGTGAGTTGTCCCTTCAGTGGGTTCATCACATCCAACCGGAGACCATTGAACGTGTTTTTTTAAATCATTTCCCTCATGCACCCAAGGATTATGTGCGGCGTAACCAGCAAAATAGTTCCAAGGCGTATCAGATGATAAATTACAACGTGGGGGAGGTTCATTATTTATTATGTACTTAGCAAGAAACTTTGCATATGTATCTGACAATAGCCCCTGCTCAGGAACTTGCACAAATTCAGAATCAGCTAACCAGTGATATCGATCCGCGAACGCATGCCAACTTGCGTGTGCCAGACGCTCAAGACGCTCTGATGTATCTTCAGTCGGTGGGTTATTGGGGTAAATTTTTTGCCAGATATTAAGAATCTGAAGTTGAGTAACTGCACCACATGGGGCTTGAGGCACCCAAATATCAACATCACGAAAACGCAGGCGGCGTGGCGAGGTAATTTTTGTTTCAACCGCCGCCAAATCTTCACGACACAATAAACCACCCAGCTCTGAATGAGTACGTAAAAAAGCTTCCCCCAAATGACCAGTATAAAAAGCAGAGACTCCTTTTTCCGCAATACACTGCAGTGTGTCCGCCAACACTGATTGTTTAATTTGCAATGGTGTTCCAAGAGATGTGGTACCTAAGTGAGCAGCTTTAGGTGGCATACCGTCAGATAAAAAGAGCGCGCGAGCTCCTTTGTTAGCACGAATGGCGGCAAGATTGTCTAAAGCCTCAAGGGCAAAATAAGAATCTACGTTAAATCCGTCGGCAGCAGCTGAGATAGCAGGAGCTAAAATCGTTGTCAAAGGTAACTTACCAAATTGTCTTTGGGCATCAATCAGACCACGAAGTGTTGCTGGAACACCCGCCGCTAAAGGTCCCTGCACGTTCTTGTTGTCAATAACACTAGAAATTCCCAACCCACGATCTAATTCACGCCTTACATCTATTGCAAACATATTTTCATGTGCTTTATATGGTGCTCTTGGTGCAAATTCAACACTATGTACTTTGCCGTTAGGCATACCAATGAGCATAAAACCAGAACCGGCTAATGTCGTTTCCATCGGTTCAATAACTCCTGCTACAAAAGCGGCTGCAACGCCTGCATCAACAGCATTACCGCCTTTTTCAAGCATGATAGCTGCTGCGTCGCTACTAGCACGGCGAGCTGTTGAAACAGATGCTTTGCCAATTACCTCTGTGCGAAATATAATGTTGTGCGATCGCATGTATACCTAAATGTTTTTTTTGGTGGATATTAACTTCAAAATTTCAGGCACTTAATACAAAGCTGGCGTTACTGCCCAGATTACGACACAGTCTTCATTGCCTATCGCCCAAAATCGATAATGGACGTTTGCTTTAAATGCGAATGAATCGTGCTGATTGATAATGAATTCTTGATCATTTATTTCAAGGCCTAATTTACCAACCAATACCGTTCCACACTTAGCACCATTTGGATGCTGAGCAGGAATTTTGCCTGAAAAACCACCCGCATGAATTACAAAACGCATCAGCTGAATCTCAGAGACCGAGTCCGGAGACAGGATATCTTTAATCATCCCTGAAGGGCCCAAATTCATGCGTCGACGTTGTGCAAATCGAACGATTGATTTTTCCTCAACTAAGTTTGAGGGATGGTCACGATCAAAGAGCCACTTTATCGGCATCTCCAATGCGTCACAAATTTGTTTGAGAGAGCGTAAAGAGGGCGACGACAGACCTCTTTCTATTTGACTAAGCATGCCAGTCGATAAACCAGCACGAGTGGAAACTTCAATCAAAGACAGTCTACGAACCTTTCGCCTTTGACGTAGTTTTTGTCCGATTCCATCAACACTTGCAAGCGTACCGACAGTGCTAACTTGGTTCTCAAGAGAAGCTGCTTGTACGTTGTCCGAGTAAAGAGCATTTTTTTTAAAACGGGTTGCCATCACAAGTAATCCTAAATCTAGTTCATCGCGTTTGGAAGCACTAATGAGATCCAAGGAAATGCAACCAAAATAAACAATGTAATTAAATCTGTAACCACAAACCATCCGACACCTTTAAATATAGTGGTCAAACTAACCAAATTACCAAGTGCGCTTTTGGTTACGTAAACGTTCAAACCAACCGGTGGAGTTACAAGCCCGAGTTCAAGAAGTTTGACTAGGATTATTCCAAACCAGATCAGGTCCATGCCCGCCTCGCGAGCGATCGGCAGAACTATAGGTAAGGTTAGCAGTAGAAGCCCAATAGAATCGAGAAAACAACCCATAATCAAATATAGAAGTGACACAGCAACTATTACAGCTAGCTGACTATTACCTAGCTCCATGAACCAAGAAGTAATAAAAACAGGTACGCCACTTAAAGCCATGAATCGCCCCAATAAGACAGTTCCAATGACAATAATAAAAATTCCAGAGGTTCCTGATAGTGTTAGAAAAACGCTCTTGCGAAGTTTTAACCAGCTCAGTGAGCCACGCGTTGCTGCTAGAAAAATTGCCATTGCAGCACCAACCGCACCAGCTTCTGTCGGGCTAAAAAAGCCTACGAAAATTCCAATCAACACAGTGATTACCAAGACAGGTAGCGGCCATACATTTTTTAAAGCGTTCAACTTTTGTTCGAAAGTAAACGTCTCAGCTATTGATGGAGCTAGGCTGGGCTTAATTTTGACCCGAATAATAATCATTGCAGCAAACATTACTGCCGACAATAGGCCCGGTAAAAAACCAGCCATAAATATTTTAGCCACTGAAATTTCAGCCACATAGGCATAAAGAATCATTATAATGCTAGGTGGAATCAACGAACCCAGAGTGCCTGCGGAAGCAACCACTCCGCTAGCCAAACCAGGGTCATACCGGTAACGCAACATTTCTGGTGTGGCAATTCGGGCAAAAGCAGCTGAAACAGCAACGCTTGATCCAGACGCTGCAGAGAGTAAACCACAGGCGCCTACGCTCGCCACGGCTAAACCACCAGGTAATCGCGATAAAAAAATTCGCGCTGCTCCGAATAACCCCGCAGATAACCCAGTTGAGCCCGCGACATAGCCCATTAACAAGAACATTGGAATCGCCGTTAAATTCCAGTCACCGACAAAGTTATAAGGAACTGCTGTTAACATTCCCCACGCAGCATTCAAGTTTAATATAGAAGCAATTCCCAGAAACGACACAGATCCGAGCGCAACACCAATAGGAACTCTTAAGCCTACCAGCAATAGGCCCGCTAATAGGCCCATAAAACCAATCGTAACGTTATCCATATACATATTTCCTTAGTTTCAAAACTGTCCGCACATCTTAAATACCCTCTGATTCGGGATCGGCAGGCTGGGGATTGAATTCAGGATCGATTAAAGCTTTCCAAGTATGCAAGATCAACACTAATATAATTGCTAAAAAACCTATAGGTAATGAAAATTTTGCAGGCCAAATTGAAATGTACATTGAACCCATCAATACTTCATCAATTAACCAAGCGTTAATCGCGTCTTTGAAAGTTTGTAAAGTCAGTATGCTAAAAAAAAGGATAGAGATTAAAGAACCAAATATGTAAATAGTTCGTTGCATTTTTGCTGACATAAGGCGAACAAAAAGGTCAGCACTAATATGTTCATGCTTTAACTCGACATACGCCAACGGTAAAAAAACAACTAATACCATATGGTAACTTGATACAATTTCCAGATTACCTTCGATTGGCGTACCTAAAAAATTATTCAGTAAAACTCCAGCCACGTTTTGAGCCATCATCAATAGCAAGCCAAAACCCGCAAAAATTGTTAATGCGTATGCAACACGTGTAATTACACTTTCAAATAATCGCACTAGAACCCCCTGTTTCGTGCAGATAGATTGCCAAATTAATATCTGCTCATTAACCATAAGCCTTCATTCGTAAGTAGCTTTTGCTTTATCCTTAGATACAAAACCATGCAGCACATCGTAATCAATATCCCCACGTTTACGTTCGTTTATCGGCCCATAACCGCCTCCGCCTGCCGTGAATATTGTTATGACGTCTCCTTTTTTTAAAACAAGACCATCTTTACTTTTAAGCGGTATTATTTTCCCATTACGCAAAATTTCACCGGAACCACAACTACCTTCTGTTCCGCCGAACAATCCATAAGGCGCAATCCTAAAGCGATCCGCGTACATTGCAAAATTCACGTCATCTTTGAGTATTTCGAAGCGACGATAAAAACCTAGACCTCCACGATGTAGACCATGACCACAGGAATCAGGAATCAACCCGTATCCAGTAATACGAAAATGGTCAAAATCCATGTCAGTCGCTTCGACAGGTGTGTTGGTGCAGTTTGACAAAGGTGAATCCACGGCATCGCAACCGTCATTTCGGGGCGATGCTCCAAAGCCACCACCGTATACTTCGAGGTATACGTGATACTTGCCACCTGAATGATGGGACAATGAGGTAACTAAGGTCGCATCATTCCCGCCAGCAATTACTTTGTCTGGTACTACTTGGGACAAGGCCTTCAACACCGCATTGAAGCAGCGATAACCAGCTTCCATACGCGCTCTAACAGGCGCTGGATAGTTAGGATTGACTAGCGAACCTTTTGGTGCACGAATTTGTACAGGTTTTTTTAAACCTTCATTGAACGGAATGTCTGGGGAGGTGAGAGCCGACTTTACGGCTGAAAGTGCTGAAGAAATAGTGGACGAAAATGGACAGTTCAAATTACGTGAAACTTGGTCGCATGTTCCAGCAAAATCGATATCTATTGAATCGCCTGAAACTTTTACAGTCACTTTAACAGTGAGTGGAATATCAGTTATTCCGTCATCATCGACAGAATCTTCTCCATAGTAAACACCGTCTTCAAGTTGTAAGATAGCAGCTCTGAATCTGCGCTCGGAATAATCCATTAATTCGTTCATAGCCGCACTAACAGTTTCAACACCATATTTTTTACAAAGTTGGCGCATTCGCTCTGCACCTACGGAGTTTGCAGCAAATTGTGCATCAAAATCGCCAATAGTCTGCTGAGGAACCCGAATGTTGGCTGCAACTAAGCGTTTCAAAGCGCCTCGACCTTCCCAATCACGCGTGAAGTTGTAGCGCGTGGGTGGGAAAATTAAACCTTCGGCGTGAACATCAACCGCTTCTGTCGTAAGGCCGGGATTACCACCACCCAAATCTAAATGGTGTGCTACCGTACCTGCAAAACCGATTAAATCACCTTCAAAAAAAATCGGTGAATAAATAAAAACATCTTGCAAATGTTGCCCGCCTGAATAAGGGTCGTTTGTTATGTAAAAATCGCCCTCCTGCAACGTGTTTACTGGGTCAGCGGCGGCGCAAGCACGAAAGATCTCTGACATGGGACCCAACTGCATTGGTATCAACTCTGCTTGGGCTACCACGTTGCCATCTCGATCGAAGAGGGCTGCAGAAGCATCGGACGCCTCGCGAATGATCGTCGAATATGCCGAACGTATCAACTTTATGCCCATTTCCCGAGCAGATGCAATTAAGCCTTGGCTAATGACTGCGTAATCCACTGGGTTTAATTCTTTCTTAGTAAAAACTAATTTGTCAGAAATATCAGGCATTTTCTTCGCTCCTAAGAGTCAAAATGATATTGTGATTGCCATCACGGGTTGCTTGCCATCCAGTGGGAACCAACAAAGTTGACGTGGGGTCTTCCAAAATAGCAGGGCCCATAATTGGAATATCAACCAGCATGGCCCCACGACTAATCATCTGAGAGTCGCGCCACTCTCCTTGGTCAAATATCACCGTATGACGTATCTGTGGGAAAAGTACTTCGGGGTCAGTTAGTTGTGGAATCTCTTTTAAAGGTGCTGTCAATCCAAGTCTAAAAGATACATATTCAATTGTTTTAATTTCTTCTTCGCCGAAAAAAAATAATTTTTGATGAATGGCTTGAAATAGTTCCCGCAACCTTTTCGTTGACAGGGTTTTCAGCTCATCAGTACTAAGTTCGACTGGCACTTCGAAAGCCTGCCCAACAAAACGCATTGCAGCAACAAAACTAAGAATCAGTTCTCCTTTCAAACCCATGTCTTGTGCACGTACCAAAGCCCTGCTTCGCATTTCCTCGAAAATTTTCCTTATAAGTTCTGGTGCACTATTATCAAGAATACCTCTCCGAGTCAGACTTTCAAATTGAATAAAGTCGCATGCCAATAAACCGTACGCTGAAATTACTCCAGCATTTGGGGGTACAACAATAGTTTTTATGCCTAAATCGTTAGCTATCTGTGCCGCGTGCAATGGTCCAGCACCCCCGAACGGGACAAGTACGTTATCCCTTGGGTCATGTCCGCGTTCAGTTGAAATGACCTGGACTGCTCTTACTACATTTGCATTTGAAACCTTAATTGCGCTGTCTGCCGCTTGCTCGATCGTCATATTGAAATATTTAGCTATTGGTTGAAGAGCGCGTTTGGCTGCGATTACATCAATTGACATTTGCCCACCTAAAAACGTTTCTGGCAGAATCGTACGACAAACAACATGAGCATCGGTAATAGTTGCAACTTTTCCTCCCTTTCCATAGCATGCAGGGCCTGGTTCAGCCCCTGCAGATTGTGGGCCAACCCTTAACATGCCACCTTCGTCAACCCAGATGATGCTTCCACCCCCAGCACCAACGGTGTTAATGTCTAATACAGGTATACGAACCGGCAAACCATCAATTGAAAATTCGTTGGTTAGCTGAGGTTTACTATCAATGACAACACAAACGTCTGTTGAGGTTCCACCCATGTCGAGCGTAATCAAATTGTTATATCCTGATCGAGCGACTTGCCTAGCTGCACCCATAACGCCAGCAGCCGGGCCTGACAGTAATGCAGTAATGGCGTTTGAACGCATTGCTTCAGCAGGAAGTTTTCCCCCGTTGGACTGCATAACGCTAAAATGACCTGAAAACCCCTCACTATCAAGACGTTGGATGAAACGCGATACATAACTGTCCATAACTGGTTGGACGTAAGCCGAGAGCGCTGTTGTTGAAGCTCTTTCGTACTCACGAAATTCACGAGTAATATCTGATGAAATGGTCACCAGTGTCCCAGGCAGCTCACGAAGAATAAGGTCTCGCAACTGTTGCTCATGGACTGGATTAACGTATGCATTAAGCAAACAAATAGCGACTGCTTGATAATTACCATTTCTCAAAGCCGGAATTGTTTCATTTATTAACAGACTCTCGTCCAAATTAGTAAGTATCGTGCCGTTTGAAAGAACACGCTCTAAAATTTCGTATGTATCTTTACGACCAATAATGGGCTCTGGCTTGCGATACTCGAGATCATATATATTGCTACGCCCATGGCGTTGCAAAAAAAGAATATCCCTGAAACCACCTGTAGTGATAAAAGCTGTACAAGACCCTTTTCGCTCAAGAACGGCGTTTGTTGCAACCGTAGATCCATGTGAGAGATCAGTAACTTTTAAAAGAGGGACACCACTAGCTACTAAGGCATCGAAAGCTCCTACTTCGGGTTGCGTTGGCGTGCTAGGAACCTTTAAAACCCGAATTCCAGTTTCGTCCATTGCTACTAAATCCGTGAAGGTACCACCAACTTCTACACCAATTCGCATTATGATCTTTCCTTAATTAAAAACATATCTATTAGCTCAGTTTTGATACATCATTTGCCGTAAGTACTAACATCGATTTTGTCGTACACATTCTTTTTAAGCAAAGCTGTCAGAGCTGAAGCGTTGGTTTTATCAATACCTTTCAAAAGATCTCCCCACTTTGCATAGGTAGCTTCAAATCGTGACACCAGACCTTCAGCATCTTTTAACTTAAAACGATCGCTTCCTTCTTTTATTGCTCTGTCCCTAGCCTTTAAAGCGAAGCCATCGATTGACTTCTGAATATCGGTTGAGGATTTATAAACCTTGACACCGTGTTGGGGTGCCTCTTTGATTGCTTCGTCTCCATCAGCTATGTAAGCGATTTCAGTTTCGACCGTGGATTCAGCAATAGTGTTCAGCAATATACGACGTTGTCCGTCGGTGAGCTTACGCCACGAAGACGCATTCATCGCCCACTGCCAACCTGCAAAATATGGGCCTAGATTTACAAGATTGACATTCTTGGTGACATCCCAAAGTGAGCGTGTTTTAAGTTCGTTTGCGCCCATAACCGCGCAATCGATCTGTCCTTTATCCAAGCCTGTAAACATCTCGCTCGAAGGCACACTAACTGGCACTGAACCAACCGAGCGCGCCCATTCAGCGTGAACCGGTCCTGGGGTACGCAGTTTTAAACCTTTAAGGTCTGAAAGTTGCTCGACTTTGGGTCGACATAACAAGTTGTAAGGGACGCTAGCATAAGCTCCCATAAAAACGATATTCTGACGTTTCCACAAAGCTTGCATAGCGTTGTCGTTTATGTAAAAGTCGGCTACGGCAAATGTTGTTTGTATTGGGTCATCAAGTGAGATTCCTAAAATAGCCAGCACGTTATCCTCGGGCAAGTCTGAAGGGGTATAAGTGCCTGCGTGATAAGTGATGTCGGCAATTCCATCACGTAATCCGCTCAAGTGAGCCACAACAGGGAGCAATGTGGTGTCAGTATAGACATTGATTTTTATGTCGCCATTAGATTCCTTTGCGACTTTTTTTGCCCATTCAATATACCCATATTTTGTCAGTGGCTGGCTTTCAGGAAACCAGATACTTGCGTTAAGTTCTGTGGCTGCATTGGCAGCCTGAATACCGCCTATAGACACACATAATGCAAGTCCAACCCACATTTTATTTATCTGCATTTCGACCACCCTATAAGTTGTTTCTGTTGTTGGTTGATAAAGTTGATACGATTATTTTTATAAGATAAAAAGGTTCATTTTGAAAGTTAATTAATATATTTATTTGAATAATTTATACTATAATTTCACTTTTATTATAAATTAATTGTATAAATTTCATATTAGTGAAAACCCTTAACTTTAAATTACTTGAATTAAATAACCAGTAGTTGTCACAAAGATGTCCGTTCTTTCATGCTGCTTACTTTAAATTAATCGGTTCATTGACGTGCTCTTTTGGTGGGTTCGCCAGTTATCACTAATGGGTTGTCAGTAAGGAGTGACTCGGTTATTCAACGCTTTGGTATGTCACGTTTAGCTTGTTCATACACTTAATGACGTTTCAATAATATCAAACGATCTTCACCTGTATTGCGCTTTGCTAAGGTGAAAAATTTTATATCGTTGTGGCAATGCTTATGGTTGTAACAAGTTACGAATGTCAGTCAGCACTCATAGTCTGGCTTCATTAATACTTGAAAAGTGAATATTTCAGGGCATCGTAATCGGTCACTTCAAATGATCGTGACTGATGTGAGGCCATTGCATGGCAGCTAAAGGTGGCTCGTTTATTTTTTAATAGGCGCGCAGAGGATGCCTTAAGATAAACTATCCATGCGCAAGATAAGAGATGTACTTCGATACCGCTTTAGTGCCCTATTAAACTTGGAGCCACCGCACGAACCACAATTATGCAAGGTTGTAGTTGCCAAATATCTCAAGTTGTCCGAAGCCGCAGGGCAGGTATCAGTTGGCCTATTTTCCAGCGGATATCAGCGAGAACGATGTTGAGCATCTTTTAAAACGCCAAGGGGCTTTAAAAGAGCATAGGCTGAACTCAATCACGCTTAATCACATCAAAAACGAAAAAAAAGAAAGGCGTCACAATGCTTTTGCTGTGAGACATTATCGAATCACAGCAGGCATGCGGACATACAAATACACCTCGTTTTGCTTGAATATGCCACCTACGGTATAGGTCGCTCTGCCGCTGTATTTTTTTGACTTGATTTGATAAGGTTAGTTACACCCCCAGATCAATCGGCTCACGCTTATAGGTAAACTCAGTTGTGTCATGCAGGATTGATATCGGTGAATTTATATCTGTTGAAACTACTGAGTACACGCACTCACAGGTCGACTCAAAATGTTCAGATAAGATATAGGCTTCTGTTACATGGTCATTGGATGAGAAACGATAAGCCCCTTTTGTATTGGCCCAATCTTGACAGGCGTAATGAACATAACTAAATTATTAGACATTCGAGTGCTCTAAGTTTTGAAAATACAGGCGATCAAATTCAACTGGTGTAATCCAGCCCTTAGCCGAGGTATGGGCGGACCCACTGAGCGTCAAAGGTCATCAGCCAGACGTGCAAACCTTTTATAGTCGCTTGTTACCAAATTGGCATGCAGCCGTATCTTGGCACTACCCAGTCATTTGCTTTCTTGTCGCTTGAATCCTGTAAACAGAGATTTTTGCTCTGAGATTAGCTTAAATGATGTAAGGCTTCAAATATAGGTCATAACCTCCTAAAATCGTAAGTACTTGCAAGGCTGATCGGCTGCTTACTTTGCATCGGTACGATATCAAGTTGTTCACTGACCTCTTGGCCAATTACAACCATGGGTGTGCCACAGGGGCAAGTGCGATCTGCTTGGTTGGCTTTGCAAAGACGACTGCTCTGAGCTTGAAATTGGGTATTTCAGGGCATCGTGACCGGTCATTTCAGATTATCGTGACCGGTGATTTCATAAAAGCGTGACCGGTGATTTCAAATCATCGTGACCGATGTGGTGCCGTTGCATAGTAGTTAA
>Ga0105054_10008574_pt1 | contig 13487 bp, 10 predicted proteins | sample BON02_FD_78091 | JGI IMG/M metagenome (GOLD analysis project Ga0105054, IMG submission 78091) | Freshwater microbial communities from Lake Bonney liftoff mats and glacier meltwater in Antarctica - BON-02 (megahit assembly) | ecosystem: Environmental > Aquatic > Freshwater > Ice > Glacier...
TACCATGTCACCACTACACTGTGAATTGTTGCTAGAATTTCGGCAGCAAGGAATGTTTGCCGTAGCCCAAGTATAGCCCCCTACTGGCGCAGCACCCAAAGAAGACAAGTCTACAGTGCCTTCGAATACAAATTTTCCTATTCCGCCTTTCGCTGAAGGGAAGGTAGCAGCGGGTGTACAGCTGATTTGGGTTGAAGTCGGGCCCCTTGGGGTAACGTCGTATGCGGCAATTAATGCACAATTCACACCAACCGGACCAGACAGGTTGAGATTGGTTTGGTTGAAAGGGATACCGCTACAATCGCGGAAAACCACCACGCGAAAACGGAAATTCCCATTTCCTAAACACCGATAGCTGATTTCACCACCCAGTAAATGACTGGCATTTACCGACAAGGTTGAGGAAAAGAGAACAAAAAAAAGCAGGCACTTGCGCATGGGTTTCAATTTGGTGCTGTACGCAGAGCGAATAATTGGAAAATGAACTCCACTTTACTTCATTCTGGTTATACTTTCCAAAATAAAACACAAAACACGATAAAACCAATTAAAAATAGCTTAAAGCTCCTCCGGCTTAAACCAACCGGCATACATAATGTAATTCTGCGCGGTACGTCGCATGCCAGCAATTTGCTCTGGGCTCACAGCTTTCATCTTTTTGGCAGGTATGCCGGCATAAATCCAACCACTTTCACAGCGGGTATTTTCGAGTACAATTGCGCCAGCGGCAATGATACAGTTTTCTTCCACTACTGCATGATCCATCACAATGGAGCCCATGCCGACGAGGACATTGTCGTGAACCGTGGCGCCGTGAACAATGGCATTGTGACCCACGCTCACATCATTGCCAATGCGCGTGGCTGCTTTTTGATAGGTACAATGGATAACCGCGCCATCCTGAATATTGGTACGGTGACCGATATGTATGCCGTTTACATCGCCGCGAATTACGGCATTAAACCAAACCGTGCATTGGTCGCCCATGACCACTTCGCCTACCACGGTGGCATTGGGTGCCAAATAACAATCCTGCCCAAAAACTGGACTTTTGCCTTCCACGGCGAGTACAATGGGTTTTGTCATGGTATACGTTTATCGTAATAGTTGCGCCGCTTCTTTGGCGTGGTAGCTGAGGATGATGTCGGCACCGGCCCGTTTGATGCTGGTGAGGCTTTCGAGCATGGCTCTTTCATAGTCGAGCCAACCCCTTTCCCCTGCGGCTTTCAACATGGCATATTCACCACTCACATTGTAGGCAGCAATGGGTAGTTCGCTGTTGTCTTTGAGCAAACGAATCACATCTAAATAAGCGAGTGCGGGTTTCACCATGAGAAAATCTGCTCCTTCCTCGGTATCGAGCTGCATTTCGCGCAGGGCTTCCAGTCGATTGGCGGGATCCATTTGGTATGTTTTTTTATCTCCGAATTTGGGTGCGGAGTCAAGGGCATCACGAAATGGACCATAAAAGGCGCTGGCATATTTCGCGGTATAGCTCATAATGCTAACGTCTTCGTAACCTTCATCGTCGAGTGCAGCACGGAGGTAGCCCACCCGACCGTCCATCATATCGCTCGGACCGATAATGTCGGCGCCAGCTTGTGCTTGTGCAATTGCCATTTTGGCGAGTATGGGCAAGGTTTCATCGTTTAAGATGCGTCCATCGCCGACCAATCCGTCGTGTCCATCGCTGCTGTAAGGATCCATGGCTACATCGGTCATGATAACAGCTTCTGGAAAATGGGCCTTTACGGATGCCAAGGCGTGGAGATAAAAATTATCTTCCGCCCAACTGTAGGAGGCAATTTTATCTTTTAGCTGTTCACCCACTACAGGAAAAATATCGAAAGCACGAACGCCAAGCTGCATACAGGATTCCACTTCTTTTAATACACCGTCGAGCGACAATCGCGCAATACCAGGCATGGAATCCACGGGTTTACGCTGATTTTTACCCTCCACCAAAAAAATGGGAAAAAGTAAATCATCGGTACTCAGCTGTGTTTCGCGGACAAGGGCACGAATGCCTGCCGATTTCCGGTTGCGGCGGGGACGTATTTGCATGAAGTTTAAATAAAATGGCTTCGACTGGTAAAGTTCGCAAAAAAGCGACAAGCCGCGGGCATAATTATAAGTTCTGGGTAGCTTCTTCCATGGTTTGCAGCGCCAAATAAGCCATTAAACCACAACCCGTTTCGAGTGCCGTTTCGTCGATGTCGAAAGTAGGTGTATGTACAGCAGACAGAATACCCCGGCTTACGTTGCGGGTGCCTAAGCGGTAAAAACAGGCCCGTGTGACTTGCGAATAATACGCAAAATCTTCGGCCGCCATCCATAAATCGAGTTCTACTACCTGCTCCTTACCCATATAGGCTTCGGCATGTTTGCGGGCCATGCGGGTGACTACTTCATCGTTGACCAAAAATGGATACCCTACATTAATTGAAAAATCACAGCTACCACCCATGGCTTTGGCGATACTTTCCGCCATCTCCTTCATACGTGCATGGGCCTCTTTCCGCCACTTTTCGTTCATCGTACGGAAAGTACCGAGTACCACTACTTCGTTAGGAATAATATTAAATGCGCCATTGGCCGTGACTTTACCGAAGGAAAGCACCGAGGGTATGGTCGGATTAGCGATGCGGCTCACAATCTGTTGTAGTGCCACAATAATATGGCTGGTAATCAGTACGGTATCGGTATTCAGATGAGGCATAGCCGCATGGCCGCCTTTGCCCCGCACCGTCATGGTTATTTCATCGGCAGAGGCCATATACATGCCAGAGCGGAAACCAACCTGGCCCGCATCCAAAAATGGCATAACGTGTTGCCCAAGAATAAGTGCCGGTGCAGGATTTTGCAGTACACCAGCCGCAATCATCAGACTTGCACCACCTGGCAAACGTTCTTCGCCGGGCTGAAAGATGAGTTTCACCGATCCACGCATCTCCGCGCGGCACTGATTGAGTATAGCAGCCGCGCCGAGCAATGAAGCCGTATGGGCGTCGTGGCCACAGGCATGCATAACGCCTTCGTGGGTTGATTTATAGAGGACCTCATTGGCTTCCAAAATAGGCAAGGCGTCCATATCAGCGCGTAAAGCAACAACAGGACCCGGTTTTTTACCTGTAATCATGCCTACCACACCTGTACCAGCAATGCCAGCTTCAAAAGGAATTTCTAGCCTGGTGAGCTCATTTTGCACGTACAAACTGGTCTGATGCTCTTCGAACGACAGTTCTGGATGGGCGTGCAAATGGCGACGATGGGCAATTACCTCTGGGGTGATTGCTTCGGCTAGCTTATGGATTTTTTGGCTCAAGGAGTTCACCTTCTTCGGGTTTAGGAGCGAGGGTGGGATTGGGATTAATGTCGTCGGGGACGATAAAACTAGAGCTATAAGTCGGTTTTATATCGTTAAGGAGTTTTTGCGCTTCAAAGCGCGACCGGAAATCACCAACGCGTACACGAAATGTGGGCTGTTTGTAAATGACATAGGCCACATATTCCGGATACTTATCGGCTATCTCATTGCGCATAGTCAGGGCTTGTTGGCGCGAGCTGCCGGCATAGGTCTGTATTCGATAACCTGGTATAAGCGGATTTTTTTTGTTGAATTCTTTGTGTTTTTCGATGGCTTTGCGTGTGCTTACGTCCATTTCGATGCGGGAACTATCTGCGATGGGCTTGTCTTGTGCGAAACCCGTGAGGGCGGTGTTCAGCGACAGGATAAAAAGCAGCAGAAGTTTCGTTTTCATGGTTTTATGAGTATTGTTCCTGAAGATGTGCCGATACGATCGGCACCTGCCTTAAGCAATTCCAGTGCAAAAGCCCGGGTTTTAATACCCCCTGAAGCTTTTATCCGGATGTTTTTTGGTAAGATAGCCCTCATTTTAGCGATTACCGCTACTGAAGCTCCTTCTTTTCCGTATCCCGTGGAAGTTTTCACGAAATCAACGCCCAAATCCGCCAATAGTTTGCAAATGTGCTCCAGTTGCTGGTCGTTTAGATAACAACTTTCGATGATGACCTTCAGTAAGGCATCTGGTGCCTGTCTGACTTCCGCCAAAACAGCACGAACATCGGCTGCAACAGTCTTCCAGTCCTCGTTTTGAAGGGCAGCAATTTGAACCACCATATCAATTTCCGTTGCCCCGCTTTCAAGCGCTATACGGGTTTCGGCCACCTTGGCCACGGTGGCACTGTAGCCCATCGGAAAACCCACCACGGTAGCTACCGCAACAGAGCTACCCGCAAGGGTTTCGGCGGCGAAGGCCACATAATTAGGTGGCACACATACAGCTGCAAAACCAAATTCAAGCGCTTCCCTACACAATTGGTCGATATCGGCTAACCGGGTATCGGCAGCCAACTTGGTATGGTCGATGGTAGCTGCCAGTTCCATAATTAAGCTTCGTTCTGACCGTGACAGCTTTTAAACTTTTTACCACTTCCACAAGGACATGGGTCGTTGCGGCCAACTTTAGGCCCTACTCTGAGGGGTACTTGCTGAGGTTGTGGTGCCGCTTGTGGTTGGGGAGCGCCTGATGCACTGTTGCTCGACGTATAGGCTGGTTTGTTCGCCGTCATCTGTTGGGCTGGCGCCACTTGACGTGGCCGGGCTTCCTGCAGCTGACCTGGCTCTTCGACCGGTATACGCGCTTGAACCAAACTCGATACAATTTCACCATTTACGGCTGCCAACATCTTGCGGAAAAGCTCAAATGACTCCATTTTATAGATAACGAGCGGATCTTTCTGCTCATAAACAGCGTTTTGTACCGACTGTTTCAGGTCGTCCATCTCGCGCAAATGTTCCTTCCAGCTTTCATCGATAAGGTGCAGCACCATGGCTTTTTCGAACTCTACCAGTATTTCGTGGCCGTTCGATTCATAGGCTTTTTTCAGGTTTACACCAATTTGTATGCTTTTGTTGCCTACCTGAAAAGGCACGACAATATTCTCGACTTGGCTCCCCTTCTCTTCGAATACACTTGTAATTACCGGTTGGGCTATTTCTGCAATGCGGCGATTGCGTTCTTGGTAATTGGTAAAAGCTTCTGCAAACAATTGATCGGACAGTGTTTCTACCTTATCTTTTTTGAATTGATCTTCGTCGATACCTGTTTCTAGACCAAACTGGCGGATGGCATCCAACTGAAAAGCTTCATAATCACCATCTTCCTGGTTGCGCTCCATCAACTCGCCAGCAACATCGCTGAACATATTGTTAATGTCGATACTCAAACGATCGCCATAGAGGGCATGTCGGCGTTTTTTGTAAATGACTTCCCGCTGGGAGTTCATCACATCATCATACTCTAGCAAACGTTTACGTATGCCGAAGTTGTTTTCTTCCACCTTCTTTTGCGCACGTTCAATTGATTTGGTAATCATCGAGTGTTGAATCACCTCCCCTTCCTTATAACCAAAACGGTCCATGATACCCGAAATACGCTCCGAGCCAAATAACCGCATGAGGTTGTCCTCGAGGGCTACAAAAAATTGTGACGAACCCGGGTCACCCTGACGGCCCGCACGACCCCGTAACTGACGGTCGACACGACGTGATTCATGGCGTTCTGTACCAATAATGGCCAAACCACCCGCTTCTTTTACGCCTAGCCCGAGTTTGATGTCGGTACCCCGACCTGCCATATTGGTGGCGATGGTTACCGTACCTGCCTGACCGGCCTCGGCTACAATATCGGCCTCTCGCTGGTGCTGTTTGGCGTTGAGTACATTGTGTTTGATTTTGCGTAAAGTGAGCATGCGGCTCAACAATTCAGAGGTTTCTACCGAAGTAGTACCCACTAATATTGGTCTTCCTGCTGCTACCAACTTGTCGATTTCCTCGATAACGGCATTGTACTTTTCGCGTATGGTTTTGTATACGAGGTCTTCTTGGTCTTTACGTACAATATTGCGGTTGGTAGGAATTACAATAACATCCAATTTGTAGATTTCCCACAACTCCCCAGCTTCGGTTTCGGCTGTACCCGTCATACCCGCCAATTTGTGGTACATGCGGAAGAAATTCTGCAGGGTTACCGTGGCAAACGTTTGGGTGGCTGCTTCCACTTTCACGTTCTCTTTCGCCTCAATGGCTTGGTGCAGACCATCAGAATACCGGCGACCGTCTAGTACACGACCCGTTTGTTCGTCTACAATTTTCACTTTGTTGCTGTCGACGATATACTCGATGTCTCTTTCGAATAAAGTGTAGGCTTTCAGCAATTGATTGATGGTATGAATGCGCTCCGACTTCTCCTGAAAATCGAGCATAAGCTTTGATTTTTGATCGGCCTTCTCTGTAGCGTTGATTTCAAGTTTTTCAATTTCAGCAACCATAGCGCCTACATCTGGCATGATGAAGAACTGTTGATCTTCGCCATCTGTAGTGATTAACTCGATTCCTTTTTCGGTCAGCTCAATGGTATTGTTCTTTTCATCGATGACAAAAAAGAGCTCGGCATCGGCCTTGTGCATTTCCTTTTGTTGGTCCTGCATATAATGCCCTTCCGTTTTTTGCATCAGCGCACGAACACCCGACTCGCTCAGAAATTTGATGAGGGCTTTATTTTTAGGCAAACCACGGAATGCGCGATACAACGGCAAGCCGGCTTGTTCAGTTTTACCTTCAGCAAATAGCTTTTTGGCATCAGAGAGGGCAGTATTCAAATACCGTTTCTGGGCATCCACCAAACGTTCGATTCGTGGTTTCAAAACAGCAAACTCATGAATATCGCCACGAGGTACCGGTCCACTGATGATCAGCGGTGTACGGGCGTCATCAATAAGGACGGAGTCGACCTCATCCACCATGGCGTAGTGGTGTTTACGCTGCACGAGCTCCTCCGGGAATCGCGCCATATTATCGCGCAGATAATCGAAACCAAATTCGTTGTTGGTGCCGTAAGTGATATCCGCCTTATACGCCTTTCGACGGGCCGGTGAATTGGGTTGGTGTTTATCGATGCAGTCTACCTGCAACCCATGAAACTGGAAGAGCGGACCGTTCCATTCTGAGTCACGACGGGAGAGATAGTCGTTCACCGTTACAATATGTACCCCTTCACCAGCTAGGGCATTGAGATAAGCTGGCAAGGTCGAAACCAACGTTTTACCTTCACCCGTGGCCATTTCAGAAATTTTCCCTTGATGTAATACGATACCACCTATGAGCTGCACATCGTAATGCACCATATTCCAGATTACCTCAGTTCCTGCCGCTTGCCAGCGGTTTTTCCAGATTGCATTTTCGCCTTCGATACGGATAAAATCTTTGGTGGTGGCCAGCTCCCGGTCGAAGTCTGAAGCGGCTACCCGTAATTCTTCATTTTCAGTGAAACGTCGGGCGGTTTCTTTTACAACGGCAAAGGCCTCAGGCAGCAATTCCACAAGTACCTCTTCGATTTGTTTGTCGCGGGTTTTGGTCAGCGCATCAACCTTTTCGTAGGCTTCAAATTTCAGCTCTACCTCAACCTCCGAAACTTGTTCGGCTTGCTGGCGGAGGGCCGCCATTTCGTCGTCGGTAGACTTCAAATATTCCGCGATCCGGCTTTTAAATTCAGTTGTTTTGGCGCGTAGTTCATCGTTGGTCAAACGGCTGAGTTTAGCAAACTCAGCATTAATTTGAGTAACTAAGGGCAATACACTTTTAATATCGCGATCGGACTTATTTCCGAAAATACTGGTAATGGCTTTGTTAAGCAGATTGATCATGCAAAGGTTTGATTATGGGCAAACATGGCAAAGTTATCCAAAAATTGACTGGCTGTGGAAATTTCCCACGCAAATCATAGGGTTTACCCCGAATGCAGGTAGCTGATGTCAAAGATAAAGCCAGTTCTTGCCAAGCCGAAGCTAGCTGACAGGCTGGCAGCCTGTTCGGACAAACCGACTTATCACCAAACGCAGCCATCGACAAGCCTGGTTGAAGTTGTACCCAAATTTGCGTGCATTATTCGAAATCAAGCTTATCTTTGCTGCATCTTAAGGGGTGCCCGCCGCAACAGCGGTGGTGCTGAGATCATACCCATTGAACCTGATCCGGGTAATGCCGGCGAAGGGAGGATGTATTTTTTTTATTTGCTTACTTACCCCTGGTGAGCGATTTGTTTAAACTGTAACGTTTTACAAATGCGCAAAACCTATTACCTCTTGCTGGCAAGCTTGCTCTTTTCGATGCAAGCGCGAGCACAAATTCAGCTGTCGGGCAAAGTAACCGATGCTGAAACACAACAACCCCTCGCTGGAGCCACGCTGCAACTTAAAGCCAGTGTAAGCGGTATAGCCTCCGACCGCAGCGGCAATTTTTTGCTTAAAAAGCTAAATTCCGGTCCCCAAATCCTTGAGATTCGTTACTTGGGTTATGCCACCCGGCAAATTACACTACAACTATTTTCAGACAGTGTACTTTATATCCAGCTGCAGCCAGCGGTGGAGCTAACCGATGAAATTATCGTTCGGGCCAACCGTGCAGGTAACCAAACACCGGTGGCACAAACCAATTTAGATGCTGCAGCCATTGCCGCACAAAACCACGGCCAGGACTTGCCCTATCTGTTGCAGCTAACCCCCTCAGTAGTGGTTACCAGCGATGCTGGAGCCGGTATAGGGTACACCGGCATTCGGGTAAGAGGAAGCGACCCCACCCGTATTAACGTAACCATCAATGGCGTGCCGGTCAATGATGCGGAAGCACATGGGGTGTTTTGGGTGAACACCCCAGATTTTGCAAGTAGCGCCAGCAGCATGCAGTTGCAACGGGGTGTAGGCACCTCTACCAATGGTTCTGGTGCATTTGGGGCGTCGTTAAACCTACAGACCAATACCCTCGTCGACAGTGCCTATGCACGCCTAGGTTTGGGTGCAGGAAGTTTTAATTCCCAGCGCCAACAAATACTTTTCGGGACAGGTTTATTGTCGAATGGCTGGGCCGTTGACGGACGATTGTCGCGTATAAAAAGCGATGGCTACATCGACCGGGCTTTCAGCGACCTCAGTTCGTATGGCGTTAGCGTTGCACATTATGGCAAAAAAAGCGTGTTCAGGTTTAACTATTTTGGTGGAGTGCAGCAGACATACCAAGCTTGGAACGGACTGCTGCGCGACTCTCTGGCCACGAACCGAACCTACAATTCAGGCGGACAGTTTACAGCACCTGATGGTAGCACGCGATTCTACGACAACGAAACCGACAACTATCGCCAAGATTATTTCCAGCTGTTGTATGCCTATGATTTAAGCAAACAATGGAAATTAAATACCACCCTCTTTTATACCAAGGGCAGGGGTTACTTCGAGCAATACCGCACAAACGACCGACTCTCAACCTATCAAATTGAGCCAATTGTCCTGAGCAATGACACCATTCGGCGCAGCGACCTCATCCGCCGGCGTTGGCTCGACAATCACTTTTACGGTGCTTTGGTGAATGCGACCTATACATTGGGAGGCCTCGAAGTTGTTACCGGCGGAGGCTGGTATCGCTACGACGGCGACCATTTTGGAGAGGTAATTTGGTCGCGTTTTGCAGGGAATAGTCAAATACGCGACCGCTATTACGATAATAATGCCGTAAAGACCGATTATAACCTTTTTGCCAAAGCTGAATATAGGGTAGGTCAGGCGTGGCAACTTTTTGGTGATTTGCAAGTCAGAGGCGTTGATTATACCTTTTTGGGCTTCGACAACAACCTCAATAATGTGACCCAAAGTGCTAATTTTTTGTTTCTCAACCCAAAAGCTGGCGTCCATTACCGCATTAATAGCCGCCAAATGGCCTATGCTTCGGTAGCTGTTGCCAATCGAGAGCCTGTGCGGGATGACTTTACCGAGTCGAGCCCAAGCAGCAGGCCTCGTCCTGAAAAACTCATCGACTATGAAGCCGGTTATCGCTGGCAGGGAAACCAGCAGCAGTTTCAAGCCAACTTTTATTATATGGACTACTACGACCAGCTGGTTTTAACGGGTCAGATTAACGATGTAGGTGCATATAACCGGCAAAATGTAGCACGCAGCTACCGTGTGGGTGTAGAGTTGGAATATGGCATCGAAATTAACCGGCAATGGCGGTGGTCGGCCAATGCCACATTCAGCGACAGCCGATTAAACAGCTTTTCAGAATTTGTAGATAGTTACGATGACCAATTCGAGTACATTGACAATGTACTCTTGGCCACACGCAACAACTCGCCCATTGCCTTTTCGCCAGCGGTTATTGCAGCGAGTAGCTTGCAGTTCAAACCCACAAATGCCTTTGAGATCGCTTTGCAGACAAAATATGTAAGCAGCCAATACGCCGACAACAGCGGATTAGCTAGCCGAAAAATAGACGCCTATCTCCTCAACGACCTCCGAATTGAATACAGCATGCCTATAAATGGTCTATTTGAACAAGCCCGTTTGGCATTGATGGTGAATAACCTGGTTGATTTAAGTTATATCTCCAACGGCTATGTTTATCCCTATTTATTTGATGGCAGCTTGGTGAATGAAGTATACGTATACCCCCAGGCTGGCCGCAATTTTATGCTGAATTTGTATCTCAGTTTTTAACGTTTCTTTTAAATGACAAAAGCCTGTTTGAGGCATCTCAGACAGGCTTTTGTGTTCGTCGCTTTTGCTTAATTGTTAGACGGCACCAACAGTTCGTATTTATACCGGTAAAAAGTGGCGTCGTTGGCCTCTACTTTTACCTCATATTCTAATCGGATGATTTCCTGTTTGTTTTTGCCCTTCAGGTCGGTAAAAACATTGGCAAACCAATAGTTTCGTTTGTTCTCAGGAACGGCCTGTTTGATGATTTTAACCCGGCCCGCCTCATTACCCGTATTGCGGATATCAATTTTGCCTTCAAACAAATAACTATCGTACTTCATGCCGCTGATGGTTTCTGCCTTTTTGGTCACTTTCACGAGGCGTGCATTGTCGTTGATGACATAGGGCGATAGACCATAGACCAACTTGGCTTCATTGCCCTTGGTGGCATTGGGCATTTCGCTAGGAAGCCGACCTAGTGAGCGTGATTTCCGCTCATAAATTGCAGCATGAAACCAGTTCATCGGGCTGCTGTTTTGAATAGCCAAAGTCCGCACACCTCGTCCCGATTGGCTCAAGGCAGAATTTCCTGGCTCCCAAGCGCCAATCTCTGCAACATCGCTTAATGAAAGCTCCACGTTGTGGGCCATCACCTGGTAACTTATTTGTTGTCTGGCGGGGACAGTCACGCCCGACAATTGAAAGGCTGCCTGTGCGCTGTATGCACTTGCATCCTGTTGTTTGAAGGGCACACCATAATAAAATACACTTATATTGTTCAAGGAGACCGCCGAGTTTAGTCTAATATCGAGGCTTAGCTCTGTTTTTGACTTATCGAAGTCAAGCAAATAATTTGCTTCGGCCATTATTTGTTTATTGGGCAGCAATACTGTCAGTACTTCTTTGCTTACATCACCCACAAAAAAAACACTGAGTTGACGGGTACTACTATTTTGTTTGACGCTCATGTTTAAGCCTCTACCACCACTAAAATGCTGAATATTGGCAATTGGAATACTTTCGAGTGAATTGTTGGTCTTCAAAAACAGCAATTCTGCTTGCTCATCGATCGCTTGAATTTCACCACTGTAGGCAACACTTTCGCGGCCCTCAAACACTTCTACAGCGACTGAATAACCGACATTTTCTTTCAAGAACTCCAGCTTCGTACGTACCGGTCTTTTCGTTTCGGCCGTAACCTCTTGCACCGTATAATTAAGTAAGCGATCGTTCGATTGGGTGCGCACAACAATCCCCTCTTCAACTGTGCCTTCGGGCAAAGGCAAATCGAAACGTATGCCATTCACCTGTCCACGGTATTCGAGCAAGGCCATGGGATCGGCGTAAATATGTGCCGCACGTAGCCTAAAAGCATCATCATTATTTTGAGCCTGAAGCGATAATGAGGGTAAAAAAAGAAGGAATAAAAAAGCAATCCGTTTCATAGTATTTGATTAATGCGCATTCGATAGTTAACAAGTAAGCTAAAATTCGTTGTAATTCAGTTTGATTTTTTTGAAAAATCTACCTTTGGTTGATCCCAGTCGAAACCCCCTTCAATCGCGTGTCGGTCATCGAGCCAAGGGCGCCTGTAATGCGATTGCCGAAATAAGCTTGTGGCTGATTTGAGTCGAGATGATTAGAAATAGGTTTTAACATATGAAGTGGGCTTTAAGAAGCATGTAAATTGGCTAGTTGCCAAATTACGGGCAAGCATACTTGATTTCAACTGTACTAAATACAGCCTTAAATTTAGTTATAAGTATTTTTCGGCTACGTCCCTTTTCAATTCGAGCAACATCGACCGTATTTCGTATTCTTTGTTTCGAGGACAGATAACCAGTCCTTTGGGTGATTCGGCGATAATAAAATCTTCTAGTCCATTTATTAGCACCAATTTATCTGAAGCAATTTGAACCAGACAATTGGATGAATTATACATCATCACTTGTTTGCCATTGGCCGCATTGCCCATATAATCCTTTTCGTGCACATCGTACAATTCTCCCCAGAGTGTGATATCAGTCCATGAAAAATGACCGATAATCACTTTCACATTAGTGGCTTTATATAAAATGGCCTGGCGGAAAGCGACGCCTTCACTTTGTGGGTATATTTTGTCGATGCAACGTTTTTCTTCTGAGGCATTTAAATAAGGTCGTACTTCCTCGAAAAGCTGACTGGTTTCGGGCAAATAATCGGCAAATGCTTTCAAGAGCACCGTTAGGCGAGCGACCTTGATGCCGGAGTACCACAAAAAATCGCCCGAACGGATGAAAGTATTGGCGATTTCTGCTGTTGGCTTTTCAGTAAATGTTTTAATGGCATATACCGGCGCGTTTTGGGTATCGGGTAAATACTGTATGTAGCCATAATTCACCTCAGGCCGTACCGCTTTGATACCTACCGTCAGTATTTCATTGTGGTGGGCAACATATTTCAGTGCTTGTTGTATGGTCGCCGTAAATTTTTTGTCTTCCATCACCACATGATCCGATGGCATGATGGTCACCAGTGCTTCTGCCTGCTGGTTCGCTATTTTATTCAGCGCATAAAGTGCAGCGGTAGCGGTATTCCGGCGTAGCGGCTCAATTACAAGACACTTTTCAGGTATATCTGGCAACTGTTCTTTAAGCAACGAAACCCATTGGGTATTGGTAACGATAAGAATATGGTCGGGATCGGTGAGTAATTGAGCGCGTTCGTAAGCAAGCTGTAAAAGCGATTTGCCAATTCCGAGCATATCGCGGAATTGTTTGGGCTGTTGATGTGTACTTACCGGCCAAAGCCGACTGCCAATTCCGCCCGCCATGATTACGACATACTGTTTCATACGCTCATCATTTTTCTCAAAGTTAGAGAATCTAGTCTGCTCCGCTTGTTAAATGATGCCTTCTTTGATTAAATCATGAATGTGAACTACACCAGCATACACTCCA
>Ga0105054_10008585_pt1 | contig 13479 bp, 18 predicted proteins | sample BON02_FD_78091 | JGI IMG/M metagenome (GOLD analysis project Ga0105054, IMG submission 78091) | Freshwater microbial communities from Lake Bonney liftoff mats and glacier meltwater in Antarctica - BON-02 (megahit assembly) | ecosystem: Environmental > Aquatic > Freshwater > Ice > Glacier...
GTGGTGGGTGGTGAGGAGGTCAAGGATTTTAGGACGTCCACAACCACAACAACAACAACAACGCACACACCCACACCACCACAGGAATCGCACCAGCATGTGCCATCCCTTGTCCTGGTCGAGGCGGCGCTCCTTGTCAACGCGGCTCTGGTGTCTTCTAATTGCGACACGCCCTGTTGTTTGGGCTCCCCCGCCAGTCAAGCCCCAGCCTCCCCTAGACAGGCCAACCACAACAGCCGCCCCCCTTCCCGTCATTCTCTTGCACCTCCTCGCCACTCCCTGCATGTGTAGATGAGCGTCGTGCTGCGTGCCTTGTCATTCCACCTTTTCTGACCCCAATCCTTTCTTCCAACCACACAACACAGCGCTGCCCGCCCCCAGTAGCCGGCCTCGCAAAGATGGTGCGCAAAAAGGTGGACGACCGGGTACGGACTCTGATTGAGAACGGCGTCAAGTCCCGGCACCGCTCACTGCTGGTGCTGGTGGGGGATCATGGCAAGGACCAGGTGGCGAATTTGCATTACATTCTGAGCCGGACTCAGGTCAAGGCCCGGCCCTCCGTGCTGTGGTGCTACAAGAAGGAGCTGGGCTTCTCCACGCACCGGAAGAAGCGCATGCGTCAAATCAAGCGGAACGTGCAGAGGGGGTTGCATGATCCGGATAAGGACGATCCGTTTGATTTGTTTGTCTCGTCGACTAACATCCGCTGGTGCTACTATAAGGAGACGCACCGCATTTTGGGACAGACGTTCGGGATGTGCGTGCTGCAGGACTTTGAGGCCCTGACACCCAACTTGCTGGCGCGCACGGTGGAGACGGTGGAAGGTGGGGGGTTGGTGGTGTTGCTGCTGCAATCGGTGGCGTCGCTCCGTCAGCTTTATACTATGAGTATGGACGTGCATGCGCGTTTTCGCACGGAGGCTCATGGGGATGTGGTGGCTCGGTTTAATGAACGATTTATTCTGTCTTTGGGTGATTGTCATAGCTGCTTGGTGCTCGACGATGAGTTGAATGTGTTGCCGATTTCGAAGAAGAGCCGGGCATTGACTGCGTTGCCTGGAGCGCTGGATGATGGGGTGTTAGGCGCGGCGGAGGTGGAGCTGAAGGAGCTCAAGGAGAGTGTGGCAGAAATGCAGCCTCTTGGTGCTTTGGTGGGTGTGGCGAGGACGGTGGACCAAGCCCAGGCAGTGGTGGCGTTTTTGGATGCCGTGCAGAATAAGGCGTTGCGGACAACGGTGAGCTTGACGGCGTCGCGGGGGAGGGGGAAGTCGGCGGCGGTGGGGTTGTGTTTGGCGGGGGCGATTGCGTTTGGGTATAGTAATATATATGTCACGGCTCCGAGCCCCGAGAATTTGGAGACGGTTTTTGATTTCGTGAAGCGGGGGTTGGTGGCGTTGAAGTATCAGGAGCATCTGGATTTTGAGGTGATCCAGGCAGGGCATCACCAGCAGGGTAACCATGGGGGGCCGGACGCGAAGGCGACTGTGCGGATTTCGGTTTTCAGGGGTCATCGGCAGGTGATTCAATATATTGCGCCGCATGAACACGAGAAGCTGTCGCAGGCGGAGTTGGTGGCGGTGGATGAGGCGGCTGCTATTCCTTTGCCGTTGGTCAAGAAGCTGCTGGGGCCTTATTTGGTGTTTTTGTCTAGTACTGTCACGGGGTACGAGGGGACGGGGCGCTCGCTTTCCCTTAAGCTGGTGGCGCAGCTTCGCGAGCAGCAGGGGAAGGCGATGGTGGGCACAAGGAAGTTGAAGGAGGTGGCGTTGGAGACGCCGATTCGGTATGCAAGGGGAGATCCGGTGGAGAGGTGGTTGCATGAGGTGTTGTGTTTAGATGCTCAAATTGCTGATCATCGGATTGTGACTACCTTGCCTGCTGTGAATACCTGCCAGCTGTACCAAGTCGATCGTGACACCCTCTTCGCCTATCACAAGGTCTCGGAAGCCTTCCTCCAGCGCGTCATGGCGCTCTACACAGCCGCACACTACAAAAATCAACCGAACGACCTCCAGCTCTTATCCGACGCCCCCGCCCACCGTCTCTTCGTCCTCCTCGGCCCCCCCGGCTCCTCTTCCTCCTCTTCCTCCGGCTTACCCGACGTTCTGTGCGTCATCCAAGTCGCGCTCGAAGGCCGCATTTCCCAAGCCTCCGTCCAAGCATCCCTCGCTCGGGGACATCGAGCCTCAGGTGATCTGATCCCCTGGACTATGTCTCAACAATTTCAAGATAGTGAGTTCGCCAAGCTGTCAGGCGCGAGAATCGTGCGGATTGCCACGCACCCGGACGCGCAAAAATTGGGGTATGGCACCCGGGCGCTTGAGTTGTTGTTGGAGCATTATTCGGGGAAAGCGAAGAAGGGAGGGTTGGCGGTGGCGGTGATGGAGGGAGGGAAGAAGGGGAAGAAAGGGGAGGAGAGGGAGGAGGAGGAGGAGGAGGAGGAAGAGGACGAGGAAAACGAGGAAGGGGAGGGCACGAAGAAGAAGCTGCGGCATGAGCGTGTGGCCCCGCGGAAGGAGCTCCCGCCGTTGCTGACGCCTGTGGATCAGGTTAAGAACGCGGAGAGGTTGCATTGGCTGGGGACTTCGTTTGGTTTGACTGAGAATTTGCTTAATTTCTGGTCGAGGCTGGGGATGCGTATGGTGTATTTACGACAGACTGCTAATGACTTAACGGGAGAACATACGGCGATTATGCTGCGGGCGTTGGACACGAAGGGGATGAAGGAAGAAGCGCCCAATGCGGATTGGCTTGCCATGTTCGCCGCGGATGCCCTGCGGAGGCTGGTCAGTCTCTTGTCGTTTGAATTTAGGGAGCAGCTGGATACTGCTTTAGATCTTGCTATTCTTGAGAATGTCCGCGGAGGCCTCTCTCCCCCGGGCCCTCCTATCACGGCGAAGCAATTGGGCTATTTGTTGATACCGAGGGATTTGGAACGTCTGCATTTGTATGCACGCAACCTGGCTGATTATCATTTGATCACCGATTTATTGCCTACTCTTGCCCGGGTTTACTTTTTAAGGATGTTGCCGGCGAGCATGAAATTGTCGAAGCTGATGGAAGCGATTTTGGTGGGGTTGGGCTTGAGGCATCGGACGGTTGATCAGCTTGCACGAGAGTTGGGAATAGATGGGGAGACGTTGCTAGCGATGTTTAACAAGGTGGTCAGGAAGATTGGAGCGAGCTTGAAGGAGATTCAGGGGCAGGATGGAAGAGGGTTGGTAGCGCAGAAGCAGCAGCAGCAAAAGCAGCCGCAGCAGCAGCAACAGCAGCAGCAGCAGCAGAAGGAGAAGAAGAAGGGTAAGGAGGCGGCGACGGCGGCGCCGGTGGTGGCAGTGGCGCAGCAGCAGCAGCAGCAGGATAATAAGAAGGAGAAGAAGGGAGAAGCAGCTGCTGGTGGGGAGGCGAACGGCGTGACGAATGGTCATCATGCCACCTCGGAGAAGAAGCGCAAGCACAGTCACAAGGAGAAGGAGGAGGAGGAGAGCGAGGAAGCTGCTGCTGCAGTGGCGCCGGTTGAGGACGCAGGGACCAAGCGAAAGAAGGACAAGAAAGGGAAGAAGAAGAAGGATAAGGGCGGGCTTGAGGCGGACGCGGCGGAACCTGCGCAGCGGCAGAAGGAAGTAGAGGAGGAGGAGGAGGAGGAGGAGGAGGAAGGGGAGGGGATGGTGGTGGAGAAGGAAGAGGAGGAGGAGGCCTCGCCTAGCAAGAAGAAGAGCAAGAAGCACAAGAAACACAAGAAGGAGAAGCTCTCGCATTAATTAAATCGGATTTGTGTGTATAGTGAAGTCAATTTGTCGGCCCTGCGGGAGGGGGTAGGGCAGGGGGGGGGGGGAAAGGCACAGAAGAATTTTAAAATCCTTATCAGCAAAAGAAAGTCTCGGGACAAAACACATTTCGCAAAATGAGACTGGCTGTTGTTTTTGTTGCGCGTCTCCTATTTCTTCCTATAATACACAAAAATTATGTTATCACTATCAGCTAGAATCAAATGTCAGTAATTCGTTCATGCGAGCCATCTCCCAACCCCGCGCCTCCAATGGCAAGCTCCGGGTTGAGCAGAACGATGGGGCTTCCTCCACTCTCGTTCATCAGCTCATAAGCTGCGTAGGCCCACGGGACCTTCAAAAAGAGGTTCAAAACCATCAGGATCAAGGCCAGAAGCGGTGCCCCGCTGTCGAGATAGGGGCCGTAAAGAGATGCCCAGATGATGTCCAGCAAAAGGCTAATGGGCAAAAGGACGAAGAGCAAGGAAGTCAAAAAAGGCTTGGGGAGGTGCGGCACAAATACACTCAGCAAGGCGATGGGGAAGTTGTAGGACGGTTGGGACCCCATGCTGGCAAAGAGGGTAAGGACGACACTGGCCAAACCGAACTTGAGCACAATCATGCCCCAGTACCCGGTCATGCTCATAGCTGCGTTCCTAAAGGGGTGGGGGGATGGGTAAAGGAGGGCAGGCGTGTGAAACACGGGGGTGGATGGTTCTTGTACGCTAGACAGCGGCGGTCAGTGGGCTATGCTTCTTGACCCTTTTGCCGTACGCGCCGGCCAGGCAATGCGCGGTCATAAAGAACAATCGCGAGAGAGAGAGGAAGAGCGCAGCAGGAGAAGACGTGCCGCCCGACCCATTACGACGGCCGTGGCTGGGGTCTAGACGGTGCCCAGCTGATGGAGGAGCTCTTGGCTTCCCCTGTTTTCAATGTCGTTGCTTGTAAGGCGTGAGTTTTGTGTCTCTTTCCACTTCCGCTTCCGCTCGCCGCATTGACGCCATGATGATGATGCTTCTAGACCCCTCACTTGTAAAGCCCCAAACCACACCACCACACAGCACAGGCAGCCACCAGCCGCTACCCAGGACCTTGTCAAGCAGCGCATCTACCTGCCCATCTGTCCGCCAAGCCCAATGGCGGAGAGCACAATTATATCTCCAAAGTCACCGAAACCAACACGACCTCCCACCCCCCTAATCACAACAAACACAGGGAGACCAAGACAAATGATCGAGGTCATTCTCAACGATCGCCTGGGCAAGAAGATCCGGGTCAAGTGTAACGAGGACGATACCATCGGGGACCTGAAGAAGCTGGTGGCGGCGCAAACAGGTAGGGGCTTGGCTGTGTTGTTCAAGAAATGCAGCTCGCGCGGGGGGAAGGGGCGGAGGGTCCTGTGTGCGTGGAGAGGAGAGGTGTGGTGCAGTGGTGTGATGGATGAGGACAGGATTTGAGGGGAGAGAGATTTGCGAACGTTCCATTCCTGAAGGTGCTTGCCAATAGCGCCCCGTGCTTCATGCGTGATTATCAAGTCTCATCGCATTCACTAACACGCCTTTTCCCCACTCCCCGCCCACCCCACACCTTTCACCCTTTCCCAGGCACGCGACCAGAGAAGATTCGCATCCAAAAATGGTACACTGTTTACAAGGACCACATCACATTGGCGGATTATGAAATAAGTGAGGTACGTTTATTCGGGTGGGAGGATGGATGGCTTGCTGGAGAGGGCTGGGGGAGGGAGAGTGCTGGTGTGGATGGGTGGGAAGGGTTTTTTGCTCTGTCACTGTATAAGGCAAAAAGTGCTGCTGTTTATTCCTCTTGGAGTAACGCCCACGTTTTCCTTACCCACTTCTCCCTCCCTCCCTCCTTCACCCTTACACACAGGGCATGTCATTGGAGCTGTACTACTCGTAAAAATGGCATGAGGGGCAGCCACGCATAAGAAAAATGGAAAACGCAAAAGCAGCAAAAAAGAAATCATCATAAACTAGAGAACAGGAAGCATCAAGAATGAGCACCGTCTCGTCTCTCATTCGTGATGTCGTGTCCGCTTTTTGTTTCTTCCTTCTTGCTGTTGCCCTCCTATTCCTTTTTACACATATTTTGCCTGCTCCCTTCTCCTCCCCCTTCCTCCTCCTCTCCCACCACACACAAGTTACGTCACACACACACAGTGCACGCATTCCATGTTCCTCCCCTTTCATTCCTCCCCTTCCTTAAAACTCCTCATCATCCCCACTCCCCTCACTATCATACTTCTTTTCATGCAACCCCTCCCTAATCGACGGCCCCCCCTTCTTCCCTCCCCCCCCCGCGCCCAACGCCATTCTTATCGCATTCACCCCCTTCTTCTTCGCCGCCTGCGTAGGACTCTCGGGTCGTCCCCCGTCATAAAACAGCACCCCGTGGGAGCTCAATACATAAGCAAACATATCAGAGGAAAATTCATCAGTGCCTCCAAACTCATCCAACCCCTTAATATGGTGCGTGGTCTCCTGATTCTTAATACACACCAACGTCGGCATCATGTACACATTCAACTTCTCCACTAAATAAGGACTTTTCTCCGCGTTAAGCTTGCAAAACCTCGTCTCGAGGTGCCGCTCCGCCAGGCGTGACATGTGCGCGTCCACCACCTCGCAGTACTTGGTCGTAGGTCGGTAAAAATGACAAATCACCCGCGGGCTGTGCTTGGCCGCCTCGAAGAATTCTTGCTGGTTTGCCAACTCGGTATATTCCCCGTGGCCCAGTTGCTTGTAGAGGTTCTTTTGTTGCTCTGCCTTCTTCATTTTCTCCAGGCGGCGTTGCCGGAGTTTGTCAAAGTCGTCTTCCCCCAAGGTCTCAAGCTTGACAATTTCCCGGTCGAGCTGCGCCTCTTGTTGTTGGGCGAGTTGGAGGATTTGGTGGGACGCCACCTCTTGGAAGACTTGTTGGTCCATTGCTTGTGGATGGTGTGGGTGGGGTGGTGGGCTAGAGGCGCAGCGAAGAAGGAAAACGAGGGGAAGGGGTGCTTTTCGGGTGAAGCGACTTGGGTTTTGGCCTGTCAGTTTAGGGATGGGGGAAGGCGGAAGGGCGGCAGAAGTGAGTCGAGTTGCTAGTCAGGTGAGTAAGGCGTGCGTCTTGGGGCCTAGGGCCTTGGACACACACAAGGGCGGAATGGCAGGTGGTGTGAAAAGAAGGGAGGGAGGCAGCGAGCGGAAATAATGGCGATGCCGTCGTTGATGGGGAGGTTGACAAGGATGATGCGTCTCCCGCTTCAAATTAATGTTGTGCCTTCACCCCACGACGCCCTAGCACACACCCTACGCACAGGAGGACGAGGCAGACACGTCGGGGGAGCCGGTGCCGGTGCTGGGAGGCCACCAAAAGCATGCCTTGGGAAGTAATTACGCATCCATGCGGTGGCAAGGCCCGATAGAGGATACACGGCTTCTGATCTTTGTTCGTGCGCCGGCCATACACTCATGCGCCACATGCCCCATCCATCTGCAGATCTACGCATACGCTGCTCCTCCTCCTCTTGCTCGTGCGCCGAGGGCTTATCCCCGCACCCACCCACAAACCACAGCACTACAAGGAGGCCTGCTCCCTGCCCTCCTGTGGCATGCTTCGACTTTCACGCTCCGCGTCCACGCACCCCACCCCACCACCACACGTGTACATTTACGCGCCGTACGCCTTCATCTTTAATCCTTTCAAAGTCTCACATCTCCTCCACCTTACCCTAATCACAAACATAGACTTACCCACAACACTCAACGCTTTTCATCAAAAATGAGTTCCTGGTTCTCGCGTCTCTTCACCTCTCGCCGGTACAGCGGGCACTATAACGAGGAAATTGAAGATCCCTCCTCCACCTCCCCCTCTGATCCCACCACCGCCACCACCACCACCACCACTGCTGCCGCTACTGCTGCGGAAGAAGGGATGAGTCTGGAATACATCCCCATGCCGAAAGAACGGATCGCCACGATTAAAGGCGTGTTTGGCTTCAGTAGCTGGCAAGGCGTTTCTATCATAGAATGGTTCTTCGTCTTGTTTTACAGCATAGTGGGGGTATTGATGTTTTTGAACGTGGCCAATGCTATTATTATGGGTTCGGCGGGCCTGGCCATTTTGTATCTGGTGCTGGCGCCGATTTTCTTCTTGTTGCTGACTATGGCGGCACGTGTGTTTACTGAAGTGGTTATTTCGGTGCTGATGGTACGTACTTGTGGTGTGTAGAGAAGTGAGGGAGGGAGAGTTAGAGCGGGGAGGGAGGGAGGGAGGGCAAGAGGGAGAGCTACTCGTAGTGTTGAGATACTACTGTCCTCTCCATTCTTTCTATCGCGCACATTCCTACGTCTGACCTCACCTCTCCCTCCCTCCCTCCCTCCCTCCCTCCCTCCCTCCCTCCTTCCTCTTAGGTCCCGCACATCCTCATGAAGAACCAACAAGAACTCCAACGGCAACTCCTCTTCCTGCAGCAGCAGCAGCAACAACAACCATACTTCTCCTCCTCCTCCCAGCAGCAGCAGCAGCAGGCGGGCTGCCCTGACATGGAGGGAGGACGAAACGCCGCCAGTGCTGGCTTTACCACTGTGCACCTCAACTCTAATACTGCTGGAGGAGGTGGAGGGGGAGGTGCCGGGGGAGGAATGGGGGGAGGAGGGGGGATGGGGTCCCGTCGGCATGATGATGATGAGATTGGGATTGCTATGGCCTAAGGGAGGGAAGGAGTGAGGGAGGGAGGGGAGGAAGGAGTGTATGTGAGTTTTTGTTGAGGGTGTGGATGAGATTGTGTGTATACGAAATAGAAAAGTTGAGAAAAAGCAGGTGCAGAGATATGAGGGGAAGGGTTGTGTGAGGAGAGAGTGGGGTGTAGGAAGGTTTGTGAGTGTGTTGGTTGCCGTACGGGCGCCGCGTCACACGCCAAAGAGGGAGGGAGACACAAAGACATGATAAACTACAACTACCAAACAAACGGAACAATAAGAAGAGGAAGCCAGCTGAACAACAAGGAAACACACGCAGCTTCTCTGTCACCCACACATACTCCCTTCTTATTTCTTTACTTGTATTCACACCTCGTCTCTCTCTCCTCCCTTCCTCTCATATCTGCGGACACTCCACCCACAGCCTGACCGAGTCCCTCGTCATATAACGAGAATATCAAGAGAGCAGCAGAATACACACGCAGCAAAGCAAAACACAGACACATTCTCACTTGCGTTTCCTTCTTTCAATTTTCATTTACATCTAATTGTCTTCCCTCCTTCTCTTCAAATTTGGGGACACCCCACACACATCCGATCCAACTCCCTCGTCATAATCCCCATCAAATCATGCCTATCCTCTGCCACACTCAACTACCACTACGTTTCAACTTCTATCTACACCTTATTGTTGTGTTTTTGTCTCTCCTCTATCTCTTTCTCATCTTAAATCTGCGGACAACCCACACACATCCGAATCAAATCCCTGGTCATAATCCCCACCAAATCATGCCTATCCTCCGCCACACTCAACCACCTCCCCTCCCCCCCGTCATACGCATACTTATTACACCCCGAAACCGGCGACATATACACCAATTGATTTTGAGCCCAATCCCTTTGTAGGGTAAACGCTCCTTTCCCCGGCCCTAGGTCCAACACCAGCTCCGCCTCGTCTTGTCGATTAATGATAAAAGGATCATTAAGTGCCTTCATACCAGCCACGCCCGCCTCCACCCGGTCAAACAACGCGCCCGTCACTTTGCTAAAGTCGATTTCGGCTGCAGGGGCTGGGGCGGCCTCCCCTGGCTTGCGACGGACAAAGCGTGGGGTACCACTGCTGCTGCTGCTGCTGCCGCTGCCGCTGCCGGAAGGGGTCGTGGTGGAGCTGCTGGTGTTGCTGCCGGCGCTGCTGCTGCCAGCTTTTGGTTGGATGTCCCCCCAAACGTGCTGCTGGGAGCCTGGAGACGAAGACGAGGAGGAGAGGGGCCGGCGTCGACTGCTGCTGCGGGTGATGCTGCTGCGCGAGACGACGCGGCTGCTACTTGTCAGCTTGGTGGCAGTGGTGATCCAGGCGTGGCACCACATTAATGTGCCTGTCTCGGTAGGTTGTGTGCATGTGTTGGGTAAGTGAGAATCGATCTCGAAGCAAGCAAAGATGACGCGTGATGAGAAAGACAACAACTTGAACCGCTGACGCTCCTCTAGCCATCCTTGACCAGGAGCTATGTTAGAGATTCACGCAGAATCTACCAACGCAGAGAGGGGAAAGCGCATGATTTGTCCGCTTAGAGGCCGACGCCTCGTGGCCCACGACGTGCGAACCGCGGCACTATTCTGCTTGGCTGGACTGCAACCCAGGCCTACACGAGAAGTACACGACACCCTTCCTCATCACCCCTTCATGCCCCCCTCTCGCCCGTGTCCAACCAGGTCGACGGCACCGCTGTTGTTGCCCTGTGATTGATCCACTTCGGGGGCGGGGGATACCAACGCAGCAACTAGCTGCAAGCCCTCTCGAAGGATGCCACCATTAGCCACACGCGCGGTCCTAGCCCGTGCCCTCTGCGCAGTCGCCTCTTTCGCTTTGTGCCAAGGGGCCAATGCACCGGCCAGCCTCAATTTCCTCTCGGTAAGTGCGCCCTTCATATCCTTGTTTCCCTCCCTCCGAGCCTCCCCTCACGCTCGTATGTCTCGCCTTGCCCCGCGCTCAATTCCCCCTCTCTATCTCATCTGGCACAAATTCCCACCCACAGATTGGTGATCATGGCTTTCGCAACGACAAGACCGAGGCAGTGGTTGCACGCATGGCCGCAGTCAAGGAGGAGATTGATGCCTCTTTCGTCTTGTTGGGTGGGGGTAAGTGTTGCAGGGGGGGCGTGCACCAGGGCAAACAAAGGGGGGGACGCGTGTGTGTGTGAACGAGTTGGGTGGCCACCAGTAATGATGGCGCCAGACAATCTCAAACGACATAAACAAGACCTAGGTAGCCTTGACCCCCCCCCTCCCTCCCTCCCCCCTCTCCTCCTAAGTACAAACAAGTATTTGTTCTCCTCCCCGACTGAATTTCCACTGATGTCCGCTTGATACGCTATGTCCCTTCCGCCCTCTTTCACCGAAAAACAAAAACATCACGCGCTATTTTCTTTTTCTTACCAATCCCACAACAAAACAACCCATCCCCCCCCAACACCCATACCCCCCTCCCTCCCTTACTCACACACCACCTCTCTATCTTATGCATCTAGTTCCCCCGAGCCACAGAATCTTCTCCCTCTATCCCATACTAACCCTCCCCTCCCTCCCTCCCTCCCTCCCTCCTCCTCCCAGACAACTTCTACCCCAACGGCGTCGCCAGCGTTCACTCCTGAGCCTATTCACTAACTCCTCCATCCCTCCCTCCCTCCGTCCCTCCCTCCGTCCCTTCCTCCGCATCCCTCCCAGACAACTTCTACCCCAACGGCGTCGCCAGCGTGAACGACCCCAAGTGGGACAGTCACTTCACGGGCCTCTTCACCCCTGAGGCGTTCCCTGTGCCATTCTACCCCGTCCGTGGCAATCACGACTATCGCTCAATGAATCCGGACGCGCAACTTGAGTATTACACTAGGCATGGGGAGGAGGGACGGTGGGTCTTCCCTGCTGCTTACTATCAAATACATAAGGTCTTGGCCGATGATACTACCATCGATATGATCTTCATAGATACCCTGTTACTTGCCCCCGAGGCGACTGAATCGGAGGCAGCCATTCATTTACCCTCTGACAAGGAGAAGAGGAGGGAGGAGCAATATGCGTGGGTGGAAGCGACATTGGCGGAGAGCACGGCGGATTGGTTGTTGGTTTTTGGGCATTATCCGATTTTTTCAGTGGGGGAACACGGGGATACGCCTTCGTTGATTTCGAGGTTGTTGCCTTTGTTAGAGAGGCATCATGTTGATATGTATGTGTCGGGGCATGATCACACTTTACAACATTTGCAGCATCTGCCGAAGACACACACTCAGTTTTTTGTTAATGGGAATGGGGCGAAGATGGGGAATGTTGGAAATGTCACCCAAGCGGCACATGTGAGGCAGGCAAAGGTTACGTTAGGGTTTATGTCTCATTCAGTGACCAGAACGACGATGACCACCAAGGCGATCGATAGGGAGGGAGGGGTGGTGTTTGAATATTCACAATTAGCAAGGAGGAGGGCGGCGTTGCTGGCAGATGCGGAGGAGGGGAGGGGGATGAGCGAGGGGGAGGAGGAGGGAGGGGGGGTGATCGGCTCGTTGCCAGTGCCGGTGCCGGCGGTGCCTCAGAAGCATATGAGTGCTGGAAGAGGAGGAGGGATGGCGGTGCGACAGAAGGAAGAGGCACAGGTCTCATCTTCGTCTCAGAGCATGCGCGGTGGTGGGTTGGGGGAAAGGAAGAGGCATTACCTACTGGGCAGCAGCAGCAGCAGCGTCAGCAGCAGCAGCAGCACCGGTGGTGCTAAGCAGCAGCAGCAACATTCTTACCTCAGAGGCCAAGAATCTTCGTTGTTGTTGATGAGTGTTCTAGGGATGATTTTGGTGGTGATGACAATTTTATATAAGCGTCGGCCCTCCTCTTCCTCCTCCTCCTCCTCCTCCTCCTTGCCCATGCCCTCCCTTCGTCGAGGCCGCTCGTCATATTTGCGATTATATGTTGCTTTGACGGGAGGGCAGCAGGAGGAGGAGATGGAGGGAGGAGGGGAGGAGGAGGGGAGGGGGGGAGGGAAGGAGGGACGGATTCTTTCGGCGGTGCAGCTTTTGGAGCATTCGTGGGAGGCGGGGGATAGTGATGTGGAAGAGGAGGAAGGGAGGGAGGAAGGGAAGGAGGAGCGGTTGCCTTGAGTGCGTTTATATACATATGAGCATGCATTTGTTTATAAGAGTGATTCACATGTGGAAAGAGAAAGAGAGCTAGAGAGAGAAAGAACAAGGGAGGGAGAATGAGTAATTTTCTGACAGGGACTGTCACGCGCACCTCCCTTTTTGTGATGAGTGAGGAAAGGGAAGGAAGGAATGGGGTTCCTTCCTCTTTTTTTGATATGACCCGAGCAGCAGGACTCTTGAGGTTTTTGTCGTTGGGATTTTTTTGATAGCGCAAAGTGTACAAGTAACAGCAACAACAAATGTGAAAGCCAACAGGAAGGTTAGAATGCGGGTAACAAAAATTAAACAGCATTGACAAGTCAAACAACCTAACACGACGACGTGATGATTGTAGACGATTTATGCTTGTATTTGCTCGTTACTTTCTTTCGCGTTTGTTTTCAGTTGACTGTAAGCAAGGCACGTACATTCAGCCATGGGACACAGTAGGGAGGGAGAAAGGGGAAAGGAGGGAGGACTGACCCCACCATGGGCCACGCCCTTTTTGGTTTTTATTTCCTGCTTTTGTAGCCGGCAATTTTTATATTTCGCAAGCTCAGGACAGGGTGCATGAAGGGATGTTTTATTGGGATTGCGCACATAATCCTCCCATAATCGGGACGCAAAACAGCTTTTCTAACCTCCCCCACCAAGAAGTTGTGTTTCGTGTGAATGGCTGTCAAGTCCCGCACTTTGATCTGCAGTTTCTGCATATTTTTTGTGCGCAAGTACTGTCCTTTATATGCATACTATTTTCGTGCCTACTCTAAGCTCAGAACTCGCAAAAGTACGCTTGCAAATGTGGTGGCGAACAAGTGTCGGTTGAGCCGTTGCAAGAAAAAGAAAGCATGA
>Ga0105054_10008591_pt1 | contig 13474 bp, 19 predicted proteins | sample BON02_FD_78091 | JGI IMG/M metagenome (GOLD analysis project Ga0105054, IMG submission 78091) | Freshwater microbial communities from Lake Bonney liftoff mats and glacier meltwater in Antarctica - BON-02 (megahit assembly) | ecosystem: Environmental > Aquatic > Freshwater > Ice > Glacier...
CACTAGACCGCTGCAAGAGCTCAGTTGCTCTGTCTTTTGTCCTCGTGCCCAATTCTTGTTTGCTTTGCCGTCAAGATCGTGTGTGTGTGTGCGTGAAAATAGAGTTCGAGTGTGGCGGGCAGGTGGCTTGAAAGAATGGGCGCCTCGCCATCAACAGACTGTGGTTCTCAGCATCTGGCTGACGGACGTGCAAGTGGCTTTGGAAGCAGCACCGCACCTCATCATCTCCAGACGACTCGACCCTGTGCTCAATCGGGGCTGGCAAGAAATGATGCGGTTGCAGGTGGTGCACGTTAGAAGTTTTGCATCGTGCATTCTGCAACACATGTCATTGTGTGTAAGAGTGTGACTGGATGTCACGTGTGGCAGGCTGTGGAATGGAGCAAGTCACCCGGAGGTGGTCAAGTTTTTTTTGCGCCGCACCTCCGCTTTCGATTTGATTGTGCAGAAATTGCAGCACAGCATCTCCGGTCTTTGCTACTTGTGTATGCTGTGTCGCTTAGTTGTGTGCCACGCCAGACTGCGTGTGGTGTGCTGCATACATTTCGAGTTGCATCAAGCAATACACCAGTATAATCAGGTGCACTCCTGCTCTATCAGCTCTGCTGCTCTGTCGCTTTCCATTCAGTCTAAGGTGTGACACGAAGCGCTGGATATAAAGAACAGGTTTGATATCAAGTTGGCCAAGAAAATCTCGCAAGCAGACACTGTGCATCGATTGATGATGCCCAAAGGCAGTGCACCATGTGATGACAGCCCGGTATCATCAGAGACCAGAGTGGTCGAGAATCATCGGCAGCTCGGCTCACCTCATGAGTGCCTAGCACAAGGTGCGTCAAGTCTGGCATGCCGAACAAGCGGGTCAAGTGCTTGCCAAACAAACAAGTGCCTCGTCTCTCTCTGGCCTTGATGATGCTACAGCATTGTCACTCGTTAGTCACATTCCTGTCGCGTGCGTACTCATGCAGGCCTGCATGCTGTATATCTAACAGACATAGTGGAGGCAAGCCTGGAGTCTTGGTCGTCGTATTATGAGACCCACCTCCACAAGCTGCATGATGAGCAGCACCTGCATAGCCTCCAAGAGCCTGCTATGGACAATGCCGTGGCAACGTTGCGCATTCGAGCAGAGCTTGTTCAATCAGAGCCACGGAATCAGCCACAGCTAAAACAGAGTACGACAACAGAGACGCTCGTCGGCACATGCAGTGGCACAATACTAACACCAAACACCCTCAGCCGTCCTGGCAGTTCTCAAAGCGCGGCACAGGCTCAAGAGGCACGAAGACAAGCAAATCATCATCGTCACCTTCAGGGTCCTTTCTCAAGCCATTTTCGTAATCCATTTGGCAGTATTTCTGCTTTGTGTCTTGAAGCTGGGGTCGATACTGACGTGTGGGAGAGGGTGGAGGGAGCAGGTAAATGGGAGGCCTCAGAAGCCTTGCGCAGTAGCGCACGCATCACCGTGCTGTCTGCCGACCTCAGGTTTCATGCTCCACGTGCTATGTGTCTTTTTCTAGACAGGGATCAGTGCTTTTGATACAGACGTCCTATCCGCGTTTTGCCGTGCTGTCTCATCCACGTTGTGCCTTGACCCTGTCATACTGGCTGTAATTGTGTCTGATGATCTAGTGTCTTGGTACTGACGTTGCAGTTACACGCAGCGGACGGAGACACACAACCCGATTCGAGCGCTGGCTCGAAGCTTGGCACGTAAGACTCGCTCCCTTCTACACTCTTGCCTTCTCTTGTGTCGTCATGCCACCTCTCTGCTGCCTGAGTGTTCATCTTTTGTGGTAGGTCACTGGAGACAACTGAGAGAGAGAAAAAATGACCAAAAGTGTTTGTTTTGAGCACGCACAGGTGGAGACGAGAAAGCTCTTTCGCCTCTATGTCACAATGGAAAGCGATGCACGTGTACAACACACACTTGATGCTGTCAACTATATAGCCCTCCTCTCGCGCACCAGCGTCATTACAGGTATGTGTCGAGGTCCCAACCTGTCTAGATATGTGTCGAGCCGTGTGTTGGCAACATCTTTAGCTTGCATACATGTTGCCTTGGCGCTTGCATCAAGTACAAATCAGCGAGTATGATCACACTGCCATCTCCGACCTCCATCAAATATTCTCCCAAATTCCCCCTGTATGGTGTTTGTGGATTTGATCCGTCTGGATTTCGACTGACGTATTGACAGGAGAGGCACGTTCAAGTGTTGCCGACGATGGCAGCCCCTTTTCATTTCAAGAGCTTTTCATGGAGAAAGCCGAGGAAATTCGCAACAAAATCTTGAGAAACCGTGGCAGGTACTCTCCCATGAGGCCAAAGAGACGGACTAATCCAGTTGCAATCAACAAAATATCCCCCTGAGAAAAATTGTTTGAGGATAATTGCAACAACTGGCAACTTTTGAAACAGAACAGAAAAAAATGGGCCTGCAACTTCTTGTTAGTGTAGTGTGCACGCTGTGCGTAAGTGTGCATCACCCTCCTACACTGGCATACTGGATTCTTGCTTCTGAACAAAAAGAACACATCACAGCAAGGAACTGACCGAGGCAGATTTCGAAAAGTGCCTGGCATGCTTGGGCAGTGTATTTCGGTATCAGCATCAGCTAGTGGCCGCCAGGTCTCTGTGCCCTGTCTTCCTTGTCTCTGCACGTTGCTTCTTCTCTTGTGCACTACACTGTTTGTGTCATAAGACATGACTGCACTCATAGTGTCATAACACATGACCGCACCATACTGTAATAACACATGTTGATTAACAATGATGCTTCCTGATAAGACTTTTGTCCAACAAGTTTGATTCAATAATGGTCACATGTACGGGTACAGGCGGGACAAGATGGGGAGCAGACTTGATGGAGCTGCACCAGCTGGAGCCACTGATTGGCATTTGAAAAGAAAGCAGGTATTTGTGTGTTTCCTGTCCACGTTTTCCTCCCTGTGCTCGTACTTCTCTTTCACCTTATTGAGTTGCGTTGTCTTGCCATTTCACAGATGGATGGACGCACAAGGCTCAATGAGGCAGGTGGGCTTGCTTTGGAGTTACTTGCAGCCGTTGAAGGGCCAAATCATGAGCTCGCTGTTCCCCAGCTTGGTCGCGACTGGGCTAGGTCTCTCCTCGCTTTGGCACTCCCTTGACTCTTGACCAAAATTGACTCTTTACACACGCCTTCACATTTGCTGCGTCTATATGATAATCTCATGCTGCTGTGCTCACAGAACGAGTCACGTTACTGTATGTATTGCACAGCATCCTGTGCAGAGCTCAAGAAGTAAGCTTGCTGTGTTGCAACAGCCAGTGTGGCCAGGAGTTGTCGGCTACTGTCAGCTGCCAATCCGCAGAGCATACTAAGTGCAGTGGTTGTAGACAAGTCTACTGCTCTCGTCCATGCAAGGTAGTGCAATCTGTGGCTTCCACTCGCTTGTGCAGGTGTTTTCTCACTTATCATAGCAGGTTGCTTGTTGCTCACTAGCTACGTGCAAACACAGTTGCGCGCATGGAATGACGGCCACAAGAAAAAGTGCCTCGCATATTGCTTGCAGGGTATGGGTTATGGGAAGTTGAAGCTCGACACTCTTTCCATCTCTCCAGTAGTCACGCGTTCTGCACGTCGACCACGCACAGCTCGCAGTGTGGCCTACACAATCCCAAAGATTTTTGGAGGAAATGGCTCCAGAACTCTGCGTCCTAGCACTGCACCGGCACAAAAGACGCTTCAACATGTCTGGGACACACAAGTAGAGATGCTAGCAATCACAAATTGGGAGGCCTCCAACATCCGTCCTCGCCCCCCATCCTCGTCCTTTCGTCCTCAATGTCCTCGTACTCCAAGGACCACTTTGATGCACCGAGGGAGTGTAATGAACACACCTTCATCTGCAATGCAGTACCTTGATAATTCAGCAATGGCGCAGCCTGGTTGGCTATCAGAGCCAGTGGCCCTTAATATTCGAGACTGCATCACGCGGTTTGACTCAGGAGTCGGTAGGAAGCGGCTGATTCGTCCAGCTACCTCAGGCGCTCGACCACGTCAGATTGACGCAAAACAGCCTCGGCCACTTTCAAGTTCTGCAAAGAGCCGCACCTCTTTCCCACTCACAAACACAGCGCAGATGTATTCTATTCAAGCAAAACCAGTGGCACGAGCACCTGTATCGCAAGCATCACAAGCACCTTCATCACAAGCACTAACAGCATCAGCAATAACACACAACAATATGGATTCAATGGAACTGAAAGCCACGATGGGATGGTCACAGGCAGTGTCTCATTTGAAAGAAACTGTAAATACCTTGCTGATCTCACTTGACAGCTAAAGCGGTGGACTTCCTCTGACCACACGGTGTCACTCCCAGCAAACCATGGGCATGGGCAGTTTGAAAACGTTAGTTCTTTTTAATATTCCGTGATAAACCTGTGATAAATTTGACTTTTGCGGGTTTTGTATATGTATCAAGTCTCAGACTTACCAGTTGACAAAACAATACATTCAAAAAAATCCTTGAATTGGCCAAAAAAGACACGCATTTTTGAATTGGTCCATCATGTTTGATTCAGGTAGACTGTGAAACATGGATGGACAAGTTTCACACATGAATGGAAGAAGCGAAAGAAGAACGAGAACAAATTGAGTTGGCCCTGAGTGTATGATTTGGAGATTTTCATTCTCAAATGGGGCCCCATGATCTGAAAATGAAAATTTCCGCCAGGCCGAATCAGACTTGGTGAGACAGAGACGAGAATAATTATACATCTCAAACATGCCGCTGAAAAAGCTGACACTGTTGCAAGAAATTAATATGTGTTTCGTCGTGTCTTTGTGTCACGTGTAAAAAAGCAGACCTAACGTTTGCTTGTTTGTGTTTTTCGCAAGTTTCAAAGATTAGTTCGCGCGATGAATTTATCCATTCTTGTTCTGTTCAAGAAATGCTCGGAGCCGTCACATGTCGTAAACTAGCCGTTGCATTCAGTGTACCTGTATGACCTGACTTTGAGCAATAGTCGCTAGACACCATCTTTACTAAGCTCTGTTTTCGGCAGTACATATGTATTTGACCGGCAGTGTAATAAAGCATACAGTGGGAATTTAGCAGAACGTAAATCCATTGCAATGGGACGCAATGGATTTACATTCTGCTAAAACCCCCACATGCACGTGTCTGGTAACCCTTTAAATCTTGAATGCGGAAGAATAAACATCATCATCAAAAAAACTGGTAGTTTACTATGCTTTTGCCCCCCAATCTCTGAAAGCTTGCACTTCACCCCCAGGGGGGTTGCATTGAATTAGGTTATGATCCGTGCATAAAGCAACAAGGAGGCCCATGATCAGCTTCGCCATTCCAACCAGTAGTTGGGTTCGATACATACATTAACACGACACGCATAGAAATCTCAACAACACTGAGGAAGTGGAAAGGTCCATGGTTTCACACACTCCCATTGCTACAACGAAGTGTGGCGGATCTACAAATGGCTTGCATTGAACGTGATAATGCTCAACATTTGGACACCATCGTAGAAGCTCGAACCATGAAATTTGTGTCACAGGGCCAGATCACAAGAGACAGATGCTTCAATGGAGTCGATCAAGATGAAAAAGAGCGGGAGCAAGACGCCGCCTTCGAGTCGAACAAATGGGCAAAACAACCGTAGAACACGCACGGCTACAAGACAATCGAGATAGCTGTCTTTGAGGTCATCAAAAAGATCACTGCCAAAAACTACCAACACTTGTGCATGGGAGTCAGCGTCGACCACGAGGACTGTGACTGTCAACCGCTTGAATACCTTGACACCAACTTGAAATATCTGCGACATCATCAAGACTGACTAAATCAACTCCATCACCAACTTCGACCAGGGGAACCCCGTCAAATGGTTCGGCAAAATTGTTGTGCAGCTCAAGACAAGGATCCAATCCTTGTCACTGGATTCAAGAGTATTGACAAGTCTATTTGCTGGCAGGGGGGGGTTGCAAACCACAACAACAACGTCCTCAGGCCAGGCTGAACCATCAGGACCCACTTGGGAGCGAAATGTGCACTCGGGGACGAAATGTGACAATTTTGACGAAACTGTGACGAAAATGTGATGCTGCACATTCTTAGCCCGGCTGAGCCTAAATCCATTTGAGTGAGGAATGGCCCTAAAACACAGGAAGTTTCTTTTTCGAGCTCGGATCGAATCAATCAAAAGCTCAGGCGAAAGATCACACAATGTTGAATTGAAGACAAGGAAGAATTCTGGAAATAGATATGTCATTTCTGTTTGGTCGTGTGTAGACGATTTCACGGGTAAACAGCCCATTCTCCACCGGGCACAATCCTTAACACCTCACGACACCAATATAATGGCCCACCAGGACTTATGACCGCCAACGGCCACTTCTGGTCAGTAGACTACAATGGGTGCGTGCAGTGCCCGAGACACAGGACAGCACAAACAGCCGGGAACTCAAACACTCGCCAAGTGTCCTTGTGGTGGTTCGACGGACATTCCACATCCATCGAACCTGACCCGAATCAGCTTCGGGAACAGGCATATCTGCTTCAAGGAACAGGAGGTGGAGGTAACAACTCCAAACACCGTGCACTTTGGTACACCACCAATAAAAAAGCCGTGTCGCTGGACTGGCGTGACCAGTTGTGAAAAATTGGATTTCTGTCTTCTGTGGAAGATCGCTGAATGTCAACCTAGTAGCCTTCAGTCAACACTGTTGACAGCTGATGCTGTGCCCGAGGAAGAACAACCTGATCTACTCGCTGCACAAACTTGTCTACATAAACTAAACAGACGGTCAAGAGACGAGGTGCCCGTGCCAGACGGATTGGTCCCCACTGCATTGTATACATTCTTTGTGACAGCCCTGGGCTGTGGACTGAAATATGCCCGGTTAATCATTACACAATGCATTCACGCCCAACTACAGTCAATGTGCATTCTGACTCGCACTACACGAATGCGAGTGGCCGAATTCTTGCGACAAGTGGGAGCGGTGACGTCAAACGAGGATGCGGTTACACATACCCGACCTCACGTGTGCCCGCTGTGTACGCTACCAGACACTATTTTCTTCAAAGTCCAGAAGGAACACAGGAAAGCGTCCGAGACACTCATACATATGAGTTTGCAAAAACAACACGAGTCGTTACTGCGTCACGGGAAGGAGATGGAATAACAAGAGTAAGCAGCATAGTGGCCCAGGCGGCTGACAACCATGGACTGTACTTATGTTTCGGTTGCGCCGTACGCTCCCTCCCAGACGTGTGTCCACCAACGGTCCCACTGCCCGCGACTACCCCTCCACGAATGACCCCCACTGGCTCCAAGGACCACCATACTGGCTTGCTTGACCACGTAGTAGGAGGGTCTGAGGAATCGTCGGACCAGGCTGTCTCCGTTCGACATGCCTTCTCTCCTCCTCTCAAACGACAACGACATGCCCCTAAAGAACTGTACACTGCCCCAGATTGGAATTCACTACCGAAACAGATCACATCTCTGTCAGGTACTCCACGACACGCAGGCATGGGTACCTCTGCTCCAGACCACGGCCCTGTCCCCACCTCACCTCACATTCAACAACTTGTACTTGAGGAATTGCGCATCATTGCAGGCACCATACCACTTCAAACTGCCACTTGAGTCTGTCATCGATGACACACTTCAAACTGCCACTTGAGTCTGTCATCGATGACAGACTAAGTATTCTTACCTCATTGGCGCCAGAATGTGGATGCCAGTCATCCGCAATACCGTGTCGCCCCAATTCAACCAGGGTTCTCAAACTGGGCATAATTTGCCTGCCTACACCGTGTACAGTGTCAAAAACGTAACATGCTTAGACAGCGACAATGGTCAGACAGTGGCTACGATGTCGTGTGTACAGGAGCCTGCCACACCTGACTTTTTCCTGACTTCAAACTGCCAGTTGAGATGGTCGTGAAAGCAATGCAGAAGATCTCTGGCCGCAGTTGGTGTCTCCTGGGGTTCTCTCACCCATTATGTGGCCAAGAACTTTGCTGCCCTCAGTTGCAGACTTGGATAGGACAGGATAGGCCTCTGACTACGGAAAAGTGGGACTCCCTGCACTTGACTTGCCCACCTCATGACTCATGGGTACAGAGTAAGGGTAAGTACTACAGGCCCGTCCCGGATACTACCTGGAACCTTGACACTGGAACACACGAATTGCGCGCACCTGAGCCACCTGCGAGTACCATGCCCATGTCAACGGCAGTAGCGCCAGACACGTATGTAGGGCAGGGTGTGTTAGAAGCTGCAAGCCTTGCGTGGGCCTGTCACAACCTAGGTGTCTCAACCACGTGTGAAATGACCCCGGCTGGACACTCTCCATCCACCCAGCCAGGTGACTGTGACACAGTCACATTCTCATCACACCTGCAGTTGCAGCCTTGACCCACGACCTGGACCGCGACTGTCACTACGCACACTTGCACAAGCAAGCCCGGGACAGGAACAGAGTGTTGGTGAAACCACCTCGAGATGGCACGCAAAGCTGCGTGTATCATATAGTTGCCGCCTTCGTGGGACAGCCCATGACGCAGGGATCTCGGGGCGACGAACCAAGCCAGACTTTGTAACATGTTGCAAACAAATCTGCAGAGCCCAGCTGAATGGAGTCAGCAATCACGCTCGGCCCTTAACTCATCCAACCTGGCGGATGAATGCGATGTTTGAAGTTTGGCTCTGCTCTTCGATGTTGCCTTTCAGATTCCGTCCTCGACTGCGAGCGTCCAGGTCATGAACATACAGTTTACGAGGGGTATGACCATTGGGCATGTCAATTCAACCCGGGTCAAACATTTTGTTGGGACTAAACTGTTACGGAATGCAGGTAACGTCTCCTCCGCGGTGACACACGACACAATGGAGGTGCCTGCGTCGCAACAGAATGTGACACAGAGCAAAAGACGCAAAGTCAATGTACCACCCGATCCCACAGTTTTGTTCGACACCTGGCCTGTGTCAAGTATTATGCAATATTTTATATATTTCATATCTTGTACAGTGGCTGAGGTTCTTCAGTAGAATGCGCCTTTTCAGGATTCTTCCGACCCCTCAATCACGATTGTGATATGACCAAGAAAAACGTACTTACGCTAAGTCTAGTAAATACTACACAAAGCATCGCGCTACCAAGTGAGCCTATTTGATGAAATCACACCACGTGTTTCTAAGTCCATGAAAGTCATGGAGTCGTAACTATCAGTCACGATATATCACACTGAAATCTTAAACATTGTTCAAGATATGAAATATATAAAATATTGCATAATACTTGACAGCCTGACGGTCCGCCTCCTGGAGTGGCACTTGGCGTCTGAGCTCCCCTCTCTTACCGCAGCGTGCTAGCACCTGACTCGCTCCCGTACACAGGTAGCCGTCGTGTGACGTTTGATGAGGTAGCCCTCTTGAACCCGCAGGGGAATGGTGTGGCGGACGCTGTCTGAACACCACTGCACGCGTCCCCGACACCAGCACCTCCTGGTTCCATACCCACACACCTTGTCACTGTTGGGCCAGTTCCTCACGCCAGCGCTTCAAGATTCAGCGGGCTACCCACCTTTGGTCGTCCTGACTGCAATGACGCTGCACCTGTGGAGATAGCCGATGACAGGCCCTGGCCCCCAGATCAAGACACCACAGATCTTGACGGGGCAATCCCTCGCGGCTGAATAGTGCTTACTCTCCTTTGCCACCATCATCAACCTTCGAGTGACTTGCTTGCAGTCTCTGCTGTGCCAGGCCCAGTGAAGAAAACAACTTCTCAGAATGTTTGGCCCCGAATTAATTCGAATGAATTCATTAATTAATTAATTAATTAAAACCACGCGAAGCGCGGTTTTTTTTTTTGCGGCGTCAGGGCGAAATTTTGAAAACACGACATTAGTAGCGCGTCGGAGAAAGCATTTTCGGGGTTTTTTGGCGATATTTTTGGTTGCTCAACTCTCTCCAAAAAGAGGTGTTTTAGTACCCAAGAATTTACTCGCTTCTTGTCAACGGTGTCGTCACAGCGTTGGGCTGTGGTCAGCAGAATATGAAAAACATTCTGTCAGACTGCAAGTGGGCTGGGCACAGGTTAGCACACATATTTGCTGATGGTTGGTCAACAGGGTCACACAAACGTAAAGTGACATTGTTGGAGGCGCCCACAGGAACATTACTTTCTTATTACAGAGACATTAAGCAAGAGATTGTGCACACGTTACTGTTGGAGGAATATGGTGTGTCAAAGAAGTGGGTGATCATCATGGACAGGAGACAGGACTTAATGTGACTTCGACTCCAGCAGGAAAAAGTGGACCTTCGGCTCAGGACCGTTACTGTGCCAGAGGGTTTGGAGGACGCGCGAAGAAACGGCGTGCATACGAAAAAGAATAAAAATAAGTCTAGTATTTATGACAATTATGTTACATGTGTTGACATACGTTGTTTCTAATAAATTGTTTGGGAATTGAAATTGTGTTGTGCGATTTGTATCTCAGGAGGTTTGATTTGACAAAGGGGTTGTTATTTAAAACTTTCGTAATTACTGTTTGGTACAAATTGTGTCGTTGTGATCACTCAGTATTGAAGTTCAAACCAATTTCACTACTAAAGAATTGGTAGACAGAATAAGAAACTTGAAATGAAATGCATCCCCGAATGATTAAGTTTAAGAAGAGGATTTTTTATTGAAAGAATGCGCCGCAGGCCAGATTTTTTATAAAATAAAATGCGCCGCAGGCAACACTTATCAAACAAAATGCGACGCAGGCCGGATTTTTTGACTAAGTCCTGATGGGTACTCTGTCCTGTTAATGCAGTAAGAAAATTATTTTTCACGAATCTCAGCTCAGAATCTTCTTCTTTTAATTAATGAATTAATTCATTAATTAATCAATTAATTAATTAATTAATTAATTAATTAATTAATGAATTAATTAAACTTTGGCCGGCCTGTAGTACGTTTGTTTTCCCCACTGGCCAGGCCCTCTACCCCTACCATCTGGACAAGGACTCAGTGGTACTACAGCCCTTTCTATTCAGGGTGATACGAGTAAACATGTTATGGAGATTAAAGAGGTAATAGGGATGACGGGTCAATGGAGATTGATAATGCATGCCTTGGACAATTGATAGACATTGTGCACCTGGATGAAAGCGAACAAAAGGTGGGCAAACCCAAACGGAAACAACTCAAAAAGAAGAAGTCGCCAGGTACACGAATTGGAGGACATAAGGGTGGTCAAGAGGGCGCTAAACGGGAATGACGAAACCAAGCTGAAGACCTTGGTTCTGACCATTGACGCTGCAGAGACTAGTCCTTGGCTTCTCCAAGCATTGCACCATAACACGACTCATATTTAATTTATTTTCCATTAATAGTGTGACCCTAGGGTACGCGTTCGCTTCTTCGTGAAGGGTGTGCGTAGCATGGGCCTATACATTTCCTCAAACTCCACCTCAATACTCATATCACTATTCTCCAACCCCTTGGCAAGCTTTCAAAATAGCCTTGGTTGTACCCTCCTTCAACACCCCACTTCACCCGCGCTGCTCACTTCCCCCACCCCTCGCCAAGGAGAGCTCGTCTGTGGGGCGTGCATCGGCACCGCACAGGTTAGCGCCTCGTTGGTTGCACCCGTAGAATTCATCTTCAAACGGTCTAGCTTGCGTTCTTCCTGTGACATGATCACAAAATCGTTATATATACACTTCCATTGACGGTATCCAATTGCAAGGTGTAGCACCAGTCAGATGCGTCCCCATACCCGTCGTATTTACACCTGTATGCGCCTGTTTTAATTTCTTTCTTTACTAAACCTATGCGGTTCATGCGTGAGCGTCTCCCACGACTCGGGTAAGGTGGACCTACCCACTACATTCTTTGGTTGTTGTTGTCCTTGTTAACCCACCTCTCTCAAAATACTTCCAATGGTGCTTGCATGATATTGCTCATGTAGTTACCTGTAATATTATATCCCAACAATGTCTCACCCTCCAAGGTCTCCAAGGTGCAGCACCCGTACCCACTTCTTGCCCCTGTTGTTTTGTTCTCTCTTGCGCATATATGTGGTCTAGGTCTCTGTCTTTTCTTAGTGTGCTGGTCTGTGATCTGCTGCCAAGACAGTTGTTTCATGGTTCACCAAAGGCGCATTGCCAGAAGAGTATCTCAGTCACAATTTTGACGGGCATTGCTTGAAGGACACTAGGCTTATTTGGTGCCTTTCCTACCCTAGTGGGGGGGCACCATTGATCCCTGGGCGCTACATTTCTTGGTACTTAGGGATGTTAATTGTGGGGATTGGTCAGCCCGAGGATACATGCCAGCCCACCAACATTGTGATCAGTTTTACCCACTAGTTGGGGATCTGCTTGGGTCTGCCATAAACTAGGTAATGCTCCAGTTCTCCGGTCCAGGACAGGTTCTTGGGTCCTAAGTGGCTAATCGGGTGCTCGTCATCCGCTTAGTCCAGTGATCAGGTTGGGTCTTCGAAACCCAAGAAAGAAAGAAAGAAAGAACACCGTTGAGACTGTAATGAGTTGCTCATGTTTTTACATGGTTCACGTTTTGATCGTGATTTTTTTGATTTTTTTGAGCACATAAAGCTTCCCACAAAGCTACGAGACTATTTCTGACGAAGTAATAAAAGCAACATCAATCAATATAAATTCAACAGTCGGCCGGGTTGGCGACTCATCTCAAGAAAGGACGTTTGCTGTCATACCTGAGATTCAACAGAAAAACTGTTAGATCTAAAGATCCAAACTCTGATCTCCTCTGTGAGCGGCTTATCCTGAGTTTGAAGTCCCTAGCCTGAGTTTGAAGTTTGATACGCATTTCGAGTTTAGATCTGAAGATCCAAACTCTGATCTCCTCTGTGAGCGGCTTAGCCTGAGTTTGAAGTCCTTAGCCTGAGTTTTGATACGCATTTCCCGCGCGACGCTGGCGAAGATAAGAGAGACTTTGAACACAGGCTCGTGACTGCAAACTGAGGCTCTGATTTCAAATCAGGCTGAGGACCGTGCTCAGGCCGAGACGATGGTACAAGGATTCAAATCTAAGCGCGCGAGCAAAGGTCGCTGCGTTCGACATAATTTTCTGTCTTTCTTTCTTTCTTGGGTTTCGAAGACCCAACCTGATCACTGGACTAAGCGGATGTCGAACACCCGATTAGCCACTTAGGACCCAAGAACCTGTCCCGGACCGGAGAACTGGAGCATTACCTAGTTTATGGTAGACCCAATCAGATCCCAACTAGTGGGTAAAACTGATCACAATGTTGGTGGGCTGGCATGTATCCTCGTGCTAACCAATTCCCATAATCAATATCCCTAACTACCAAGAAACGTAGTGCCCAGGGATCAATGGTGCCCCCCCACTAGGGTAGGAAAGGCACCAAATAAGCCTAGTGTCCTCCCAAGCATTGCTCGTCAAAATTGTGACTGAGATAC
>Ga0105054_10008594_pt1 | contig 13472 bp, 12 predicted proteins | sample BON02_FD_78091 | JGI IMG/M metagenome (GOLD analysis project Ga0105054, IMG submission 78091) | Freshwater microbial communities from Lake Bonney liftoff mats and glacier meltwater in Antarctica - BON-02 (megahit assembly) | ecosystem: Environmental > Aquatic > Freshwater > Ice > Glacier...
GTAACTTGGGCAGATGAGTTTGATTCTGACGGCAAACCAAATCTTGAAATTTGGAATTATGACTTAGGTGGTGGTGGATGGGGAAACAATGAATCTCAAGTCTATACAAATGAATTAGAAAATGCCAGAGTAGAAAATGGAAATCTAATTATTGAAGCCAAAACCAACTCAATAAGCTCTTCTTACACTTCTGCTAGATTAGTCACAAAGAATAAAAAAGATTTCTTGTATGGTAGAATAGAAATAAAGGCACTTTTACCTATAGGTATGGGCACTTGGCCAGCTATTTGGACCTTGGCTACGGCCGATACTTATGGAAATGCCTACTGGCCAGACAATGGCGAAATGGACATTATGGAACATGTAGGTTTTGATCAGGATCGTGTTCATGCTAATATCCACACAAAGGCATTCAATCATTCTATAGGAACTAATAAAGGGAATAATAGAATAGTAGAAAAAGCCTCCGAGGAATTTCATTTATATCGCCTTGACTGGTATCCAGATAAAGTTGAATTCTATATTGATGACAAACAACTTTTTCAATTTCAAAAACTAAATACTTATGGTTGGCAAGAATGGCCATTTGACAAAGCACAACATCTTTTACTAAATATTGCGGTAGGAGGAAACTGGGGCGGTATGAAGGGAATTGACAAAAGTATATTCCCTCAGAAAATGCTAATAGACTATGTTCGTTTTTATAAACTGATTGAAACGGCGGAAAACTAGTTTAAAGAAGGACGTTTAACATTTACTAAAATTCTATTATTGATAGTTACACCGTGGTAAGTTTTTAGGGAATATTGATGAACACCTTCTGGCAAGAAGCCTAAATCAAACGTATTACCAAATTCAACATTACAATAATAAGTTTGTCCTGTGAAGTTGTTTACTAAAATTTGGTCTACATCGTAATTTATTCCTTGTACAGAAGTACTTACTTTTCCATCATGTCTTGTGAGCGTAGTAACTACAGACCAGTGCCCACCTTGCTGATATCTATGCACATTATATCTTGAAGCTGTTTGAAAATAATCTGTAGTCACATCCATTATAAAATCTTTATCAACATCAAAATATGTCGTATTCATTTTCCTACTAACGGTTCTGTAGTCATAGGTAGGTTGAAATTCATTAAAAGCTAATATTCTATCCTCATTATTTTTAGTCATAAACCTAGCATGCATACCCAGGAATATTTTATCAGAAACAACTTCATACACTTTTATGATGTCATCTAATTTCTTTCCTCCCATTTCAGAATTTACCAAAAAAAGGAAGTCATTAGCAACAGGATTGATTTTAGGAAGATTAGCCTTTAAGGCAACCCATGGCTCTAACATATCGTTTTGAGCATTCTGGGGACGTATATCTCTATATTCTGGGCAGCCTTCTTTAGTTCTTAAAGTTGTAACTCTATTTGTGGCGTCGCTTCCTTCAGCATAAAAATAGAAATTTAATATACTTCCTGGCTTTATTAGGCCAGTAGGTTGCATTAGCTTCCATTCTGTTAAACCATCAATTTTGTACTCTGGAGTATATTTTGCTACAAGGTTCCCAACCAATTGGCTGTTATGACTATGTGCGTATAAATGTGGATTTGCAGGGCCATGATTTGCTAAGTTTTCACATTCTTTTATTGTAGGCGGTGTAACTGGAGGTGTAACTGGAGGCTCAACCGGAGGTGTAATCCCTATTATACTAGCCTCGAAAGTACTACCCAATTCAGAATCAAAGAATCCAACAATATCAATAAAGTCATTAGCCTTCAATTCTAAACAAGCAGCAGAGGCACCTTTTACAACTGTATTGTTAACTACAATTTCATTACTTTCCTCCATGTAGCAATTTGGATCTTCAAAGTTTCTGGAAATTACTATAGCAGAATTATTCACTACATTATTTTCCATTCCCAAACTTTGTTCTTTAGGCAATGCTTGAGTACTTTGTGCTTTGGCTTTAAAACCAAAGGCTAAAAAAATTAATAGAATTATAGAAAGACGCATATTAATCCTTAAAAGTATGTTTCTAATTAGACTCCAATTATTATGCCATCTATGAAATTAAAAAAACATGTATTAGATGATTTAGGCAGGATAAAAGAGAAAGAATACAAGAATGTCCTAAAAACACCTATTGTTGTCATTTTGGATAACATCAGAAGTTTACAAAATGTTGGTTCGTTTTTTAGAACTGGAGATGCTTTTAGAATTGAAAAAATAGTATTGTGTGGGATAACTGGAACACCACCAAACAGAGAAATAGAAAAGACCGCTTTGGGTGCCACAAAATCAGTTGATTTCGAGTATTATGCTGAAACAATTTCAGCTATAGAATCTTATAAAAGTGATGGCTGGATCATTGTTTCAATGGAACAGACCAATAAGAGCATAGAACTTCAAACCTTCAAACCTAAAACTGGTGCCAAGTACTGCTTTATTTTTGGAAACGAAGTTTTTGGAGTAGCTGAGCCTGTTTTAGAAAAAAGTGATATAATTATTGAAATACCTCAATTTGGCACAAAACACTCTTTTAACGTGAGTGTTTCAGCAGGAATAGTCCTTTGGGATTTCTATCTGAAAAACAAATTGAATTTCTTTTCTAATCCATCATAATTAAGAATAAGAATATACTTCCCTTGAGGAACATGTGCCCCAGCATCAATTATTTGAGGTATATCCAAATTTTTCAATAAAACAGGCCTGAAAAGGTTTCTGCCATTTATGTCTCTTAATTGTGCATTAACAGTAGCAATTGTACTATTGGAGCTTAAATAAATCTTACCGTCAGCTACGGGATTTGGGTAAATCACCAATCCATTCTTTTTAAGATCTTTTACGTATGAAACAAAACCCGAATTGTTAGAAATACAAGTGGATTTAAAAGGGGATTCATGCCTTACTGCTCCTTGAATAGAATAATAGCCATCTACTTTAGTCAATAATTCACTTTGATTTTCATCCTTCAAGAGTTTACCATCTAAACTCCAAAGAAAATTATTGTAATTCTCTGGATTTAAAGCAATCATAGAATAAGGCCCGTTTTGAATTATTGAAGGGGGTGTAGGTCTTTTAAAAATTCGTACTTCTTTACTTTCTGAAACAAGGGAAATACAGCCATCAGAAGAAATTGCCTGGGCAGTGTAAGAGCTTTCTCCTTCGCGGCTTATCGCTATTTCACTTAACGTTTCGCCTGTACTCCATCTTATATTCTTGGCTGTGGTGTAAGCCTTTAATTTGACTGTTTCACCAATACATGCACCAAAACTGCCATTTAAACTTATTATAGTGGGTGGTAATGGCTTGTCTAAAAATTTAGCTTTTACGTCTTGAGATTTTACTGAAATGCAACCAATTGAGCTTACGTATTTAGCAGAAACAGCGTTTATGTTAGTTGTTTTAAACTTTAGCCCAGAAGTTCCGTCTTGCCAAAGTACGTTAAACTCATTTTTATCTGTATAAAATGTAACGGTATCTTCAATACAAGCCACACCTGCATTTTCACCCAATACAACTGGTGCTTTAGGTAATAGGTTATCAACTATTAAAGTTTCTGTATATCTATAATTGCCAGAGGCCTCTCTTAAAATAGCTGTAACCTTTCCATTGGAAGAACTATAATTGGCATTTGCACTATTGTCGTTATTCCATAGATAGGAAGCATAATTCCCATCCACACTAACATTTGCCAAATTCCCCGTAGAACAAATAGCTTTTAATGGAACAATTGGGTTCCCAATGATTGGTTTTAAATTAGAAAATAATTCAGGCGTTATTGTCTCAAAAATTGATTGAGCAAATAACGAAATACCATCGTCTTTAAAATGCACCCCATCACTCCTAGGGATTTGTATATTATCGGTATTGGGACCAGCAAATGCATTTGGTTTTACATTAATTAGTTCGTTTTGGGCTTGAATAATCTGGTTATGAACATTATACTCATTCATGGAAGTTCGTGTAATTAACCAATTAACATTCTTCCCTGTATCACGCTCCACTTGCTCCAACAAAAAATTTAAGTCTCTATAATAATTTTCTTTAGTGGTATTCAAATCACTTTCTCCTTGTGTCCAAATGATTGCTCTTAATCCATATAATGGCACATGATTTTGCATGATAATTCTTAAGTACGAATATGGCGTATTGTTTGGAAAGACAAACTTATAACCAGAATGGATAACATTAGGCTCCCCTCGCGAACTCCTTGCCCAGTCTTCTATTAATGTTCCTTCATAAGCTGTATTGAAAAAAAGTACAGGAACATTAAATGTCGATGCTATTTTATCTCCTAATTCTCCCCAAGCCCACGCACTTTGTCCACGGGGGCCAATATTTAGGTCTCTATCAATATGTCTAAAATCTGATAGGCTTGGATTTTCTGAGATGGAATAGTCATTATAAATTCCATAACCATTTACACGATCGTCTGTAGAACCTTTAGGATTTAATAATAAAAACCCCTGAGCATTTGATTGTCCAGAAACGATAAAAACCTCACCGATTCCAATTCTATCTAGAGAAGTAAAACCAATTTGATTAATACCTTCAAAGGTTTTTAATTCAACTTTGTACCAACCACCTTTTCCTTTTATACTTCCCGAAAAAGACCCGCCCAACAAATTATCATCTAGGAGCTGCCAATCTGATTGAGTACCCTGGCCTGAAACCATCGGTACAAGTCTAGCTTCAATTTTAGTAGCCGTACTTACGGCGTTACCACTTATATTAATTATTCCATCATTATTATTATCTCGCTGAAAAACTGCCCTTTCTTGAGGGAAATTTATAGTAGTTTGAGAAAATAAATTAAACGAGCATAACGAAACTAGCCCAACTAGAATAAGTTTACTTGCATTATTAAACCGTGTATGTCTTATTATATTTTTCAAAAATCTAAGCTCCGTGAAATTGATTTAAAAAACGAACGTCATTTTCAAAAAACAGCCTAATATCGTTAATATCATATTTTAACATCGCTATTCTTTCTATCCCCATCCCAAATGCAAATCCAGTATATTCTTCATTATCAATACCAGCACTTTCCAATACATTAGGATCCACCATTCCTGCCCCTCCTATTTCTACCCAACCTGTCTTTTTACAGATATTGCAGCCATCGCCATTGCAAATAAAACAAGAAATGTCAATTTCTGCACTTGGTTCCGTAAATGGAAAATAACTAGGTCTAAGTCTTATTTTGGTTTCTTTCCCAAACATTTCTTTTGCAAAATGCAACAATGTGTCTTTCAAGTTTTTAAAACTTACGTTTTTATCCACATAAAGACCTTCTGCCTGATGAAATTGACAATGTGCTCTTGCAGAAATAGCTTCATTTCTAAAAACCCTGCCAATCATTATGGAGCGAATTGGAGGCTTAGTAGATTCCATTAATCTAACTTGAACATTGGAAGTGTGTGTTCTTAAAAGAACATCCTCCGTTTGGTTATCTCCTTTAGACACAAAAAACGTATCCTGCATTTCACGTGCTGGATGGTTTTCTGGAAAATTAAGAGCAGTGAAATTATATCTATCCGTTTCAATTTCTGGACCATCCTCACTGCTAAAGCCCATTCTAGCAAATATCTCCGTAATTCTTCTTTTAACTAGCGTTAAAGGGTGAAGAGAGCCTAAGTTATTTGAAACAGAAGGTAAAAACAAATCAGGAATTTTCTCTTCTGAACTTGTTTGACTTAAAATATTTTGAAATTCAGCAAATTTCTCTTCCAAAAAGTTCTTTAACTTATTTAGCTCCCGACCAAACTCTCGTTTTTCTTCTTTGGCTACTTTTTTAAAACCATCAAATAAATCATTCAATTCGCCTTTTTTGCTTAAATACTTAAGTCTATACTTCTCTAATTCCTCTGCGTTTTGAATATCCCAATTCTTCGCTTCTTGAAGTACTTGTTTTATTTTTTCTAACACTTACAGTTTTGGTTTTTTAAAAGTTAGCACAAAGATAAAAATAAACTCAAAATGAATTCAAGGATTTCAGTACCTAATTAAAAGCTTTTTATTAAAACTATAAATTCAATATGAAAACTTAGGGCAGAAATCGAATTAATTACCGAATTGAAGAAGCATTTAGTTTTGTAATTAGGCTTTATTAAAGCATTAAAAAAAGAGGGATAAATTTCAAAGCGACTACCTTTCAAATAGTCAATTTTTATTTAATTAGAGAATATTTTTGTTTGGCCTTATCTAAAGAGTTACAGTTAAAATGCCACCATTCACTTCTAATGGAAACAAAACCAACTGCCCTCATAGCATTTCTAAGTAGCAAACGATTTGCTATTTGCCCTGAAGTCAATAATCCATTTTTTAACATCTCTTCCTCTTTCCTTGGATAAGCTAAGTAACCAAAATAATCATAATTGGTACCCATATCCAACAAGCTATCTTTCAGATTATCAAAAATGCTTAAATCTACAGCACATCCATAATTATGCAATGAACCAGCTTTTGGGTCTGCCACATAAGCTTTTCTAAGGTTTACAGGAATACTATCTAGGGCATCCCAAAGGATTTGCTGAACACTTAAAGGCCTTACGGCATCAAAAACCAACAGGCTAAAATTAGGATATTTTTTCTTCAAATCTTTGTTTACTTCACTCAGTTTTTCTGCAACATCTTTAGGTAAATAAGCATTTTCCAAATCATCGTAGACATCCTTTCCGAAGAAATTGTTCTCTGAAGAATATCTTAAATCTACCAGTATGGAAGAATCAATCTTTTGTAGATTTACTAATCCCTGATTAATTAAATTTTGTTCGAACACTCCAATGACTATTTCCAGAACTGGTTTCTTCAAGATTTCATCTTTAAATTCCTTTTCAGATTCTGTTATGCTAGAAGAGCACGCCATTGTAAATAGCAAAAGCCATTTATATATATGAAGAAATTTTAAAAAAGTCTTTTTAAACATTAAAACACCGATGTAATTCACCTAATTTGTTCGAAATTTCGTCATAATTAACAGAGTAAGCTTTCTTTCATGGTATTAAATTACGTTTGGTCAGGATTTTTCATCATTGCCATGATTGTGGCTCTCATTAAATATTTCATTTTTAATGACCAAATAATTTTCGAAACACTGGTTACCGGCATTTTTAATTCTGCTAAAGACGGCTTTGAAATTTCACTGGCACTAACAGGTATAATGACCTTGTTTTTAGGTATCCTTAAAGTTGGCGAAGAAGCCGGTGCCATCCGATTTATGTCAAGAATTGTTGGTCCGTTTTTTAATAAACTCTTCCCAGAAGTTCCAAAAGACCATCCTGCACATGGTCAAATGATTATGAACTTCTCTGCCAACATGCTTAATTTAGACAATGCCGCTACGCCGTTTGGACTTAAAGCCATGGAAAGCCTACAGGAATTAAATCCGAGTAAAGACACTGCTTCCAATTCTCAAATTATGTTTTTGGTTTTACAAACCTCGGGTTTGACATTGATACCTATAAATATCATGACATACAGAGCGTCAATGGGAGCAGCAGACCCTTCTGATATTTTTATCCCAATTCTTATTAGCACCTATTTTGCTACTGTTATTAGTTTACTAGTACTAATGATTAAACAAAATATTCCAATTTGGGATAAAACTGTTTTAGGCTGGATTGGTGGTATATCAACTGTCATTTTGCTTTTACTTTGGTATTTATCCAAACTAAGTCAAGGTGAGGTTGAATCTTTTTCGAAGGTTTATAGCAATCTTATCCTATTCTCAGTTATCGTACTTTTTATTTTAGGAGGAATAAGAAAGAAGATTGATATTTTTGACACATTTATTCAAGGTGCAAAAGAAGGTTTTCAAGTGGCAGTAAAAATTATACCTTATTTGGTAGGTATGTTAGTAGCCATCTCTGTTTTAAGAAACTCAGGTGTATTAACTGCTGTAACAGATGCCTTAGCTTTCGTAATCGGTAGTTTGGGGTTTGACACCAAGTTTGTAGAGGCATTACCCGTAGCCATAATGAGACCTCTTTCCGGAAGCGGTGCCAGAGGCCTTATGTTAGAAGCTATGGCACCCGAAAACGGTGGACCCGACTCTTTTGTGGGTAAACTCGTTTGTATTTTTCAAGGTACTACAGATACTACGTTTTATATTATAGCTCTATATTTTGGTTCAGTGGGTATAACCAAAATTAGGTATGCTATTCAATATGGACTTTTAGCAGACTTCATAGGTGTTGTGGCTGCTATTTTAATTGGTTATATGTTTTTTGCTTAATGCCTTCTTTTGTAATTGAAGTGAGTTGGCCTAGCACATTCTCCATTGCTACATCCTACATTAAGTATTGTTTGAATTAAAAAACCTATACCTAAAATATATAGAAACACATTGTGAGCACTCATAAAAGCCGCTCCTATTAAAGCCAAAGAAGCCACTAAATATGTAATTCTCAGAGGTAGCCAATTTTTTAGTCTATCTTTCATAAGTTTTTATATTTATTTCATTTACGTTTAATTGCTTAACAAAGTTCTCCAAATGATAAAAAAAGCACTTACCTTTTTCCTTTTATCCACATTACTAATATCATGTAATAAAATGACAATTAATCCTCCAATGCTAATTGAAGGGGAACAAGAATTAGATCAAAATCAGAAAATCATTCTAAGCGGTGATTTTAAAGCTGCCGCCCACCCTACTTCTGGTAAAGCAGAAATAATTGAAGAGGATGGAATTAAGAAACTTAAATTCTCAAATTTCAAAACCGACTCTGGCCCAGACCTACGTGTGTATCTAGCGGAGGACAATAAGGCGAGTAATTTCATAGAAATAAGTAACAAAGTGAAGAATGGCACTTTAATATATTCTTTACCTACAGGGATAAATTTGGAGAAACAAAAATATGTATTGATATGGTGTAAATTATTTAAAGTGAATTTTGGAACTGCTGTTTTAAATACTCCAACAGCATAATTAAATAAAGCTAATCGTATTATAAGTTCCTTTCCGTTTTAAAATAATTTATTAAGTCTCCTGCTAATTTTGGAAATAGCTTTCAAAAGAGTAAAATTGAAATACATTATAACCTTAACAATAATATGAAAGCAAATAATAAAGGAATTTCACTATTCCTTCCACTCCTTATATTTATCATTTCATGCGGTAAAAGCGGCACAAAGGCACTGGATCAAGGTGACTATTACAATGCTGTTTTACAGTCAGTAGATAAATTAAGAAAAGACGTAGATAACGAAAAGTCTATGGCTGTTTTACCCGAAGCATATAAATATGCCAGCCAAGAGTTATTGGTAGATATATCTTCCGCAAAAAACGCCAATCAACAATTTAGGTGGGAACGCATTCTAGACAATTATGCAAAACTTAATAATATGCATGATTTAATAGCCAAATGTATGGCTTGTAGAAGAGAGGTTAATCCGAAATCCTATTTTAATGAGGCCCTAAACGCTAGAGAATTGGCAGCAGAAGAAAGATACATTTATGCATCGCTGGCTCTTAAAAAAGGTACGATAGAAGGAGGAAGAGATGCATTTAATTCTTTTGAAATACTATTTCAATTTGCACCTAATTTTAAAGATGTTAGTGCAAAAATGGATGAGGCTTTAAGTGCAGGTAGTTATCATGTGGTGGTGGAGCAGCCTACACTAAATGTAAGAGCCTATGAATTAAGTCATCAATATTTTCAAGATAGAATTGATGAGTTTTTAAGAGAGAATAAAAGAATGAACAAGTTTATTAGATTTTACTCTCCATCTGAAGCAAAAGCTGTAAATCTAAAGCCAGACCATGTTATTAGATTAGAGTTTGTTGATTTTTTAGTTGGCCAAACATTCTATGAAAAAAAGGAGAAAACGCTCACAAGTGCAGATAGCGTAAAAACGGGAACAGCAAAAATTCGCGGTGTATCTGTAGATGTTTATGACAAAGTGAAAGCCGCTTACTTTGATAACCGTAAGGTAGTTATCTCTAAAGGTCTTCTTTCTATGAAAATCATTGACTTTCAAGTTAATAAAACTTTAAGGCAAGAAGAATTTCCTGGTGAATTTACTTGGGTAAATGAATGGGCAAGCTTTAATGGAGATGAACGGGCATTAACTAAAGAAGAACTAGCTCTAACTAAAAAGCGTGAAGAAGTTCCGCCTTCGCCACAGCAGCTTTTTATTGAATTCAGTAAACCTATTTATGATCAATTTACCCGTCAAATAAGAAGATTTTATGACAATTATTAAAATCGAGTAGGAAGCTAGGGATTATTTCCCTAGCTGTCCTCTCACACCACCGTGCGTACCGTTCGGTACACGGGGCGGTTCTTTAGTTTATACTCCGCACTTTTAGGTAATAATCAGAGAGAAAAACATATCCTGATACTTTCAGACGTTCTTTGCTAATGGTGGTTGACAAGATAAAACTCTTGGACGTACGCCAATATCCTTTTCTTGTGTTAGCCCATTCATACGCTTTTGATTTCTTAACTCCAAGTTTGATGAGATTGGTTATTTTGGTTCTTATTCGTTTCCATTGTTTCCAAATCACCATTCGCAGTCGCCTGCGATACCATTCATCTACACGAAGTAGGATACTTCTCATATCTGCCATCTTAAAATAATTAATCCAACCCCTTATATGTTGGGATAAAGATTCCTTACGTCTCTCATTTCCCCATCCGTTACTCCTTGATGTTAGTTCTTTTAATTTGGCCTTCATCTTGGCGATACTTTTGGCTTGAACCCTTAGTCTACATTCTCCTCTATATTTATAAAAGGAGTATCCTAGAAATTTAACTCCTCAGATTGATGTAACCTGGCTCTTTTCTTGATTGTCTCTCAAGTATAGCTTGTTTTCTATGAAGTATGTAATACTCTCCATTACTCGTTCAGCACCTCGATCACTCTTACATAAAATCAAAAAGTCATCTGCATACCGTACAAATTTATGTCCTCTATGCTCTAACTCTTTGTCCAGTTCATTGAGCATAATATTACTCAACAACGGACTCAATGGTCCGCCCTGTGGAACGCCATCTTTGCTCGGTTCAAAGGTTTGACCTATTCGAACACCACCATTTAGATAACGATGTATCAACGATACAACTCGATTATCTTTAACTGTTCGTGAAAGTAGTTCTATTAACTTGCCATGATTTACTGTATCAAAGAACTTTTCTAAGTCCATATCAACAGCGTAATTATAACCTTCTGTTATGTGTACTCCTTACACTTTTTCAGTGCTTGATGTGCATTGCGTTTTGGTCTGAACCCATAGCTATGAGCCGAAAATTGGGGTTCGTAAAGTTTACTTAATTCTTGGGATATTGATTGCTGGATTACTCTGTCCACTACCGTGGGAATACACAGATTTCGCTTCTTCCTTTCGTCTTTCCGTATCTCTTACTCTGCGTACAGCATTGGGACGGTATTTAACGTTCAGTATATTCTCTATTAGACTACCTTTATGTTGAACCAGATAATCGCTAAGCGATTCGACTTCCATCTTGTCAACTCCTGCCGAACCCTTGTTTCGCTTTACCTTTTGGTAGGCTAAATTTAGATTTGTAGGAGATAGAATCATTTCTAATAAATCATATCCTGTTGCATTTGGATTGTTGATGCGGTTGTTTTCGGTTATCCACATGAAAGTCTGCCCTCCAACATAGCCTTCGGATTCCGTCCTATTCTTTTGTTTAGAGGTCTTTGATTCATCAAAGATTTTCTGCTCTCTTCCTTTCATAAGGGAACTCTCATTTACTACACATCTACTAAAGTTCAGCCCTTCCTAAATATAGTCGATACCTAGTACTATGGCATCTGCTGACTTCTGACAGCTACTGTTCTCCGGGTTTCATACTTCGTTTCCATACGTCTGGCAGAACTCCTGTGGTAAGGTAATTCACTTTCACTCCATGTCCCAGCCATATCTACATCCCGTTGTCTATGCAATCTTAGGACTTTGACTTGTTTGGTAGCCTCATCCCAACGGTTATGCCTAATATCATTCGTATTCCTCAGGGCAGAGTTTTGATTCCAACTTCCTTCAGATTCCACCTCGCAATGGACACCCTTGTCTTCAGCTAATGGTTGGCGATTACAAACCCCAATAGTGAACTTTCATCACCCAGTTAATTACCATGCACAGCACACCAAAAAAAAGACCGTTTCTATTCGAAACGGTCTTTTTAATTAACTATATTTTAGTAGATCTTATCTCAGTAAGAATTCAATTCTAGTTCCTGTTCTTTTTCCTTCCGCATTTGTATAATAACTAGCGATATCTTCATCACCAAAACCATCATAAGAGACTCTTGACTTGGTTAAGCATTTCTTTTGCAAAAAATACGTATAGATTGCACAAGCTCTTAGTTTAGCTAAACGTACATTAGTAGCAGAAGCATCTCCGTCATTATATGCATTTATATGAATAGATGCATCTCCACATCTTGCCAATAAATCGCATACTCTCTGAAGGGATCTATAAGAAGAAGGACGTAATTTGTTAGTACCGCTGTAGAATTCTACCTGTTGAGCTGCATAATTCAATTCGTCTAGTTCTGCTGCAGTAATTTCACAACCGCTAGACGTTTTATAGCCCAAAAATGGAGCTACCCCGTTTAAATAACCTTTTGGGCATCCTTGATTTGAAGCCAAACCAGGGACATCAGGACAAAGGTCTATGTTATCTGGAACACCATCTCCATCACTATCTGGGCATCCATCCACTTCACCTGCTACATTTAAACAATCATCTTCGCTATCTGCAACACCATCACCGTCTGTATCTGGGCAACCTTTCGTAGCAGCAGAACCAGGAGAATTTGGGCAAGCATCTTCTTTATCCGCAATTCCATCACCATCTGTATCTGGGCAACCTCTTAATTCAATAACACCTGCTACATCTGGACACTCATCATTTTTATCTGCTACGCCATCACCATCTCTATCAGGGCAACCATTCAATGAAGCTAATCCATACAAAGAAGGGCATTCATCATCTTTATCTGCAATACCATCACCATCTGCATCCGGACAGCCTTGAAGAGACATTGGGCCAACTACCGTTGGACAAGCATCCATGTTGTCTGGAACGCCATCACCATCAGTATCAGGACAGCCTTGAAATTTTCTTAATCCTGCTACATTAATACAAGCATCGCAGTTATCCGCTGTTCCATCTTTGTCTGTATCTTTGTCTCCAAACCTATATGAGCCCGTAACTAAACCTAGAAAGTAACCATCATTACGTTGGTCATTTGCTGCGATGCTAATTCCATCTAAATAATCTGAAAGTGAATAGCGATATCCACCTTCTACGCCAAGTGCAAACCTCTCAGCTACATTCCATTTAACTCCAAGGCCAAAAGGAATTACAGCAGCCCATTTTTTTAGATTGCTTACATCAGCTGCTAAATCCCGAGGTAAAGGAGGAAAACTCGTTCCAGGCTGTACTTCCACCGTAGGATTTGTATAAGTCATCCCAATACCCCCGAAAAGATAAGGATTTAA
>Ga0105054_10008596_pt1 | contig 13471 bp, 6 predicted proteins | sample BON02_FD_78091 | JGI IMG/M metagenome (GOLD analysis project Ga0105054, IMG submission 78091) | Freshwater microbial communities from Lake Bonney liftoff mats and glacier meltwater in Antarctica - BON-02 (megahit assembly) | ecosystem: Environmental > Aquatic > Freshwater > Ice > Glacier...
GATTTTTGTTGTTTTTTAAAAAAAAAAAAAAAAAAAAGCAAGAAAAGAGGGAGTTAGTTTTGATGAACGGAGGATCCAGCAGCAGCATCATATGCGGAGAGCTCCAAGGGGTCATAGCTAAACTTCGACAGGAAGAGTATGGAGTTTCTAGGCATATCTCTGGAGGACCGATGACTAAACCGATATTCTCGTTGAGGGAACCGTCTGTGGTGAAAACTCGCTCCATTAGAGATGTCAGGCAAGTACTTTTTACTCTCACGGGCAGCGCGTGTAAAACCAGAGACAAACTTAGAATGCTAATTTCTTCGCTTGAACTAACCAATGCCGAAGTTGATGTTTGGACGCCACTTCAAGTAAGTAGGTTTTAATGGAGTTGATACTCGTCTAATTTATTTTTACAGGAAATCATTAAAAGCTCTGCTGTGAGTGCTACGGCAACTGGAGAGGCACTAGCGTGTGTGCATAGACTCTTGTCGGAATCTCATATCTTTGGCCTTGGAGATGTATCGAGTATCATTGAATCGGTTGTGCATTGTGACTTTCTCCAGACTGAAACCGGGGATGATGAAATTGCAATTATGTGGGCATTTGAGGTTTTCGAAGCATGTTTATCTTTGGGACACCATTTGGATGATTCGTTACTTGAGAGTATTTTCGTGGTCTTGTACAAGAATTGTACTTGTTCCACGAATGCCGATATGCTACGTCGATTCGCTGCAAGGAAACTCGGAACATTTGTCCTTTTGCATTTCAAAGATTTTTATTCAAAAGATGGAGGGCCTAAACGAGATGAATTCGTACTTCGAGTATTCAAATTTCTTTGCCATGGGATCGATCCAGATATTCCACGGGAAATGGAAGCCAGACAAATATGTCTAGACCTGGTTATCAATACATTGCTGGCATGTGTAGACGGAGATAATTTCCTAGTGTTGGAACATCAGGAAATGAAGGAGCTCATAACTAACAATTTATTTAGGGCCATTCTTCAAACCTCACAGGCAGCTGGCAGGAACCGTGCACCAGCTTCAAGTGAAACGCATGAAATTGTCAATATCCAAACTGACAATGTGGAAGAATCTGTTCCCCTTGAAAATCGTGGTTTGCTAACCTTTGAAGCTCTTGATGAGATGGCTCATCGAGAATCTCACCATTTGTCAACGCCTAGTGTCAGGGTTTCCTTATCGGTGTTGTCGAGATCGTTGCGGATATTTCAAATTCTTGTTAGCTTTTCAGAATCACGCAGAATTCTCAAGATTCAAATTCATTGTTTCTTTCAAAGTGTCTTTCTGAGAGTATTGGAGCCCCCTTCGAAGAACAGCGACCTTGAAGCAAGGCGGTTGGTTCTAGAGACGCTAACGGATCTATTTGCAGATCCCAGTTTGAGCATTGATATTTTTGCAAACTACGACTGTAATTTACATTTCAGCAACATATACGAGCAATTGTTTGTGTACTTGTCCAATTATTCCTTCCCAAAGACGAAACGAGTTGCTCTGGATTCTCTTCAATTGATGGCGCTTCGATGTATCCATCTAGGAATTGCCTCTATCTCCAACAGGATTGGTGTTACATCATCTGAGCAGCAAGCAAGTTTGGAGTTGAAAGTAGCCTCTCCCAGTGAGCTGATGGCACGTAAGCTTCAAAAGAACCAACTGATGAAATGTGCCGATGAATTCAACCACAAGGCCAAACGAGGTATCCAGGCACTCGTAGATGCAGGTGTTATTGACAGTGGTACAAATGCAGCACAAATCGCTGGGTTCCTTCGAAGTTCTCCCAACGTGGAAAAGGTTGCTATTGGAGAGTATATCGGCTCGAACGGGGATATGAACATAAGTGTTCTGGGAGAGTTCGTCAACACATTTGACATGGAGAAACAAACCTTGTTAGGAGCATTGCGGATGTTCTTAGAAAGTTTCAGGCTACCCGGAGAAGCTCAAATGATTGACCGAATTCTTCAAAAATTTGCCGAGCATGCTCACCGGTCTTGCGTGGATGCAAAGCTCTTTCCGACGGTTGACTGTACCTATCTGCTATGTTTCTCAATCATTCTCCTCAATACGGATCTACACAATCCAAATATTCGACCAGAGAAGAAAATGACATTCGAAGCGTTTAAGCGACAGAATATAAACTACGGAGCAGAAGTGTCGCAAGGCAAAGATATGCCCATCGAAGTGTTGCATGGCATTTTTGATGAGATTAAACAGCGTGAGATTAACACAATGTCAGAAGGGAGTGCGTTGACAGCTGAAGTTACCACTGAGAGATGGAGAGATTTGCTTCGAGACACAGAGGAAATGGTGGTGATCAAGAATTGCCATGATGCAATAAGTTTTAAGGATTTGTACCGTGTCTACGATCGACACATGTTTGCAACTATTCAAAAACCGGCGTTTGTGGCTCTCAGTGTGGTTTATCACGGAGGCGATCTTGAAAAACAACCGAAAGCTGTGGATCTTGCTCTGGAGGCAATGTTAGCCTGCGCTAAAGTTGCCTCGAGTTATGAAATGGTCAGTGTCCTGGACGCCATTACAATAGACTTGTGCAAATTCACCACCCTTCTTAAATATCGCCACGTCTCCCAAGCTACGAAAGAAGAAGATATCGAAGACAGCGTCAGTGTCGTTTTAGAGGAAGACGACGAGTCTCAATCCAACAAGACTCCCAAACCGTCCTCTGCTTCAGTGGTATCTACCGGATCAGCTACTACGACGGCACATCAAGAATCAGCTGGGTATCAAAATTCTGTGGCCATCGCGCAAAAAGACATTGCGAAGCACCCAAAAGCCCAACAGGCTATCCAAACCATTTTTGAAATTGCAAAGAGATATGGAAATAGCCTACGCCGTGCTTGGTCCACGGTTATGTATTGCCTTTTACGTTTATTTGATTTGGATCTTCTTCCTTGGAGTTTGCTAGTTGAGTCTTCCGACATATGCATTGATCTTGAATCCCGCCTTCAATTCCATCGCAACCTGGCATCCCCGTGGATGAAAGAGGTTTCTACTTCGTTGAAACGTGCGCAAGATTCACTAGAACGATCAACTGGATGGGTCAGTTGGTTTAATAGTGATACCAAACATGAAGCTGAAGAGAATTTGCGTTTTTTAGAGGATGAACATTTTGTCGTTTCTAAAGCTGTGAAGTTCGCTTCCAACAGTCTTGGAGGCGAGAGGAAGGAAGACACCAACGTCCATGCGAAGGAACTTGGAATTAGAGTGAGTAATTTGTTAGCTGAGAGTTTGACCTTGTCGGATGATATTTTGGTCTCGTGTGTCCATGGTCTCATAGCCGCCTGTGGAGGCGCAGAGGATAAAGAATTGTTTGTAGGCATGAATGAGTATGGCCAAGATGAAAATGCTGATTCACGGGGCGATATTCACATTGATATGCTCACGCCGTCATCCAGTGCATCCCGACTCTTTGGACTTCACTATTTAACCGAACTCGCTCTGATTAATGTTCATCGTATTGGCTCCATGTGGGAGATGATAAAATCCCATTTCTTCCTCTTGCTAAAAGGTAGTACTGGATGCTTCACCGAGAAATCATTTCTAGGGTTGTTAAGAATTTGTACCAGGATTGCCTTCTCTCCTACGCTTTCTGCATTGCATGAAGATGTGATGGTTTGTGTAAAGATCTTGATGAAGTTAGAATCGGTTCCTGGTTGTGAAAGGATGGTACTGAGAGCATACACAAGGACGCTTGAGACTGTTGCAAGGGAGAAAACACCAGGACTTGGAGTTTGGAATGAATTTGTTGGCAAGTCATTAATTGCCATGTCTGCTGCTTCCCCTGAGGTTTTCTCCAGTGATGGACTCCAATTGTTGCGAGTTCTTGTGTCTCATCCTGAGGTAGATGAAATACCTGTGGCTCAAGCAGTTGCAGTGCTAAATGCATACAAATTGCGAGCTATTGCTATCATTAGAGATCCAAGTTCCCCTGATGATCTGAACGATTCCCTTGTTGATATACTCAACCTTCTTTTCATTTTACTCTCGAAACTATTGTCTTCCAGACCCCAAGATATGTCACTACAAGTATGTCAAACCATATATGCTGAAATACTAGATGTGGCCTTGGATGCTCAGAATTCTCTACAGGTAAGGGTGCACGCTACCAACATTCTGACAGAAGCAATGTACTCCACGGTAGAGCACCTGCAATTTTCAGCAGGTGAATGGATAGACTTGGCATCGGTTTCCAAAAAGTTCAAGTCTGTCGCGGATTCAGAGTTGTATACTTTATTCTCAAAATCGTTGGTTAACTTGATAACCAAATATCTTGCAGAAAACACTATTTCAGAAAGCGAATTTGTGGTGACGAAAATGCTGTCGATGCTTTTGGAGTCTGATCAAAAACATTTGGCTGAGTCTCTTGCAACCGTTTTCCACCAAAACAAAGACTTACATCCATTCGTCAATGGAGATTTCAAGTTGCTTGTTGTTGAATCTCCTCGAGGACCGACTGTTAAAACTGAAGTTGCTGCTTCTGAACCCGAAGAGACTGTTAAAACCCAGGTAGACGAGGAAAACATTTCGAATCATGACGAAGATTTGAGATAAAAATAAAATATTTTTTAGGAATGGGGTACTTTTTGTATGATAGGACTAGAGGTGCACACCTTTTCAGTCCAAAAACCAAAAACGAACTTGAGTTAGACAGTAAGATGAAAAGCACCATCCTTTCTTCCCTCGCTGTGGCGTATGCCTTAAACACTGTGAATGCAGCCACCTGCGAGTCCCTTGTTCCTAGTTGTACCGCTGCCACCTTCACCTCGGGGACCTGTGACTTCACTAATCTCGACGGTGAAGTACTAGCGTTGGAAACCAAGTGCTTTGCAGCATCTCAGTTGGTACCTAGTTCCTGTTTCAAAGTTCCTGATGCGGCTGATACATGCACCCCTGGTTCTTCGTTGGGGGTCGCTCTCGTTTCATACGCTGACGACAGTGCAGAGCTGACCACGCAATTGGAGAAAATTCAAAAGATGATCGATTCGAATGCAGCGTTAAACCTTGACGGAGCTCTTGCTGTACTTCTCTCCAAAATTTCTGGTAACGGTGCAAACGTTCTTCTTCCAACTACCATTTTGGCTTTGAGTGCGACACAGAACAGTGCGGAGAATCTCAGTCGTTTCTGCTCCAGTCTCTATCAGTTGGCAAGCGATACCGCCTTTCCAGTCGCCAACGTAATGTCCGGATTAAGTGGAAACGTTGATGTGAATGCATTGAGCGATGGTGATGCTCCAGTCCATGCATTGCTGATGAACAACATCGAAGACTCTGTGGCTGTTAGTGCAGTCGTCGCTCTCAAGGCCCAAGGTGCCATTCTTACCTTACAAAACGTCAACGAAAAAACACCATTATACTATGTTGTTGATTCTACCACAGATTTCGCAATGCCAGATACTCTCTCATATTTGTTGAGTAATGGCGTGAAGGATGATGTTGTATTCAGTGGGAAGACGGCATTGATGGTTCTCTTGAGTCGCTTTCTTACCGATGATGTGGTGTCGGCTGATGTATGCGCCGCGTACAACGCTGCAGCTGTTCAACTCATCAACAGCGGTAGTTCGAGTTTGACTGCCACGGATTTAAATGGCAAGACACCGTTGGACTATGTGTCCATTGATAAATGCGTGTCCTTGCACGTGGCTCTCGGAGGCGAAGCCCCTGTTTTAACTACAGCGCCCACCAATGATAGTCTACGATTCGCTCCGGCTATTTTACTCGCAGCATTCGGATATTCATTGATCCACTAATTTAATTCTAAAAAAACGCAAAATATATTTCGATTTACTCTCTTTCGGGGCATTTCATCGTGTCCAAGAACTCATTAGCCTTGGCGTACTCTTCAGCCTTTCTGGACCTGCTCCATTTTAGAAGATTAGCCATGAGATCGACAATTGCAGGAAGAGCTTGAACAGCGGCGGCATGATCTACAAATGCTAACCGAGTCCTTCTTGCGATAACATCAATTACACAACGAGCATATTCATGTTCCACTGCAAATACTATTTCAGCTTCGAGGAACGGATGTTTTGAATGGATACGTTTTGGATGGAGGTTTTTAGGCCGCGTAGGATAGCCATGCTTCACAATTTCCGCAATCTGCAGCGCGCGTGTCCCATAATTCCTAGTGAGATGCTCAGCTATGTCTCTATCGTACTCGTAGTCTTCCCTTAGTGTCACAGTGATCACATCGAACTTGCTGGAGCATACAATACCTGCTCTGTCGGCTCCAATAAGTTTGGAGTTGAGAGTACTACAAGGCGTACTAATGATTTTAAGACGGGGATGAATTTCTAACACCTTGTCCACTGCATCTTCTGCCATCTTTCTGTACGTTGTCCATTTACCTCCTCCAATGGTCACCATGTCTCCGGGGTTCACCTCCACTACGTGCTCGCGGGATATCGCCTTGGTATCACCACCATGAAGATCTTTCACTAAAGGCCGAATTCCAGACCAAGCAGCCCGTACATCGTTTCTTCCAACAGTCTTGTTCAAATATCTGCTACTCTCTTGGAGCACAAAATCAACTTCTTCAGAGCTGGGTTTCGGTAGCATCGTGATAGGGGTTTCACTATCAGTTGTACCACATAGAGTTCCTCCTTCCCATGGTAGAAAGAACAGAACTCGACCATCAGAGGTGTTAGGAACAATCAGCCCCATCTTGGAAGGGCTGAAATGATCGGGCAACACCAGATGTATACCTCCTGCAGCAACCACCATCTCTTCGTACTTTGTTTCTTCCGAAGAACCATCATAGGCCATCTTGCGCACCTTGTCAGCAAAAGGTCCTGTAGCATTGATAACAGAAGTTGCTCGAATAGCAAACTCTTCTCCTGTCTCGGCATCCTTCACCCACGCTCCTTCTATTTTACCAGTCTTGTCATTCTTCAAAAGTCGCTCGACGTTTACTCCGTTACTAACCGCAGCTCCAGTCTGAGCCGCAGTTAACATGACAGCTAAACAGTAACGAGTGTCGTTCATTTGACCATCGTAGTACACGATAGCACCGGAAAGTTTGTTTTTATTCAACATTGGAAAGCTGTAAAGTGCCTGCTCTTTACTAAGAAACATGGACTTTGGAACTCCAGTGTCGGATCCTGCTACCAAATCATACACCTTGGTACCTGCATAGTAATATGGAATGGTCCACCACTTTTCCAAAGGTACCATAATAGGAACAGGATGAGCGATGTAGGGAGCAGCATTCAACATATGGGATCTCTCTGCCAATGCTTCACGTACAAGTAGGTATTGAGAGTAATCTAGGTGCTTGAAGGCGTTTTCTAAGTATCTGACTCCTCCATGGATAAGCTTGGTGGACCTTCCTGATGTACCAGCAGCAAAGTCATCCCGTTCCACCAAGGCCACATTGAGGCCTCGCATTGAAGCGTCTAACGCAGCGCCAGATCCAACACAGCCACCTCCAATCACTAGAACATCAAACTTCTCGTTCTTCAATCGATGGATTTGTTCCTTTCTTGACGGAGCCGCCCAAGGGAAAACCATGGTGCCATCGCGACATTCGATGGGTAAGGTATGGTTGTCGATACTTCTGTTGGTTTTTGCGCGTTTCGCCTTCATGGCGCCTTCATTTCCATTGTCGCATGTTGACGGAGTATTGTAAGAATAAGCGGCTCCGAAGCAGCATAGAGTCCCTCCTCCTATCAGGAATGATCTCACTCGATGCATCAAATATTGTTTTTATTAGTACAGTAGGACCGATGAGGTAGTCTCAATTAGTTTAGTAACAAACCTTTTAAAATTAGAAATCCAATGCCTTCAGCAATGCACCTATTTTTTGAAGCTGTGCTCGTTCGAATTTCGTTTTTGATCCTGGTAACTTCGTAAGTTGAAACACAAAATTGGAACTCGTGGTTGAAATTTCAAATATTCACGCAAACAACACCACGTGTTGTTAATGTCATATCATTTTTTTTCGAAACCATTTTTACTTCGAATCACTGATGGAGAAACGTTCACTCGAAGCGGTGTCTCGATGGGGAAAGAATGTCGAGGAAGAGGAAACGAATGATAAATGGGGCAACAAAAAAAAGAAATTAGAACCAGGTGAAGCAAAAGAGAAAGCCAATTTTGGGCTTTCAGGCACACTGAATAAAGATAGCAAGACAGGGAAGTTGTACAATGGAGTCGTTATGAAATGGTCCGAACCAGCGGATGCAGCAACACCTACAGGACCCGGATGGCGAATATATGTGTTCAAAAACGACGATCTAGTTGATACATTATATTTGCATCGTCAAAGTGCTTTCTTGATCAGCAGGGATAAGACCATTGCTGATTTGCTAGTCGAGCATCCTTCCTGCAGTAAACAACATGCGGTGATTCAGTTCCGAATTAAAACACAACATCCGCCGCCGGGTAGTATGGATCAACCCAAGTATTTCATCAGGCCGTATATCATGGACTTGGAGAGCACCAACGGCACCTTTCTTAATTCTGAGAAAGTTGAGCGTTCCAGATACATTGAATTGCTGGAGAAGGATGTGCTTAAATTCGGAGAAAGCAGTCGAGAATATGTTTTGATGTTTACAAAATGAGAGATTTCAATTAAAAGGATTCGTCCATCACTTGGGTATCCCATAGTAACTGGACTCCAACAATACAAGCGGAGTTGCATGGACCACTGCACCAATCTTCATCCTCAGATGGATTGATTGGAGTTTGATCCTGATTATCGTATTCAGGCCAGTCATGCTCGAATTCCAAATCAACTGCAACACATCCACAGTTTTCAATCTTAAAGCGGCTTAGTTTTTCCATGAGTTTTTGAGAGTCCTCGGACTTCAATGAGTGTGAAATATGTTTGAAAAACTGCCTGAGAAATAGAGAATGCAGGACAACTATAGGCCTGTGTGCACTTCCGTATTGGATGGAGAAAATGAGTTCCCTGATCCTATCAACGTAATGTTTCTTGCTTTCTTTACGGTACTGCCACCACTCGGATTCAGTATCGAAATGGTCTATTTGGTTTCTAATAAGTTGGATGGATACCAGCATGAAATTCTCGTCATCTGTTGATCCTTCCGCCAATTCTTGCCTTAAACTATCATAGGCCCTCGTGATACTTGCACTTCCGAAAACCATGCCCATGCTATCAATTCCCCCCAAATTTTGAATCTCTCTAACATTTCCCATAAGTTTCATTCCTTTTTTCTGGGTACACGGATGCGCATATAGCCCCACAAGTGCCGTTTGTAACGCTCTGCAAAGAGGAGATGTTATAATCTCGTCGGCTTCAAGAAAGGACCGTTCTACTTCATTCGTTGGCGTTTCTTTCGTATTACAATAGTTGGACATTTTCAATGCCTGTTGTATTCCTGTCCTATTCAAAGGATGGTCCCGCTGTTTAACCATCCCTACAATATCTCGGTTGGCTTGAGCTTGGTTCCATTTTGACTCCGCATGCCTGATGAAGAAAACTCGTTTACGCAATCTGAAATTCCTAGGATGCACTCGTTGAACCGTTAAGAATAGATCGGTACCAAACTGAGAATCAGCAACATTTAACGGTATTCGCTTGTCGCGTCCTGGTTTCAATGATGATACACCAACATCCGATGCCCCTAGTAGAGAATCAATAACAACTGAGCGACATGTGAAAACCTCCACCAATAAATTATCCGAATCAGCAGCATTCGCAGACATTGGGCGAAACGAATACCATGCCGGTTTGCTTGTATTGTATCTCCTTTGAGTCCGAACTTGCGAGAGTACCTCGTATCTTCCTGATTCAATATTCAGTCTGCATAGTGATACCCTGACGTATATCTCAGATACACTGGCAGCCAGGCCGTCGAGTTGCCCTATTCGGAGTACCAGTGAGTTTGCTATTGTATGTGGTTCCTCCTCCTGTTTTTTCTTTCGCCTCTGAGGAGATGACGGGGACGCTGGCGACGCTGTTTTAGGTGTACCTATAGCCCATCTGTTTTCTCTCTTTTTTATTTCGTAAGCATAATCCTGTGCTGCTTTGAATTGGGGCTCTTTCGTTTTACTGACGACTGCACCGCCCATGTCCTCGTTCAAAAAAGCCGTTGAATTCTCAAATTTACACCTAAGGCGGAGCGGTCCCCACATGTCTTATTTAGGGCGGTGTAGAAGTGACGGTTTTTTAATATATGTATCCCTTCCTTTTAGTGTTTGAACAAAGTTAAGTAATGAAGATCTAAATAGGCTTGAGGTTTAAAAGATCAAACATAGAAAACCATTTTGCCGTTGACCACTTCCTTCACATGGTACAAGTTCATCCTCTGAACGATACAGCTGTAGGAAACAGAACAGGTATCCGCCAAAGGATACTTGACAGAAGTCGCTGAACAGAAAGGTGAATATCTAGTTATAGCTCAAGCTAACCCTGAATCCATACTGGAGAGTACTAAAAAGACGAAACGAAGCACCCTTCATCTTGCTCAAGACTTCAATCAAGTTCGAATCGCTAGTTCAAAAATCATTTCAACCGATGTCAACTTCAAAAAAGACATGCGAGGTTTAAGAGTGGTATTCCCGTTACACGAAACCTTCAGTTACAGACGACAAGATTCTATTGTGCACAGCTTTGATATTCGGAAAGCGGTTCTCATGGAAGCTATTTCGTTTTATGAAACGGAATCGTGTGTATTTTCTTGCACTAGTTCTTTTCTGTAACGCCTACGTGGTTTTGTCCAGTTTGGTTTTATCCACTTCAACTATCCTTTGTTTATCTGCAGCTGTGTGTTCTATCAGTGGTGCTTAGAACCCCTGTTATACTCTTTTTTAGTTCTGAGGTAGTGAGCCGACTTTCTAGTAGATTAGAAGTACAATTCGCTTTGTGTAATCTCGCTGGAAGAGTAATTGGGATATTAGCCATATTTCATGATAAAGTTATTGCGGTGTGTTATGTATTTGTATATTCAGTAGCCGTGTTGAGGGCTATATTTTTGGATGCGGCGATGGAACGCGGAATTAAGTCCGTATACCTGCTTTATCACTTTATGTCCATGAGCATTTTGATGGGGTTGCGAATTAACATTGCAAAAGTAAATTCAAGTTCATCGGAAATGAGAATCACTGGCAATGCAGCTGACGACGCAGAATTTTCTATGATCGATTTCATCATGAGATGCATTTCAAATATCTTGATTTTATGTGTAACCAGGTTTATAATACTCGCTCGGTATCCTCACTTTTTAGTCAGTTTGAAATGCCTTCTCAAGACAGCCAAAACTTCAGCGGAATTGCATGAGCTGGTGGTCAATTCAAAGTTGAGCAAGACTCAGACTGTAATAGTAATAAGAACTGAGGGAAACTATAAGGATGCATCAGTGAATGTCGTTATTAGTGTGCGGAAATCATTTGAATATCAAATACGGGACACTATCGGACGGTTAATTTTAGGACCGGAGTTTTCTGATCGATACTTAAAATACAAATATATTCAACGAATCTATACTGGATACTATGTCGTATCGCTAATTCCTTGCAACTGGTACATGATTTCCATGTTGACCAACTCAAACGGACAGCGTATTCCTCTTAGTAGTATGGATATAATAATTGGCTTTCTCGCAGTTCTCCCTACGATAGCTTCTTTGCTTTTTGTAAACCCCAACTTGCTACTGCTTTCGTGTCGAAGTCTTGATATATATATGGTGCTGGTGCCTTGCGTGGTACTGTATACTACCTGTTTCTATATGGTTTACGGTACTAATATGGTCATATTTCCAATGGTTTTCGCAATCTTAAGCTTGACATTTGCCCTTCAGGACGTGCACATCCACAGACGAACTTTCTCGCTCATTACAAGCATATATTTTATTTACCTGGTCAGCGAGATTTACATCTGCCTAGTCTGGGATTTATTTCCATTCAACCTAGTGGCCATTTCACTCCTGGGCTTTCGAAGTATTTCGATTAAGTCTATATGCGTAGGATGGACCATGACGTTGTTGATTATATTGGTTCGAAATCTCTACCAGTTAATTAGGGAGCCAGAATGCTTTCTGTTTATCAAAACTCCTTTTCGTGTATTAAAAACCTCCGAAGATGCCTGTCGAGCTATGAAAGCCATGCAAGTTACTTGGTGAAGAACTATGAAGAAATTAAAAATTAAAATGTTGCGTTTGGGAACATTTTTAATCTTTTAATTTTTTTTTTTTTTTATAAAAAAAAAAAATTGTTTTTTTTTTTGATAATGTAGAAGATAATTAAAATTTAACCCCCCCCAATTTTATTTTTTTAAAACTACTATAGTGGATACGCATTGGTTTGTCGGCCTGTTTGGAACAACTTTTTTCAAAACAACAAAAATCGATTTTAATTTTATGAAAGTATGGATTAGTGGATCGTCCTATCATGTGGGACAAAACGATTGAGAAGTGAAAATGACGACGTTCTCGATAGTTATTAATCACAATTCCAATCATTATTGCTCTTGGCAACTAGTGCACTCTTTATTGTGCACTCATTCTGCTGATAAAACTTCATGATAAACTTCATCAGGTCTTTAATTTTAAAAAGTGATTTGAATGGGCGGACAGGTCGACACTGTACGGGTTCAAATTCTAAATCTAATATGAAAACCAGTTCGTTATTCGTTCAATATCCGATCACTAAATCGGCACTGATTCAAGGTAAGTAACCATGTTTTAATGGTGTCATCATCGTGAAGCCTGGGTTCCAAAACCTTGAAGAAAACGGTAGACTAGCACTAACTATGGAAAACCTTAACCAAGAGTGTGTGTATTTTGTAAATGGATATGTGCGCCATGCGGCTATTCATTAAATCAAAAACTCAACAGTGATGATGATGAGCTGGTTGGCTGTTATTGCATTTGTTAGTGCGATCCAAGAGAGCGCTGCTGGAAGGTCGGTACTTCATAACGTGACTGTTGAAAATGAAATCGTTGAGCGATTTCTGGGTGACATGTTGAACGGAGGAAGACGATTGGGTCAATATGATGAACTGAATGATCTCTTTAACGGAGTTAAGTTCGGAGCAAATCCTGGCCCATGTCCTTTTGAAAACGAATGCTTCGGATATGCTCAAAACATGCCTCAATACGTGAAGAATTTGAAGATCCAATTAATTAGAGAACAAACCTTTGGTGAAACAATTAGCGCTGGGTACTTCACTATTTGGGATTTAAGTTTCCTTGACTTTCGAGTGAATACTCTCACTATTGATAGTGCCCTGGGACCGAACACTGGATCTGCAGCTAACCCGAAAATAGAGACGATGGCTGTGGACTTGGACATGACTAATCTCAAGGCGACAATGCGAGGTCAAACTCGATTCAACAACATGGTTATGAATGTTCGAACTCCAAGTTGGTTTATTTTTGGCCCAAAGTATGTTACGATTACGCTTTCTGGAAGTGCTGGCCTAGTTCTCGATGGAAACAATGAAGGTATTTCTTTAAGCCTTGGAACTACTTTTTACAGCACTAACTTCTTGC
>Ga0105054_10008598_pt1 | contig 13466 bp, 16 predicted proteins | sample BON02_FD_78091 | JGI IMG/M metagenome (GOLD analysis project Ga0105054, IMG submission 78091) | Freshwater microbial communities from Lake Bonney liftoff mats and glacier meltwater in Antarctica - BON-02 (megahit assembly) | ecosystem: Environmental > Aquatic > Freshwater > Ice > Glacier...
CTTGAGCGTGCCACAGGAAGAGCATTGTAGAGCGTGGGTGCCCGAGATGAACGTGTCCGTGATCTCGTTCATTCGTCTAGGCGGGAACTCGCGGCAGGTAGAGGCACAAGACCTGTCTGCGAGTTTCTAACCCAGCCAAGGTCGCGGCCACAGCGCCTACCACTGAAGAGAGCGGCCAAACGGACGGTTTCTAGGGTTCCCGACACCCCACGAGGTTGCCGAGTGGCCCAGAGTGACGGCCTCGTCCGCCTGACCATTTTGTCTGCTGACGACGGGCACCCACCCAAAAGCCAAAAGGAGCACGTGGTCACGCGCCAGCGCCAGCGCTTCCCAACAGCTCCCAACAGCCGTCTCCCCAAACAAAAAATTCGGCCTCTTTTTGCGCATTTTTTCACCTGGAATCTAGTCGAAAACAAAACAAAAAAATAAAAAAAATGAACCCCCTTTTTCAAAAACTACAAACTATTTCTATTTCTTCAAAACACTAAAACCCACCGGGTTTTAGGAGAGAGTTTTTATTTTTTGTCTCCCCGTAAGCCGTAAGACCAAATAGAGATAAAGCTATGGCCACTCGGTTTGGGATTTAGCCTAGTTTCCAAAAAAAGTGCGATGTCATATATCGCACTTTTTTTCTAACCCCAGCCAAGGTCGCGGCCACAGCGCCCCTACCACACTGAAGAGAGCGGCCAAACGGACGGTTTCTTAGGGCGTTCCCAACGCGCCACGAGGTTGCCGAGTGGCCCAGAGTGACGGCCTCGTCCGCCTGCCTATTTTGTCTGCTGACGGGCACCCCCAAAACCAAAAGGAGCACGTGCACGTGGTCACGCGCCAGCGCGTTCCAAACAGCTCCCAACAGCCGTCTCCCCAAAAAAAATCTTGGCCTCCTTCTCCTTGTTGCATCTTTTTTCATAGGAAATCTAGTCGAAAACAAAAAATAGCCCCCCTAGCTCTATTTCTTCAAAACACGAAAACTCACCGGTTTTAGTTGTATAGGAGAGTTTTTTTTATTTTCTGTCTCCCCGTAAGACAAATGGAGATAAAGCTATGGCTATGGCTATGGCTATTATGGCCACGTCGGTTTGGGATTTAGCCTAGTTTCCGAAAAAAGTGCGATTTATATATTAGGTAACAAAAAGTAACAGACAAGGTGCGCGTTCACTTGATTAAGACGGTACATATACATAGAAGGCGGCGGGTGCGCTCAAGTCTATTTATAGCTCGTGATCGTGAGAACGGCGTGCTAATCTATTGTACATAATACATAATGCTCTGGCGTGAAGGTGTTATTCCCACCGTGCACGTCGCACGTCGCGGCAGGCGGCACACAAGTGTGGAGGTTGGAGGTTGGAGGTGTCTCACGTCTCTCGTCTCTCGCCCCTCTCGGCCCTCGGGGGTACACATCCACATCATCACAATCACCCACAGGTCTCTCGGGCTCGGGTTAATCGGGTTTACCCGAGCCTGTATGATGTTGATGTGCTGGCACCTGCCTGCTGCCTGCTGCGCTACTGCTGACCCGCTGTGCAGCACTGGCTGGCTGGGTCTGGGGCGGCTGGGGCTGGGGCTACGGGGCTACTCTAGCTCCAAAAAAAAAAAGCAAACGGCGGGGTGAGTGGATATTATATTTTAATATAATATAGATTTAACCCCTGTACCTGTACTAGGGGTGTATGTATGTATAGGCATGCAGTATATACCCCTTTCTATACTATATTAAACCCTACCCAGGAGGGTATAAGGGTATAGGGTGCAGAACATTCAAGATCGAAACACCTTTAACTACACATGTCGTGCTTTCATCCTCTCCCACCGTCCAAGGGGGGACCGGCTCGCCCTCCTCTCTGTCGCTGCGCCGGGCCGCGGCCCAGCTGCAGCAGCTTCCTCCCCTTGCTCGCGCCCGCCGCCGCGCCCCCTCTCGGGGGTGGGAGCACCTTGCGCTTGAGCTTTGGCGTAACGCCGAGAGAGCGGCACTCGCACGGCCCCCTGGGGCAGCGCGCTGAGCGTCGCCGGACCGTCGCCTTGCGGCAGCCGGCGAGCTCGTCCAGGCTGAGCTTGTGCACGAGCACGAACTCGGTGTCGGACTCGCAGACCTGCAGAGGAGAGGCGGACTCGCGCGCAGGGTCGGAAGGAGGCGGACTCCGGGCGGCGGGCTCGCTTTCACCTGCAGCGCGTAGTCGTCGCGGTTCCGAAAGCGGAATGCGCTCGGCTTGTGGAGCGCCGCGCTCGCATTCGGACCCACCAGCGCGCCGATGAGCGCGTCTTCCATCGGAGGGATCTGCCGAGGCGGGAGCAGGGTAAGGGCGGTCCTCTGAGAGTCGGTGTGGCTGCGGCGCACCTCCGGGAGCTCCGAGGCTCGGCGCGACGCGAGGGCGACGAGGTCGTACGAGAGCACGTAGCCAGCGCCCTGCATGTACGGAGCGTACACGCCGCCTGCGCGCGAGGGCGGGGCTGGTCGAAGGGGGTCGACGCCCCTCCTCTCTAGGAGCTCCGCATGCTGGGCTCTCACCTCCAAAGACCCGAACGTAGGTCTCGTCCTCCCACTGCGCGTAGCGCCCCTCGGCCTCGTCGATGCTCGCCTTGGTAACAATGGAGTGGTTTTTGTTTTGGTAGCCGAGGTAGAGGCCCGCGCGAGTCAGCGGCCGCAGCAGCTCGAGCAGCCGAGCGAGGCAGACGAACGAGTCGTCGTCCGTCTTGAAGAGGTACTTGAACGAGAGGTGGCGCGCGCTCCATCGCAAACCGCCCAGCACCTTGTGCGAGAGCGAGCGGTAGCCGTCGTCCACGGGCAGCATCAGCAGGTCGCCCGCGCCGCCCAGCCGTTCGCGCCGCGCACCGCCAATCACAAACAGGTGGCGCACCGCACAGCGCGACGGAGCACCCCCCGGCGCGCCCAGCTCGGCCGCGCCGCGCAGCCACGTCCTGCGCACGGCCGCGCGCCGCTTCTCCGGCGAGAGCTCGGCTCTGCGCGACGAGAGGATCAAGATGACCAAATCGTAAGACGGCCGCCGCGTGTCGTTTCCCGGCCGCCGGCCCGCGGCCATCCCCCGCGGCAGCGCGAGCCCACCCGCCGCCCCCGCCTCCTGCGCGAGCAAGCCTGCAGCCCGCGACTGCGGCGGCGCCGGCGGGCCGAGTTCGGCAGCCAGGCACTCCTCGGGTGGGTGGCGCGGCAGCCGCAGCTCCTTCTCACGCGGCGGGCCAGCAGCGGCCGGAGTCGGCGGTGAAGGAGCATGAGGCGGATGGCCGCGCCGCGGCGGGGAGGCAGGCGGCGGAGGCGCTGCGGCGGCGGTGCGCTGCGGCGGCGTGAGCAACAAGGGAGTCGTCGGTGGCGCCGAAAGCGAGCGGATTGTTTTCCGGCCGCTAGGTGCGGGAGGCGCCGCGCGAGGACTCGAGGCCACGGCGCGCCCTGCGGAGGGAAGAATCGAGACGACGGCAGCGGCCGGCTGCGTGATCCACCAGAATAGGATCGCCGCCATGCCAGCCAGCGATAGAACAACAAGTCGAGGCCGCATTTTTGGCGCGAGTTTTGATTTATTTGTGGCCTCTGTGGCCGAAATAACTAAGGAGCATCAGTCCTCTTCGAATGGCCACAGCTACGGCGCGTAGCCTCGGGCTGGTGCGGCACGGCCGGCTCACCGCGCACGGCGCGCCGTCCAAGCTCGACTTTTTGAACGGCGAATGGGAGCGGTGCGACCGCGAGCCGCACATATGCGACCGGCCGCACTTCGTGCGCGCGTGCTGCGTCGACTCGCAGGGCTGCGCCTTTGAGGCGCATCTCTTCTACACCTTCGGCCACTGGTACGTGACGCCGGGCGCCGCCGGCGGAGCGATGATCCTGTGCGGTGCGCGCAGCGACTCGCTCTCTCCGACGACCGTCGACGCGAAGCAGTGGCACCACCCTGGCGGGGCAGGCGAGCCCTTCTCGCTGCCCGAGCTCGAGTTTGTGTGCGAAGGCCCAAACACCGAGGAAGAGCCCTTTCTGATGGAGGTGCGCCCACCGTCCCTCAGCCCCTAGGGTCTGATCCGTTTGTGTCGTGTGGTGGCCATGGAGTCATGGCGTCTGCCCCACCCAGGAAGAGTCCTTGGTGCTCGGGTTAACCCTGACGCCATGAAGTCGTGGGGTCCGCCCCACCCCAGAAGCCCCGGCCGCGACCCACCCCCCGCCACCCTTGCTTCGCAGGAGCTCGGGCGCGACTTCTTCCTGCGCGCCTCCAAGCGGTCGGGCTCGCGGCACGTGGTCTGGTTCGAGTGCCCCGCGACGGGAGCGACCTACCACTCGGCAGCCAAGCCGGGCGGTCTCGGCGGCCGCGCGCGCCCCGGCAAACGCTACTGCAACCTCTGCAACAAGTGCTTCTCGGCCAACAACTTCTCGCACCAGCACCTGGCCAACCTGCACCGGCCGAGTCGCGTCGAGGGGCTCGGTGTCTCACAGGAGAGCGACGGCGCCATCCACCTGCGTTGGGCCGAGGCGCAGGACAACGGCGTGGCCATCTCGCACTACCGGCTCACCTGCTCCGCCGACGCGGGCGCCTCGTGGCACGAGTGCATGGACACGGCCGCGACGGACGTGACCATCGGCGCCGAGCTGCTGCAGCCGCGCGTGGCCTACTGCTTCCGCGTCTCGGCCGTCAACCTCGCCGGGGCGGGCGCCGAGTCGGAGGTGACGCCGCCCGTCGGCAGGCCCACGCTCCCCTCCGCGGCAGCTCCCGAGCCGCATGACCCCGGCTACGAATCTGAAGGCACCGATGCGACGGCTGGTGCGCGCTCTCCGTTCGGCGAGTCTCGGCTGGGCGAGCTCTGCCTCGACTTCGGCGAGGCCCTCGGCTCCCCTGTCAGCCCAGCGGCGCTCAGCCCAGGCTGCGGCGCACACGGCTTCGGCGTCCACGTGCCCGGCGCGCCAGCCAATGCCGTCGTCACCTCGCCCGACGCGGGCGCGGCGGGGCGCAGCGACGCCGCGCCCGAGGGCTGCCCCGAAGGAAGCAGGGGGGCGCCGCGCAAGCGCGCACGTGGCGGCGGCGCGTGGGGCGCGCCCGCGGCTGTACACGAGGAGCTACCCACCGCGACTGTCGTCTCGACCCACGGAGCCGTCGGCCCCGCCTCGCCCGGCGCGCCTCCCTCGTCTCCGTGCGGCGGCGGGCCCCTCCACGGCGGAGCAGTTCCCGGGGCAGGACCCCACGGAAGCCGTCTGCTGCCCCACGGCGGGCTGCACGAGTCGGAGGTCGGCTTCTGGCTCGCGCAGATCGAGCGGTGCGCGCACGATGAGTCGGAGGAGCCGGGAACAGGCCACACGACGGGCGCCAGTGCGAGCGCCGCCTCGTGGGCGATGGGAGCCGCCGCGGAGATTCCGGTGGCGCGCAGCCGCAGCGGACTCCAGCCGCCCGCGCTCGCGGTCGCAGTGCCGCGTTGGCCTGGCGCGGGCTCGCCGCCATTCGCCTCGTCGCGCGCACCCGAGGGAGCCATGTCGCCATACTTGCGCTCGCCAGCCCTGAGCGCCGCGCCGGGCGGGCTCGAGGCTGGCCTCTCGTGGGACCCGGCGCTGATGCAGGAGGCGGCCTCGCTCATGCCGACAGACGACCTCGAGAAGTTCCTCTGCGCCGCCAAGCACGACGAGAAGCCCGACCCGCTCGCCACCGCCGCACGGCTCTTCGGCGCGCTCCGTGGAAACGGCGGAGGCAAGGGCTGGCCGCTCCGCTGGGGCCGGGCCAGCCAAGAAGCGCCCACGGAGCCGCGCGAGGCTGCCGAGTCAGGCGCCGACGGGACTGCCACCGCCGAGCTCTGCCCGCCCTCGGCGCCACCCTCGGCGCCCTCGTCCTTCGGCTCCTTCGGCCCCGAAGCGGGCGCTCCTCGCGCTGCTGCGGCGCGCGTGGCATCGGCCGAGGCTGCACGTGGTTCGGTCGTAGCGTGGCTGAGGGACGGTGGGGCAGAGGCCTCGCTCCGCGCCATTTCGGACCAGGTTCCGGATGAGGCCCCTGCGGCCGAGGCGCCCGCCCTCCAGAGGTCTGCGGCAGGCTGCTCTGCGGCTCTGTCCGTCGCACCGTCGGCCGGCCTCCGCGAGGCGCTGGCTCGTGCGTCTGCGGAGGACAAGACGGCGCTCATCCAGCCGCGGCTGCTCGCGCGCCTTGTAAGCCATGGCGCTGTCGCCACCGCGCGGCTCCTCCTCTCGCACGCCATCGCCGCCGGACGGAGCGTCGACGATTTGACCCAGGGGCTCGACCTCCTTCCCGCAACCAGAATCGGAGCCCTCGTACGCAACTTCCCGGCGGCCGCCGCGCCAGCCGGGGCCGACTGGCTGCGCGAGGAGGGCGCGCCTTCCGCAGCTCGCCTGCCCGCCCCACCGTCCCCCGGCCGGCCGCTTGTGTCGCTCTTCTCGTCCGTCTTCGCGAGCCTCGGCAGCCTCGCGGCGGCGCTCCCTCCCGCCGCCCCGTCCGTCGCCCCGGCCGACGCGGCTCCGTCCGTCGCCGTGGCCACCGTCGCCCGCGCCGCTCCCCACTGTGCCCGCGCCGCTGTCGGCCTGGCCCGTCCGGCCATGGAGCGCTCGGCTGGCGAGGCGCGCCGGCGGAGTGCCGCGTGCCGCAGCCAGTGCCTCGGCAGCCAACGCCTGCTGGGCACGCCTGGGCTCAGCCGCGCGCTCTCGTGCCCTTGATGCACGAAGGGTAAGCGCCCTTCTGGGCTACTACTGCTATGTTTGTCTACTAGAGCCCACCTCCTGTTTAGTGGGTTGGATTCGTGTGGCCCCTGCTCTCGTGTGCCGTGTGCGGGCGGACTGGTGGTGATCGGCCTGCACTTCTCCATGACAGACGGAGCCTACGGCTCAATACGCCTTCGCTCGTTCGAACGATTGTCGGGGCGCGGCCCGTTACTTCGGGTGGTGGGTCTCGCGCTGCTGCATCATTTGGTAAGGGGGCTCGGGTTAACCCCGCACGTGTGCGGTCTGTTCCTGTGTGGCCTGTGTCTGTGTGTTGGGTGGCCTTTTGGGGGGTTTGGAGAATGTGCACACACATACGCATGCGTGTGTGTGTGCTTGTATAGTGCGTCGTATATATGTTATGATATATGCATTGTGTGCCGATTCGTTGTGTGTGTGTCGTGGTCGTGCGTGTGTCGTGTCGTGCACACTCTCGTCAATGCAATATGCAACGTCTGAACTGAAAATGTAGCGGCCAGGGCTGCCAGGGTGCAGGGTGCAGATAAATAAAATAAAGATAATAATAATAAATAAATAATTGAAATGAGATCCTATCATACATCATACTACACGTCTTGCTTCAAGACAGATTATCTAAAACTACAGCCACACCCACATCACGTCATCATATCATCATGTGACAAAAAATTATTGTAAATAAAAAAATGAGACCTTTTGGTTTTGAAGAAGCGTCGTCAGATGTGCGGGAGGTGGAGGGTGGAGGGGAGTGCTTACTTATTACTTATGCTCATCCTTATATTGTACGTTGTGCGTGGTCCTATCTCGCACTCGCGCGGCGCGCGCGCGGTGCGTGCTCGCGTGCTCTCTCTCTCTCTCGTCTGTGTGGCTCTCTCTCTCACTGCTTATCGAACTCCTCATTTCTGGTTAGGCAGCTGTACACCACACCGTCACACTTCACACTTCATATATATATATGCAACCCTGAACCGCCTGAAATCGACTGTGATATCTGCTAACTACTTTTTATTTATACTCAGTATTATACTCTATTATTATATATAATATTTTGATTTTGTATTTTTGAATAGCTCTCTCCGTGTCTCTCCTTACGCGTTCTTTTTCTTTGCTTCTATTACTACTACTACTACTACTATTATACTACTGCTACTACTTCCTCTTCTTGCCCGATGCCGTTGCCCGACTATTTTGGTGTTTGTGTTTATTTTGTTAACATATATAACGTACAATTGCGCTCTTTGCTGGGGGCGGAGGCGGAGGCGGCGGAGCAGGCTCAGTAGGGGGGGCAGGCAGGTGGGACGTGGGACGTCGTGATGGTTATTGAGCCTTGTTGATGTTGAGCACCTCCTAGAGCTACAGTCGGCTGCTGGGGCTGGCGGGGGAGGCGTGTCGAATGTCGGGTATAACGCTTTCCTATATATCTATATCTGGTACTATCTATATCTATGTTTATGTCTCAATGTCTCTTCAAGCCTCTTCATATATATAATATTATACACAGCATATATAACTATAGCCCCCGCTTCCAGCTTTTGCTTTTGCGCTCTGGGCCTGGGCCTACCACCGAGTGCATTCTTCATTTTCTTACTATCGAGGGTTGACCCCTTAACCCCTTCTTACTTTTCCTATTCCTAGCAAGTATAGCTTTAAACTTTAAATAGCAATAGCAGCTAGCAGCAGGCTCAGGCTTGCACATGATCATAATCGACTATTTACTACTTGTACGATTATATTTTTGTATATAATATACGCATTCGCATTATATATGTGACACACGACACACGAATCAGAAAACAAAAAGGCGCTTATTATTAAATTATTATTCGTCTTCTTTATCTTTATGTCTCGTTGTGACCCGGGCTTGAAAGGAGCGTACGCTTAACACCCCGCCAAAGCCAAAGCAGGGCAGGGGGGCACGGGCGAGGAATATAATCTATAAGCTGTGTCAAAACCCGCGGTGGGAATGTGACAGACCGGGAGTCGAACCCACGTCCTCTGGGAGCATCGTCCGGGGACAGTACCACTCGCCTGAAAAGGTCAGCTGTGATGAGTGGTACTGGAATCCATCGCCTCATATATCGGAATATATGTGTGGAGCGCGGCGCGTCGTACGCGGCCTGTGCTGCTCACAACAAGCTGAGATGTCACGCGCACGCCATATAAATAGCATATATATATCATATAATATAACATATATATATATAATAACATACAAGATGTCCCGTCATGTATCGTGTGGACGGTGGACGGTGTGGTGTGTGTGATGTGATATTAGCAGGCCGCAATCCTGCGGGAAGAGCCCCGAGCCTGAGCTCCAAGAAGAGGCATAGGCATAAGCATAGGCATAGATTGTATGCGATGATGGGGGGTCAGTTTCAAGTTTCAGGTGTAGAGGGAGAGGGTGGCTACGTGCTACGTGGTACATGGCTACCCCCTCCCTGTTCCAATTTTGCAAATTGATCATCACTGCAACTACAGTATACCCCATCACCGTTACATCGGTCACGATCAGCACCCGCTCTCACTTACAATACCAGCTCCAGTGCGCAATGTATGTGTATGTGTTTGTGGTCGCCGCGCGCCACCCTCGTCCTCGCGCTCGCACCCCCGGGGCCGCAGCCACCGCGGCCACATCGCTCGTGTCTCCCGCGCCGCGAATGCCGCCCCGCGAGGGCACGCGCCGCGATCATGCGGCCCTTTGAGCTGTTTGAACTATCCGGAAGGTGTGCATAGGCTGTTCGGCCGGCGCTGCGGCGCTCACGAGGAGCAGCCCCTCCTCTTCATCGACGAATAACACGTCGAGGCGAGCCGGCGCAGGGGATGCGGCGGCGGTGGCGGGGCGCTCGGCGCCGCTGTGGCCGTTCTGCTGCTGCGACGCCCCGGCCGTTGCAGCGCTCACACGACAGCGCGGCAGGTGCGAGATGATCTGGAGTGGCGCGCCATTCCTGTCGAGTACCTGCAGCCGCTTGCCAGTAAACTCCGCAACCAGTACCCTCCCGCTGCACACACCGACGGCCGACGGCCGGTTGAACTCACCAGGCGCGCTCCCCTTGCGCCCAAACGAGCGGAGGAATGGGCCAAGCAGGCTGAACACCTGATTGGCAGGGCCACGCAGGGTCGGAGTTAAGGCCCTGTCTGGCAGGTCTTTCAGCCTGCTCGGGACTCGAGGGTCAGAGACAGAGCCGGTGGCGCAAGGCAGCCCACCTGCACGCGGTGGTTGAGCGTGTCGGCAACAAAGACCTCTCCTCCCCAGAAGGCGAGCGCCGATGGCTGACGAAACTCGCCCTGCGCCGCGCCACGCCTTCCCGCGCCGAGCGAGAAGAGGAAATCGATCCGCGAGCGCCACCCCGCGTAGACGCTGACCGTGTCGCTCGACTCGGTGACGAGGAGGACGTCGGACGCGACCGCCGCCAGCGCCTCCAAGTGGGCCGCACGCCGGTGGTGCGACAGAGGGGGCTCTGCGGCGGCCTGAGGTGGGGTGGCCGGCTCAGCCCGCACAGCCCCGTGTTGTCGACACCAAAGGTCGGCGCACCAGCGCGAGCGCCTCTTGCAGTTGCGTCGCCGGCAGGCACAGGATTGCCCCGGGCCCGAAGACCCTCCTGCCGTCGTCGCACTGGTGCGTCGCGCGGAGTTGGCTCGCCGCCTCCAGTTCGGCGGGACTCACGCCCGGGACCGTCTCTGGGGTCGTGGCCCACTCGCGCGTCCACTCTGCGTGCGCGCTCTGCTCGAGCTCGTCGCCCCCCGCGAAGCCGAGGACGACCAACGGCGAGTCCTGAGTGCGCAGACGAGGCGGGAGGCGGTTAGGGCTAGGGTCCCGAGTTCGGGGTACCCTGAACCCGAGGTGCTCCGTGGACCATGCGGGCACGCGGGAGAGGGGGCGAGCGGCGAGGATCGCGGCGCTGAACCCCTGGGGCTGAGGTGGGCGGCGGTCTTAGCCCACAGAGGTGGTTTGAAAGAAAGCCAGTCCCAGGGGTCGGAACGGCGCTGCCGAGCACCTGGGGAGTCCGGCAGCAGATAATCCTGTCTGCGCCGAGGTCGGTTAGGTAGAGCCGCCGTCCGTCGGACGACGCGTCGGCGCAGGTCGGGAGCGTCGAGCGGCGCATCGAGAAGGGACGCCCCCCCGCGAGGTAGAAGAGTCGCCGACCCAGAGGCGTTGAGCTGCAGGCAGCGTCCAGCGTGGCCGCCACGTCGTTAAGCGTAGGAAGGCGAATGATTCGGAAGCGCTCGTGCTCGCAGAGGAGCAGGCGGCGCGGACCCCCCGTACCCACCGCGCACAGCGCCGTCATCGCCCCGGGCTGGTGGAGTTGGCGCGCGGTGCCCCCGCGGACGCCGAAGGCCACGCGGTGCTTGAGCAGCACGAGGGAGCGGCGCACCGAGCACGCCGCGATGTTCCACGCGCGGCACACTGCCGCGGCGGCTGCCAGGCGGCGCAGATCGCGAGCCGAGCTGAGGATGTGAACGAGCAGCTCCGGCGGGAGCTCAGGCGGCCATTTGGTCGGTGGCATCGCACTGGAGCGACGTGCTCGTAGGGCAAGGCCAGGCGGTCAAAGGGGAGCGATATCAAAGCGCCCGGAGCCAGGAACGGCTCGCCAGGCTGCACGTTTGAGCTTGCTTCGTCGTTTGAGTTCATTTTCACAGACTGTTCATTCACAGCCAGCTCCAATAGAAGAAAACATTCGATTCACGTGAATAAAAAGCCACCCCAACCCCAACCGGCACCACCCCGCAGGCGCTCGATGGACACAACATGGAATGCCTCACGGTGCTCGTCGGCCCTGCGCACTGGCCGGGCCAGAGCCACCAGGCAGCGCTCCGAGCCATCTGTGGCGCACTTGTTGCGCGTGGCCATTCGGTTCACTACGTCACCTCGCAAGTCGAGCGTGTGATCACTCCTGTAGAGCCGACGGGAAGCGGCATCGTGTGCCACGTAGCACGAGTCGCCTGGCCCGACAGGATGGAAGTGGATCTAGGTACTCAGAGTGTGACGGATGGCGATGGCGGCGCCAAGTCGCGCCTAGCGCTCGTGACCGCGTCCATTGCAGCAGCCGACAGCTTCTTCGAGGACAACCCGTCGCTGCTCTTGGCACTGAGCAATATTGCGTTTGATGTGGCTCTCGTTGACGCTGGTTGCCTCGCCGGCCACTTGCTCGCGGACTACCTTCTCCTGCCCCAGGTCCACTTCCTGAGCTATCCTCTCGCGTCTCCGGGAGGCACGCGCAAGACACGGCTTCTCGAAGCCACCATCACGCAGCGCTCGTGTGGAAACACCGTGGCTCGTTTGCGCGCCTCGCTGCACCTGCCTCCAAAGCAGGAGACCGCGGGCCTGCACATGCTGACCGTGGTCGGCCACTCGCTCGCCCTGCACACGGACCCGCTTCCTCCCTCGACTGTCTGCGTCGGTTCCGTGGTGGGCGGCACGCTGGGCTCGGCCGCTGAATTCGAGCGCGAGGAGCTCGCGGCGGCGACCCTGCTGGCGAGCGCTGACTCGTGGAGCTCCGGATTCGTTATCTGCTCCCTTGGCACGTGGGCGGATCAGGCGAGCACACGCCTCGGCTGGGATGAGACGCTCGTGTCAGCCTTCCGGTCCGTCGGCGTGCCAGTGGTCTGGAAGACGACCCCGGGCAGCAGCCCCGAGCCCGGGATGCTCCCTTGCAATGTGAGGCGGGAGGCGTGGATTCCGCAGCGCAGGTGTCGCTTCGCCGACAACCCGCCTGCGAGCCAGGAAAGTCTCTTGGCTCGTGGCGAGACGCCCCCTCTTTTCCCGCCCTCTTCCCGGGTGCAACACCGCACTCAGCGCGTGCTCGTCCGCTGTCCCATGGTTGCAGGCTGCTTTCCCATCCCCACTGCCGGTTGCTCATCTGCCACGGCGGCGCCCATTCCCTCTCGGAGGCGTGCGCAGCCGCGGTGCCCATGCTGTGCACGCCGGTGTGCTGGGATCAGCACGACAACGCGGCCCTCGCGACCAGGCTCGGCGTCGGTGAGAGCGTCGATCTACGCATGTGCAGGTGTGGCACTCCGCGCCCACTCCTCCGCCGTCTGGGCCTAGACGATCTTCACCCGCGTTGCCCCCGCCCCGTATTCTTCTTGAGCAGCGCCGATGATCTCGCCGGCACAATGCGTCGGCTGCTGGGGGTTGATTCGAAGCGAGAGGCGAGGGCACGCGAGCTGGCACAACGCATGGCGAGATCCGATGAGGGTGCCGCAGGGGCTGCGCAATGCGTTGAACGAGTGGCGCGTGGATGGGCACGAACTGGTGCGTGAGGGGCAGTGTTCCCCCGGTTGTTGTTGTTGTTCGTCTGCGCCGCACGCATGGAGTCGTGGGTGTTGAGGCTGGCTTGCCGCGCCCTCGCCCAACGCTGCACGCTGCGCTGGCCGCTGCACTATAGCTATAGCATGCTCTGTATATGTACATCGCACTTTTTTAGAAACTAGACTGAATCCTAAATCGAGTGGCCACAGCTTTATTTCCAAAATTTGAAACTTCTCCGCTAAAACCCGTGGCGGTGGGTTTTCGTGTTTTGAAGAATAAATACGGGTACGGGTATGGGGGTCTATTTTTTTTATTGTGACTAGATTCTCTGTGAAACAAGGCGCAAAAAGGAGCCGGCGATTTTGGGGGGAAGACGGCTGTTGGGAGCTGTTTGGGAACGCGCTTGCTAGCGTGTGATCACTATATATATATTATTTATATATTTATATATATACTATCTATATCTATAACTATAACTATAACAATGATGATATATGTGTTTTATATAATATATGTATATTATATATATATATATATATATATGTATATATATATATA
>Ga0105054_10008600_pt1 | contig 13465 bp, 11 predicted proteins | sample BON02_FD_78091 | JGI IMG/M metagenome (GOLD analysis project Ga0105054, IMG submission 78091) | Freshwater microbial communities from Lake Bonney liftoff mats and glacier meltwater in Antarctica - BON-02 (megahit assembly) | ecosystem: Environmental > Aquatic > Freshwater > Ice > Glacier...
CATTTCTCACAGACAGGGTCATTTGCCCAAGCACAAAGCAAATTATTTGCAAACTCGTGAATTCAACGGAAAATCTATGTTAGAAATGTTGCCGCGGATGCCAGGCCACTCGTCTTCGCGTTGTTTGACTTCGAAGCAGCAGGAACGCTAGTCTCATTCACGCCCAGCGCTCACCCCACCCCTACCACCCACAAACTCAAACAGGCCGCTGCTGCTGCTGCTGCTGCTACCATTTTGTTTTCCTGAGTGCGCCCGTGCCAGCCTATCAACAATAGCCCCACGGACGAGAACGATGACCTGAGAGAGCCAGCGCCCCTCCCTTCTCCACTCCGAGCCTTCAGGAATGCAGCGTTACCGCGTCGCCTTTCAGTATATTGGCACGCCCTACAGCGGCTGGCAACGGAATCCCGATGCTCTCAAACCGGCCGTTCAAGACGTGGTAGAGGCCGCCATTCATACCTTTGTAGGCAAGGGAAATTTCGAACCTTGTTATGTCTCCAGTCGAACAGATGCAGGTATGAGATGGAGTAGAGACCGGGGGGGAAAGGGGGAGGGTGGCATCTAATCAACGCTGAATGCTGAATGTATTATTCACTCATCACCTCTATCCAAACAAATCACACAGGAGTGCACGCCCTCCACAATGTCTTGCACGTGGACCTCCTTCGCCGCGCTCGACAGGATGGCGAAGTCCTAGAGCCACACGCACCCGAGACCGTTTGCCGCGCACTCAATGCCTTGCTACGAGGCAGTGGTGTCCAAATACTCGATTGTCAAGCCGTGCCACGGGAAGGCGACAAGCAGTTCCATGCCCGGTATGGGGCCAAGGAACGCAAATACGTCTACAGGCTCCTGACAGGCCGCAGTGTTTTTGAAGCGGAACGAGCCTGGTGTTTGGATCTAAGACCGTCCCAGCAGAAACTGAATGTAGAAGCCATGCACGCCGCGGCCCAGGTGCTGGTAGGAAAGAAATACGATTTTTCGAGTTTTCGTGGGAAGGATTGTCAGGCAAGGAGTCCGGTAAAAATGATTAGGAGCATTGAGGTTGTGAATGTACGCCCGGACCTGGCTCACCCTTCTCAGTCATATGGGGAAATGCTTCACGTTCACGTGCGGGCCAAGTCGTTTTTATACCACATGGTGAGAAATATTGTGGGGGCGGTTACTGCGGTGGGGATGGGGCGTTTGCCTCCTGCGGCAATGAGAGACATTTTAGAAGCGAGGGATAGGAGTGTGGCGCCGCCGATGGCGCCGGCCCACGGGTTGTTTCTGGAGAGAGTTTTGTATGTGGAGGATTTGTGGAAGGAAGAGGAAGCGAGGGAGGAGGAGTGGACAAAGGGGGCGGGAGCAGACAGGAATTTGAAATCTGGGGAGAAAGGTGGATGAGTGGGAGCATGCTCTGCTTCAGGGTGGATTTGTCTGATCAGTCCTGCAAGTGGTTGAAAACGTATGCGTTTGTGTGCGTAAGGCATGCAAGGCCACCGTTTGTAGATAGATATAGAAGGCACAAAAGCACATGACGTAATATGCACAATGATATACACGAATGCTATATGAGCGAGTGCAACTACATGGATTATCTCATAAATTGAGTGTTCTTCTTGGCAGTCTACAAATTTGAATCACACTTCATTTGTTCCCTTCCTCTCACATCATTTTACACTCTCAACTCCCTCCGTCATACCAACAACCACATATAACCTCTCATTTCATTCCCCATTTCCTTTCCTCCTCTTCCCCATCCCGTTCCTACGGCTTCGGTGTGTTGGGCGACTGCGGAGTCGCCCCACGGGTCGAACACAAAGTCTGCAAGGTCACAAGCAACCGCAAGTAGTACTCCAACGCATCCTCCGCCGACATGCCCGGATCCGGCAGCAACTCAAATTCATACTTACACTCCGGCTCCAACGCCCGGGATAAGCCAAAAGTCAAGAGACGGGCCTCCTCCCCCGTGCCCACCGCGCGGACCAAAGGAGGCTGGTTCGTCAAAGCCAGGACAATGCGAGGGGACTTGCCTGAGGAGTCCACACCAGCAAATGCATCAATCAAGCTCAAGTGGCAGGGCTTGCCCGCGTGCAAGATCCGACGCAAAGCCCGACCCACGGCGCTGACAGGGCGCCAGGCCAGGCGGGGGGAGTAGGCAAGAGGTCCCTTGTCCTCCAGGAAGAAAGTGCGGCGTTCGGGGTGGCCTTTGCGGTTGAACTTGTGGACGTGCAGGCCTTTGCGCAGGGCTTGCAAGGGGAGGGGGCCCTTTTCGATGGTGACGATGCCCCGTTCAAAGTTGCCTGACTCTTGGAGCAGCAACCGCGTCCCGCGTCGTGGAGGTGTGGCGGAGCGGGGTCGGGAAGGAGAGCGGGAGCGAGACGCAACGCGGGAGGGAGGGCGCGCGAGAGAGTCCCGTGACGAGGAGCGATAGCGTGGTGGTGGGGTCCGCATTCGCTCTGACAGGGTTCGGATTCGCTCCGACATCTGGTTAGTTGAGACGGCATCACCGTTGTCATCATTCAAGAGGGACCCACTGCCCGTGACCTCGTGCCGGTGCCCACTATTCGGAGTGCTCTTGGGCCTCGCTTCCTCCTCCTCGTGGTGAGCGCCCGAAGCATCCATCTCTCCCCTTTCTTCTCTGTCCATCGGCTCCTCGCCTTCCCCACCCTCTTCTTCTTCTTCGTCCTCCCTCGTCTCGGCCGCAGCTTCCAAAACCGTCGTCAAGACGGCGCTGGGACCATGGGCGCCAAGCAGAAGCTCAGAAGACAAGCCGACGGAAGAAGAAGAAGAAGGCATGCTACCCAACCCGACATAAGGGCTCCTGAGCGAAGATGAAGAGGTCGAGCTCGTGATGGTAGGAAGGAGAAGGGATTGTTGGTAATTGGCGGCTGCCATGCTGGCTGGCGACGAGTCAGAGGACATGACCTGAGGCTCTTGTCGCCTGCGCTTCACCACCAAGTAGTTCCAAAGGCGACTCCCTCCTCCACCACTGCCCTGCTGGCGACTGGGACTTCCGTCCTCCCTCTTCTCCCTCCATGGGCTCTCTTTCTCTTCTTCTTCCTCCTCCTGCTCGTCATTCTCCGCTTCCTCCTTGATTCGTCCACTAGCAGGGGACGTCGCGACGGAAGGCGACCCCACCCTCGGCCGAGACTTGGCAGCGGCAGCAGCAGCGGCAGCAGCAGCCGCAAGGGCCAGAGCTTGCCGACGCCGACGCTGCGAACGGACACGCGCAACAACCCTGCACACAAAGCGATGCAGGACCCGAGATGCCTCGATCTCGCGGCGGCAGCGCTGGCCTCGAGAGAGGGCCTGCAGGCGAGTGACACCCTTGACAAGACGATCGCGCCGGTGCTGGGCAGCGACCTTGCGGACAGCCGCGGTGATAATAAAAGCCGCCCGATGCAGCAACTGCAGCTGCTGGCGTCGCCCGGCCTTGTAGTGCCGGAAATAAAGTTCCTTCTTCCCAGCAACTCGACAACGCTGCCTGGCCGAAATCGCCGCCTCCCCAAAGACAAGCCGCAAGCGCCGTCGGTACTGGCTGGGAAGTTCGCGGCTGTGCGGCGCCTTGGTCAGCACCAGTGCGTTGTAATCGAAGCGTGCTGCACCCGGGGAGCCACCTACGGCCAGCGTGTGCTCCTTGAGAATTTCCTTGCGGCGGGCATGCAAGACCTTGTCTTGCCAAACTTCGAGGCACAGGAGAGTGCAATCCGGGGTGTTGCTCCTCCCGCCACACATACCATTGCAAGGCTTGTGCAAAAACGCCACGTCCATTCCTTGAGCAGCAGCCTCGGCGCTTGCTCGTAGGTTGTCCTCCTCCCGCGCAAGCCTCAGGCGGCCCCCAAAAATGGCCAATTCGAACGTCTCGGTCAGGTCCTGGTGATGGGGCAAGTCAGGGGGAAAACTCCCGTCGTCGCGTAGGGGGGTGGAGCCCGCGAGGAGGGAGGAGGATGGCGATTGAGGTCGACGAAGAGACAAGTTGTGACCACCTGCAGGGCTCAAGGAACGGTAGCGTGGACTGAACGAGTCATTGCCACGTAACCGATCCCCGTCCCGTTTGCAGACCCCGTCGGAATACCGATGATTCGAAAACAATTGCGTCTCCATAAACCGCTTCATAAACAAGGCCCCACTCCCATTCTTGCCCAAGCATTCCTTCCACCATCCCCTCGTTGCGGGGTCCAACATCCGCTCCTCCACCACAGAGCTGCGCCGTCGGTCCAGCACGGGCCGCTGGGGCCGGTAGACCAGGTCGATGTTCAACGCGACCTCCACCACGGCCGACACGTGAGCATGTACCTTGGCACACACCTCCTCCATCATCCGTCTCTCGAGATTCATGCTGCTCTTGGTAAGAGACAAGGAACCAGTCATAACGGGAGGCATGGCTGACTGCACTCCACCTACTGCTGCTGGTACCACTCCGTTGAGAATGGACAAGTAAGAGTCAGGGCGAGGCTCGGAGCAATAAGCAGGAGAGATGGGGCGTGGGGGCGTGATAAAATGCTCCCAATCTTCAGCCATGCCTTGCGCCGGCCGGGTTCGTCGCAGGGAGGAGGAGGAGAGGGAGCAAGCGGTCACCTCTCGGTGGGCCTCTTGCATGGAGGCGGTGACCCAGCTGATTTGATGCGCGACGAGCTGCTTGGACACTTCATCTTCGGCCGGGTGGAAGGTCACGCGATTTGTGTCGGGATACACAATCACCATGCCCTTGGTGTGCTCAAAGCCGTAAGGCAGCTCCTCGACGCCGCTGAGAAAGGGCACGGGGCTTTCGAGGTAGCCCATGTGCTTGGCGGGGAGGGTGACGATTAGCGGCCCTGCCCACTCTAGAGGCCGAAGCAAGCTAGGGAGGGCAAGGACGGTGGCGGAGAGGAGCTGTAGGTCCTTGCACACCACCACCACTTGCATTTCGGTCAGCATGGAGAAAAGGACGAGAAGGACGTTTTCCAAGCTCATGGCCCCGAGGAGTAGGGGGAGAGCCCATTCTCGAATCCAGCGGGCGTTGTCGTTCTCTTCGTCGGGGCGGTAGGAGGGTCGGCGGAAGTAGGTGGGCACAGCGAGTGCTTGCGGAAGGCTTTCAAATACATTGAACTCCACTTCCTCTCCAGGGTTAGGAAGGGAAATAGCAGCGAACCGGTGCAGTGCTTGCGTGATTCTTAGGACGGCGTGGCGTTCACGTTCTAGGTCTTGGGCGAAGGGTGAGAGGGAGAGATTGCGCGTGGGGCTCCGACTTCTAAGCGCCGAATATGATGATTTTGGAGAAGACGAAAAGGAGGAGGGAGTGGAGGTGATGGTAGGGGTGGAGGACGATGCTATTTGGAAGAAATCGGGGCTCAAGTGCATTCGGACGAGGGCACGCAGGACGCCCAGGTGGAGGGGGAGGAAGGGGTGGCGGGAGATGAAGCAGTAGCAGAGGTCGGCTTGTGCTAGTACTTGGTCAGAGAATCGACACGGCCGCTTGAGGTGTAAACACATGCCGTAGCTCGTCTCGGACTGATTCGTCCCACCTCCCGAAAGGACGAACATCACCTCCTTCATTTCGGTCAACGCGGTTGTTGCAGCTGCTGCAATAGGCGTGGCCGCGGCGGAGGTATGAGGGCTACTGCTGTTGCTGCTGCTTCTGCTGCTCAGTGGTGTGACGGTGACGCCTTGCGGCAGGCAAAACTCGCTGACCGCTGTCGTGCACACTGCTCCTTCGGGGTAGGTGAAAATGATTTTGGACGTGTAGGTGCCACCCAGCGACACCACAGGCTCTCGAAGAGACTCGAGGGGCAAGCCCACGATCAGCATCTGGTCGAAGAGCTCCGTGTGGACGGGCACCGCCGCTGGATTGAGCAAGCTGATAACGTCCTTGCAGGAGGCTGCGGCCGTGGCCAACGTGGTGCGCACGAGGTCGGAGGACGACTCGCACAAGGCGGGGGGACCCACCCATTGCAGGGGAGTCTTGCCCGGAGATGAAGATGCCACTGCCGCAGACGACGACGGAGATGGCGAAGAAGAGGTGCTTATGCTTCCGATCGCAGCAGCCACACTGCCACTGAACATTCTCCTTACCATACCCGCGCCACCGCTGCCTTCCTCACTCTCCAATATGTGGACGAGTCGACGAAAGGCCGTGCTCTCCAATTGCTGAAGGCGCTTCTGCCGATACTTCCGCCGCCTTTGCAACCGGACACGCTCCCGCTCCTGCTTCACATGAAGATGTAGAAGCTGCATTTTCTTGGCCCGGTACCCGTCGTGGAAGTGGTGAGACCGCAAGCGGGTTTGATCCAGTTCCCGCAATTCTTCTCCTGTGGGCAAGGCATCCCGCCGTAGGACGTCGCCGCAATAAGTCCTTAGAATCCCACCATTCCTAGCCATGACTGGACGCTGCTTCCATCCACGAAGGTCCAGCTGCATGACACTGGTGTCCTCCTCCATGGCTTGACACTGGTGTCCCGCACAAAGAGCGGCGGGCACGGCAGGTATGGAAACGCCAGGGTAGAACTAGCGTCGCTGTTTGAGAGGGGTTGTGTGTGTGGATTGAATGAGAATAAAGCACGGCCACAAGACGTAATGACAAGGGGGAATACATGACTGTAGAGTAGGACGCATGGACGTGGGATAGCAAAGAGTGCACTAAGAAGAGCGCGAGTCGGGCAAAGTTGACGCAGTTCGTAATTTTGAGTTTGGGTTTCCGTTGGATTCTTGCGCCGTTTGAATGGAGAGATAGAGGAGGTTGAAAGCCCTATAGAGTTTTCTTGTTATTGACTTGACGACTTTCACGCGAAAGTGTGTCAAAGCCCTATAGAGTTTTCTTGTTATTGACTTGACGACTTTCACGCGAAAGTGTGTCTATTACATTTGACTTTTTTCTTTTGCTTGTTGTCTTTTTTCGATTGCTTGATGGAGCCATCCATTCTGCTACCTGGTATGAATTAGGGGGGTTACTTGTCTATGTACACATGAAATGTAGGTTTTCTAAGCTTTTTCTACGGAGTTGTCATTGAGCTGTGTCTTCGTCATCTCCTACCCTCCTCTCCTTTCTTTTCTACTTTTTATACATGGTGGATTCAAAACTGGTGCATGACACACACACACATGTTTCTGTCTTTCGTCTTTCGTTGTTGCTTACAACACGCAGCTTTCTAACGGCGCCGTACTACTCGTGTTTTTGATGGTATTACTGGCGCTGCTGGTGCTGGTGCTACTGCTGCTGCTCTGGATTTTTGCCTTATAATTGGTGGCATAATCGGCCGCCGTCGTCGTCGTCGTTACCGCCGGGGCAGGGGTCGAAGTGGAAGTGAGGCTTGAAGACACGGTCGTCGGGACAGCAGGAGCAGCAGTAGCAGGAGCAGGAGCAGGAGCAGCCGCAGCAGGAGAGGAGAGAGCAGAAGCAGTAGCAGGAGCGGTGGCAGGAACGGACGGAGCAGAGGAAGCTGCAGGCCTGGAGATGGCTGCGGGCAATGTCGTCGAAGAGGGAGGAGGATGGGACACAGAGGTAGGCACTACCGCTTGCGCTGCTTGAGCAGAAGAAGGAGGAGGAGGGGTAGGAGGAGGAGTCGCTGTGGCTTGTGCCTGGGGAGGGTGTGGTGCGACTATGGCCCGAGGCGCTGGGACGGCGGCGCGGAGAGTGGAAGAAGGAGAAGTGGTAGCTCCTGTTGCTGCTGCTGCTGCTGCTGCTGCTGCTGCTGCTGCTGCTGCTGCTGCTGCTGCTGTTGGCGTGGGCGCGGGTGGTGTAGTAGCAGCAATAGTAGGAGTGGACGCAGGGGCCGAGGTGGTGAGAGCAGAATTGGCCCGTGCTGCTGCTGCAACTACTGCTGCTGTTGCTTGTGGCAGGAGGCGGTAGGGAGGAAGCACAGTTCGGCTGATGATGGGAAGCGTCATGTGGGGGGATGCCGCTGCAACAGCCTGAGCCCCTCCACCACTGCCGACCGCACCACTACTGCTGCTGCTGCTGCTGCTGTTGTTACTAGTGGTGCTGCTGGTGCTGCTGGTGCTGCTGGTGCGGAAGGAGGGCATGACGTTGTTGGTGGCAGGGTTGTAGGAGGCGGTCGCTTGTTGCGGTTGGCGTTGCTGCTGCTGCTGAGAAGGGGCAGGAGGAACAACAGCTTGAGGACCGGTGGTGGAGGGGGGGGGGCGTGGCGCTATGATTGGATAGGCGGCCGACGAGGATGACGAGGACGAAGATGGGAGGGGAGGACGAGGGGGGGGCACGACTGACCTACCCGCAGGAGAGGGAATGCCTGGCGTGCTGATTCCACCGGTTCCAATATTGACCACCCCTCGCCCTCCAGCCCCACCACCACCACCAGCAGCAGCAGCAGCAGCAGCGCCAGGGCCAGTGAAAACCATCTTCGTGCCATTGCTGTGACCGTTCGAAGTCAGCGCCCACCCACCCCGCACCCCACCAATCATTGCTCCTACCATCCCTCCCCCAGCAGCAGCAGCAGCAGCAGCAGCATGAAAAGAACGGATCGAACTGCCACCGGGCGCTGATCCTACTCCTCCTTCTGCAGGGATGACTCCCCGGGCTTGCTGCTGCTGCTGTAGCTCCTGCTGCCGCTGCCGCTGCTGCTGGACCTGCTGATGCAACTGCTGCTGCAACTGCTGCTGCTGCTGCTGCTGCAACTGGGCAAATCGTTGCTGTTGTGCTACTAAGGATGCTACGGGAGCCGAGACGCGGACCTGCCCTCCCTCCCCCACCTCCAGGAAGCCGTGTTGTACCAAGAGGGTCACCAACCCAGTCAACACATTGCTTCGTTCGGTGTACCCTAGTTCATTATTTTCCAACAATTGCTCCCTCAACACCATTTCGTCATGATTCTTCTTCGCCCTCTCTTTAATCTCGGCGACCTGCCGTAGCTTCTGCTGTAGCTCTGCCATCCAGGCATGACATGTCTCCTTGAACTCAAGCATCTTCAAATCCTGCGCCTGCCTCTCGTTTATCAACATCTCCATCCCCTTCTTATGTGCTTCCGACAATTTGACTCTTTCCTCCCCTGAAGCAGCTTGAGCGGCGGCTAGCTTGTTTTCCTCCTCTTTCAAGTTCTTTTCCCGGGCCTGCATCGATTTCAGCTCTGCCTCTTGTGCCTCCGTTCGTTCCTTTATCAAGCCCTCCGCCCTGCTTTGCTCCTCCTTCATCCTCTCAATCGCCGTTGCCTTCTCCTCCAACTCGGTGGCCCGCTTGCCCTGTTCTTCCTTTGTCGCCTCCACTGCTGCTGCTCTTTCCTCGAGTGTCCTCTCACGTTCTGCCAGCTCCGCCTTCTTCTTCTCGTTCTCCTCCTTCAATGCCTTGGCTTTCAAAATTTGTTTTGCTTTCTTCTCCAGACCCTCTTTAAGTTCTGCCTTCACAATATCCATCTTGAGCAGGTTTTCGGCAACAGTGGCCGAGTACGCCTCGTCGTTGCCGCCGCTGATGCTGCTGCTCCCTCCTCCTGCTCCTCCTGCTCCCCTTCCTCCTCCTCCTCCGCCACCACCACCTCCTCCTTTATCCCGTTCTTTTTCTCTTTCTCCTCTACTAGGTGCTATTGATGACGAGGACGAAGGAGAGAAAGAATCACCACCGCCTTCTCCTCTATCTTTTCTTCCTCCTCCTCCTCCTGCTCCTCCTGCTCCTCCTCCTCTTCCCCCTCCTCCTCCACCACCACCAGGTGCTACTGACGACGACGAAGAGGAAGAAGCCATCCTAACGAGTTGCTCTACAGGGGCGGAGAACGAGGGCGCTTTAGGAATAAAAAGAAGGTTCATCGGGGGAGCCTTGGGAAGCTTTATCGTGCCCCCTCCTGCCTGCTTTAGTAATCCTCCTCCTCCTCCTCCCCCTCCCCCCAAACTTGCGCCCCTCTCCTCCCCACCCCCGCTGCGCTTGGCGCTTCGCTCTCGATCCTGGTCATCTTTCCGCGCCCTGTCCTCCCTATCGCTGCTGCTGCTGCTGCTGCCGCTGCTGCTCTTGCGCTTCTTGGTGTGTGTGGTGCTTAACAGTGGGTCAAGAGTGCGCGACGGCGCGGGAGGCAAGACTGAGGCAAGGCTGGAAAGGGAGGAGGCCGGGCGAGGGCGAGCACTCCTGGCGGAGGCGGAGGAGGAGGAGGCGCCCGAGCTCTTGCCCGCTCCTCCCGTGTTGCTCCCCTCCATCCGGGTGGCTGCCTGTTGGTGTGGGTGTATGTGTGGTGGTGTGGCTGGGTGTGAGTTTTGGGGCTGGGGGGATCATCCTCAGGCTATCTGGCTTCTCATGCTTGCTTCTGCTCTCCCAGCCAAACCAACCAGTCTGCCACGTCCACCGGGCATACACAATGAGGATGAGCTGGGCAGCGTCCTCTTGAGCCTGTACAGCCGCACATAACCACAATACACACACACACAAGACGCACTAGCACTAGCACTTTATGATCGAACCCACAATTCCTTTTTCCATCATATGGTCCGAGATGATGCGTTCTATTTATTGGGTTCGAGCCACAGCCTCCCAATCCCAAGCACCAAAAACAAAAGCGACAAAAACAAGCAATGCTTTTCTCTTTTTTCTGTTGCTTCCTCTTCTAATCGTGGTAAGGTTCTTTCATTTTGCGGTCGTTATATCGGTCAGGTCGTCCGCTTTGATGTTGTGTATGTATACCGTCAAGCAAAATTGCCTTCGCTTTTATTTTTAGTTTTCCCCAGCACTCCCGCCTCCTCCCTCTATTCCATGCCTTAAACCAGCCCCTTAAACGTCCAAACCAACCCCACCAAAATCGCCACCACCGAAGACCCTTGCGCGAGCGTCTTGGGAATGTTGGGCTTATCAAAGGCCTGCCCGACCTTGATCGTGCCTTCGCCAATCAGGCACGTAGCCGTGCTCATTGAAAGCATCGTACCCAAGCCATAGGAGCACAAAAAGGTCATCACGGGGAACCACGAGTCAAACGCCAGAGCAGGCGCCAACGTAGGTGTGCCGTCCCATGAGAAACCGTGCAGGAGACCATTGAGGAAGATGGCCTTGCTGGAAGCCTCCTGTTAATTTAATTAGAAGAAAAAAAGAGGAAGGACGGAAGGGTCAGATACTGCATTTCTTGATCAATCACCAGGACCACTATATTATCAAATGTACCTTCTTAAGTGTCCCCGACGAGCTAGCCACGGCCGTCGTCCCATCCGCCTCCATCACCACAGCAAGCGCCTCAAACGACGCCGCCTCCTTCAAGCCCAACAACCCAATAATAATCAAACTCACGCCAATCAACACCTCCGTGTACAAGGACAACTTTGGTATGAGCGTGCTGTGTGAATAAGACGACAGGCGGCCCTTGAGAAAGAAGGCGACCATGCCCATGATAATAGCGCTGATCCCGTGGCCTAACCCCCAGACAGCCCCAATCCGCAGGGCTTGGTACCATCGCTTGCCGATGCACCGAGGCAAGAGCGCCGCAAGATGGTCGGGGCCTATGTGTTCGTTTTTGTGTGAGGTGTTTGGTGATGTTTGTTGAAAATGAGAGCTTGGGAGAGAAGCAGGGAGGGAGAAGTTGATGCTTTGGGTTGACCCTTTGTGCGGGTGTGTGTTGGGTGAGGTGGAATGAGCAAAGGACACAAAGCAGAAGATGGAAATTCGAGTACAATAGCTGATGTAGACACAAGAAACCGTACGTACCCGTCACGGAGTGCAATGAACCCGCCAAGAAACCGCCCGAGATGGTGGAGAGGGCGACGACGGGAAGGCCCGTAACCACATTTTGGGCCATGCTCTTGAGGCGGGGCAAGAGACCACTTCCCGAACCCCCAACAGGTGCAACGGGCGCGGCAGCGGCAGCGGCAGGGGCGCACAGGCGTGTGAAGAGCGGGGAGGGCTCGAGGGCCTTGCTGACGGTGTGGGGCTGCCGTCTCAGGCTTGCGGCGGCCAGGGGAGTAGGCCGGAGCACGAAGGCGGAGCATTGGGCAAGGAATGCAAGGGCGAGGACGAAGGAGAGCGCTGCAGGGAAGGACGACGGCCGCCGCATCGTCGCCGGTATTATTCTATGCATTCCGCTTGTGCTGCTGCCCTGTAGTTTTTGGGGGGTTGCGAGTTTAGCCATCACACAAGTAGCTTCGATACGTGCGGCGTCGAGCTTTGGAGGGAAAGCAAGCACATGAGCGGCGGATACTGCTCAGCTTTTGCAATGAGCAAAGACCCCTTGAGGCCGCAGCTTGAGGCCCAGCACGTCCTCAAGACGCTCGTTTACGTCCCTGTCTTGCTCTGGTGTAGGAAATTGTATTGTGCAAGGGTGTTGACCAGCGCGCAAGTGAGATTTACGAGGGTGGGTGGTGATTTGCCGGGTCGCTTGGGATGCAAAAAGTGGGGAGGTTGATCAAAAAATCAAAAAAATCGAGCGCCCATTTCGCTCAAACAACTAGAAGAAACCAACAACCTATCCGTTGGATGCCTTTTGCAAAATACCTGTAGGTAAAGCTGGGCTTCTGTGGAGAGTACATGGCTGAGTGTGTCTAGCTGCTTTGCTCCGCCGCACGCCACGCGATGCGCCTCAACAAGTCCAGGAGAGTGCAAACTATCATTGAATCGAGCCAAGATCAATCAACACACGCCAAATAAAGTGAGAGCATTTCTGTAATTATCTGTTTGTTACTTTCTTCTTTTCATTATATTTCTCCGACTTTTTCCTATTATTATTCGAGACACAGCCCCACTCGGAGGGCTTGCTACTTGAACAATATTTCTTTTTTTGTCCGCCACGCCGCCTTCACATACAGGGCAAAATACTCCATTATGGGTATCGGGTAAGAAGTTGGGCGATGACTGATCGACACTCTCTCTCTCTCTCTCTCTCTCTCTCTCTCTCTCTCTCTCTCTCTCGCACGCACACAAAATCGATAACGGACGTCAACGTCTCACTTTCATTTCTCTCCAGTTTGTTTTCATTTATATTTATACATTACCAATCGAGGCTTCTTCTATTTTCTTCTACCTACGGGTTTCTCTTTATTTTGTACTCGTCTCCTTTTGTGGGAACGTTTCGTTCTGGACACACGGACAGCTTCTATGACTGACTTACTAGTGGCTGACAGTTTAATAAAGGGGGGGGGAGGGCCAGGAGGGAAAGGATGCAGGCTTAAATAAGAGACTATATTAGGTGTTTTTCTTATCTCTCTTCTCTCTCTTGCCGTGGATTAGATTAGATATGGGTGGTGTAGGAGTATTGCTGGTGCTCTCGTTGGCGCGGCTGCTGCTGGGGTGCTGCTGCTGCTGGTGCTGGCGTTGAGGAGGGTGGTGGGGTTGGTAGTGGCTCTGCTGCTGATGGTGCTGCTGGAGGTGGTGCTGCTGGGGGTGAGGGTGAGGAAAGGCGTGGGCTTGCTGTTGATGGGCCCGGTAGTGCTGCTGCTGCTCGTGGTGCTGCAGCTGCTGCTGTTGCTGCTGCTTAGAAGGATGCTGGCCCTGGCCGTAGTACGCATGGTCGTCTTGCTCCAGCTCTCCCTCCTCCTGCTGGTGATGCTGATGCGAGTGCTGATACTGGTGGCGTTGCTGCTGCTGCTGCTGCTGGTA
>Ga0105054_10008601_pt1 | contig 13464 bp, 9 predicted proteins | sample BON02_FD_78091 | JGI IMG/M metagenome (GOLD analysis project Ga0105054, IMG submission 78091) | Freshwater microbial communities from Lake Bonney liftoff mats and glacier meltwater in Antarctica - BON-02 (megahit assembly) | ecosystem: Environmental > Aquatic > Freshwater > Ice > Glacier...
AGTTTTCCTCTGTATGAAACTAGAAGTACCCGATATCTCTGAAAAGCTATTATACAGGAGCGTTGAGAATTCATCAGCATAATCCTCTGTAATCCTTGTTGGTGTGGTTCTCAACATGAAGTTTTTGAAAATTGCTACAAAAAAAAAGTGAAACACAAGAAGAACATGAAACGCAGCCCACCTGTTGAAACTGCAGCTTCGAGAAAAAAGAGGAAAGAAAAAGTAAATCAACTTGAAGAGAGAGTGAACGCATTGGAAAATGAAAACCTACAGTTAAGATTGCAGCTGAAGGTAGGGAAGGAGACAGTCCAAAGAGATGCGCTGGAGAAACAAGAGATCACTAAAGAACTAGATACCCTTGTGAAGAAGAATTGTACAGACGAAGAAGTTCAAAGTGTTTTGGAAACATATGTCAAAAAATTTAGTGATTATGGTGATGTTAGAACCCAGTCGATAGAGAGACACATGGAACAACTACAACGTTTACTGCTTCCCACGCAAGTGACGAAGATGTGTATGTGGTCGTTGCATCAAGAAGATGCATTCTACGAATCGACCAATGAGAATTCCATGGCAGGTAATGGCAGTATATGGTCGTTGATAATGCAGGAAATTGGTGCCACCGAAGAACAAAAACAAAAAATTCAAGAACATCGTGATGACGCAAGACAGATGGCGAAAGATTTACGATTCACTCTTCGTGAATGCGAAGATCTTCAACGTAAAATGGAAAGAAAGAATCAAGCGCTCGGTGAAGAAATGAAAGAACTTCAAAAAATATTAACACCGTCCCAACTGGCGAAATTTATTCTCTGGGTGCACAACAACCCCGCTAGCATGGCAATGCTTGATAAGTTATGGAGTCCAATCGATGAACTTAACAAAACCAGATCACACTAATTAAATTTATATTTGCGAATAGTGTATCACTGAGGCTAATGTCTCGACACATCTCTTTACCTGTCTAGAGTAGGCGAAGCGAGGGTCAAAGAGAACTTCCTCTGATATATCATTCGGCGGAGCTGCACTGAGGATAGTACATGTAACGTTGACATTTGCAATATGTTTGGTGCCAAATTTTAAATGGTTATCGGTGGAGCTTGCCAAATATAAAACATCACTTTGAGACAGGGCTTCCATCGTGTTATGAAAGCGAACCTTCCTCTCAGACCCATCTATTTTAATTTGTAAAGCATCGTCCATTAATGATTCCTCCGTTGATATAACATGAATGTCTACAGGGTAATTAAGGAGCAATTCTATTAATTGGAGAGACATCTTGCAGGAACGAATTCTCCCAATAAAAGTTATTTTTAATGATGACAGTCGTTGTTGCTCGTCAGAGATAGTGAATAAATCAGCCAGCGGTCTTAAGACATATTCAGATAGTATTATTACGGAACCCTTTTGAGAAATAATTGATGTAACAGAGGTATTTGTAAGCACAACATCAAAATGACTATTTTGAACTGTCTCGGAGGCATTTTTCACATGGTTAAAATCAACATAAAAAGCCATACACCCCAAGAATAAGGAAGCGGACGCAACTAATCCGAAGACATCAATTTCAACAGGTGGAATATACAAGAAGCCAATGGTAGTTCCTTTCATAGAACCGATTAATTCGTTCGATGAGATGAGATTCAAAAGATCGTTCACTTGGCTCTTTGTCAGATCAGAAGCCCGAGCACATTCCATATTTGGCCACTGCGTAATCAAGAACACCTGTGTCTCGATTTCTATGGGTCATTTATGCACCCAAACAGAAGAATGCCGTTGACTAAAATTTGATTTGTATGATTTTTGAATCTCCAAACTATTTGAAGTTAAGAAGGATCTACCACTTGTTTGTTAGTGTTTCGTGTAATGGTAGCTTAATGAGGGTAGCCCCCGTTGTTTTCTTGGATGTGACATTGTACTTGGAATGATTTTGGAGCAAGAGCAGCGCATGTAACCATAACATGAAAATCATTTGGCATCAGTCCGCAATGCCAGTTTTGTCCTTCATGAAAATTTTTTACTCTTCGGGTATTCTAAATCCAACAATTTTCAAACGTTGGGAAGTTTCATTTCTGCTGACGACCTTTATGTCTTCTTGCCAGGGAAACAAAATATCATGACGAAATCATGCTTAAGCTTTAAAAAATCAAGTATCTACTATTTGTTTTTAGTTTATGTTGATTTGCGGGTGAAAGGTCGTTTATCACCTCGAAAGGTCCATTGAAAATATGCATTTCCTATCAACAAGACACAAGTTTTCCTGTTTTTAATTAAAGTAAGAAACCAGCGAGCAATATTTTCAAATGTAAAAACCAAGTTAAATATGCATAACACAACCAAATCAATTCGTTTATTAAACTCAACAAAAATCAATTTAAAGCACGCAACAAAAATCAATTGTTTTAAAGCACTACAAGAAGTGGATAAAAGCCATCAAATGCTAATTTCTTAATAAGCAAGAGTATCTTGTTGAAAGAAAAGAGCTTGATGGCATTCCGTGAGATAATCAGAAGCAAGACCAGTATGTGAAAAAATACTACAAGTACCGGTATCAGGTACTGTATCATGAACAATGGGTATTAATTTTAGAAAATGATGTAAAAAGTAACGCCCCCCGACCATCCCAATACTGGTAAACTGAATATGCTTTACTAATACAATAGAAACCCCCTCTTTCTATTTTTGTAACCCATAAACAGGAACTAATTGCATTGATCACAAATATTGAATATGGTCGTCAGGTCGATAGCCACGAGTGCTGCGGTTAAAAGTGTACACACGACATGTAGCAAGAACCTCCGGGTTGATACAATGAACACTCGTCTAAGAACCATGCAATATGCAGTGAGAGGAGAAGTCCCGATTCGAGCAGGTGTGTTGTCCAAGGAACTTGAGAGCGAACGCCAACAGGGTATATCCAACAAAAGACCTTTTGGCAAGATTCTGTTTTGTAACATTGGAAACCCTCAGTCAGTTGGTCAAAAACCTATTACTTTCTTTCGTTCTGTATTATCGCTGGTGGATAACCCACGACTATTGACTTCAGCTTCAGTACATACTTTGTTTGAAGACGAGGAAATTGAACGAGCTCATGATATTTTGAGTTATCTTCCTAATGGTTCAGGTGCGTACAGTGATAGTCAAGGGGTGGAAGGGATTCGTAGAAATGTTGCACAATTTGTCGAGAAACGTGATGGGTATTCTTGTGAACCTTCTAATATATTTCTAACGAATGGTGCATCGTCTGCTATTCAAATGCTCCTTACCGCTTTAATTGCTGATGAAAATGATTCCATTATGATCCCCACGCCCCAATATCCTATCTACAGTGCACTTATCAGCCTCTTGAACGGTAAACAAGCAGGTTACTATTTGGATGAAGAGTCGAACTGGTCTTTGAACTTACAAGCGTTGGAATCGAGTTTCGACGCATCTGTTTCTCAAGGACACCGACCGCGTGCTATGGTAGTTATCAACCCAGGAAATCCAACTGGAAACACCATGAGCTACGATGATCTTTGTACCGTTGTTCGTTTTTGTGAGAAACATAATCTTGTTCTTATGTCAGATGAAGTTTATCAAGAAAATTGTTACAATCCTACTGAACGTCCTTTTGTGTCCTGCAAAAAAATCGTACAAGACCTCGGTTCTGACGTTGAACTTGCGTCTTTTCATTCAACCAGTAAGGGTTTCATAGGGGAGTGTGGGCGTAGAGGCGGATATATGGAGATGCATAATTTTGATCCTCAAGTGCAAGCTGAAATTGTCAAATTGGCATCAAGTGGTTTATGCTCCAATTTGGACGGCCAACTGATGCTGGACTTGATGGTGAAACCACCTACAAAAGGAGTCGCCTACTCAACACACATGGATGAGAAATCTGCAATTTTGGATAGTTTGAAGGTTAAGGCAGACATGGTGTACGAAATGTTGAATCAGACACCCGGAGTCTCTTGCCAACCCTTGGAAGGAGCTATGTATGCATTTCCGAAGTTAGATCTACCGAAGTCATTTGTAGACAGGGCGATTGCCGATGGAAAATCTCCTGATTCGATGTACGCCATTTCTCTTCTTGAAAGTACTGGTATATGTACCGTTCCTGGAAGCGGATTTGGCCAAGTGAAAGGAACCCATCATGTACGAATGACCTTCCTTCCTCCGAAAGACGAACTGGAAAATGCTATGAAACAATTTCAAAAGCATCACATGTCCATTCGCTAGAAACAAATTAATTTAAAGATATTATTATTATTAAGATGATATTTGTTTCAGGACGTTCTGGCAAATCAAGTGTTCAACATCAGATCTCCGAAGAAAGTGAGTCGTGTTTTTTTCCAGATTGACAGTTCCGCTATCAGTGAGAATTTCCCCGTAATCCTGGAGAACACGAACTTCTATATACAGGCTTTTAGGTGGTTGCAGGTCCTGTACTATAGAAATTAGAAACGTGGTGGAAAAACGACGAAGCCTACTTACTGCGAAAAGATCAATTCCAGTGCCACCCATATACTTTCCTAGAATGTTATCGTATTCTTCAAAATACTTTATCTCATCTGGACTGAGTTTGAGTTTCATATCAGAGGGAATTATGGTTCCTGCTTGCCACCTTAGCACATTCAGTGCATCCGTGCGGTACTTCAAATACGCAAGCAAACAACGTTTATTTCTCTGTGCACATATATGGTATAAATAAAGAGGGCATTTATAAAGCGGATCAGTAACCTTTTCTTTGTCGGTGGATAATTCTTTCAATTGATCGTAGAGGGCTTTGATCTCCATTGTCACTTGCCGAACTGCATCATCCTAGGTAGAATAAGGCAAGGGTCCATTATATAATAGAAACGTACATTATACTTTGGCAGCCATTCGCTTCGCTTGAGTTCCTGTACCAATTCCTTGCCACGCTGTCCATACGGAAACCCTCCACTCGACATTCAAAAATATATTACGTAAATATAAAATTCATAGTTGTAATGTTTTGCACAAACCACAACAACAATAAAAGGCTTGCTTGATCCATTTGGAGGATGCGATACACGTAATGGACATGTTTCCTGCGAATCACATTGAGGGAATTTGTCTAAAGGTATTAAATTCAATCGCTCCCCTCGACCTTGTCGATCGTGACAATCTTTGCAAAAGTGAGTTGTGCCCCAACAAAAGTACGAAGCTGCGCTGCAGCAGAAATTACACTTGTATATAATTGAATCCATCCCATGTATCTCGCAATTCTGTAATTGATGCTTCGTAATTGAACATGAAGGACATATCTTCGTGCTGGCATCTTCTTGACTAGCAATGAACTCCTCATTGCAATATTTGCGTCCTCCCACGTAAGGCAATTTACAGCAGTGACACCGGTAGATCGACAAGTTCGATCTCTTATTTTCAATATCAGCGCCGTGTTCCATTTGTATCAGTCTCTCGATTCTCTCACAAAGTATCTTCAACTCGTTTGATTCTTTCCAAAAGGCCTCTGTGTGTTTAATCCAATCATCACAGACGAGGCATTTTGCGTAATTCAGGTTATATTCTCCAGATGAACCAACAGAACCGAATGATAATTTTTCTTGGATGCATGCATAATGAAATATGTGACTACATTGAAGCTTTACTACAGCAGCTGAGTCCATCCTTTCTAAGCATAGTAAACATGTCTCTGCTTGCAATTCATTGCATGCCAAGATGCATTCACAATTTGATTCATTTTTAAATCCGTTGCAAGTATGTCCGCAACCAAGTTGTTTCCTGCAAAGAAAACTTTGGCGATTTCGACAGTCCTGCTTCTCACAGCATGTTTCTGAAGTACCACCGATATAATAACCTTGACAAAATTGACACAATCTGCCGTTATTGAATAAATAACAAGAAGCTCCTTCGTGGAATGGGGATTTCATGCATCGAGAACAAAACGTGGTTCCGCAAACACAACGTATTCTAGTTTCAACTATTTCGTCGTCGAACACATCTTCAATGACTTCAACCCAAGTTTGACAATTAATACATTGGGTGATGTTGGTATTCTTAAGTGCATCGTCAACATATTTGTCGTGTTCCTCTGGCGTCAAAAAACATCTTATATCTGAGGGTAATAATGCGCAATCGCATTCAGGGCATTTAAAATCAGATGAACGGAGGCAAAACTTACAGACCATGTGATAACAAGCATGAAGTTCAATTATGTTGTCGGTAGCTCCACAATTTTTACAGCAATCGCTTTCCAGTTCCTCTGAAACTTTCTTTTCGTGCATGTATCGATGCTCCTCGAGAATATGGGCGATCCGTAGTGTGTCTGAATACACGTGTTCTCTTGAATTGGGCTCTATTTCACTTACATTTTTGACTAGTTGTAGCAATTTCGATGTCGCTGATTCAAGTTGGGATTCGATAGTTTGTTTCTTTTTTTGCTTGTTCGTTTCCTCCGGTGCGAGGGAGCCTCGAAAACAAAGATGAATAGGTAGCATTTGGGAGTTTGTTGGGATACATTGTATTAATCTATGTACCTGGCACCAAGCCAGTTTAAAGCAAATAGCGTAAGGTGTGTCTATAGTCTATGCTAGCACTCTTCTGATCCATCTTTTTGTTTTTGAATCGCCGTTGAATCATAAGTGAATCGCCTACTAGTGTACTAGTCAATAAAAGAAAAAGAAAACTGTTAACATTTTTAGAAATTTCTTCGACGACTAACGACAACAAACACATAGATCTATTCATAGCCGATAAGAAAGCAGACATATTGCAGATCCCATCCTATAGCCAGTATTGATTCTAAGAAGCATTTCATTGTTTTAATTTGAAGTAAGCCGGTTTAAATATATAGCATGGGTGTTCAAACAGGTCCCAGTGGCGTACTCGACTTTTTTGAAATGGATGATGGTTGGGTTGAAATAGGATACCAGCAGCAGATGGTTGAACCATCCTACTACGGTGAATCTGATGGAACTGACGAAGGCAAGAACTTTGTAACAGGGCCGCTGGATGTTGCGGAAGGTTCTAGTCTAGCCCAGAATAAGGCAGCTAATGATAATAAAAAGAAGACTTCGAAAAGGTCAAAAAAGCACAAGAAACGTTGATCCCCGCAATGTTTCATTTCCACTCCTCATAAACATTTATACGTACTAGAAAACTAAAAAGGCAGAATAAAACGATAGAAAAAATGAAAAAAATTTAAAACTACCTATACCCAAAGATCAAACCACAAGTAATAACTATATAATATTATATAATGCAGTCGTATACTAAGACATTCTTTCAATCATTAATTAATAATATGGAAATTCAAATTTGAATTCTTCCATTTTTTTTTGGATGATCGTGATTGGAATAATAGCTGACGTACAGTATTGTAATCAAGACGACTCGCCTAGCTTTGATGGAAGATTACGACACTACAGGAATGCCCTTGCTGAGTTAGAAAGAGCTGTTACTTTATGGAACTCCAAACCTGTATCTGCCATTGTGCAACTTGGGGACCTACTAGATATTGGTTGCTCCACTCTAGGTCAGTCTGATACCGATCTTAATAGAGTCAAAGAGGAGTTGGACAAATGCAAATGCAAGACAATTTCTCATGTTGTTGGGAATCATGAAATGTGCAATTTCTCGAGAGATGAACTTTCAAGTCGTCTTAATATCAAAACACCTGCATGGCATTCATTTGTTGTTTCTAACATGGATCAAAAAGTTAGAATAGTTATATTAGACTCCTATGACATAAGCTCTATTGGAGGTACTACTCAAGAAAACACAAAACTGGCCAACAAAATACTTTCAATTAAAAATCCGAACCAGATTCACCAATTTGGTGTGGACTGGGCAGCCGGTCTATCTGGTTTGGATTTGAGATGGATGCCTTACAATGGTGCTTTCTCTGACGATCAATTAAAATGGCTGGATGAAACATTGAGTGCTAGCGATGAGAAATGCTTATTGTTTTCACATGTGCCTTTGCTACCTCGTGCTGCGGATCCTCGAACGTTGCTTTGGAATTATGATGATGTTCTTCAGATCTTACATAAGTATCCTAATGTAACAATGGCATGTATCAGTGGACACGACCACGCTGGAGGTTACTCTATAGACAACGTTGGTATCCATCATATTACTTTACCATCCCCTTTGGAAGATTTTGAAGATGCATTTGGATGTATCAAATTGTTTGAGGATAGATTAGAAATAGACGGTTATCCTGGAATGAAATTTGAATCTATGCGTTTTTAAATAAAGTGTTATTTCAATGAATGGAGCAAAAAGTAAAGGAAATGGGATGACGCAATTTTGGTATGTTTTATGATGTACGACGTAGTTATTCTCATATAGTAATTCTTATGCTAAACTACTAGGACTTTAGCCGCTTTTTTGTTTTCAATCGAAACAAATCTAGTTCTAATTCCGACGTCATCGAAAAGAACATGATGAAAGATACTATCTCTACTCTTGACCCTCATTCTGACAGTGAAGACGTTCCGTCTGAAGTGGTATGGACATCCTTTGTTGCATCAACAGGCGTTAAAACCTTTGCTTTTTTCGATGGACAATGCTCTCCTGCTTTTGAAGAACTTGTTCTTTTATGGAACCACGGTCATGCCAGCACAAAGGAATTTATTCTTCAGGCATGTAAAGTTGCTCAATCGGAGTCACTGAAAATTCCCGAATGGTATTCCTGTCGTTCTGGCTTGGATGTTGAAAAATGGTTGAATGCTACGAATAAACCACCGTCAAAAGAATATTTAAATTCTGCTCCAGTGTCGTATCCTTTGATCTTCATGACCCAAATTGCCAAATACATTGAAGCACTCTCGTGTTTGAAAATGGATCAATGCACCGCCTTTTCATCAGGCTGGCTCTCTGGTTTGACGGGTCATAGTCAAGGATTGGTGGCTGCTGTTGCTGTAGCCATGTCAGACTCTAATCTTTCTATTGTAGAAAATTCATTATCGCTCCTTGGTTACATGGTTTGGCATGGCTATCGCTCGCAATCCACTCTAAATTTTGAAATCAAGCAGGATAAAGATCAATCTCCTATGCTCTTTGTTCAAGGCCTTTCGAGAGAACTGCTAGAAAAGGCGATTCAGAAAACAAAGATTTCTTTGAAAACTCTTTTTTCCCTGCAAAAACGAGTTGGTATCCTGTCAGAGAATTCTGATGATGTGCATGAAATGCATGTCGCGTTAATCAATGGTCATGACGACTTCGTCGTTTCTGGTCATCCCAAAGGACTTCTTTCCCTTAGAGACGTGATTGAAAAGTTGAGTGCCAAATCTGGCATCTCTCAAGCTCGTATTCCGTTTTCAAAACGTAAGCCAGTTACAAATGTTGGCTTCTTGGACACCACTGTACCGTTCCATTGTGCAATGAATGAGGAAGCAGCCGATTTGATATCTAGCGATTTGGAAAGGCTGGGATTGTTTATCTCCTCATCCTCTCTTCTTGTTCCTGTTCTTAGCACCTTTGATGGTTCTGATATGTCGCAAATCCCTGATGATGTGAATATCATGGAAGTTATTGTTTTGGCACAATCGATTCTGGAAAACAATTTGGTGAAGGCAATTACGCCAATATGTAATTCTGGTTGTTCCCACTTACTAGAGTTTGGCCCTGGGAAAGCAATTGAACGAAAAATCAAGAGGCTGCTTCAAGGTACTGGTATCGGTATCGTTCTTGTGGACGTATTACCGTATTCTGGTGACATTACTGGGCCAGTATCTTCGTGTCTTAGTGATATTATTGCAAGAGATTCCTTCGAATGTCCCTCTAACTGGGGTGAAAAGTTTAAACCAGGTCTGCTTAAACGAGAAGTGGATGGGAAGTGTTTCCTTGACACAAAGTATTCTCGCTTGATTGGGAAACCTCCAGTGTTAATGCCTGGTATGACTCCTACAACTTCATTTCATGGAATTGATTTGGTGGCTGCCTGTACTAATGCGGGGTTTTCTGGTGAATTGGCGGCAGGAGGTTTATCGAGGCCGGAAATATTCAAAGCCAAAATAGACGAACTTGTGAGCAAAATCAACCCTGGTTGTGGCATCTGTATTAACATGTTATACCTCAATAGTCGTCAATGGAATTTTCAGTTCCCTTTGGTTTTGGAAATGGCGAGAAACAATTACCCCATTGAGTCTATTACCATCGGTGCTGGTGTTCCAAGTCCTGAAAAAGCAGAGGAAATTGTCAATGGTCTAAGTCAAGTAGGGATCAGATACATTGGTTTGAAGCCTGGTTCTATCGAAGCGATTCGTGATGTGATCCATCTGGCTAAACTACATCCTCAAATGAACTTCATGCTTCAATGGACGTCTGGACGTGGTGGAGGTCATCATTCATTTGAAGATTTTCATGATCCTTTGTTGCAAACCTATGCTGAGATGCGATCCCATGAAAACATTTCCCTTGTGGTTGGTTCTGGCTTTGGCGATGCTGCTGGTTCTTTCAAGTATCTTGATGGATCTTGGTCTACAATGTCCCCTTACAATAGACTAAGTCGAATGCCTGTTGATGGTGTATTATTTGGTTCCCGGTGCATGGTAGCAATGGAAGCTGCAACGGCTATTGAGGTTAAGCAATTGATTGTTGATACTCCTGGCCTGGACCAGGAAGCTGAATGGGAGAAATCATATGATGGTAGTGCTGGTGGCGTCATCACTGTAAGCTCTGAACTTGGTGAGCCGATTCATAAGCTTCTCACGCGGGGTATGGGACTTTGGAAAAAGTACGACGAGAAGTATTTTAAATTGCCTCGAGGACCAGGAAGAGACAAGGCGATTTTGAAGGATAAAACTACTATCATTTCCGAGCTCAATTCTGATTTTCAAAAGATCTATTTTGGCTGTGATGCCAAAAGCGATCCAGTTGATGTGGAATCCATGACATATGCACAAGTCGTCTGGAGAATGGTGGAGCTTATGCATGTTAAAGACGGACGCGATCCTAATCATCCTAGCTTCCGATGGATACATCCTTCATTCTGTAGTCGTACACTGAAAATGTTGATCCGATTGGAGGCAAGATTCGCTGAAAATAGAGAGAGTCTTTTGGTCCATCGTCACTCTGCAATGGATATACTTGAACAGAATCCATATGATTTTGTTAAGCAAGTGGTGGATAGGTATCCGTCGTGTTCTACAACCTTGTTAACTGATGATGATGCAGGTTTTTTTATTGAATTATGTCGGAGCGGTGGCAAACCAGTCAATTTCATACCAGTAATCGACGGTGAATTGGGAGTTTGGATGAAGAAAGATTCTCTGTGGTATTCTGAGGAGTTGGATGCGGTGCCAAACCGAGACCCTGGGAGAGTGTGCGTTCTGCATGGCCCTGTTGCCGCCAGATTTTCTACCAATGTGGAAGAACCCATAGCTTCAATACTGGGAAACATTCATAACGGATACATTGGCATGATGCAGGGAGAGCCAAACAAGGTTGTTTCCATGGTAACTGAAGTTGAGCAGCAGAATAGGGACTGGCGTGACGTTTCTTTGACTTGCTCTAAATTAGTGATTGGTAAAAAATGGGCATCAAATCCCATAGCGCAGATGCTTGCAACTAAGAGCTATGTTGTAAAACGAGATGTCAACAAACTCCTGGTTCTAGATTCAAATGGAACTTTATGTGCGACGGTGTCGATCGATTCGAACAGTATTCACTTCCAAGTTTTTGATATCAATGACGTTACCTTGTCTCTTCGTTTTGTATTTATGCCCTCCTATCCCCATAGTCCTCTTCATCAATTGGATGACTTAACTGGCTCGATCAAACAAATGTACCGCAAAGTATGGGACTGCAATGAATCTGTTCTGATTGGTGATGTTTTTAGTGATTCAGTGTTGGTGACCAAGAATGACATATTGAAATTCAACTCATCCATCAACTACAACAGTGACAAAGCTCCCATTGATATAGCTACTATGGCTGGATGGAGACCTCTTGTTCGTCCACTTTTTGCAGAGGAATTGGAAGGGAATCTTTTGAAATTGGTCCATCTCTCTCATGGCTATAAGCTGATATGTAAGGATAGGAATATGGTGACTGCTGGAGAGAGAATTGATTCTCAAGCGCGGGTTACCAGTGTCAAGATTCTTCCTGGGGTGGGAAAACGCGTCTCTGTTGGTGGAACTTTGTCGCGATATCATTCTGATGGTTCTAGATACGACTGGTTGGCAATTTCAACTGCATTTCTTATTCGAGGGGATTTTGTTGATTATGTTTCAACTTTTACTAGTTCTGAAGAAGAGTTTGAGGTGATTTGTTCGGATTCCATTATTACTGGAGTGCTCAATTCTCAAGAGTGGCTAGACCTTACGCAACCACTTGCGATTAACGACACCGTATTTATCAAGGTTCGGGTGGAAGAAAAGTATTCAGACTCAAAATACATTTCGAAAATACGTGTTCATGGAACCGTATGGCTCAAAACTTTGGATCCAAAATCAAATGATCATCAAAATATTCCATTGTCTCGCGGGGGAGTTGTCAAGATAGAAAACATTGGAATCGTTGACTTTATATCGCAGGAATCCTTCAAAGAAAACCCTGTTGTGAAGTATTTGAAATCCATTTGTAGTGCATCGGAGAATGGAGTTGTATTTGAGAATGGTGGATATGAAATGCTTCCCAAACCCATTTTACTTTCTGCCCCTACTGAATCATTGTCTTATTCTGAAGCGTCCAGAGACTTCAATCCCATTCATAGAAATGCAGCAATGGCTAGTATTGCGGAACTGCCTCATGGGAGTACTATTGTGCACGGTATGTGGTCTGCCGCTACTGCCCGCAAAGCAGTTGAAGATGCTGCTGGAGGTCAGGAGAAAATATCATCGTATCATGTTGATTTCGTTGGCATGGTGTTCCCAGGAGATGAATTATGCATCACAATGAAGCATGTGGGGATGTCAGGAGGACGCAAGGTAGTTCAGGTATACGTTCAGCAGTTGGGATCAAAATTGGTAGTGGTAAAAGCCAGAGCTGAGATAGAACAGCCATTGACATCTTATTTTTTTACTGGACAAGGATCAGCTGTAGTAAACATGGGGATGGATCGGTATGACGAGAATCCGAAAGTGAGAAGTGTATGGGATGTCGCCGACAAGTACCTGAAACAATCTTACGGCTTTTCCATCATTCAAATAGTTCGTGAAAATCCGACTTCACTGACAATTCACTTTGGTGGCCCTCAAGGTAAACGAATAAGAGAGAATTTTTTGAAATTGAAAACAGAAGACCCTGTTACCAACCAATTACGTCCTCTCATCTCCGAAATAGATTTCAATACGAAATCATTCACTTTCAACTCGCCTCAAGGTCTTTTGTTCGCAACTCAGTTTTCACAGCCTGCTCTTGTTCTTGTTCAAAAAGCTGCATTTCAGGAACTGATCGACGGTGGTTTTGTTCCAGATGATGGAGTATTTGCGGGTCATTCATTGGGCGAATATGCAGCATTGGCTTCCTATGCAGATGTGATGACAGTAG
>Ga0105054_10008607_pt1 | contig 13459 bp, 11 predicted proteins | sample BON02_FD_78091 | JGI IMG/M metagenome (GOLD analysis project Ga0105054, IMG submission 78091) | Freshwater microbial communities from Lake Bonney liftoff mats and glacier meltwater in Antarctica - BON-02 (megahit assembly) | ecosystem: Environmental > Aquatic > Freshwater > Ice > Glacier...
CAGCAGGACGTCGCCCACCGCATCAACGAGATCGGCGTGAAGACGGATCAGGAGGCGCAAAGCGCCATGGCCGGGATCGGGGCCGCCACCAACGCCCGCATGGCCGACATGATGGAGGCGCACGAGGACCACATGGTGTTTGCGCGCAAGGTGCTGGAACAAAAACAAAAGGCCGATGAGCGGTTCGCGCGGCGGTTTGCCAGCATCGTCGAAAAGCACGACAAGAACCTTTATGGCGAATAGGCGGTTCAGGTCATGACCGACGTGATCACAGGCAAGGATCTGAGTCGCGACAATGTAGGCCTGTCCGACACCGAAACGGCGCGCCGCTATTTCCGCAAATTCGAGGCGATCACCGGGCACCTGGGCCGGGTGGCGGGTGAAATGGAGCGTGAGGGCAGCCTGACCCGCCAGGAGGTGGGCGTGCTGGCCGAGTATATCGAGCGGATCGCGGGCACGTTCCGCGCGCTGGGCATGAAATATCTCATGACCGGGCGCGACACCGGCACGTTCTTTGGCAGTCTGGCCATGGACACGACAGAATCGGGTTTTCCCGTGCACCGCGAGCTGTTGACCATGGGCAGCGATTTTGCCCAAGCCACCGGGCATGTCGAGTCGATGCCCGACCGCGCGGCATTGATCGACCGGATGGTGGGCCAGATCGTCGGCGACCGGGTGATCCCGACCAAGCTGCAATTCGCGCTGTCCCAGCGGCTGTATTACGAGGCGTTGTTGAACGAGCGGCTGTTCTGGGCGCAGAACGATCCGCGCACGATCTGGGTCAGCGGGTTGAAAGACCGGCGCTCGTTTCTGGTGCATTGGGCGGTCTATGACAGCCAGATCAACCTGCCGGTAATCTATCTGATGGAGCTTGAGGATTCCGGGCGCACGTCCCTGCCCAAGGATGCCGCGCGCTGGCCTGCGGCACAGGCGCATCTGATCGCGCAATCCATGGCGGGGCTGAAGCTGTTGACGATTGCAAGGGGATTCGATGCCGATTTCGACGATCTGCACCCCAAACGGTTGCGTCGCATCCATGTGGGCCCGATGTATTCCAGCCTGTATACCCGGCAGGTGGGCCCGATCCATGATGTGCTGAGCCAGGCGCGCGCGGCGGATGGCCAGGATTGGTGCCTGGCCTGGACGGTCGAGGATTTGCTGAGCGAGCGGGTGGAAAGCGAGAAGAAGGGCTGGTTCTCGTCGGTTGATCGTGAGGTGTTTGCGCTTGACCCGTTTTCGGGGCGCGGTGCCGATACCGGCGCCACGCGCACGGAACGCGCGATCATCCTGCCTCAGCGCCCCTATCAGGTTCTGGCCGAGATGGACCCGCCGGGGTTTGGGGCGGTGCGCAAGTTCGTGGTATCGCCGAATGGCCGGGTTTTTGCGTACCGATAGGGCGATGCGCGCGGTGGGTGTTGGATTTTGAGTATTTTTGGCAAGAAAGAGCCGGGGGTTTCGTGAGTATTTCAGCCGATCAGATGGAACTGCGCGAAGCGGATATCCGCAAGCATTATGCCGCTGCGTTGGCGATGCTGACGGGGTTGGACCATACCCCCCGTGTGGCAGTTGCCCGGGCCGAGGCTGCACAGCCCGAACGCTCGCCGGGGATCGGGACGCGGCGGCGGTTTCGATCAACCACACCGGGGTTGGTGACCCGTTCGACCGCGCGCCCCGAGGGTGTGCATCTGGTCGAGCGGATCGGGGCGGTGGGCGATGACGGTCTGCCCTCGCCGGTGCAGGCCGGTATGTTGCAGGGTCTGCGGCGGGCGCTGGCGATTGCGTTGGCCATGGGCGGGCAGTTTGCCGAACGTACCGGGCTGGACGCGTTGAAGCGGGACAATCTGGCGGGCATATTGGCGGCGGCGAAGAAGGACGAGTTTGCCGAACTGCTGTCGGCCGAGGCGTTGGTGGTGCTGTCGGTGTTCGGCAATGCGCTGTCGTTTCTTCTGGCGTCCCATGCCAGCGAGGTGACGGTCGAGATTGGTGATTTGCAGGAGGTGTTGACCGACAACGCCCAGCTGGCCCTGCATGGCACGTTGTGGGAGTTGGACCAGGACATTGCGGTGCTGGCCAGCGACGAGGCGCGCCTTGTGGCGACCGTGCTGGCTTACGCCGAGGCGCTGATGGGGCGGGCCGAGATGCGGGCGGGCACAGCGCCGCGGCTTGAGGCGTTCGCCACTGCCGCCTGGCGGGTCGAGGCCGACGATCTGACGTTGCAGGGGTTCGCCCCGTCGCGCCGGTCCAAGGGCGGCGCGTTGACCATGACGTTCAAGAAGCCGAACGAAGTGGTGGGCAATCACATCGCCAAATATCAGGCGATGAAGCTGTCGAAAATGCTGATGGCCTATGATTTTGATCGGCGGTTGAACCCCTTTGCCGAATTGGGCGGGTTCATCTTTACGTTCATGGGTGACGGCGCGCCGGGCACCGGGAAAACCACGCTGATCCAGATGATGGCGGGGCTGATTTCGGGCTATTGCGAGGTGGCGGGATATCCGTTTCGGTATCAGAACCTGTCGACCGACAACATCGACAGCTATCAGGGGAAATCGGGGCAGAATGCCAAGGCGTTCATCAACAATGTGATCGACCCCTCGGTCATCGGGTTCGGCACGATTGACGATATCGACCAGTTGGCGGGCAAGCGGGGCGACAGGCAGTCGTCATCGGGGCAGTTGGAAATCACCGCCGTGCTGATGGAAAGTTTCTCGGGCGCCAATACGGTTGTGCGGGGCAACTGCACCTTTGGGATGTTCTCGAACTATCCCGAAAACGTGGATGACGCGTTGCGACAGCGGGCTGGGGCGCGTTTTCTGATCGACGGGCCGCAGACGCGCGAGGATTACATCGACATCCTGCATCTGCTGATGGGCAGGAACCACGCGATTCCGGTGGGCGATCACGACCTGTTCGCGGCGCAAGAGATCAGATCGGCGGTGGCGGCCAGTTTTGAATCCCACGGACGCCCGAAAGAGGACGGTCTGATCAAGGTGTGGGAGCGGGTCGCGAAAGCCAACGGCGCGCTGGATACGATTGCCAAGCTGGGCACGTACCTGAAGGCGATCCAGGAGGCGGACGCCCGGTTTACGGGCCGCGCGATCAAGAACATCACGGATGCGGTGAAGGTGCGGGCGATGGATTTCGAACTGCCCGATGCGTGGATGGAAAATCCTGATCTGTTCCTGTTCAAACCCTACGACGATAAGGTGGCGATGATCAGGTCAATGGCCCGGCCGATCACGGTTGATATGGTCGTGCAGGAAATCAACCGCTATGCCGACAGTGAATTCCGCTATGCCGACAAATCCGACGAGGTGGCAATCGCCAACATGATGCGCGAATTCGGACTGAGCGAAGAGGCCAAAAGGCGGTATCTGGTGGACAAGGGCGCATGACGGTTCTGGTGTTCGGGGCAACGCTGATCGCGGCTTCGGTGGTGATCAGCCTGGGGGTGGCGGGATTTTTAACCGACACCGGCGTTTACAACACGCTGGGCCATGGGCGCGCGTTGGTCGCGGGGCTGTTGCTGTGCACCGCCTGCGCCTTCGCGCTGTTTGCGGTGATGAACCCCGACCCTTTGCCCTGGCCCGAACCCTTTGAAGCGTATCTGCGCCGTACCCTCGGCATCACCGTCTTCGCCAGCTTTGTCTGGCTGCCGATCTTTCTGGCGGTGTTCACGGCCCTGGCACGACGGCGCAATCGGGAACGTGCCTGATGGCAATGCTCCTGCCCTTTGGCGTTCTTGTGATCGCGGCGGTGGTTTTGCCCTTTGCCTTTGCGCGGCTTTTGCCCGAGGGGGTGGCGGGCCTTTTGGTCAATGGCGCGGTGTCGGCATTGGCGCTGACCTTTGGCACGGCGGGGTATTTCCTGTGGGCCTATGGGCGTCAGGATGTCCGCGTGGCTGAAACACTGGGCGCTGCGCCGGGTGAAACGCTGGCCCATGTGCTGGGCCTTGCCCTGCGTGCCGGACTGATCTGGGTGCCGGTTCTGGTGCTGAGCCTGAGCGCGCAGCCGCGCCGCTGGAAAGTGGTGCAGTGGTGAGCGTTGATCTGCCGTTCCTTGCTGATGGCATGCCCGGGTTGGCGCCGTTGGCGGGCCGAAACAGCGTCATTTCGTGTATAAGGTTGTGGACAGACGGGAAGGGGGAACGCCGATGAAACGCCTGATTGAAAAGGGGCTGATGTTTGGCGGGTTGGTCGAGGTAAGCTCGCCTGCTCTGGTCGAGCGGTACAACCGTGCGCTGAAGCTTTTGACGGGCAAGACGACCGCCGTGACCGATTTTCACATCGATCTGTCAGGCTATTCCCCCGAGGTGGGCGATGAATTGGGCGATCACCGGTATCTGAACGCCAATGGCTGCAACCGCCAGTTCATTCTGTTGACCCCCGAGCAGAAACAGGCACCGCTGTTGAACATGGCGTTTTCCACCAGCCGCCCGATTTTGAAGGCGTTCATCGAGGCGAACGAGAGCGAGCTTTTCGCCCTGACCGCCCGCGACGCGGTGGCGGGCGAGCTGGCCAATTCAGTGTTTGAAATCAGCACCCCGGCACGGTTGTTCGACATCCGCAAAATCTTGATCGAGGCGGACACGACCCAGTCGCACGTGGCCGATGCCACCAAGCTGGCCGAAAAGATCAATGATTTTCGCACCCGCACCGATGGCTGGTGGGATGATGTTCTGATCGCCGAGATGATCGGACTGGCCAAACGCACCGGCGATGTCACCCGCAACCCCATCGCGCTGCGGCGGATGGAGTTTGACCACGGCGATTTCTGGACCTCGCATTTTGGCGGGTCCTATGTGTTTCACACGGGCAAGCGGCCCTTTGTGATTGCCGCCGATCCGGCGTCGTTTGTGGCCGACGCTGGGGTAACGGCCACGGTGATCGGGTTGGACCAGCCCAACAACATCGCCCGGTTGCTGGAGCAGAACGGGCTGGTCGAACCCATCGTCAAGGCGCGCAATGTCGATGCCGCCGCGATCCTGCGCCAGAAGATGGATTTTATCCTGATCGATACCGCCGCAACCCGGGAAATCGACATGGGCAACGCAACGCGCGCCGATCTGCGCGCCGTCGCGCGGCAGTTGGGGCGCGCGCTGCCCGATGCGTTTCTGGCGCTGGGCGATCTGTTGCGCTGGGTCGAGGGGGGTGGCACCTGGCCGCGCATCACCAGCGAACACCCGGCCTATTTCTATACGTTCCGCGCCACGGCGGGGGCGAACCGCGATCTGGTTAACATGCTGCTGGCCGAACTGACGCCGATGGACGTGCGCCAACTGTTCATCTGTCACAAGGAACTGTTCTATAAGCTGTATCGCGGCTGGTCAGAACCGCGCCAACGGTACGTCGCGGATTTTCTGGAGCGTGAATACCTGCTGGACAAGGCGGGCACCCGCGCGGCCCTGTTTGGCGGCGAACCGGGCATGGACGATACGGCGCCCGCCCCGATGGCAACGCCCCAACGCCCGCGCGACATGATCGCGCGTGTCGGCCCCTGGGGCAGTGTGAGGAGTTAGATCATGGTCTTTGCGTTTGCCCGCCTTGGGCTGATGGGATTTGTGGTGCTCAGCATCATCTATGTGCTGGTGTCGATCTATTCCCGCTCGGTCCGGCGCGAAAAGCTGGAAAAGCGCTGGGAGGAAGAGGGGCTTGGCGGTGACCGCGAAGAGTTTGTGCGCGCCGGGCTGGCGGAATATGACGGATCGGTGCGTCGCAAATTGATTTTGGGTGTTTATGTCGTGCCTGTGATCGTTGTCGGCACGCTGATCTATGCGATCAATTACTGGTAAGGAGCCGTGATGCGGTATGTGAAATGGGCGTTCTGGATCGTGGTGATCACCTTTGTCGGGGGGTTTCTGCACTATACCATGCCGCAACAGGACATCGTGCGCGTGGTCAACACCGAGGTGCGGCGCGTGGATGTGAACGAAAACAGCATCTTCTGGGCGCAGACCGATGTGGGCAACGACCCGACGACAATGAACCGCGACGTGCGCTTCATTGAAACGATCCGCCTCAACGGCAAGCCCATCGTCTATCGCAACGAAGATACCGGCTGGGGCTGGCCGCCCTATTTCAAGCTGGACAGTTCGAACCTGCAGGCCGAGGCCAGCGATCTGATTTCGTCGCGCGACACGCCGCGCTGGGTGGTGATGCGCCACTATGGCTGGCGCAACGAATTTCTGTCGATCTTTCCCAATGCGGTGGGGGTGCGGGTGGTCGCCGGCCCGGAGGTGCGGCTGATTCCGTGGCTGAACATTGTGATTCTGGTGGCGTTGTCACTGCTGATCCTGGTGATCCGCCAGATGTGGCTGCAATTCCGCGAGCGCAGCATCGACCCCCTGGTCGAGGATGCAGGCGAGGCGTGGGACAGGGTCGAAGCGTTTGGCGAGCGCAAGAAGGGCCGCGTTCAGCGCTGGCTGGACAGTTGGAAAAAGAAATAAGCGGCGCATTGGCTGCGCCGCTTTTTGAATATTTTCAGCAAGAAAGAGTTGGGCGTCGCCCGGGCGTCAGGCGCGGCCGTACAACTCACGCTCGGCCTTGAACGACAGCAGGCGGCGCTGCTGTTCGTCCCACAGGTGCAGTTTCACGCAAGACAGGCTTTCGCGGATCGTCAGGCGCTGGGAGGTGGCCAGTTCGTGGTGGTCGCGCAGCACCTCGGTCAGGCGATAGAACGGGATGCGCGAATAAAGGTGGTGCACATGGTGCACCCCGATGTTGCCCGAGAACCAGCGCAGAACGGCCGGCAGGTCGTAATGCGATGACCCGTGCAGCGCCGCATCATGCAACTGCCAATGGCTGTCCTTGTCCCATTGGGTGCCTTCAAATTGATGCTGAACATAGAACAGCCATACGCCCGCCGACGCGGCAACCAGAAGCGTTGGCAGGAAGATCAGAGCGATCGGTTGCCATCCGCCGAACCACGCGATCACCGACAGGGCTGTCACGATGGTCAGATTGGTAGCCATGGCACTGGACCAATAGCTCCAGCTTTTCATCAGGCCCAGGGGCAACCGGTTCTGCAGCATGAAAAGATAGACCGGGCCCAGGCCAAACATCACGAACGGATTGCGATACAGCCGATACATGAACCGTCCACGGGGCGACAAGGCGCGGTATTCCGCCACCGTGAGCGTATACACATCGCCAATGCCCCGCTTGTCGAGGTTGCCTGCCGCCGAATGGTGAATGGAATGGGTGCGCCGCCACACATCATAGGGCGTAAGGGTCAGCACGCCCAGAAAACGCCCGGTCCAGTCGGCGACGTGTCGGTTGCGAAAGAACCCGCCATGGCCGCAATCGTGCTGGATGATGAACAGCCGCACCAGAAATCCGCCGTTCAGCAGCGCCAGCAGCACCGACACCCAGGGCGCCAGCGGTAACAGCCACCAGGCCACGGCCCAGATAGCCAGAAACGGCAGAATGCTGACCGCCAGTTCGAACGCGCTGCGCCCATGGTGGGGATCACGGTATTTGGCAAGGATTTGTACCCAGTTACGGGCCGGGGTCGGGGGTGCGTCATCGCGCGAGGCAGAAGCAGTCATGCGGGGGTGTGCTCAATCGTTGTTATTATATGCTTGGGCCCACGCGGGAACCCCGAGCAGATTAGAGATACAATAGAAGGTTTCGCTGGCCAAGTATAGTGGCCTGCGACCATCAGCCCTCACCATAGGGGATCCAGATGGTTTTCAGTTCGCACGCGGCGATCATGAAATCGCGCGATTGCCCATCATGCCCGGCCCAATCGCGGCTGCGGTTGTGGTTCACCCAGGTGCGTTTGAGGTTGGAGGCCGCAGCGCGTTCGACCGCGGCCGAGATGCCTTGTGACGAAAACGACCAGACGGCATCGACGTCCATATGCCCGCCCATGTGCGGTGCCAGGTCTGCATGATCGCCGGTCAGTATGTTGACGACGCCCGGCGGCACATCAGAGGTTTCCAGCACCTGATAGAAATCGGTGGCGGCCAGCGGGAAGGGCTGTGAGGCGACGCAGACCACCCGGTTGCCCATGGCCAGCGCGGATGCGATCACCGACACAAGGCCCAAAAGCGGCGCCTCGTCGGGGGCGAATTGACCGATCACACCCACGGGTTCGTTCATCGCCAGGGCGACGGCACGCATCGGCACGCCCTTGGCGGCGCCATCGTGTTTGTCGGCCCATGCGGCCCAGTGGAACAGCCGGTTGATGGCGGTGTCCACCTCTTGGCGTGCTGCCTTGGCGCTGGCCCCGATCATCCGGGTCAGGCGTGCGGCAAATTCATCCGCCCGCGCCGACAGGTTTTCGCCGATGTAATACAGGATCTGTGCGCGCAGATGCCCGGTGCTGCGCGACCACCCCCTGGCGGCTTGCGCTGCCTCGACCGCATTGCGCAGATCCTTGCGGTTGGCCAGGCTGGCGTGGCCCAGCAGCGTGCCGGTTTTCGACCACACCGCGCGGGAATATCCGCCGTCGGGGCGCGCCTGTTTGCCGCCGATGAACAGCTTGGCGGTGCGGTCCATCGTGTCGGCCCTGGGGGTTTTGGGCGCGGCCACGGCGGCCACAGGTTTCAGCGGCGCAGTCTTGCCCGCCGCCCGGGTATAAGCTGCCAACCCTTCCCACCCGCCCTCGCGCCCAAAGCCGCTTTCGCGCACACCGCCAAAGCCTGCGGCCGCGTCCATCAGGTTGGTGGCATTGATCCACACGATCCCGGCGGCCAGTTTCGGCGCAATATCCAGCGCCAGGTTGATGTTTTCCGACCACACACTGGCGGCCAGCCCATAGCGGGTGTTGTTGGCCAGTTCCACGGCCTCACCGGGGGAGCGGAAGGTGGTCGAAACCAATACCGGGCCAAAGATTTCCTCCTGCATCAGCGTATCCGCAGGGTTCAGCCCGGTGATCAGGGTGGGGGGGTAAAAACACCCCTCGGGCGCTGGCCCTGCCTGAAACACCGTGCCCCCCGATGCGGCCACCGCTGCGGCGATACCGCGCAACTGCACCGGGTCAACGATGGCGCCCACATCGATGCATTTGTCCAACGGGTCGCCCACGCGCAGCCCGGCCATGCGGGCGCGCAAACGGTCGTGAAATTCCTCGGCGATCGGTTCATGCACCAAAAGGCGCGATCCGGCACAACACACCTGCCCCTGATTGAACCATATCGCATCGACCAGCCCTTCGACGGCGCTGTCGATATCGGCGTCGTCGAACACGATATAGGGCGATTTGCCCCCCAACTCCAACGTCAGGGCCTTACCGCTTCCCGCCGTGCGCTCGCGGATCCGCCGCCCCACGGCTGTCGACCCGGTAAAGGCGATCTTGTCGATGCCGGGGTGATCGACGATCATCTCGCCCACCGCGCCATCGCCGGTGACGATGTTCACCACCCCGGGCGGCACCCCGGCCTGACCGCACAATTCGGCGAAATACAACGCTGTCAGGGGGGTATACTCCGCAGGTTTCAGCACCACGGTGTTGCCCATGGCAATCGCAGGCGCCACCTTCCAGGCCAGCATCAGCAGGGGAAAGTTCCACGGCACGATCTGCCCGCACACGCCCATCGCCACCCGCCCGGGCAGTTCGCTGTCCTGCAACTGCGCCATTCCGGAGTGATAATAGAAATGCCGCGCTACCAGGGGCACATCGATATCGCGCGCCTCGCGGATGGGCTTGCCGTTGTCCAAGGCCTCCAGCACCGCGAACATCCGCGATTGTTTCTGCACCAGCCGCGCCAAGGCATACAGCACCCGCGCCCGTGCAGCACCCCCCGCCCGGGCCCACCCGGCCTGCGCCTTGCGCGCGGCGGCCACGGCTGCGTCTACGTCACCGGCATTCGCCTGGGTCACCCGCGCCAAAACCACACCCCGCGCCGGATTGCGGGTTTCGAACGTGTCGCCGGGCGCTGTCATTGCGCCGCCGATGAACAGCCCAAAGGCGCGCCCATGCCCCTCCAGCCACGCTTGCGCCTCGCCGTCGCTTTCCGGTGCCGGGCCATAGGCCATCGTCTGATAGATCTCGGAAACGCTCATCGCTCTTTCTTGCCCAAAATACTCAAAATCCCACCGCCGCCGACAACGCCGTCATCCCATTCCATGGCGATATCCTGCCGAATAACGCCCGGTCACATGATGCTCCAACTGTCGCTCGATGTCATTCAAGAGCGACGAAGCGCCAAACCGGAACAGATCGGGCTGCAGCCACCGGTCGCCCAGTTCGTCCTTCATCATCGCAAGGTACACCAACGCATCCTTGGCCTTGGATATGCCCCCCGCCGGTTTGTATCCCACCCGAAACCCGGTGCGTGCGTGATAGGCGCGGATCGCGCGCACCATCACCAACGACACCGGCAGGGTGGCGTTCACCGCCTCTTTCCCGGTGGATGTCTTGATGAAATCCGCCCCCGCCATCATGCATACCAACGAGGCGCGCGCGACATTGCGCAAGCTGCCCAATTCGCCTGTGGCCAAAATCGCCTTGACATGGGCCGGCCCACCGGCGGCGCGAAAGGCGGCCATTTCATCGTACAGCGCCTGCCAGTTGCCCATCAGAACGTGGCGCCGCGAAATCACGATATCAATCTCGCGTGCGCCCGCCTGTACCGAATAGCCGATTTCGGCCAGCCGCAGATCGAACGGCGACAGCCCCGCCGGAAACCCGGTAGAAACCGCCGCCACGGGAATGCCCGTGCCGCGCAAGGCATCGACGGCAGTTTCCACCATCTCGTGGTACACGCAGACTGCCCCGGCGGTAATCCTGCCCATGCCGAGGGCCGCCAGAATATCTGCGCGCACGGGGTTGGCGGCCTTGGCACACAACCGGCGCACCCTTGCGGGGGTGTCGTCGCCCGACAGCGTGGTCAGGTCGATGCAGGATATCGCGCGCAAAAGCCAGGCGGCCTGGTGGTCTTTCTTGACCGACCTGCGCCCCGGAATCGTGGCAGCGCGCCGCTCGATCGCGCTGGTGTTGGCCTGAACCGCGCGCACCCAATCCATATCCAGCACCATACCCGGATTTCGCGGCAGGGCGATCTGGGGCAGGTGGGTGGATTGGATAGTGGGTGAAAGGGTGGTCATGGCAAGGGCCCCGGCGATGCAGTGTGTTGCAACAATCGCATGGGGGCGGATGATTGGCAACATTGACCAATCGGTCAAATCCAGGGCGTCTGTTCAAACTCAACGTCGCGCGCTAAACGCTGAGGCACCGCCATGAGAGGACCGCCCCATGCCCTTTGACCGCAGTGTAAAGATTGCCCCCTCGATCCTTTCCGCCGATTTCGCCGACTTCGGGCGCGAAATCCGCGCGATCGAGGATCAGGGCGCCGACTGGGTGCATGTCGATGTGATGGATGGCCATTTCGTGCCCAACCTCACCTTTGGCCCTGCCCTGTGCGCCGCGATCCGCCCGCACATCAAAACAGTGATGGATGTGCATCTGATGATTGCGCCGGTTAACCCGTATATCCAGGCCTTTGCCGATGCGGGGGCCGATTTCATCAGCGCCCATGTCGAGGCGGGGCCGCACATTCACCGCACGTTGCAAACCATCCGCGCGGCGGGGTGCAAGGCGGGTGTGGCGATCAACCCGGGCACCCCGGCGGGGGCTGTGGCGCCGTTGCTGGACATGATTGATCTGATCAACGTGATGACAGTGAACCCCGGCTTTGGCGGGCAGAAATTCATCGCCTCGCAACTGGCCACGATCCGCGAATTGCGCGCGATGATTGGTGGGCGGCCCATCCACATTCAGAGCGATGGCGGCGTTGACGTTACCACCGCGCCCCTTTGCGTCGCGGCGGGGGCCGATGTTCTGGTCGCCGGATCGGCGGTGTTTCGCGGCGGATCGGTCGCCCAGCCGCAGGTGTACGGCACCAACATCGCGGCGCTGCGGGCGGCGGCGCAGGGTTAACCCGGCACCGTATCAAACTCGAACGACAGGATCATCGGCGTCGGCGCGTCCAGCTTCTGGCGGCTTTGCAACCGCACGGCGGCGCGGGTGGTCTGGCCGAACCCGGCTTCGTCCAGCAGCCCTGCTATCCCGTCGCGCGCGGCACCCGGAGCGGCGCGCGTCCGCTCGATCGCCGATTGCTCCAGAAACGACAGATCCTCGACCGGTGACTGGGGCGCGGCGGGGCTAAGCACTACAACCATGCGGTCGCGCCCGAACCCGGTGTCGGCGATGCGCACGAAATCATCGTCCAGCACATCGCCCGGCTGCATCCGCCCGTTGCCCATGAAGGTGATCGAATAATCGGCGCCAATATAAAGCACGTTGTAATCCACTGGCCCGTCGCTGGTATTTTCCAGCAAAAGACCCACCACATCGTCCGGGATCAGGCGGGGCACGTTGGCGCCCCGCAAAGGCGTGTGGCTGCCCGGGATCACGGCATCGGCCACGGGGTCAAACCTTGCGGTTTGCAGGTTCGCCGTGACGCTCAGCCCGCCGGGCGCGGTGATCGCGCCGATCTTCAACAGGTTCAACGCCTTTGCCATGGCGCGCAGGTTGTCGGCCACCACGCTGGCCAGTTGGTAGTCGGTCTTGTCGCGGGTCGACACCGAGGGCATGGTTTTCAGGTCATCGTCGCTGGCCAACCCGCTGGCGGGAAGGAACCAGATCGCATCGGGGCGGGGGCTGTCGGCGAACAGATCCAGCCGCACATCGGCCTCGGCGCCGGGTGCCACAAAGCGCAACCGCGCACCGGCCATGTTGTCGGCGCGAATGATCTCGGCGGCGCGCAGCAGGGCATAACCCGGCTCGCCCCTTGCACGGGGCAATGCCACGGTCAGTGAGAAATCGACGAAATCCGACGTCTTGCGCAGCCAGGCGCCGCGCGGCAGGTCGGCGGGGGCGCCGGTGGTTGTCCTGAACGTTCCGGCTTCGGTGACCGTGACGGTGGTGGTTGCCGCCCCGGTCGGGTCGGCGGGCGATGCCATGACGGCCAGTTCCATGCCGGGTGCGATGCCGTGCAGCGTGCCTGCCTCCAGCGTCAGGGTGTCGCCGCTGGCACGGGCGGGCCATTGCGCCAGACGTTCGCCCGGTGCGCCGCCGAACACCTGGGCGTCAAGATCGCCCTCGAACAGTGGGGTTGAACGGGCAAGGTTGCCGGTGGTGTATTTGCGCAAGACTTCCTGCGCCAACTGGCGATAAGTGATGCCGGGGCGTTCGGCCAGGGCCTGAAACAGGGTATAGGTGAACACGCCTTGCAGCCGCTTGTCGGGGTATCCCTCGGGCATGTTCTTTTCAGGTGTGGTTTCGTTGGTCTGCGCGGCAAAGAACGCCACCAAACTGCCCTGATCAGTGGTACCGGGAAACACCAGGGGGGGTTCGGGGCGTGAGCGCGGGTCGGGCGTCAGGGTGCGGGTGTTTTCTTGTGCTGACAAAGCCGCCCGGTCCATCGCGGCGTCGGGAATCGACAGCGCGCCGGGGGGCAACTGGCGCTGGCGCACGTCATCGTCCATCGGGGCGGCGCGGGTGGCGGTGCCGG
>Ga0105054_10008609_pt1 | contig 13459 bp, 11 predicted proteins | sample BON02_FD_78091 | JGI IMG/M metagenome (GOLD analysis project Ga0105054, IMG submission 78091) | Freshwater microbial communities from Lake Bonney liftoff mats and glacier meltwater in Antarctica - BON-02 (megahit assembly) | ecosystem: Environmental > Aquatic > Freshwater > Ice > Glacier...
ACTATTGATGTTATATGGAAAACTGTACAAGTATTCTGGCCATTGAAATGTGTGATGCCAAATTCAATGGCTGTGAAAACTAGCTTTTTTATCAATTCCTCAGGTTATCGACGGTTCTCAACCTGGTGCACGGATACAAATTGTACATAAACAATTCCCTTGGATGACAAAGAAACAACTTTCCCAACAAAAATATCTGTTTACTAGATTGTAATAAGGCTTGTAACTTTTGATTTAGGTATTTAAAATATGAAATGTTCAGGAAAAGAGCCTCTGGGTGATTGATACCTGTGTCCAAAACCCTCTCCTTTCTAATTATTGAATTCATTTTACCGGTAATCAAATTAAAATAATTAATTAATTAAAAGCGGACTCGCCAAAGCAAACGGTAAATCGCGTAGATTAAGGTACTAATAAAAATGTGTCTAAGCCTCTATGGACAAAGTTGGAAGTGCCATGTGGTAAGTGTACTTCGTCATAAACATACGTAGGGTAAATTTTTAATGTTGAGCCAAATACCGGAACCGGGATAGTACTTTATGTATCTTTAATACATTACTCTTGTATTTGGTAATAATGACAATTTTCAGAGGCAGTTTCAAGGACTATTTTGTGAGAGCTACACCTAGCTTGTCGAAAAGTCGACTTACGTGTTGGTACTCTGCAATAAAAGGCTACTTTGTTCTCCGTATGATTGGATGTTATAGAGATGGATTCCTCGTTAAAGGTACCACCATATGGGTCAAGGAAGTGGTTGATCTCATGGTAATAGACAACGTAGTGATGAAGACTATCGTGGGATTAGAAGGCGAGGATGTTGGTACCTTCGTCTTTCTATTAGATGTAAATACCAATCAACTTGTCGGTGGGCTGGAGATTTGTGGGCAATTTAACATTCATGAACCCCTCACTCACATTCGACTACGGAAAACTTCTTGGTTTGGCGAGTTGTCCATTCCGGAATACATGAGTGTGATGATGTGTCATTTCTCCGCTGATATTGTTCTAAGTGCGAGTCCAAGTCTTCGTTTACCTGTATCACTGGTGGAAAGCCTTGCTATGCGTTTCCTCTCGTATAATTCCTCGAAGTTGCAGCCTCATATAGTTTCAGCTCATGCCGGTGTTATTGAAGATGACTCTGAATGGGAATCATGCGATGATATTGGTAGCCCACTGGGTACCCCTTTGGCTTCGGTGATCTCTGTCGTCCCCATGAACCTTGATGAACTCGATGAAGTACTCCCAAGGCCAAAAGAAAGAAACTTGTATGTAGATACCAGCAGCTCCTATAATCCGGTAAATGCTGCGATCGACGAATTTTTAGCAGTGACCAGCAAATGCAATGTTCGTCCTGGAAAGAAAGGAAGTCCTCAAGCTGATTTTGATATGTCGCAGTACTCGGGCAACGACGCCACAATGGTATGGTGGAAAGTACAACAAATTCTCTCCTCGATGTATGGCTCAGTTACTGTTCATATATATGGATCTTTTGCTACTGGTGTTTGGCTTCCTGGAGCAAGTGACCTAGATCTGTTGGTTTCGTTTCACAGTAAAACTGCCCCTCGTGTTGACGACAGTATTCCTCTTGCGAGCAGTGGGAATCCCCAGTATGGGCAATCTTTGTTCCAACCCCGATCTTCTTCTCCTCCTGTTGAAATTGAGAGATCCCAGCTTCGTGTTTATTTGTACGCAGTTCAGTCCGTTCTCGCTACCCAACCCTGGTGTAAATCGATTAAGTTGATTAATAGCGCCACAATGCCTCTCATCAAGATGGTTGCCTCTATACGACCTGGTTTTGAATTACCTGTCGATATCAGTTTCAATACGAACGATCATTACGGTCTAGAAGCCCGTGATTACGTAATACAGCTAACCGAAGGCTTACCAATACTTCGTGGCTTGGTCCTGCTTCTAAAAAGAATCCTCCACCATCACAAAGTACAGGATGTATATACAGGTGGATTAGGTTCTTACTCGTTGACTCTTTTAGTCGTTTATTTCCTATCCAGATGTGGTATTGTGTGTGATAAGTCGAAACTCAAGTCTTTGGCTGCAGATTTACCCCCCGTGTATGCTTATGATGAGTCTATGAGCCCAGAAGTGGAATCTTGTCTCCAAATGTCTGAAATTGTAGTTCAAAAAGCTACTGGTGCTTGCAGAGAGTATTTGCAAGTTGTAGCGAACGAAGATGAATATGATATGGCACTCTTCCTCAAAGGGTTTCTGAAAATGTTTTCTTCATCCAACTGTGGCGGGCTAGACTTATCTCAGGTTGGCATCCGATTGGATAGTCAAGGACAATTGTTTCATCAAAGTTCTTTGGATATTCATGAACGAGGTCCACTATGTATTAAAGACCCCATTACTCGCAACCCAAACTTGGGTCACGGCTCCTTTAACATGGCACTTGTACAGCAGAAACTTGCAGAAACTCACGAACTTCTGATTGAGGACCCAGAAAGATTTGTCGATATTTTGAAAATAACGGAATTGAAGACCGCTGGAGATGTCCATTTATCACCTTTTCACCAGAGATATTTCGGGCACACTGGCTACTCCCCAATTTCGCCCAATTTCTCGTCCCATCAATACCTTGAAAAGAAATGCACAACTGCCATGCAAACCAAAAGACGGCGGTGATGTTTTACGACTGAATATATTGGTTTCTAATCCCAAACCTAGTTTAATACCTATCACAGGCTATGTTATAATATTAAGTGGAAAAATGTAGTCACGATTGCTTGGTTTTTCCTGCGAATGGGTACACCAGGTGACCGCTGTACGTCAATGCTCCAGAAAAGACAAGAACAGTGCCTGCCCAATGCCACCGAGAAAACGGATTTTGAAAATACACCACGCTAATTATAATACTAAAGAATTTCCTGACAGTCAAAGTCATAGTGGTCGTCAATGTGGAAGAAATTGCCGTAAGTCTATATACAGCTGTGATGCATATCAGCTGACTTAGTACGTTCATCAGCAACAGGTACCAAAGAAACGGGATATCTGAAAAGCTAGAAGGCAAGTACCTCGCGAGTTCAACAGGTATGTGCTCTTTCAGTCCAGCAGAACTATTCCAAATCTCAACATGGTCCATGATACTATCTTTTTGTAACGCGTAAAAATAAGGAAGGGCTAAAAGATGAGAATAAAACTTCATCTCTTCACTGCACTTGCCATAGGCTCTATTCGCTGCAAGGGGTCAGGAACAAAATACAAACAATCGCAACAAACTTACAATGATCCTGCAAATGGCCCAATAAAGCACTTAGCAACAACGCGAATGTCAGCATGCCCATCCCAGTTAACCACCTCGAGACCTCATCATCATCACTATCCAGATCGGCTTCGGCACTAGAAAAGGCCCCAAATATATCGCAACAAGATCCTCTTGAAACGGCATCTGCTAACGTGGTTATAACTATACCCATGGATACCAAAGCGACTCCTATGATCTGGTTGCGTGAATACGACTTACCAAATACCATATATCCAATGCACAGAGACGCAGCTAGAGAACTGGATCTGAATACCATATGAAGCGGCATGGAAACGCCAAAATTAAGAGCCATGTTGTTGACTATGGAGGCCATAAAATAAATACAAGTAAGGGTGCAGTGCAGCCACAGAGGAATCTTTCGGGGAGTGCCCAAATTACTAGCTAGACCTTGACAAGCCACAAATAGGAACTGCGCTAATGTAATGAGAGATCCAGATCCTTTATCACGACTTGTAATCATCTCTAAGAATATTACATTCACCCCACACCCCGCCATTATCTGGATCACAGCCAAACTTGCCATGTGTTCGAATCTGTCAAAAAAAAATGACATGGCGATCTTTGCTTGACAAGAGTATCAGCGTGACGAGGGAGATTCGTGGGAGTAATTATGTACAACTAGCCACAGTAACTGAATCTGGGGAACCCCGAGTGAGAACGGTTGTCATGCGTGGCATGCTTCTTGAATCGTTTAAATTCATAACAGACAGTAGGTCGGATAAAGTGTTGCAATTGACTTGTCAACCGATAGCAGAGATGTGCTGGTGGTTCTCGGCATCTTCGGAACAATACAGGTTTCGTGGAAAGATAGTTATTGTAGATGATGCTGAACTTCGACGATCTCAATGGAATGTTCTCAGTTCAGCAGCAAAGGATTCCTTTTTGACTCCTGGCAGCCTTTTAGAATCGAACGAGGTACCCAAAACGTTTTTGATGCTTTTGCTTGAACCCGAATTTGTAGATTACTTGCGGTTAACTGATAATAAGCACTTGCAATGGGAGAAAAACAATTGCAATTGGGTGAAAACGGAAATAGACCCTTCTCTCACGAAAATGGTAAATTCTCGACATTAGGGCCCCCAGCCTCAAGCCAGATTTTTTTGTTAGTGCTTTAGTAGTAAATTTCGAAGCAGACAGGTTAAATTATTGTGGTACAGACGGCAAAAGATTGTACCAAATCAACCAAAAATACCTCAGCAAACAATCATGTATTCTTCATTTGAGGTTGTGGTATATTCATTCGTCCCTATACTTAAAGGCAAATTCGTCCTCATCAAATTATTCTAGTGTCGCATAGTATCCGGCTCATTTTTCGTGGTAGTCCGCAATTATTCACAGAACAAGTGGTATTTTTGCTAGCAAGACAGCTCAGGAATCACCTCGCTAAATATTGAATAGTTCTTTGACTACTTCATATTACATATCCTTGAGGTCAGAATATCTAAATCTGGTTCCGGTATTCGAATTTGATTTTTTCGCATTGTGCTACATAATTATCAAGTACCGCCACAATCCTGCAAATTGAAAATAGCCCGTGTTTATTCACCAAACTTATTTCTTAATTTATCGCGCTGTTTAATAACAACAAGCACAGTTGACAATAGTACAAGTTGTTGTTTGAAAAGGAACCTGGAGTTGCTGTATTCGTTCCAGTAGATTTGACCCTAATTGTTCAGATCAGCGAAACGTTAATATACACGTTCTACAGTATTGCAAACTATTGTTCACATTCAACTAGATAGGGACTTATGGACGATTGGAGCCTTGATAATTTCGAATATGCACTAGGGGACGATGATTCATTTCCAACTCACCCCCCAAAATTCGAGGTGAATGAACATGAATCTTATTTTCGAAATAATTCCGAACGTGGGTCGACGAATAATCTAGTTTGGAACGTTGGTGGGATTTTTGCCGATTCTTCAACGTCTCCAGCGAATAACCATTTCTTCCACCATTTTGATGATTTTTTACATCAAGGAGCCGATATGTCAATGAAAAGAACGACTTCTGCACCAGCAAATGACTCACGATATCTCCCAGTTCATCAGCCTACTGCCTACCGACCTATGTCGGTTTCAGACCCAACTACTTATCAAACGCAGGCAAGAATGCCGAGACTTACATTGCCAGAAAAGAGATATTTGGCAAAGAAAATATCTCGGGAAAAGAAAGCTGAATCACTTGACAAAGCATTGAAGCGGAAAAATAGCAGTGGTCAAATTACTTCGAGGTACAACGGTGTGAGCTGGTATAAAAGGACCTCCAGATGGGTCGTACAGGTGAAAATTGCGGGTATCAGAAAACATATCGGGTACTTCAGCGACGAAGACATTGCTGGAAAGGCATATCAAACGGCCTATACTAATTTGTATGAAGAACTTTCCCTATCAAGGAGTCAGAAGAATCAGTTATTGTACAACCCGACTACATACGGAAACAGAGCAGAAGATAAGGAGGATATTTTGTCACAACAAAACTTCGTAGGTGAAATTAAACCGCTATAATACTAAATATAGGATACAATACTTCCAAAACTTTGTACCAGGTGAAATCAAACCAATACAAAATTTTAACACAACAAAAATCGATATCTTTAAAGTACTACAAGTAGTGGATAAAGTCATCAAATGCTAATTTCTTAATAAACAAGAGTATCTTGTTGAAAGAAAAAAGCCTGATGGCAATCCTTGAGGTAATCAGAAGCAAGAACATTATGCGGAATCACTGAATTCGCATTATATTTCTCCTGATGTAATTTAATTGCATCCCTCGACTTGACAACTATGTCGCCTGCAAAATTCTATAATAATATTTTAAATACCGGTATTGTCGTAGATACAATTACCGGGATGTTGCAAGCGAACGGGTCCACATTCAGCAAGCTTCCACTTGACTTGTTAGAGCTTGCAAAGAGACTGGATGGTGGAATGAGTGATGCACGGGTGGGATCCTTCGAAACGTTGGTGCGAATCCGAGATAGTTCTTCAGATGATTCGCAGGTTCCTCCAGCACAAGATGTTTGGGTTGAGACTGGTCGCGATATAGCAATACGTGGCGCAAAACAGGTGCATAGATATAGGTGTAGCTACGCAGCCCCGTGCAACACCAACGATCGTGATTTCGCTCTTGTCACTTCCTCCATGATCACTGACCAATGGTTGTGTCAGGGTTTCAATACAACTGTACTTTTCGGAGGCGGAGAGGGTAAAACATATAACTTTGTAGGATCCAAATATAGCATTCTTGACAAGGTATTGAATGATATATTTGCGAGTATCCCCAATGCGACTGTTGGTATATCCTGTTGGGCTATTTCGAGTGAAGATATCGAGGTTGATCTCCTTGGACTAAACAATGGAACTGAATTTGAAGGGTTTGTCACTGTTGCATGTACTTCGGTGTTAGATGCTTTCGAGCTAATTCGAAAAGTATATGACTCGTTGCCCGATCACGTGTTTGTTCGCGTGATCATTGCAAATTCTGACGCCAACCGCGTGAGCACCGCCCATTTTGTGGATCTGAAAGGATCTCCATCTGCTTTCTCAACAAGAAAACAGAAACTGCTTCGTTCACAGCATCTGGGATTTGAAAAAATCGTTGCTGAGCTATCACGATTGGAGTTGTCAAATACAAGTAGTTCGTCGTTTTTGAATGGAACCAGAGATTCCGCATTGTCGCGACATTTAACAAAGCTGATAGGGCAGAATAACAAATGTTTTTTTGTTCAATCGCTAGGCAATAAGGTTAATCTTGATTTGAAGTCAACTCTCAAGTTTCTAACCCGGATATCTCTTATCAACACAGCTTGTGTTAGAATAATGAATCGAGACCAAGTGACGGGACGTTTTATTACTTTAAATCGCTATATGGATTGTATAAATAGACCTACCTTTCTGAATCAGAATAGTCAGAATAAACCGGATGTATCAATATCGAAAGTGCCAGTCGCCGTTTTGAACCACGATCTAGAAGATACCTTAGAAAGTATTTCTTCAGATAGTATGGAAGCTACTTCGGATTTGCATTTAGGAAAAAAATCACCTTCTGCTAACATAGAAGCTTCTTCTAATTTGTATTTAGGAAAAAAAGCTCCTTCAATATCTGCTAAACTAGAAGACGTTTTTTCCAAAAAAACATCTCGTGCAGAGCGAATTGAGTTGAATTTGAATTCATTATCAGCATTAGAAGCTCAGTCAATATCCAGTGAAGACTTATCTCAAGCAAACCGTGTAAGAGTTCTTGAGCTTGAGCTTTCTCAAATTCGTTCAAGTTTTGAAGCAAAGCGCCAAGGTTTCATGAAGGAAAATCAAGAATTGCAGCGATGGATAGAGACCCAAAACTCTTCGTGTTCTGAGTTTTCCTTATTTCAAAAAAGTCTCGAATTCGCGAAGCAACAGCATGAACGCAGTGAGGACGATTGTCGCCGAATTACTCAACAATGTGAATGCTACCGATTCGACCATGAAAATGCCAGATTTCGAATCAAAGCTGTCAAGGGAGAAAATATCTTGCTTCGGAACAAATTGAAAGCGCTGCGCAAACAGTCACAGCAATTTTTAATTCGGGGTCGATGGCTGAATCAACTGGAAGATAATTTGGTATCAACCAATCAAGCAAAGGAAAATATTACCAAACAACTGGACGAATCTAAGAAGTCAAACCCGGACCTGCAATACAAACTGTCCCACGTTCAACGATTACGCAATGAATTGACAGAGACGGTTGATGCCTTGTTAGTAGATCGACGAAAGACGTCATTGGAGGTATCGGATATCAGGAGCTATCTTTCAAAAGTAGAATCCGAATACGAAAAACGAGCAATAATATCCAAGTTGAATTCTAGGTTACCCAGCCACTTTAACGGCGTGGATGCTTCCGCGCATTTGCTTTTATCTCGTTTGGAATCTATTGTCCAAAAAACAAACCCAAGTTTGTTTCAACATACCATTACCATTCGCAACCATTTGGAAACTTTAGGCGATAAACGTCTTCGATTGGAACATCGAGAATACCAAGCCACCGATGCCATCAAGAGTCTCTGTGCAACCGATTTACAGAAGAACTTCACGATCTTCTAACCAAATAATAATGACCAGTTCATTTAAAAAATTAATATTCCCTATTCCCCAACAGGTCTTGTGAGCCCTTGAATTTGGCTTCTATGTCGGCAATAAATGTGCCAATGGATTCGCTATCCAATGAATCATTATGGCACGCAACGTTGCTAATTTGCTCGCCGCTTTTTTTATGAGTGCTAATGAGTGTTTCCAGTTGTGATAGTCGTTCTTGCGTTTTTGAAAACTCGGAGCAGGTGGGCATCACTTTTACGGAAGTTTCTAATCTTTCTAGCCTGCCTTCAATACCAGAAAGCAAAGCGATTATATGTTCCATATCGTTCTTCGGGGCCTCTTTACTGCCTTCTTGCTGGAAGCCGGGAGATGATAAATCTAATTTTCGATGGATATCGTCGCTAGAACGACTTGACTTGACGCTATTGGATGTCGTTTCTCCATTTGGTTCGAATTCTGAAATGGATTGTTTGCAAGAAGCCTCTGAACTAAGACTAATCGATTGGTGCTGTCCAAATTGCCGAGGTCTTGGTGACAGATGTTTATTCAGTAATTTATCTTTCTTAGATGAAGTTTTTTGAGGGCTCGCATTGACCCAACACTCCATAGCCTTGTTCGTGTTGACAATAAATGAAACTTCCTTCGCAGCGACATCACCTCTCGCACTTCTTGATTTGCTGGCCATGTCTGGAGTGGCTCTAATCGGAAACTGACGTGTATGCCCAGCTGCCGGTGCACTCGCCGCCGACGTCACTGAAACAGGACTCATAGGGGCTGAAGAGTTGGGAGTACGCGTCCTGTCAGCTGAATAATTAGAAGCAATGCTTGTTTGAAGCCTGAGATCAATAGACTTTCGGCCAAGTTGAATTGGAGTGTATACGGTATTATGTGGTTCTTCTTCGGCAGAGGACTTCTTCCCGACGGTGTTACGGAAGTACTTGATGGACTTGGTGCCCGAAACACCTTTGTGCTTTTTATCCTGGCGTTCTACTATTTCAAGCTCTTGAGCTTTTCGAACTGCAAGTCGCATTAGATCGTACAGAAATATAAGCTTGGACTCCACAAAATGACCATGTTTCATGAATTGAATTTCACTTAAAGGAGGATTGTAGGAAAATTCCGCCCTAGAAATTCTATACACGACCTCTAAAAACTGCTGAGGTACTTCTAAGAAGAAAGTGTATCCCTCGTGTAAAAGGAACCTTGCTAGATACACCGACTGTTGCAACAAAGCCACTTCCATTACTTTCATCAGTGCTTTCGGATCGCCTACCTGAAGCCCGGCAACATCCAATTCATTTTCTTCGATACCCAAGTTTCTCACTTCTCTAACCACCTTATCCAGATTGTTGACTAGATCGCCAGTCGCCATAACCTAACCAGCTCGACGGACCTACAATCCTTCAAACAATACTGCTAGTCTAAAACGTATATACTATCAGCGACCAGTAATACAATGAGGGGACCGTATCTCATAATTTTGTGCTCTCAAACTTGAGATGAGCGCCACACCCAGTTTTGGACTGATTCAAAAAGGAATTCGTCGATTTAGTTTATTGGAAAGGAAGATGAATGGTATACGAAGAATAAGAATTCGAAAATCCGGTCTAATGGATAGGAATGTACATGGTAAAAGTAATATTCGTCATTTTGGTTCGTTGGAAAAGATCACTAATGATAAAAGTAAATATGAGATATTGAAGCCTCTCGGTCGGGGACGGTTTGGAATCGTTTATCTTGGCCTTGATTGCATAAGCGGTAGATTAGTAGCTTTAAAATCGATCAACGATACTAAATCTCCTGTTGCTCAAAATGAAATTGAAACGTTACGGGCTATATCCACTATTGGACCAGATGCAAACGTACATTTTACTTCACCGTTGGAAATTATTGAAGCAAAAGATGAAATTACTCTAGTTTTTGAGTTTCTAACTGGTGGTGATCTATTTGATAAGATCATTGACCGGGGTCCTATTTCTGAAATCTTTCTTCGCCCTGTGGTATTTTCCATTGTCAGATCTCTGAAAATTCTCCATGATTCGGGTATAATACATCGTGATATAAAACCTGAAAATATTATGTTTCGGTGCCAATGTAAACATTGCGTTCTTTTGACGGAGAGTTGTTCTGGTACACACAATAATTGGTCCGATTTCGAACCAGTATTGGGAGATTTCGGTTTAAGTAAGCTGCTAGGCACTGCAGACGTTATTGTGCCTCCTGCTGGAACTTTTGGATATGCTTCACCAGAAGCTTTAAATCTGGAGTTCACGGATGCTTCCTCAGATGTATGGAGCTTAGGAGTGGTTCTGTTTGCCTCTCTCGCTGGAGAACTGCCGTTTCCTTCAAGTACGGATGGAGAAACCACGATGACAGCTCACTTGCAGCAAGCTTATAAGGGTCCTCGATTTAATGCAGTGGTTTGGGACAACGTAAGCAATGAAGCCAAGGATCTTATTGGTTCAATGCTCCACTATTCGAAATTTGGAAGAATTACAGTGGACAAATTATTATTGCATCCCTGGTTTGCGAATACATCATAGCTAATCAGATTATCTTCTTCTTATTATTATTTTAGGTGTTGTTAATAGGAATGGGATCGTCGATCTTCTGTACTATTTGATATTATCCTCCCAACTTCTAAACGACTTTATCAACATTTAAAGTTCGTCGTCGTCATCAGGTAGAGGAACGTTCATTGCCTCTTGAAGCTCTTGTTCTGCTTGCCTTTGGTGTGCTTCATCGATCTGTGCTTCAGGAGGTCTTAAGGCTGGCGCTGCGACAAAAGTCAAGTTGGGCTGAGCAACAAGCTTGCGTGCTAGCCACAAGAAAGGCTTTTCAAAGTGATAGTTGCTCTTTGCTGAGATATCGTAGTAAGGCAAGTTCTTCTTACGGTGAAAGAGCACCTGTTTGGCCTTGACCTTTCGTTCCTTGATATCCACTTTGTTTCCCACGAGTACAATAGGGATAACATCGCACACACGCACAAGATCACGATGCCAGTTAGGCACGTGTTTATACGTGATGCGGGAAGTTACATCAAACATAATAATAGCACATTCACCTTGAATGTAGTATCCATCACGAAGTCCTCCATACTTTTCCTGGCCAGCGGTGTCCCAAACATTGAACTTGATTCTTCCATGGTTGGTGTGAAAGTCAAGAGGATGCACTTCAACTCCAAGAGTAGCTACGGACAAGTTAGTACGACAATCAATCAAGAACTTTTTCCCCCCACAACGTACCAACATATTTCTTCTCGAACTCTCCAGTCAAATGTCTCTTCACGAAAGTTGTCTTACCGACACCTCCATCTCCAACGAGGATGAGCTTAAACTCAGGGCAAGGTCCGTTGTTATTCATCGTGCTTCCTGTTGATTGGCTCTCAAGCTGATTGGATGGTCTTGTCAAAGATTTTTTTTACGCTTGGTTGTTGACCATTAATTTTACCATGTTATTTAACGACAAATGTCGCTAGAATTACGATGGTTTTTCAAAAAGGAAGACAAAGAAGATCCTTTATGCTCTTAAAAAATAAATTATGCACATCCAAATTTTCTCTCACAAGCTGTGATTGCAATTCCAAATGCTTGCACAGGCGATAGAGGCCACTGAACATCCATGGTGTAAATTTCTTTTCTGCCTTCCTGAACTTTACCAAACTGTAGTAACATTTTTTCCTCTAACCTATTCGAAGTCTCATTAATAACTGGGTTCGTGTGAGAAATTAACTGAAAGTTTTTGTTCGATGGCAGGGTAACACGACCTCTAAAATCCAAACTATATGCCTGAATCGTTTCCAGCCAATATGGTTGCTTGTTGAAGCCAAATACGAGATCTTCGCTTAAAGTATGATGTTTCAGCCTTTGGGGCAAAGTGTCACGGTACGTGGATGGCCTGTATATGGTTGTGTTCCAATTAAAGACATCATCTTCATCCTCTTCTTCATCGTCACTGGTATCTGCTCTCGTCTTTTCGTCATCGCGCTCCACCCTTGGAATACAAATTTTCATCTTGCGAGGCCCGACGTTTCTTCCAACGCGGTTTTGAATATAGCGAACAGCTGCAATTTCTCTGTGAACAACAGTGTTACTGCTGGTGGACGCGTGTACATATGGGGCGTAAACGGTATGAGTAAGACCCATTAATGAACTATGAACTGAACCAACCAAATGCACACCTCTGGGATTCGTATCTTTAGCTCGTTGATCAAGTGTAATATCCAGAATGGTGTTCCCAAACGTGCGAGGTCTTCTGACTGCTGCCAATAAAAATATATCTCCGTCGTCTCTTGGATCTGTTGGAATTCCAGCATTTCTGGAATCTGGTTGAAGATATAATTGATATCTCGAAGGATACTTTCTGATGTACATCTTAACAATACCAGCAGCACGAGGCAATGGACGAATTACAAGATTTTTTCTGCATTGAAACATCACAAGTGATGGAGCGTTCAAAGGATCTGGTGGAATGTAGTCGATAGGAACCATCGATCGTCTACAGAGGGGACAAGATGACTTGACTGATAAGTCTGATACCCTCGTATGCTGCCACTCATAAATGCATTTCGCGTGCACGGGTGTGTCATTACACCGGAACGAACAAGGGATCAATGTACCGGGTCGCTTACTAGTGAATCTACTCTGACATATAAAGCAGCAAGCTTCCTCTGTTGATTCATGCGGAGATGATTTCTGGTCATGGCACTTGTTTGCTGGATTTAATAACATTTCGTTTAAATGGTGCTAGTAAATCAACTAATATAACAGGATGAAATTATATGAAGCAGGGGGTTGGATAGTGTGATGAGTAACGTGGAGGTTCAGGTGAATACCAGTCGTCACTAATTGACGGGTCCTTAAACGTCGATTCAATGGAAGCTTTAGAGAAAATGATTTCGCCTAAAACCTCCATAGAACTACTTAGACGTAATTCAATATCAAAAAGTGAGTCGAACGCATGCAAATTTTCTTAATGTATTCACTCTTATCGTTTACGGTAGTCCTATACCCTTGGGTCTCTGCCCACTTCACTAAGATACGGATACCAATTACAATAACAAAATCAGCACCCAATGAATTAAAAAAAAAAAAAAAAAAAAAAAAAA
>Ga0105054_10008617_pt1 | contig 13451 bp, 11 predicted proteins | sample BON02_FD_78091 | JGI IMG/M metagenome (GOLD analysis project Ga0105054, IMG submission 78091) | Freshwater microbial communities from Lake Bonney liftoff mats and glacier meltwater in Antarctica - BON-02 (megahit assembly) | ecosystem: Environmental > Aquatic > Freshwater > Ice > Glacier...
AGCTTGGAGATTTAGGCCTGGGAGGCTCAGAGTCTGAATCCCTCCACCAGTGAGTCCGTCCCTGCCACTGTTTTCAGAGGAACAAAAATGCACGGCACACAGCATTGTAGTCTGGTGCTATCTAGTCCCATTCTGGAGGTGGCGGGAAGAACTCGGCATATTTTTGCTCGAAGATGAACACATGCCGGGCACTGCCGCAATCACGCAAGGAGCAGGGGGGTGGGAGGGGGAGAGTGTCAGGATGATACGAGAGCTAATGTAGGGTGACGCGCTCGCTGCCGCGCGCCACTTGAGCAAGACCTCTCATTCGACGGCCCCGTACACAAAAAGAGTGTTTGTTTGTGTGTGTATGGAAAATATGTGGAAAGGCAGGCATGCTTGAGTGGCGCACAGCAGGTTTGGACACTTGAGCGCTCTTGAAAGTTACCGCCGAGCGCCCGAATGGTTGGTCTACTCGAGTGGCGCACGGCAGCGTCGGGCTTGCATGCTCGCCACAGTGTGCCCACTAATGCGACGGCACACAAGTTGATGCCAAGGCACAAGAATTGATTTTGTACCCGCATCAAAGTTCGGAGGGGACAGTGTGTTTTCGGGATAGTAGGCGAGGATGGTACAGGAGTGCACACGGCAGTCGGCAGGAGGGGCGTCACAACAGCATCGGGATCCCGCCCTTGCCGCCGCACACCAAGTCGCGCCTCCATCCTTCTCTCACGCTCAGGCTCTCTGACTCTCACCTATCAGGGGCTGAGACACGATGGAGGGTCGCCTTGACTTTCCCTGATGTCGCTCTCTGAAGTACGCACAAGTAAGAACAACACCAGCCAGACATGAGCAATGTGGGTGGATGCAACGGGTGAGGTATATACACATGTGGCAAAGATGGGAGAGGGAATGAACAATATGTGGGAGACAGAGTTGGAGTGTGACTAGGGCAGAGGGCAAAAGAGGGCAAGCATCATAATCATCATGGGTGGAAGAGGCAGCGGCAGTTGCAACACCATGATGTAGCACACCTCAAGCGCCTGGCCTCCGAATACGATGACCTCTTTGCCAGCCACACACGCAGCTTCAACAGAAATCCACGATTGGGACCGGCGGTCAAAGATTTCGAGCCCCGGCGCGTCAGCAATTGGTTCTACCACCATCAGACTTGGATCGTAGTGCTGCTTGATATTAATTCCTGCTTCCTGCTGCCCGCCCCGGTTGTTGGGATAAAACACCGCGTATGCCACGGACTTGTCATCTTCCGCATCCTTGGGCGCCTGCGCACGTTACTCATCCTCAGCACGGGATCTAAACGTGGGGTGGTGTTCTTTGGGTTGTGTTCCATCCCCCAAAACTCCACTCCACCAGCCAACTGCAAAACATGTCAAAACAACAAATACCCGTGGACAGACAGTCGGTTTCAAATAGTGGTGTGGGGCCCTCCGCCGGAACGCAAGTGGGCCTGCATTGCGAGACTCACCCGTATGTCTTTGTCCAGCAAGATCCCAAGACACTGGTCGCACAAGCCCTGGAGAAAGGCTGTCAGAGTGGTCCAGCGCTCACGGAATTGGTCAGAGGGCCAGCTACCTATGTCGCGGAGCCCACTACACACACGGAATGCCTCTCGCATCTGTTCGCCCTCGTAGCCGCAATACCACATTGGCACGTGCCGCTCGTTCTTGTACACCTGCATACACATGTTTCATTGGTTATCCTTTCCTGCAGTCTTGAATGTGCCATTTTCCGCCTTTCCTCTCGCTAATGTCTCAGCGGGAAGGGATGACCAAAGACAGGTGTTTACGCAGATGTACACGAACAGCACACACATATTTTAAGCATAAATTCTGCCATCCTGCGCGCACGGCGGCCATGCGAAGCTGCCGCGCGCAGAGCCCAACGCCGCCGCGCGCTCACCCGAAGAGGAATTTCACTTGAGGTCCAAATGCAAGGGTCGTGTTTGGAAATATGGCGAAAATGGGGCGAAAATAAGGCAGTGTATTGAAAATAAGTGTGTAAGAGGGCAGTGTATTGAAAATATCGGTATACTTGTAGTATAGGTAAGTGTATTGCATGAGGGCTGTGTATACTGAAAACATACTTGTTGTATAGGTTAGTGTAATATTATAATATTGCGACCTCATATGGTCAGTATATCCGTATCAGTGGTAGTGTATCCACCTAGTGTAGTGTATTTACCTAACTTAGGGTAGTGTATCTGGTATAATGTATCTAAAACAGGGTAGCATGTTTACGGATACATCTAATATAGGGTAGTGTATATAATATAGGGTAGTGTATCTGTAGATATATGTGCATACATACGTGCATGCATACGTATGCATACTAGATGCATACAAACATGCCTTCATATACACGCCTTCATATACATTCATGCATCCATGTTTTCAAATTCATACACACATGCATCCATAACAACATGTTAAATAATCGCAGACCTTGCTGCTCGATGCAAGCTTTTTCGACTCGTCGCTTCCAGCCACGAACGCCGCGAAGTCGGCCATCATGTCACGGTGCAGCTTTTCGCCCTCGCCCATGTCGGTGAGCACCACAAACCCCGTCTCGGTCATCGCGCGCACAAATGCTGCAGGGTCAGTCGCCAGAGCAGACAGCGGCAGCCGGGGGATTGTCGAGTCCAGAGCACCCGATGTCCATTCTGGACTCGCGATGATTTCCCTTTTGGATTCGCGGGGATTGTCGAGTCCAGAGCACCCGATGTCCCGATGTCCAGTCGACTCCAGAGCACCCGACGAGTCCATTTTGACTCGCGATGATTGCCCAAACCAATTCTAGTTGGAAATTCGCGTGAAATTTCCACATACAATTATTAAGTGCATCAAAGCTTGGGAAGGTTTCACCTGCTTGACCTCAATTAGATCATACACAGGCCATCACCGAGACGCACTTTACACATCAGCAATGGACATCAAAAAAATCCGCGCGCTAAAAGCTAAGCTCTCGGTCGACCTCGCTGAGGGCTCGGCGTCGCAAGGCGCACGCACTCAGGCACGGCAGCTTGACAGCGGTCCTATATACATCACAGGCAGCCCGTCGCTGTCGGCCGCTGTCGGCAGAAACCTGGATGCGATCCCGCTGATGGATCCTGGCTCTGATAAGAAAAAACGGTGGTCTGTTATAAAGGGCGTGTTCGGCTCTCTGGGAAAGTTTAAAAAGGGCGGAAAGAAGAGTCTGAGCGCCGATAACTTCCCCGCTCTGTCAGACGCAACATCGCCAGCAGCGTCCACACCACCACCAGTGCTGGCAGGAGCCCGAGCCGATGACCTCGCGGAAGGAGGAGCTTGTGCGGCGGACGCTGCACCAGCAGACGCTGTCAAAGCAGAAGAGAATGCGGGGCCCGCTTACACCGCGACTGGGCCCGCGCCCGCGCCCGCGCCCGCGCTTGCTCCCGCTGCACCAACACTTGCCACACCAGTCTCGCCTTTCGCAGCCTCTCCGTTGCGTACGATGGCAGTCGAACCGACCCCGGACGCGGCGCTATTAACCCTTCCAGAGCCAATCAAAGAGGACACCCTGCAGGAGGAGTCTTCGCCACGAGTGCCCTCCCCGGGACCACCGCTCTTGCCCGGACTAACCGAGATCAGATCACCTACGATTGTATCAAGAGTTGCAAGCGCCATCATTTCGGACGTCATCTCTCCTACCTCGCTTTCGCCGCTTCGCGAAAGGGAGCGTACTCGCTCCCCTACGGCCTGGGAGAAGAATCTTGAGGACAATGCTCGCGAACTTCACCCCACTCTTTTAGTGGACGCAAGCAAACGGGACATCTCACCGAGGGGGATTGACAGTCCAACAAATACAAAGAGGACGAGGGCACTGGGTCCTACAACACCTGAATCGCCGAGGAAACCTGGGTGGTTCACGAGTGCTGTGAGCGTGTTTCCGCTAGCTAGCTCCGGACATGATTCTAGATCGTGCTATACCGTTGGTCAGGTGGCAGCAGAACGCCGCTTTGCTCGCAAAGTGAGCACGCAAGATCAGTTGTTTGGCAAACAACTGGGAGGTTTCATGCCAATTTTTAATGGGCAACCCTCAAAGACCAGTCAAAGGTTTCAAGCGTCCCGCTACAACAGTTTAGGGAAGGACCCCAGAGCAAGAATGGAGCAAGTCATGTCGCGACTTGCGACGGAGGTGGAGGCGAGAGAAATTAATAGAAGGCGAAGACTGGCTTCCCAGGTAATCTTTGCTGAGCTTTTGCGCTTGCAAATGGAGGCCAATGTGTGCCTGGAGCTTGACAATCTTGAACGTCAAAGAAGCCGAATTCAGGCGAATGAGGATGAGGAGGAAGAACGCTGGCGCCGCATCGAAGAGAATCATCTCCACGCCTCCACTCCTCTGCATTTGAGAAGTGATCGTGAAACTAGTCTCCAGGGTGTTCGCGACGCCGAGGCAAAAGAACGCTCATATCGTATATCAGAAGACGGCATTCAATCAATGTCTGGCAGGTCGAAGCATGCCGACGACTCGCGCAAGAGCATAAACGCTGAATTATCAAAAATTGTGTGGCCAGGAGTCGAGGGTTGGGCACCGGCTGGAGAGCAGGAAACTGTTTTACCCCAGAGGCGATCACGCCAGAACCCAGCAGCAGTCTTATATTTTTGTCTATCGCAGCGTAATATGCTTCATTCGCCAAAGAGAAAGCTGGTGATGCTAGAGGTACTGCGAGTCCCGATTTTCCAACCAGTTGCGCGACTTTGCCGTCGCAAGTTATAATATTGTAAATCTTCGGGGGGGGGGAAATGCGCTATTATCGGGTGTCCAAAACTTCAGGAAAAGAATGTTGTGGAAAATTATTGGGTGTTGAAAATGTGTACCAAAAAAATTGTGCAAATTCTCAGGCTGAAAGTTGAACCACAAAAATTAATTTCCTCGTGGACTGGAGACTCGCGGGCAGGTCCAAACCCCTGAAGACCAAAAGTTGCAGGGTTGCGTGTCAAAAAGGAATTTCTTTCGGGAATTTTTTTTCCGAACAAAAGCTTCCTGTATAAACGGGCGCGCGGCGGCAAAGGAGCGCCTTTGCCGCCGCGGGGTTGGTCGTGAATATGTGGCGACAGTCAGTCACGACCAAACCCTGGAGAACTTTCGTTTTACCCCTTTCTCGGCAAGTTGCAGCGCCGCAACTCAATTTTTTTGCTCCCCCTCCCCCTTTTTCGACTTGTCATGTCAATTTGTTCCTAAATTTTCCATTTTTTTCTGAGTTGCGAGTTTTTCTCGAGTTGCGACAGCTACGATTCCGTCGCAACTGGGCGCCGCAACTTGAACAACAAAAGAAAATGAAGAAATCTTCCGAATTTGGTCGTGACCCTGTGGCACGTGGCAGCTCGGGGCTAAAGCCCCTTCGCCGCCGCGCACCCCTAGACAGTATAGTACGTTATTTTTGGGGAAAAGAGTTTGTCCAAGTGACGTTCTCTGGAAAATACTTGTTTTGTCTTTCAAGACTCTTGATTTCTTGATTCGTTCTTTTTTCCCGAAAACTGATCCCTCGAAACACACATTTGAAGATTTCTTGGTAGAAAGCGTGTGTGCAGAAAGTGTGTGAGAAAGTGTTTGGAAGTGGGTGTCTTTGCAGAAAATGTGTGAGTAAGTGTGCGCAAGTTTGTCATGGTCGTCTGCGCACTGTCAGCTTTGGCGCGTTGCGCCTCGCCACCGCACGCCCACAGGCTGATTTTTTTATGGAATCTGTCCAATTATTTTTTGACGTTTTCCTGTTTTATTTGGACCCAGGGATTACTCCATAGGGTTGAACCCAAACACTCAATACCAGGATTTCTGACACGCACAGCAAACACAATATCAGGTTTTGAAAACTGAGCGCCCAAGACACGCCAGCACGTCGCAGGTTGCTGCCCATGACATGCTAGAACCGAAGCAAGGAATGCTACCTCATCCGAAGCCAGAGATGCTGTCTCTGATGGGAACACAGGTGATCACATGAAAATTTATTGAGTTGAACTATAGATTGTGATTACCCTGCCCCACTGATCACGGTGTATATAAATATAGTGTGGGTAAATAAAATCAAAAAAGATAGATGATATTTATTTACACACACATTCATGTATATAGCGCATACGAAGGGGGATGTCCAGACAATATGGATTTATTTGTAATAGATCTTACACACATTTCAAAAGCACGTCGAGGCTGGTAGGAGAGGGGAAGAGAGGGTATGATTGCTAGAATCACCAGGACGGGAGTGAAGATAGGATTGGAGCATATAAAGTAGAGAATATAAGGCTACCGTCATTATGCTATTTTATTTGGGTTTTTTTTTGGTTATCAAGTGAATATGGGCCATTTTTCGCATTTGCCGAAATCGACTTGCGCCCACTGAAAATGGTGCCCCTGGATAGACCAACTTGAAAAAGACAAGCAGCAATCAGAAAAATATCTTTGGGAAAACAAGACGAGAATTTTAGAAGTGTTGAGGCTAAAGCCCCTCCCGGGGGGGGGGTATGGGGCCTGGGCAAGATTCTGACATGATGTGAACATACAGGATCCTGTGATGAGAGCAGTCAAGGTCGTACCACTGGCAACGCCACAAGGGCGTGTCATAAACCCTCCCGCACAAGAGAAGCCTGTAGTCGGGTACGTTTGAATTTGATTGGCTTCTCTCACCGAAGTCGTTGGCCGAAACCTGACGCATTTTGATATCTCACAGGTGGTTTGACTCGCTCAAGGCCACGGTGAGAAAGCCGAGTTCCTGATGTGTTCCCTCTGTGATTTTCAAATAAAAACACACTTGGGCGCCCGGCGGCGAGGGGGTTTTAGCACTGAGCCGCCGCGCACCACAGGGTCACGACCAAATCCGGGAGATTTGAACCTTTTTTTCCTCCAAGTCGTGACGCCGCATCTCAACCAAAAGGCCCAGTTGCGACGGAATCAAAGTTGTCGCAACTCGGGAAAATATCGAGTTGCGGTGCGGCAACACGGCAAAATACAAAAACACGAAAAATCTCCGGGGTTTGGTCGTGAACATGTGGATGAGGCGTGCAGCAGTTCGGAGCCAAAGCCTCTTCGCTGCCGCGTGCCCGAGAAAGAGACTGTACTTTACTCTGCGTTTCCCTTTGCCTTCTCTTGACTGGCACGGGGTGGGAACCTGGCAGGTGGTACACCTAGCTGAAGACACAGTAGAAGGTGTGTCGCATCTGGCTGAGCACGCCTCAGATGTTGCGACCAAGACAAAAGATGCAGCAGCTGCGTCAATGCCGGCTTTACCCTCGCTCAATATTACTGACTTACAAAATCTGCCGGGTATCAGTCTGTTGTCCCCGAAGAAGACCAGCAACGCACACCCTTCTACGAAGTTGGCATTCATATGACACTCACCCTGTCTCTGTGCTGCAAAATGTAGCGCTATGGCGTGAAATTTCGTCTCATTTCAATTTACTATGAACATGATCGATTAAAAAGATACATTCGTTTTCTTAAATCGAGAAGGAGAGATTCGAATCTCTTCAAATTGTTAGTACCCTTGCAGATTGGCGCGCGCAACAGCGAGGCACCTGGCGCAGGGTGTTGCGACCTGCCTGAGGTGAGCGCATCGGGCAGGTCCCACCTCGGACTGTGTGCCGGGGGATATTCATTTCCAATCCCTCAAAAAAGGAAAAGGTTCTTGATGGCACCCGGCGGTGAGGCAGATCTGGCGGGTGGAGTCAACACCCTTTTGCTGCCTCTCGCTGAGGAAGATGGTGTCCTTTGCAACAGCACTTTTTGTAGAGGCCCCAGATCGGGAGAAGATTTCTTCGCCATTGAAGATGCTTGGTCGTATTGTCTAGATGTGACTTCAGGGCTTGGCGACGGGTGGTGAGTGAGTGTTTGTCGCCGCCCCGATCCTATGTTGGACACTGCGCGAATGAGCATTACTTCACATCGATTGCCGTTGCTGGTTTCGTATTTTACAGTGACCCACGAACCAGGAGCCCCAGAAATGCGTCCTCGAATAGCATCCAAAGAGAGGCCTCTAACGCTTTGTCGGTCCACCTCCAAAATTTGGGATCCAATCTGTATAGACCACAGGGAGATTTGTATCAAAACAAAACTAGTTCACGTCCAGAAACCAGAGATAGGCGCCGAAGCTGCCGCGCGCCATCATGTTAGATCCAAATACATGCGGGAAAAATAGGCGGAGTTTATCGGGGGGTACGTAGGGAAATTTATCGAGGGTAGACTCCCCTATGTTTTCCCCTCACGTATTTGGACCTGCCCTGATGATACGTAGCAAATTCGGCGCGGTGCGCCTCGCTGCCGCGCACCCAGAACAAGAACTGATTGACTATGTCACACATCACACACCACAGTGTAGGGGGTGTAAAAGAAACCTGGATTCCTGAATCTATATGGGCTGGCAATCCTGGGATGACGTCGATAACGAGCACTATCCGTAACACGTCCCCATCGCCAGGCTTGGACGACTCTTGCACCTCTTCCGTCAGAACCACTCCAATTCCACCTGCTAATCACGCAAACACACACGCTGTCAGACAAGGGCAGGATCATTCAGGCACACCCCTGTCAAGACTTTCAACTCTACCCTGCGTTTGTCGGTTGGAACATACCTTGCACCTGCGGAGGCCGGGTGGGAGTCAACATGGTAGACATCCATTTCTGCACAGATGCCTCCCTGACTGGTGGTCTTGGGGGCAACTTGACTGCAACGGGCGTTGCAGACTCTTGGGGCGCATGCACTATTTGCTGCCTCGGTCGTATAATCATGTTGCTGTCAAGTGATACATCATTGCCAACTGCTACACCGAACCCACGCGTGAGAGCACTGGTAGTCAAATCGTGCCCTGTTGTATGCCGGGGATGGTCTTGGACATCTTCGTTAGTCTTGAACTCTTCGTTAGTAGATGCATCACCACCAAAATACTTTGTCGGCGAGCTTCTGGGCCAAATCTGTCCAGATCCATCTCCTGGGGGCAAAGGAAGAGGCGGTGGCACAGTCGGAAGAGAAGGAGGAGGAGAAAAGTATGCTTTCTGCGCAGACCTCTCTAATTGTGGCTGCTTTTCAGTGGTCTGCGGTGAAACCACGGCGCAAAAATCAGGCGCTACAGAGCGTGCTGCTGCCCGCGTTGCGCGTTGCGCACGGGTTTGAATCAGCTCTGGCGTCTCAGACTCTTTTCCTTTGTCGGGCGAAACTGGTCTAGACGATTCCAGGGCGTGAATGCATACAGAGCGCGACGTTTGGGGACTGAGTCTACCGACAAAACTGATTGATTCCACCTGTTCACTGGAGCTTCTAAGAGTCCCAACTGATCCTGTCCAGCCGTCGGGAGATGTGGTGTCAAGATCCTGCTGTGTTCGTATCTGCTTTAGCTCATCCGCCTCATATGCAAGCGCTTGGCTTCTTGCTTCAAACTTGTTGCACGTGACTTGAGATTCAAACAAGGCAGCCTGCGTGTCGCGCAACTCGTTCACAATGCAAGAGCGCTCTTGCGCCAACATGCCAAGCTGTCTTGTCATTTTTGTCAAAGACTCCCGCAGCCCCTGTACTTCATCTGCGACTGCTGCTTTTGCATTGTCGGGTGTCTTCTTTTCAAGTGCCTTTTCCTGCACTTTGAGCGCCTCTTCAGTTTCCCTCAATGACTGCATCTTGTTGTACAAGGTGCGCATGCCTACAAGCTCTGAATCTGCGTGCTGCATGCGATGCTGCATGTCATTCAACAGCTTTTTGGTTGCCGCAGAATCTTCCACTTGCAAACGCAATTCTTCGTTTTCTTTTTTCACACACTCTGTTGCATGCTTCAAATCTGCCAACGCGGCCTCTTTCTGCTCGAGGATCTCCTGTATCGCAGCAGAATCCGTTGCTTGCGTCCGCACGTGTGCAAGTCTTGCTTGCAGCCTCTCTTTTGAATCCCTCAACTCTGTCAGCTTTGTGTCCTTCTTATCAACAGATTCCTGCAACGTCTGAAGTTCAAGTTGTGCAGACTGGAGTTTCGTATTTAATCCGCCAAGCTCTGAATTCCCCTGCTGCATCTGCTCGTTGGCCTCAGTGAGTTGTATTTTGACAGTGTGCAGCTCATCAGCAGCGTTTGTGTGGTGCTCACAAAGCACCATCAAATCAGCGAGTTTGCGCTGCAGCTCGCCAACCCGAGATTCTGCTATCATATTTGTTCGTGCGAGATCGAACACTTCTTTTGTCTTGACATCCAGAAGCTCCTGGACTTGCATCTGGGTGTCATTTGAAGCAGCCGTCTCCAGCGTTGCAATAGTCTCTGTCAACAACATGATTTCAATCGATTTCTCCGCAGCTGATTCTTTGAGCTGCCAGGCAATTTCCTCGAAGGATTCGATTTCAGCTGTTTGTGCTGCACGCTCTGACTGCAATTCAGCCATCAGATCCTGCACGGCATCTTGCATTTCGTTGGCACTGGATTGCATCTGCGCAATCTCTTGATCCCGTGAGAGTAGCGCTTCGAGGAGTGCGGCCTCAGTCTTCTCGAATCGAGAAAGATCTGCGTGGGCATGCTCGAGCTGCAGGTCGTCATTTGCACGAAACACAGCCAATTCTTGGTGAAGGCGGTCGAGTTCATTTTGCCGTGTCTCATAAAGCTGTTGCAGAAGATGATGGTTGCCCTGGAGGTCAGCAATGTACATATTGGCTGACGAAAGCTGCGTGCACTTGGAGTCCTCTGCATTCGACGAGTCTTGCAGGTGAGCATTATTGACTTGATAGAGCTCCAATACCTCCATCTGCACTTGTTCGCACACTACCAACTTGCCAAGTCCCTCGTCTCTCGATCGCTGGTACATTCCAGCAATGTGTAGTAGACGGGCATGCTCGGTACACCTTTCGTCTTGCTGGCCCTTGAGGATTCTTTCACGTTCCTTGATAGCAGCGAGTGCTGAATTGCTATCCTGATAAGCAGTCCTGAGGTTCATTTTGATTTGAAGATTCTCGGCTGAAATGCGTTTGAAATTGATCTCTTGGTCTACTGCTTGTGTAGTCAAGAATTTGAGCTCTTGTTGATGCTCTTTGTCTCTCACCTGAGCAGCCGTGCTGAATTGGGCAAGCTGCGCCTGAAGGTGTGCATTCCTGGCATCAAGAAGGCGGAACCTCGAATCTGACGCAGCGAACTCAGCCTGCCGCGTTTCCAGCTGTCCTTGTAGGACAGCAAGCTGTATCTGTAGCTGTTGTTCGATGAGCGTGCTGTGAGAATCGTACGACAACTGTACTTTGAGTCGCCTTTGCATTTCCGAGTCGCCCTCCTCCAGTTGCATTAATTTCCCGTGAAGTGAGGCAATCGTGCTACTGGCCTTTTCCCCAGCATTGATATTGTCTGTGCGCTCATCAAACAGCCGTTTGATATTGGCCTCACATGCTGAAAGCTTTTGGCCCCGGGCGTTCAACTCTTGCACGAGCAACGCTTGGTGGTCTTGCAACATTTCCAGTTTGCCCTCAATTTCGCAAAGGAAAGATTCGACAGAACATTCCATCGAGGTCATTGTCTGCAGCAAGGCATTGCGTTCGTCAAATTTACCAGCGGAGGACTTCTCCATTTCGACAGCAAGTTGTGCCTGTTGTTTTTTTGCAGCCCGCAATTCTGCCACAGTATTGCCCACAACATGTCAGATAATCGAATCTTCAATATACTCAGCCCTGAGGACGAACCCGGCAGGTTTTTCTTCATCCCGACCACTTGTCGCGCCTGACCACTTTTCGCACGTGACCACTTGTGGCCCGTGACCGCTTTTGGTGGGCGAGCGATCGTTAGTAGACCTACAGCAACAACAGAGCAGGGAATAGGGAACAGGAAAGACTGCAAAAGAATCAAAAATACCTGCAGACAGCGATTCCTTTTGGAAAGTCTGCTCCTGAACCGCATCTTCCAATCCGTGCATGTTCTTTTGGCGCTGTTCCGCCAGGTGCTGGATTTTTGTGAGCTCTGCAGATTTCGATTTTGCCTCAGACTCTACCACAAAGTTGTCCTCGGTCAATTTTTCAAGCGCTGCCTCTAGTTGCCTGATGGTCGTGGTGCTCATTTCGATCGTTTTCTGAAACCTCTCTCTTTCAGCGCCCATTGCCTTGCTTTCGAGCGCTTGCTGCGTGCTTATCACGTGAATTCTCTCCAGGACTCCAGTGTGCATCAATGCACGCATCTTGGAAACGATAGCCACAGTATTCAAGGAATCCTCCAGAGACACAACCCTATGTTCAGTTTCATCCACTGTGCTCTGCGCCTGACTTCGCATAATAGCAAGGCATGATCGTATTGAGATCACGAGTGCTTCATAGTCAAGTGCGTATTGCTCCCCAGCAATACGCTGATGCATATCAACTGGGCCCACCATGCACAGCAACAATGTGCTGGTCTCGCGCAGTGCCTGAAGGTATCTATGCTGATTCTGCTGAGCCCAGTCATAATCTAGAGTCAGTCCGTTGAGATGCCGTTGGAGAACGCAGGCTTGCGCCATGAGATCGTCGAGACACGACGTTATGGAGTTCGCCTCTTCTGCGTTTGCATCCAACAGTGCTGTGTGCACGAGAGGTTGCACCTGTTCGTGAAAGCCGATATTCTGGCGCATCTCTTTGACACGATCCCCACCAATTACAAGAAATGAGCATGTCACCTCCTTGAGACATTCGAGCAAGATGTGCTGCTGTCTCTTGGTAGCCGACATCTCATCGCACACTTCGATCGTTTTTTTGCGCAACATGACATTTTCTTCTGCGCGCTGCGAAAGCTCGTGTTCATGTTCGTGGCGCAACTGATTCGCGGCGCTCACAAGTCGTTTTTCCAATTTTGAGTATTCTTCGTCACTCGCAGCCAAGCGGCCCTGCAGCGCCTCCGTGCGCTGCTTCCACAGCGCCGCTGCTTCCTCTGCCTGCTCCACTTCTTGGACGCGCCTTTCGAGTTCCTTGAGCATCGCCTCGGAAATTTCACGCACTTCTACAATTTCGCGTTCGTACCGAGCGCGCTCCTGCAAAGGAACCTGAGCAATCTGGTCTGGTTGTTGTGAATACTGGACTCTGGCGCGCATCTGGTCGTCGATGGGCAACAGCCCCAGCGTTTCCCCGATTTTGGCAACCTTCTCAACCTTCTTTAGTATATAATGTAGATCTGAGGATGATTGTATAATCTCTGTCACCGCTGACTCTTGCTCAAATGTCGCTTGCCGGCCTTGCCGCAGAGCGCTCTGTTTTTCAGTTTCCAGCGTGAGCACCTGTCCCCTCAAGACCGCTACGATGGCCTCCAGTTTTGCAACATTCCCGGGATGATGGTGCGGCATTTCCTGGAAAGATTGCTCTTCACTTTAGCATCTAAGTCTGCACTGGCAAGGTTTTGAGGAAGTATAGGGTTTTCTGGTTTCCAGGAATGCTTGGCGCTGGCACGTGCACCTGAGAGAACATCTTCCAATTTGCTGAAGTGTGTAGCGCGGGGTGTCAAGGCGATGCAGCTCAACAAGTTGATCGGCAGAAAAGAGAT
>Ga0105054_10008620_pt1 | contig 13450 bp, 8 predicted proteins | sample BON02_FD_78091 | JGI IMG/M metagenome (GOLD analysis project Ga0105054, IMG submission 78091) | Freshwater microbial communities from Lake Bonney liftoff mats and glacier meltwater in Antarctica - BON-02 (megahit assembly) | ecosystem: Environmental > Aquatic > Freshwater > Ice > Glacier...
ATTGTAAACTCTTGTTGAATTGCATTAAATCAAAACGAATTATTAATGCAGACATTCAGTCCCAAATTTTTTAAGAACTATTAATGTTATGTATATCTCAAATCTCCTGTCTCAATACTCATATCTCAATACTCATATCTCAATACTCAATACTATCTTAAATGAATCCCGAAGAAATAAAATTAACTCAATATTCGCATGGTGCAGGATGTGGGTGCAAAATTAGTCCGGCAGTTTTAGACATTATTTTACATAGCCCAATTACGCACACTGCTGACCCCAACTTACTGGTTGGAAATAATACCCGGGATGATGCGGCTGTGCTCGATCTTGGCAATGGGATCGCCCTCATTTCTACAACTGATTTTTTCATGCCAATTGTGGATGATGCATATGACTTTGGGAGAATAGCCTCAGCCAATGCCATCAGTGACGTTTACGCTATGGGTGGAAAGCCTGTCTTGGCTATCGCCATTTTGGGATGGCCAATCGATAAATTATCTCCTGAAGTTGCTCAAAAAGTGCTTGAAGGTTCAAGAGCAATTTGTGCAGAAGCAGGAATAACCCTTGCCGGCGGGCACAGCATTGATTGTCCTGAACCGGTATTCGGCCTGTCTGTCAATGGTATAGTAGCTATTAAACATTTAAAAAAGAACTCTACTGCTCAGGCAGGATGTAAACTTTATTTGACCAAAGCACTGGGCGTGGGAATCCTGACTACGGCACAAAAAAAGGGAATCCTTAAACCAGAACATGCGGCTATAGCCCCGAAAAGTATGTCGATGTTAAATATAATCGGTGAAACATTGGGGAAACTGGAATATGTTAAAGCAATGACAGATGTAACCGGCTTCGGATTACTGGGACATCTTTCAGAAATGTGCGAGGGAAGTAATTTACAGGCATGCATAGAATTCGACAAAGTTCCTAAAATTGAGGTGATTGAAGAATACCTTGATCAAAATTCAGTTCCTGGAGGCACAAATAGAAACTGGCACAGTTTTGGACATAAAATATTATCAGGAAGTAAGACACTCAACCGCAAAACAACGATCCTTGCTGATCCCCAAACCAGTGGAGGCTTACTGCTTGCTGTGGAGGAATCAAAAACAGCAGAGTTCGAAGAAGTTCTTCGCTCAAATGGGATTCCCGAGTCTAATATTATATGTTTTGGCTCATTTAGGGAGAAAACAGGAGACTATCTGGTGGAAATAATTTAAAGAGCTACAGTTTCCTAATTTCCCGGAAGTTTATTCTGGAATTGATTATCTTTAAGAAACACGATTATGAAAAGAACAGTAATTTATTTATTTATTGCTATGGGTTCCGCCTTCACCAGCGGATGCGGGACTGAGACCACAATTAACGATGCCGAAGCAACCTCGGTAATTTCAAATTATCTAAATGAAAATCCGGAATATAAAACAGCCAGTTTCACTTTCGGCGAAATGAAATTTCGTCAAAATAAGGACCTGGAAGAACTTAATAAATACAAGGCACTGGAAGAGTCGGGTTATATTACAATGAGTCTTCAGGAACAAAAGAAGGTCTTTCTTTCCAAAGACAGTTCATTTGTTTATCTAATCAAATTGACGGAGAAATCGGCACCCTTTGTTCTGGAGCAGGGTAACGACAAAGCTAAGGTCAAAACCATCAGCTATGTTATAGACAATGATAAGCTTGTTGATTTTGTAAAAACCAATGATAATTCTGCAAAAGTGACAGTAACTTTAATAAAAGTTGAAACAGACTTCTATCCATTTGACAACAACAGAGGATCAAACAGCGAGTTTGTTACCAAAACCTATAAATTGAGACATAAGAAAGACGAAGGATGGCATGTTTCCAGAGAAAAATAAGCAGTTAAAACAGCTGAAAATTAGCAACGCTTAGCCTTTTTTAATAAAATAATTGGTATCTCAAATTATTGACAGTATTATTATATACCTAATTAAATAATGTGCTGAAAATCCTTATTTTTGCCTCATAAAAACGCCCCCCTTTTTAATGAAGCTTAATATAGATTATCAGGAAAAATTTGAGCATCGTCATATTGCTCCAAATGAGCAAGACACCGCCAAAATGCTAGACACCATTGGTGTGAATTCTATTGACGAATTGATCAGTCAAACAATCCCTTCAAATATCAGATTGAAGAGTAATCTGAACCTGCCGACAGCAAAGAGTGAGGCCGATTACCTGAATGATCTGAAACAAACCGCCTCCAAAAACAAAGTATTCAAATCTTATATCGGGCAAGGGTACCATGATGTAATTGTTCCGGGTGTAATCCAACGTAATATTCTAGAAAACCCGGGATGGTATACCCAATACACACCTTATCAAGCAGAAATTGCACAGGGGCGTCTGCAGGCCTTGTTAAATTTCCAGACCATGGTGATGGATCTCACCGGAATGGAAATTGCAAATGCTTCGCTTCTTGATGAAGGAACTGCAGCAGCTGAAGCAATGTTTATGCAATACAGCTTGCGAAAAAACGAGAATGCAAAAGTCTTTTTTGTTTCTGAAGAGGTTCTGGTTCAGACCATCGAAATACTCAAAACCCGCTCAGCTCCTTATGGGATTGAGATATTAATCGGTAGTCATGAAGCAGTGGATTTGGATGAGACTATGTTCGGTGCTATTGTTCAATACCCTGCAGCTAAAGGTATGATTTATGATTACTCGGATTTTGCGGGCAAAGCGCACGAGAAAGGCATAAAACTTACTGTTGTTGCCGACATCATGGCATTAGCTTTATTGAGTCCTCCGGGAGAATGGGGTGCTGATATCGTGGTTGGCTCAAGCCAGCGTTTCGGTATTCCAATGGGTTTTGGCGGACCTCATGCGGCTTTTTTTGCAACCAAAGAGGAATACAAGCGCTCTTTACCGGGTAGGATTATTGGGGTAACCATTGATAGTGCTGGAAATTATGCACTACGTATGGCACTTCAAACCCGTGAGCAGCATATCCGAAGAGATAAAGCAACCTCTAACATTTGTACCGCCCAGGCACTTCTGGCTATCATGGCAAGTATGTATGCCGTTTACCATGGTCCTGTTGGAATACAAAAGATTGCTGAACGAATCCACGGCTTGGCGGTATTCTTATCTCAGGCACTTGAAACTTTAGGATATAAACAGGAAAATAAATTCTTCTTCGATACCATCAAGTTGGATCTAGGTAATCTGATCAATCCTATCCACGCAGAAGCGCTTAATAATGAAGTAAATCTGAATTATGAGGGTTCTATAGTTAGCATAACACTTGATGAAACCACAAGCCCAAAAGATGTTTTGACTCTAATCCGCTTCTTTGCAAAAGTTAAGGGTAAAAATGAACATGATTTGGATCTGGATGCAATTAAAACAGGGATCAGTAGTCATATTCCTTCCAAATTACAACGGAAATCAGGTTATTTAACACACCCGATTTTCAACTCTCATCATTCTGAGCATGAAATGCTTAGATACATTAAATCCCTGGAAGCAAAAGATCTTTCACTTTGCCATTCAATGATTGCATTGGGCTCTTGTACCATGAAGCTCAATGCCACTACAGAAATGGTTCCTGTTACCTGGGCAGAATTCAGTAAGATGCATCCATTTGCACCTGCCGACCAAATTGGGGGATATATGCAGATCTTTGATGAACTGAATAAATGGCTGAGTGAAATTACCGGATTTGCCGCTATGAGTTTACAGCCCAATTCAGGAGCACAGGGTGAGTATACCGGACTCATGGTAATTCGTGCATATCATTTAGACAGAGGAGATACTCATAGGAATATTGCACTGATTCCTTCTTCAGCCCATGGAACAAACCCTGCCTCGGCAGCAATGGCAGGAATGAAGATTGTAATTGTAAAATGTGATGAAAAAGGCAATATTGATGTTGCCGACCTGAAAGCGAAGGTAGAGGAACATGCTTCTGATCTTTCATGCCTGATGGTAACCTATCCTTCTACCCATGGTGTATTCGAAGAATCGATCATCGAGATCTGTGAGGTTATTCATCAGAATGGAGGGCAGGTTTATATGGATGGAGCAAACATGAATGCTCAAGTTGGATTGACTAGTCCGGCGGCAATCGGAGCCGATGTCTGTCACCTAAATCTGCATAAAACATTTTGTATTCCGCATGGTGGTGGCGGACCAGGAATGGGACCTATTGGTGTTGCAATGCACCTAGTACCTTTTTTACCCGGGCATGCAGTTGTTGATATGGGCAATGAAAAATCTATTTCTGCAGTTTCATCTGCACCATGGGGATCAGCTTCAATCCTTATAATATCACATGCGTATATTGCTATGATGGGAGGTGAAGGATTGACCAATGCAACTAAGTATGCTATTCTGAATGCCAATTATATTAAAGTCCGGCTGGAGAATTCTTACCCGGTTTTATATTCGGGGAGTCAGGGACGTTGTGCGCATGAAATGATTCTGGATTGTCGTGCTTTCAAGTCCTTTGGAGTAGAAGTAACTGATATCGCTAAACGACTTATAGATTATGGTTTCCATGCACCAACAGTGTCATTCCCGGTTGCGGGTACGGTCATGATTGAACCTACTGAATCAGAACCTATGCTTGAACTCGATCGTTTTTGCGATGCAATGATTGCCATCCGTGCCGAAATATCAGAAGTCGAAAGCGGAATCCTGGATGCAATAGATAACCCATTAAAAAATGCACCACATACTTCTGCGGTTGTTACTGCAGATGAATGGACGCATCCTTACTCACGTCAAACAGCTGCTTTCCCACTGCCTTATGTAGCCGCTTTTAAATTCTGGCCATCAGTAGGCCGGGTAAATGATACTCATGGCGACAGGACACTCATTTGTTCCTGCCCTCCTATAGAATCTTATGCTGAGGAAGCAGTGTAATTGCTTTCTTTAAATTCTTTAATACTTAGAATACCCTGCCTAAAAACAGGGTATTTCTATTTTTATTAAATGATAATCAGTAAATATCTCTTTAGTTAATAAATTTATCTGTGTGGAAATTATTAAAAATTATCCTAAAAATAGTTGGGTGGGAAAGTAAGAATAGTGATAATCCGGAATCAATATTTTTATCTATTACTATTTAAATACTTGAAAATCAGTAATTTTAGCCTTGATTTTCTTAGGGGAAAGAATTATTAATAAGTTTTAACTATGAAAATAAATTTTCATGCCATCGTACATTATGCCTTTCTGATAATTCTATGCCTAAATATTCCTTATCATGCTGTTTCACAGGAGTTAAAACCTTTAAAACTTCAGCTTAAATGGCTCCACCAATTTCAATTTGCGGGATATTATGCAGCGAAAGAAAAGGGTTATTATAAAGATGCCGGCTTTGATGTTGAACTTTTGGAAGGAAGTGCTTCAATTGCGCCGGTAGACCTTGTCCTGACAGGCAAGGCTGATTTCGGAGTTACAGGAGCAGACATCTTAAATTCCTTTATTCATAATAAACCGGTAGTAGTTGTTTCTGTTATTTTTCAGCATTCCCCTTACATATTTATGACTCTGTCTGACAGAAAGATTAATACTCCTTCAGATCTTGCAGGGAAGACCGTAATGGTGTCAGAAGACCAGGGTGGGAGGATATTCAAAGCTTTGTTATTAAAAGAGGGGATTCCAATTGATTCTGTAAATATCATCAACCATAGCTGGCAAATTCAGGATCTCATCAATGGAAAAACAGATGCACAAAGTGCTTACCTTACTGTTGAACCCCAGATTTTACGAAAAATGGGACTCAAAGTAAGCATTATCAATCCCATGAATTATGGTATCGACTTTTATGGTGACCTCCTTTTCACATCAGCTGAAATGGCAAATAAACATCCTCAAACCGTTGAAAAATTCAATGAAGCAAGTCTCAAAGGCTGGCAATATGCGCTGAACCATCCTGAAGAGATGGCAGATTATATTTTCAACCTTCCGGGTGTAAAAAACCGTGGTATCACAAGAGAACAACTGCTCTATGAAGCCGGGGAAATGAAAAAGCTGATCCTACCCGAACTCATAGAGATCGGGCACATGAATCCGGGGCGTTGGCAGAATATGCTCAACATCTACAAGCAGCTAGGACTCGCAGATAAAGAAATCACAATTGAAGGTTTATTGTACATGTCTTCAAGCACTAAAAAGCTGCAATATTTTGACTACCTGCTCTATGTAATCGGAGTGGCGGGATTTCTGTTTATTGGAATTGTTATCGGTAACTGGCAACTACGTAAAAAGGTACTCAAGAGAACTGCAGACCTTCAAACCGAGATCATGAACCGCTCAAAGGCAGAACAACGATTGGAATTTGCCATTGAAGCTGCAGGACTAAGCATCTGGAGCAGAGATCTGGAAACCAATAAAGTAGTTTATGACCGAAACTGGTTCAGGAATCAAGGTATTGATCCGGATGTGTTTCTAAATCATGATGCCCTGCTTAAGGCCATCCATCCTGATGACCAGGGAAATGTAAACCAGGCTACAGCAGCCCTTAGAAAGGGTAAGAATTTATACAATAATCTTACTTATCGTATTAAAACTATCCATGGCGACTGGAAATGGCTGCTTTCTTTTAGTAAAATGACCAATTCAGAAGGAACAGGCAAGGGAAACATTGTTGTTGGCTCTTTTCTTGATATCGATTTCATTAAACGAAAGGAAATTGAATTACAGGAAGTTACAAAGGAACTCCGAAAGAAGAACGATGAGCTTGAAAAGTTCGCTTATATCACTTCTCATAATCTCCGCGCCCCTGTAGTAAATCTTTTAAGTCTTACAGAGATGCAACAGGAGACTACACTTACTAAGGAACTTCAGGACGAGATAAGGAAGAATATTCATGAAAGTGTAAAGCAACTTGACGATACATTGAATGACCTGATAGAGATTGTAGCCAGTAAATCTGGTAAGTCGGCACAAAGTGAAGAACTGGATCTTCAAACTGAACTAAACATTGTAATTAAAACGATAGAAAAACAGATAAAAACCTCAGGTGCCAAAATTGAAGTAAACTTTACAGAATGCGCAAAGATTTATTTCCCACGACATTATCTGCACAGCATACTGATCAATTTGTTAACCAATGCAATTAAATACAAATCTGATAACAGAAACTTGGTAGTCACAATAAAAACACGCAATGGAAAAGATTTTACCCAGCTTTACTTTAGCGATAATGGGATAGGTATCAATCTTGAAAAGTATGGGAAAAAGATCTTTGGGCTTTATCAGCGATTCCACTCAAACATTGATGGGAAGGGACTGGGATTATATATTATCAAATCTCAGATCGAAGCCATGGATGGAAAGATTGAAGTTGACAGCTTGCCTGATGTAGGTACAACTTTCTGTATCTATTTCAATAAGAACAGGAATAGGCACGCTTAATGTCAGTATCAGGTAAATTATCAGTGACAGTTCCTTAAAAAGACAAACAAAAATATTTTTGGAATATATTTATATAAATTGATCAATTAAATAATAAGCAAAAAAACAGATGAAAAAACTATTCTCTTGTACAATCCTATTAATGGGAACGATCTTTATGATGGCCTTCAATCCAATTAACGAAGATGTCTACACAATTGATGCAGCAAACTCCTCGATCGGATGGACAGCAAAAAAAGTAGGGGGAGGCCATATCGGAACAGTCAAAATCACAGAAGGTAGCTTAGTTTATGATGGAAAATCTTTGCAAAAAGGTATATTTCTTATGGATATGTCAAGTATCACTTCAGATAATGCAAGGGTAACAACCCATTTAAAATCGCCTGATTTCTTTTCTGCAGAAAAAAGTCCAACTTCTAAATTTGAGATCACAAGCGTTAGTCCTGCCGGAAAAGATCGTGTTAACATTACCGGAAATCTGACTATCAAAGGAATTACTCATCCACTGACATTTCCTGCTACAGTTAAACAAGGAAAAGGGGTTTTAGTGGCAGCAGCCAGCGGTATCAGGGTTGATCGCACAAAATATGATATTAAGTTTCGTTCAAAAACCTTTTTCGGAGATATTGGCGATAAAGCAATAGATGATGAGTTTGAGCTAAGCATTAATCTGACAGCGAAGAAAAGCTAAATCCAATCTTGATTCTTGGCTCTTGATTCTTGATACCCATACCCTGTTGTCTGTCCCAAAGGGATGCATTAGCATTATCTGTCCCAAAGGGATGCATTAGCATTGTCAGGAAATTGTAGTACATGTCAAAAAAAATGACAGTGGCTCCATTTTTTTTGATCTTAAATCTAAATCCCAAATGCACCTGAATTTAATCTTGATTCTTGGCTCTTGGTTCTTGAATCTTCTTGATTCTTGGTTCCTGACTCTTCTACCCCAACTTACACTATCCTAAACACTTCATCCTCAAACGCTACTTTTGCAATCGCTTTAGTTTTAGCATGATAGAACAAACATTCCCAACTCTCCAAAGCAGCCCGTTTCCCATATTCTAAACGTAATTCCATAGATTTTCTACCATCAAAATCATATTTTGCAATAAATTTTCTCAATAACTGCTCGGGCTCAGGAAGAATATCTGCCCCAAAGAATATGGTCTCTTCATCCTCCTTGATTAGGAAAACCTGATGATATTCACAATGGCCACCGGTCAGTTCAAAGGCTATCTCACTATTAAATTGTCCGCTTCCTTCAATAAAATGGAGAGAACCGCTGCGTTGAACAAAATCAAAAATCTCTGTTTTATAAGATTGTGAGGGTTTACTGTATGCTGCTTCCCACTCCCCTCTCTGTATTACATATTCGGCGTTCGGAAAACTCAATGACACTTTCCCATCTATATTATTAACCATTCCACCTGCGTGATCGTAATGCAAATGCGACATCAGAACCAGGCTCACATCAGCAGGATCATAACCCAGCTTCCGAATATTCTCATGTATGATCAGTTCATTCTGCTCATTATGAAAGCCTAGGCCGGTATCCAGAATAATCAGATCATTTCCGGTTTCAACTAGAAAAGGCTGCACATAAATAAACAGAGAGGCAGGCCGGTCTTTGGGATTATGAATCGCAGAATCAAATGGAATAAATGTCTTTGAACTATCTACAGAATAAGATCCTTCGTATAAGGCGAAAGCTTTCAATGTTCTTTGTTTATTATGATGTTAAATTCTATTTTTACAGTTTACTAAGGCAAAGATATGCAAAAAAGGTGGGTGGAACGGGAGATTGAAAACCTTGCAACAATTGCGAAATTGCAGGAATCTCTTACTATTGACAGCGTTCTTGCCGGCCTTCTGGTTAAGAGAGGCATAACTGACTATGAGAAGGCCAGAAATTTCTTCAGGCCTGAGCTCGATAAACTTCATGACCCTTTCTTGATGCAGGATATGGAAACAGCAGTATCCCGTATCAAGCAGGCAATTGAATCAGGAGAAAAGATCCTTATTTATGGTGATTATGATGTAGATGGAACAACATCTGTTGCGCTCACTTTCAGCTTCTTCAAAAAATACCATTCAGAAATTGAATTTTATATACCTGATCGTTACCGTGAGGGATACGGTATTTCAACTCAGGGAATCGATTACGCCTATGAAAATGGCTTTTCACTCATTATTGCATTGGATTGCGGTATTAAATCAGTCGATAAGATCGATTATGCAAATGAAAAAGGAATAGATTTTATTATCTGTGATCATCATCTTCCCGGCGAACAACTTCCGGCGGCGATAGCTGTGCTTGATCCTAAACGTAGCGACTGCAATTACCCCTACAAAGAATTATCAGGCTGTGGTATCGGGTTTAAGCTGATTCAGGCTTATGCTCAGAAATTTGACATTCCTTTTGAGCAGGTAAGCTCATATCTGGATATGGTTGCTGTGAGTATAGCTTCAGACATCGTACCCATTACAGGAGAGAACCGGATCCTAGCTTGGTTTGGTCTTCTCAAATTAAATACAAACCCATGCAAGGGCTTATCGGCTCTAATGAATATCTCGGGCAGAAAAGAAAACCTGACAATCATGGATGTGGTATTCACTATCGGGCCCAGGATAAATGCTGCCGGAAGAATTGACGATGCAAAGCATTCGGTAAACCTGCTGATTGCTGATGATGAGGCAATAGCACTTGAAAAAAGCCAGATCATCAACACAAAAAATACAGAACGCAAAGAACATGATAGCAATATCACTGAGCAGGCACTAGCAATGATTGACGCAGATCCGGTTCTGGTCAATCGAAAAACAACGGTGGTTTACAATGCAGATTGGCATAAGGGTGTAATCGGGATTGTTGCATCAAGGCTAACCGAAAAATATTATCGTCCGACCATAGTTATGACTTATTCAAACGGCTATGCAGCCGGTTCGGCAAGATCAGTAGCGGGGTTCGACCTTTATGAAGCATTATGTGAATGCAGCGATCTACTGATACAGTTCGGTGGGCATAAATATGCAGCCGGTTTGACGATGAAACCAGAGAACATCCCCGCTTTTCAGCAGCGATTTGAAGAAGTGGTTACAGCCAGTATTCCTGAAGAACTGCTGGTACAGGCGATTAATATTGATGCGGAAATTGAACTGAAACAAATCGATCCCAAATTCTTCCGGATCTTAAAACAGTTTGAACCATTTGGCCCGCAAAATATGGCTCCTGTTTTTATAAGCAGAAATGTTTATACTTACGGCGCGGGAACACTTGTTGGCAGCAATCATTTGAAAATGTGTGTGCATCAGGATAACCTAATCTATTATAATTGCATTGGCTTTGGTCTGGGCGAACACCTTACACTGATCAATTCAGGAGCAGCATTTGATATTTGTTATACTATTGAAGAGAACACATGGAAAGAGAAAAAATCGATACAATTGAATATCAAGGGGATACGACCGGCTCTTCCAAACCAGAAACAATGATTTTAAGAGCAGAGAATCTGGTAAAAAAATATAAACAACGTACTGTTGTTAATAATGTATCCTTTCATGTTTCGCAGGGAGAAATTGTGGGATTGCTTGGGCCAAATGGCGCAGGTAAAACAACTTCCTTCTATATGATTGTTGGGCTTATCAGGCCAAATGAAGGCCATGTATTTCTGGATGATAAAGATATTACTGAGGATGCAATGTATCGCAGAGCCCAAAAAGGAATTGGATACCTTGCACAAGAGGCTTCAGTATTCAGAAAATTATCGGTTGAAGACAATATCAAGGCGGTGCTTGAGATGACCAAACTCAGTAAGGAAGAGCAAAGAGACAAGCTTGAACAGCTGATTGATGAATTCAGTCTGCATAAAGTACGGAAGAACAGGGGCGACCTACTTTCAGGAGGAGAAAGAAGAAGAACCGAAATTTCTAGAGCACTTGCTGCCGACCCAAGATTCATCCTTCTGGATGAACCATTTGCGGGTGTTGACCCTATTGCGGTGGAAGAAATTCAAAGTATAGTAGCAAAACTTAAATTGCGGAATATCGGAATTCTGATTACCGATCATAATGTTCAGGAAACCCTTTCCATAACTGACAGAGCCTATCTGCTCGCCGAAGGTAAGATCATGCTCACAGGTACCCCTCAGGAGATTGCCAATAATGAAATGGCCAAAAAATTCTATCTTGGTCAGAATTTTGAGCTGCGAAAAAAGAAAATCTGAGCTCAAAATAAGCCCTAAATCAGAATGACGATTGTAAATTCCATCTTTACCTGGATCATGAAAAAGCGGATGCATCAGATCCAGCTTTTCATAAAATATCCACATGATGTTCAGGATGAATGGTTCCAAACGATTATCTCCAGTGCCCAGCATACTGAATGGGGCAAAAAATACGATTATTCATCCATTTATAATCAGGATCAGTTTAAAGAACGTGTTCCAATTCAGGATTATGAATCTCTGAAACCTTATATCGAAAAAATGATGGCCGGTGAGCAGAACATACTCTGGCCATCTGAGATCAAATGGTTCGCCAAATCATCAGGCACTACAAATGACAGGAGCAAATTTATTCCGGTAAGCGAAGAATCTCTTGAAGAGTGCCATTTTAAGGGTGGAAAGGACCTGCTATCTATGTATTGTGATAACAGGCCCGATGCAAGAATATTTACCGGAAAATGTCTAGTCTTGGGGGGGAGCCATCAAATAAATCAATTGAATACGGATTCGTTTTATGGTGACTTATCTGCAGTTTTGATAAAAAATTTACCGTTCTGGGCAGAGTTCTACCGCACTCCGGATATGTCAATTACCCTAATGGATAATTTTGAGGAGAAAGTTGAAAAAATTGCCAGAGCTACAATCGATGTTAATGTAACCAATATTGCAGGTGTCCCTACATGGAACCTAGTTCTCGCAAAGCGTATTCTCGAAATTACAGGCAAAAATAATCTTCTCGAAGTTTGGCCGAATCTGGAGTTTTACTTTCACGGAGCAGTAAATTTTAATCCTTATCGCGAACAGTTTAAAAAACTTATTCCTTCAAATGATATGTATTATCTGGAAACATATAATGCATCGGAAGGTTTTTTTGGCATTCAAGATCAGCCTAATTCAGACGAAATGCTCTTAATGCTTGATTATGGCATTTATTATGAGTTTCTCCCGATGGAGGATCTGCATGCAGAAAACCCTAAAACCCTCCGTCTTGATCAGGTGCAGTTGAATAAAAATTATGCACTGATTATTTCAACCAATGCCGGGTTATGGCGATACATGATCGGCGATACGATCAAGTTTACCTCACTTGCACCGCACCGGATCCAGATCACTGGTCGCACCAAACATTTCATCAATGCTTTTGGTGAAGAACTGATTATTGATAATGCTGAAAAAGGACTTGCCAAAGCCTGCTTGGAGACACATGCAATCATCCGGGATTATACCGCATGTCCGATTTATTTCGAGGGCGACGAGGTAGGCGGGCATGAATGGATAATCGAGTTTGAGCAAAAACCAGATGATATTGAACGCTTTACCGACCTTCTTGACCAAACCTTAAGGGAGGTGAATTCAGACTATGATTCCAAAAGATATAAAGACATGGCATTACGTCGTCCATTGTTACGCCTTGCTCCGGATGGAACATTCTATCATTGGATGAAGAACCGCGGAAAACTTGGCGGACAGCATAAAGTACCACGATTGGCAAATGACAGGGCTTATGTGGACGAGATATTGAAACTGCTGTAACGGGTATCAGGAACAAGTAGCAAGAGCCAAGAGCCAAGAATCAAGAACCAAGAATCAAGAATCAAGATTAAATTCAGGTGCATTTGGGATGTAGATTTAAGATCACGGAATAAACTATTTCATTTGACATTTAGTACAGTTTCCTGACAATGCTAATGCATCCCTTTGGGACAGATAATGCTAATGCATCCCTTTGGGACTGATAACTTGTAACAGGTATCAAGAGTCAAGAATCAAGATTAAATTCAGGTGCATTTGGGATGTAGATTTAAGATCACGGAATAAACTATTTCATTTGACATTTA
>Ga0105054_10008621_pt1 | contig 13449 bp, 12 predicted proteins | sample BON02_FD_78091 | JGI IMG/M metagenome (GOLD analysis project Ga0105054, IMG submission 78091) | Freshwater microbial communities from Lake Bonney liftoff mats and glacier meltwater in Antarctica - BON-02 (megahit assembly) | ecosystem: Environmental > Aquatic > Freshwater > Ice > Glacier...
AGATCCCAGGACTGCGCCGAGATGACTTTTTCGCTGCGAAAACGGTCGACGTGTTCGCGCCGGTCGAACAGGCCGCGCCGGTTGATCCACGGTCCCAGGTTGGTCGAGACCGCGACGTCGGGTGAGGTCGTCACGATGTGGCGCGCCAGGTCGCTGTCGCCGCGCGCGATCTCGTTGAGGATGTTGCCGAAGGCCATCTGGGTCGAGGTGCTGGCCGATGCCTTCACCGCCAGCCGCTCGGGCACGGCGATCCGGGGCGCCTTGTGGCGGCGCGGGTATTCCTGGGCAAAGGGCACATCCTTCAGGAAGGCCTCCAGCGTTTCGCGTTCGTCTTCCAGTCCCGCAAACGGCTCCCATTCATGGCCCTGCGCAATGCCCATGGCCTCGCGGAAGCCGTCCATCTGCTCGAGGTTCATCAGGCCGCTGTGGTTGTCCTTGTGGCCGGCAAAGGGCAGGCCGTAACCCTTGATCGTGTAGCAGATGAAACAGCGCGGCCGGTCGTCGCCCGCCGCCGCGGCGGCATCGAAGGCCTCGGTCAGGCTGGCCAGATCATGGCCGGCGAGGTTGGTCATCAGCGCGTGCAAAGCCGCGTCGTCGTGGCCGTCGATCAGCTTGCGCGTGGCTGTGCCCTTGGCGAAGTCGCGCTCCAGATGTTCGCGCCAGGACGCGCCGCCCTTGAAACACAGCGCCGAATAGAGGTCGTTGGGGCATTCGTCGATCCAGGCCATCAGCGCCTCGCCGCCGGGCTTCTTGAAGGCGGCTTCCAGCAGCTTGCCGTACTTGATCGTGACGACTTCCCAGCCCACCGCGTCGAAGAACCCCTGGATGCGCTGGAACAGCCGGTCGGAGACGACGCTGTCGAGGCTCTGGCGGTTGTAGTCGACGACCCACCAGACATTGCCGATGGCGTGTTTCCAGCTTTCCAGCAGCGCCTCCCAGACATTGCCCTCGTCCAGCTCGGCATCGCCCACCAGCGCGATCATGCGGCCGGGTTTCACCTCGGGCGGCAGCATGTCTTTCAGCGCCAGATAATCCTGCACCAGCGCGGCAAACGCGGTGGTGGCGACCCCTAAGCCAACCGATCCGGTCGAGAAATCGACATCGTCCTTGTCCTTGGTCCGCGATGGGTACGATTGCGCCCCGCCCAGCGCGCGGAAGTTCTGAAGCTGGTCCAGGCTCTGGTGGCCCAGCAGGTACTGGATGGCGTGGAACACCGGGCTGGCGTGGGGTTTCACCGCCACCCGGTCCTGCGAACGCAGGCTGTGGAAATAGAGCGCGGTCATGATCTGCGTGATCGAGGCGCAGGAGGCCTGATGGCCGCCGACCTTCAGCCCGTCGCGGCTGGGGCGCACATGGTTGGCGTGATGGATCGTCCAGCTCGCCAGCCAAAGCACCTTCTTCTGCAGGGCGTCCAGACACGCGAGAGTGTCTGCATCGGGAACCGGAGCCTCGGGCAGGGCGATACCGGCGCGGATCGGGGTCACGGTCATGGCGTCCTCACAGGGAGCGAGCGATCCGCCAGCTTACGCCCGAATGTCCCGCATGGTTCCTGCAAAGGTCGTTGCCTGTTCACTCCGCAACGCAATAACCTGCCATAAATCTCACAAGCGACGCAGGATCATGCCATGGACAGCTTCGACCGCAACATTCTGGGCCTGCTGCAGGAGGATGGCCGCGCGACCAATGTCGAACTGGCCGAAAGCGTCGGCCTGTCGCCGTCACCCTGCCTGCGCCGGGTGCGCGAACTGGAGCGCCAGGGCGTCATCCGCCAGTACGTCGCCCTGCTCGATCCCCACGCACTGGGCCTGGGCGTCAGCGTCTTCGCCCAGGTCCGCCTGGAGCGTCAGGCCGAGGACCTGCTCGACGCCTTCGAAGCCGCCGTGCGCGACCGGCCGGAGGTGGTCGAGTGTTACCTGATGACCGGCGACCACGACTACCTGCTGCGCATCGTCGTGCCCGACCTCGAAGCTTACCGCAGCTTTATTCTCGACCACCTGACCAAGGCCCCGGGCGTCGCCAACATCCGCTCGGGCTTTGCGCTGAAGCAGGTGAAGTACTCGACGGCGCTGCCGCTGGAGCATCTGTCTGAAGGCTGATGGCGCCGCATGCTTCAGAGAAGGTCTTCGCGCGATCACTGAGGGTGGTCGTTCTGCGTTCCGGCCTTGCCTCCTTTCCCTCATGCCAGCGAAGGCTGGCATCCAGACGCACCGGCATTCCGGCACTTGCACCGTCAGTGCGTCTGGATTCTCGCCTGCGCGAGAATGAGGAGACAGAGGCAGGTTTGATTCAACGCCGCCGCCACAAACTGGGGCCTTCGCGTCTGGCGCCTCACGCAAAAATGCGCGTTGGCCTCTTGCCCTCATGGTGAGTAGGATTAAATCCTATCAACGCATTGCTACGGATGGCTGACATGCGCACGACCCGACAGATGAGCATCACCCTGCCCAATCGCATGGCCGACATGGTGGGCGAGAAGGTCGCACGCGGTGACTACGCCAGCGAAAGCGAAGTCATCCGCGCCGGTCTGCGCGCTCTGCTTGAGCGCGATGCTGCCGTCGAACGCTGGTTGCGCGAAGCGGTGGTGCCGGCGCTCGATGCGGTGCGTGCCGATCCCTCTCTGGCAGTATCCGTCGAGGATGTTCGTGCCATGATCGAGGAAGATCATCGGGCGGCCACGCTGCCCAAGGATTAGCCACATGCGGGTCGTCTTCACACGACACTCGCGTTCGCAGCTTCGATCGATCCAGCGCTACATTGCCGAACAAGCCGGGGCGGCGATCGCCCGTCGTTTCGTTCTCGGCATTGTCGATCATTGCATGAGTCTCGATCGTTTTCCCGATCGGGGTGCCCCACGCGAGGAATTGCGGTCCGGCCTCCGGCTCTTGACGTTTCGCCAGCGTGTGACAATCGCCTATGCCGTCGATGGCGAAGATGTACGCATTGTCGGCATTTTCTACGGCGGACAGGCAATTGCCGACATGCTGGACGATTGAATCGCCGCCCCCATCGCCAACCACCCCCGCTTTGCCCTAACCTCCCGCCATCAAGCGCACGGGAGTTTCCATGGATTGTTTCGCCACATCGGCCGAGGGCGCCGTTCCGGTCCGGATCGTCACGCGTGACGGGCTCGAAGCCTGGACGGCTCAGGCGACCACCGCCGAGGCCAACTGGGTGCGCGCGCACAAGTTCGATGCCTCGGCCGCCCGCCATATCGTGGTGCCGGGCAAGGACGGCGGCATCGGCCAGGTGTTGGTCGCGCGCGCTGAGCCGGCCGGCCAGTTTGTCCTGGGCGACCTGCAGGGTGTCTTGCCCGAAGGCACCGTGGTTTGTCTGGCCGACGAGCCCGAGATTCTGGAGGCAAACACGCTGGCCATCGGTTTTGCCCTGGGCAGCTACCGTTTCGACCGCTACCGCAAGAACGAACGCGCGCCCGTGCGGATGGTCGCACCCCGGAACGCCGACATGGACCGGGTCAACGCGATCGCCGAAAGCATCGCTCTGGGCCGTGATCTCATCAACACGCCGGCCGAGGACATGGGCCCGGCCGAGCTGACCGGCGCCATCGCCGATGTCGCCAAGGCCAACCATGCCGAAATCCGCCTGATCGAGGGCGACGACCTGCTCGACCAGAACTACCCCTCGATCCACGCCGTCGGCCGCGCCAGCAGCCGCCCGCCGCGCCTGATCGATATCACCTGGGGCAGCCCCGACGCGCCCAAGGTGACGCTGGTCGGCAAGGGGGTCTGTTTCGACTCCGGCGGCCTCGATCTCAAGCCCGCCGCGGGCATGAAGATGATGAAAAAGGACATGGGCGGTGCCGCCAGCGTCACCGCGCTGGCCTCCATGATCATGCGCACGGGCATGAAGGTGCGCCTGCGCCTGCTCGTGCCGGCGGTGGAAAACTCGGTCGCGGGCAATGCCTTCCGCCCGATGGACGTCATCACCACGCGCAAGGGCATCACCATCGAGATCGGCAACACCGACGCCGAAGGCCGCGTCATCCTGTGCGACGCGCTGGCCGAGGCCTGTGCCGAAAAGCCCGACCTGCTGATCGACATGGCGACGCTGACCGGGGCCGCGCGGGTCGCCGTGGGTTCGGAGATGGCGGCACTCTTTTCCAACGACGACAGCCTGGCCGCCGACATCATGCGCCACGGCGCCCAGGTCGAGGATGCGGCCTGGCGCCTGCCGCTCTGGCAGAACTACCGCAGCATGATCGAGGGCGAGGTCGGCGAGATCTCCAACGCCGGCTCGGGGCCGGGGGCAGGGGCCATCACCGCCGCGCTGTTCCTGGAGAGTTTCGTCGAGAAGGACATCCCCTGGGCCCATCTCGACATCATGGGCTGGAACAACAGCGCCCGGCCGGGCCGTCCCAAGGGCGGCGAGGTCATGGGCGTGCGCGCCGTCTTCGCCATGCTCGAGGAACGTTATGGAGCGTAAATCCGTCAGCACGCTCGGGTTCGTCGACGATAACGACGAGGCCGTACCGCTCGTGCCCCTGCGACCCGAGGGGCTCGATCTGTGGCTCGACAAGCAACCGTCGCGCGTTGCCGCCTGGCTGCGCCGCATGGGCTTCCGTGCCGTGGCGGGCACCTGGCAGGCGGTGCCCGCGGTCGATGGAGACGTCGCCATGATCGTTGCGGGTGTCGGCGACGATCCGGACCTTTGGTCGCTTGCGGCCCTGCCGGGCCTCCTGCCCGAGGGTCTCGACGTCGCCCTCCAGGACAGCGCCGGGCTCGATGCCGAACAGGTCGCGCTCGCCTGGGCGCTGGGCTGCTACCGCTTCGACCGGTATCGCCCCGCCAAGCGGCTACCGGCACGCCTGGTCTGGCCGGCCGGCGAGCAGGGCACGGCGGTGGCCGCCATGGCCGATGCGGTCGCCATGGCGCGCGATCTCATCAACACCCCGGCCGAGGACATGGGCCCGGCCGATCTGGCCGCGGCGGCAGCCGAGGTCGCCCGCGCCGGCGGCGCCGAGGCGATCACCATCGTCGGCGACAAGCTGATGGAGGGCTATGCCTGCGTCCACATGGTCGGGCGCGCCAGCAGCCGGGCGCCGCGCGTCGTGGAGTTCTCCTGGGGCGATCCCGGCGCGACGAAGGTGACCCTCGTCGGCAAGGGTGTGTGTTTCGACACCGGCGGCCTTGATCTCAAGACCGCAGCCTGGATGGAGCGCATGAAAAAGGACATGGGCGGTGCCGCCTGTGTCCTGGCCGTCGCCCGTCTGGTGATCGATGCCGGCCTGCCGATCCGGTTACGTGTCATCATTCCGGCGGTCGACAACGCCGTCGACGGCAATGCCTACCGCCCGATGGATATCGTTACGGCACGTAACGGAATGACAATAGAGATCGGCGACACCGATGCCGAGGGCCGGGTCATCCTGGCCGACGCGCTCTGTGCCGCCTCGGAGGGCAACCCCGATCTCCTCATCGACATGGCGACCCTGACGGGCGATGCCCGCACCGCGCTCGGTCCCGATATCCCCGCCGTGCTTTCCAGCAGCGACGATCTGGCCGCCGAGCTGGTCGAGGCGGGCAACGCCGTCTGCGACCCGCTCTGGCCGATGCCGATGTGGAAGCCCTACGCCGCGCGCATGGCCAGCGATCTGGCCGACATCAACACCATCGCCGACTGGGATTTCGCCGATCACATCCAGGCAGCGCTGTTCCTGCAGCGCTTCGTCGGCGAGGCCACGCCCTGGCTCCACATCGACACCGCCTGCTGGAACATCAGGGACAAACCCGGCCGTCCCAAGGGCGGCGAAGCCATGGGTGCCCGCGCCGTGTTCGAGCTGCTGAAGCGGCGGTACGGGGGTTGAGTTCACGATGACCGACGGAGTGGCCGGCCCCAATCCCGGAATGTCCCAGACGCCCGAGCTGGTGGCCCTGTGCGAGCGCGACGAGGCCGATCCCGGCCCCGATCCCAGGTTCACGCCGCTGACGCCGGCCGAATTCGACGGCCTCACCGAGCGGCTGCTGGCCGAGCTGGGCGATGACGACCTCTGGGTCTATGGCTACGGCTCCCTGATCTGGAACCCGACCTACGCCTTCGTCGAGCATCGCCGGGCCACGCTGCACGGTTGGCACCGTTCGTTCTGCCTGGAACTGACCCGCTGGCGCGGCATGCCCCATCAGCCCGGCCTGATGCTGGCGCTCGATTCCGGCGGCTGTTGCGATGGCGTGGCCTATCGCCTGCCGCGCGAGGCCAATCGCGAACACATCCGCAAGCTGGTCGAGCGTGAGGTCGACTCTCACGAGGACTTCGAGACGGTCCGCTGGGTCAATCTGCGCTGCGAAACCGGTCCCCTGCGCGCGCTCGCCTTCTGGGTCGGCCCCAGGGGCGAGGGTGTCTCGCGCAAGCTGCCGCTCGAGGAGGTCGCCCGCACCCTGGCGCGCGCCTGCGGCCACGGCGGCTCCTGCGCGGCCTATCTCTACAACACCGTCGCGCATCTGGAGGAATTCGGCATCCGCGACCGCAATTTATGGCGCCTGCAGGAGCTGGTGGCCGGGGAGATTCGGGCTTTCGCTAACGAAACTTTATGAGTGGTCGCCTGGATCCGATATTGTTAGTGGCGTTTAAAATCCCATATTTCCCCAACAAACATTCGTGCGGGACCTAGCTCGTCAGACGTGTGCACGTCATAATTCTCTAAGACTTTCTGGGTCCAATTTGGACCGTGACCGCCGACAGCCTTACAAAACCCCTCTAATTCTCCACAGGGTACGATCCACAACCCGAGATTTTTGAAGACTTTTTGAAGTGATTGATAATGTGCAATTGCTTGTCCGGACGGCAACGCAGAGACGCCAGATGCCTTTACTGCATCCCATGGAGACGCCTTTCGGAATAATTTTTCAATACGATTTCTTATGTCTCGAGGAAATTCCCCGTCATTGGGAGCTTTTTCAATTTCTATCCTAATAGCTTTTGTAATCTCTAGTGAGTTCAACCACGGCTTGTGATGTTCGACTGAAAGTTTAACTACCCTTGCATCATTTGCAACGTGCAGCCATTCCCCACCTAGCGATGACACAATTCTCTTCAGTGTTGGTATGTCATTGAGTATATCAATATCTGCAATCACATCCACTCTCACACCTAAGGCATTTAATGCATGTGCTAGGGTCGACATTCTATGCTTTCCACCGGCATGAAGGAATAGAACATCAGGATTTTGTTTTCCGCGCGTTACAGATGCATGTAATATAGAACTATAAAACATACAATCAGCATCGGATTCGCATATAATTGCTCTTCTATGAAATATACCAGATAAGACGTCTGAGTAACGCATAAGAGAGTCCGAGTTAATATTTTTTATATCAGGACTTTGTAATTCCCTTACATTATTAATATCACCATTTCTCTCAATTCGCACTATTCTAAGGTTATCTGGATTTGTATCAAGTATACCGCGAAGTACATCAGGGCTATGAGTGGCCACAAAAAGTTGTGCAGTGGGCACTCGTTCGGAGGCTATAATTTCCCCGAGTAATCGCGCTTGAGGAGGGTGCAGATAAACTTCAGGTTCATCTAATATTAGAATTGAGGGCCATGAAGGAACTAAGAGATGCATAATAATTGATGCAAAACTTCGCATTCCATCGCCCTGATCCGACAGTGGTGTTGTTTTTTCAATCATCCTTTTGTTGTAACTTGCTGATAGCCTATCTTCATCGGCATTTGGAGATTCGCGTTCTCCCACCAACAGTGGCCAAACGCTACCACCCAGACGGAAAAGAATTAAATTTGTTCCAAAGGCACGAAAAAAATATGAATCGATCTTTCGCTCGACATCCTCATCTAGATACATCGTATGGATTGGATGTTGAGGGGTAGTATATAAAACATCGATCGCCTGTGCAGGATTACTATCATTTATACGATTTTCAGTAGATATTCTCTTTAAAAAAAAGGGAATGAGCGGCTCGAATTGACTTCCTGACCAATAACCCGGAAGATCTGGAGCGCCTATGCTGTGCCCGCCAACATTAAAGATTTCATTTCTCCCATTGTGCTGAACGACCGCATGTTTTCGTAGGTGTCGATCGACTTCATCTTCGCTACCTAAACGCAACAATCCGGCACTTTTTATTACATGTGTATTACGGTTTTTCCGTAGTATAAATTCCAGCTCTCGTAAGGCCGCGCTCTTGCCGGCATTGTTTGGTCCAACGAATACAACTATATCTTGTGGGTTGAGGGTAATTTTAGTGCCGTCAGAAAAGGTTAATTCACTATATGTGAGGGTTGGTACGGAAGTTGAGCCAACTTCAGTATTGCATGAAGGCGTTGCGGATTCGGTGGGCATGATTGTTTTATCGCTAGCTTGCGTGAGTGATGATGGTGAGATTCTAATTTGAGGATGCGTGATGGTCGAGATGAAAGATAAAGTGGTGCTGATCACCGGCGGGTCGCGCGGCATCGGGGCGGCGACGGTGCCGGTGCTGCTGGGGCTGGGCGCCGATGTCGTCGTCCACTACGGCCGCAGCCGTGATGCCGCCCAGGCGCTGGTCGATGCCGCGGGGCCGGGCAGGGCGCTTGCCGTCGGCGGCGATCTGGCTGATGCCGATGCCACCGAGGCACTGTGGGATGCCGCACTGGCCTGGAAGGGCCGTATCGACGTGCTGGTCAACAACGCCGGCATCTACGAGGAGGCCGATCCCGACGGCGACCTGGAGGCTTACCTCGCCTCCTGGGAGCGCACCCTTCGGGTCAACCTGACCGCTGTGGGCCAGCTCTGCCGTCGCGCCATCGGCCATTTCCGCGAGCAGGGCGGCGGCGCCATCGTCAATGTCGCCAGCCGGGCCAGCTTCCGGGGCGATTCCTACGCCTTCATGCAATACGGCGCCTCCAAGGGCGGCATCGTGGCGCTGACGCGCTCGATTGCCCGCCTGTGCGCGGCCGACGGAATCCTCGCCTATGCCGTGGCGCCCGGCTTTGTGGCGACCGAGATGGCCGGTGCCGTGCCCGAGGACGTCATGGCCGGTGTCGTCGCCGAGATCCCCATGGGCGCCATCGCGCCTTCGCAGGATGTCGCCAACACCATCGCCTTCCTCGCCAGCGGCGCCGCGCCCCACGCCACCGGCACCACGATCGACATCAACGGCGCCTCCTACGTGCGGTAGATGGCTTCCACCCTTGCCCCTCGCCCCGACGGGGAGAGGGAGGGGCCCATGGCGAAAGCCATGGGATGGTGAGGGTGACGCACCGTCGCTGGCCCTCACCCTCCCGTCCCTTCGGGCCGGGTCCCTCCCTCTCCCGCAAGCGGGAGAGGGGCAATTCTGTCTGCGTGCGCGTTGGCTGGTGCGACCCGTGCAGGGGGGATTAGACTCACGCAGCCGACGTTTCGGTGCCCACCGGAGGACATCCATGACCGACCAGAGCGTGCGCGAAACCGTCACCCGCTCCAGACACACCATCCACAACCCGGACGACGCGCGCCATTTCATGCGCATCAAGCCGGTTGCGGGCACGGTGCGCATCCTGCGGGACGGCAAGCTGCTGGCCCAGTCCAGCCGCGCCCTTCGGGTCATCGAGGCCGGCAACGACCTCTATGACCCCTGCATCTACATGCCGCGCGAGGATGTCCAGGCGGCTCTGGCGCCGTCCGCCAGGGCGCGCACATGGTGTCCGCTCAAGGGCCATGCCGGTTACTTCGACCTGCCCGGTGGGCCAAAGGAGATCGCCTGGAGCTACGACGAGACGCTCGATTTCGCTCGCGAGATCCAGGACCTCATTGCCTTCTACGGCGACAAGGTCACGATCGAGGAGCACCCGGCGTCAGCCGGATGAGGGTTCTTGCGCTGGGAAGCTCGTATTTCTTCCCGTGATACATGAAGAAATATCAACAACATTAGGAAAACAAAAGAAATCTAGTCTGACGACGGTTTTCCGGGACGACTTTCTACGGAACGAACCCAATTCGCCGCAACCCACTGAAACGGTGTGCTGAATCGGGATATCTTCGAATCCGTCTGCGCCAGGCGACGCAACGCGCTGATATCGCGACTGTTTTCGCTCCTGGCCTAGTCGACGTAGATCATCTTGCGGGTCATGCCGCCGTCGATGACGACATTGCTGCCGGTGATGAAGCCTGCCTGGTCGCCCAGCAGATAAACCGCCATGGAGGCGATGTCCTCAGGCGTGCCGACACGGCCGGACCAGTGCTGGGCGTGGTCCTCGGGGGCAAGGTCGGGTTCGCTGCGTTTCCCCTGCTTCTGCCAGGCCTGCGTCGCGATCCAGCCGGGGCTGATGGCGTTGACCCGCACATCCGGGGCAAGGCTGGCGGCCAGGGCGTGGGTCAGGGCAAAGACGCCGCCCTTGGAGGCCGAATAGGCCTCGGTGTCGGGCTGCGACATGAAGGCGCGGGTCGAGGCCAGGTTGACGATGGCGCCACGGGCCTTCCTCAGGTGCGGCGCGGCCCGTTTGGCGCACAGGAAGGCGCCGGTCAGGTTGGTCGCGATCACCGCATTCCAGTCGTCCAGCGTCAGTTCCTCAAGCGGCCGGTTGCGGCTGAAGCCGGCATTGTTGACCAGGCCCGAGAGACCGCCGAAACGCGCGGCAATGGCGGCCACGGCCTCGGCGACCAGGGCTTCGTCGTGGTTGGAACCCTCGATCGTCATCAGCCGCTCTCCGGCGCCGGCTTCGGCGGCAAGGTCGACCAGGGCCTCGCCATCGACATCCAGCGCGGCGGCGCACCAGCCCTCCTTCAGGCAGGCAAGGGTGATGGCACGCCCGATGCCCTGGGCGCCGCCGGTCACGAGAATCGAGGGCTGGGTCATGGCGGCGGTCCTTCTTGGGCTGGCGGCGGGTTTGCAGGGCTGGGGGTTGGATAACATGGCACAGCAGAGGCGGACCAGACGGCAAGACTGCCATGACCCGCCCGTTGGACCGCACCATCCCCGGTTTCCGCGGTCCGGAGGGGCACCTGCTGGGCCTGATCACCGTTCCGCAATGAGGAAGAAACGCCCGTGCCCCTTGGCAGCCGTGCCGCCATGGCCGATAAACCTGCCTGCCTTTGACGGGGAACGACCATGAGCCAGGCCTTCATCTGCGATGCCGTGCGCACGCCCTTCGGCCGCTTCGGCGGTAGCCTTTCGTCGGTGCGCGCCGACGATCTGGGCGCGGTGCCGCTGAAGGCGCTGATGGAGCGCAATGCGGGGGTCGACTGGGCCGCCGTCGACGACGTGATCTACGGCAACGCCAACCAGGCCGGGGAGGACAACCGCAATGTCGCGCGCATGGCGACCCTGCTGGCCGGCCTGCCGGTCAATGTCTCCGGCGTCACCGTCAACCGCCTCTGCGGTTCGGGGCTGGAGGCGGTCTGCCAGGCCGCGCGCCTGATCCGTTCGGGCGAGGCCGATCTGGTGATCGCCGGCGGCGTCGAGAGCATGTCGCGCGCGCCCTTTGTCATGCCCAAGGCCGACAGCGCCTTTTCGCGCAAGGCCGAGATCCACGACACCACGATCGGCTGGCGTTTCATCAATCCGGCGATGAAAAAGGCCTATGGCGTCGATCCCATGCCCGAAACCGCCGAGAACCTGGCCGAAGACCTCCAGATCGCTCGCGCCGACCAGGATGCCTATGCCTGGCGCAGCCAGCAGCGCGCCGGTGCGGCGATTGCAGCCGGCAGGATCGCCGGGGAACTGGTGCCCGTGACGATCCCGCAGCGCAAGGGCGATGCGGTTGTGGTCGATGCCGACGAACATCCCCGTCCGGAGACCGAACTGGCCAAGCTCGCCAAACTGCCGGCACCGTTCCGCGAGGGCGGCACCGTGACCGCGGGCAACGCCTCGGGCGTCAACGACGGGGCGGGAGCCCTGCTGATCGCCTCGGAGGCGGCGATGATCAAACACGGCCTGACGCCGATCGCGCGCGTCACGGGCGCGGCGACCGCCGGGGTGCCGCCGCGCATCATGGGATTCGGCCCGGCCCCCGCGACCCGCAAACTGCTGGAACGCATGGGCGTGGCGCTCTCCGAGATCGACCTGATCGAACTCAACGAGGCCTTTGCCGCGCAGGTGCTGGCGGTGACCCGCGACCTGGGCCTGGCCGACGATGCCGAGCTGGTGAACCCCAACGGCGGCGCCATCGCCTTTGGCCATCCGCTGGGCGCCAGCGGCGCTCGCCTGGCCGCGACCGCGGCCTACGAACTGCGCCGCCGCGCCGGCAAACGCGCCGTCGTCACCATGTGCATCGGCGTCGGCCAGGGCATCTCGGCGATGATCGAGGCCGTCTGAGGCCGCAGCCCTACCGGCCTGTCATTCCAGACGGGCCGTAGGTCCGATCTGGAATCCATGCTGTGGCCGTGCGGCCCGCGCGTCGGTACGGCCGCCAGCAGACCGCGGCGTCACAGCATGGATTCCAGATCTGCGGGGCTGCGCGCCTTGTCTGGAATGACAGCGGGAAGGACGGCGGTAAGCCTAGTTGGTCAGCTCTTCATGCGTCTCGGCTTCGGCCTCGGCGGCCTCGCGCTGGGCCTTGAGCAGGGCGGCGGTCTCCATCATCGACTTCTTGCGCGCCGAGCAGCCGCAGCCGCCGATCTGGGCCCAGGTCACCGGATCGACAAACGCGCCCGACCACATGCCGACCTTCTGGTCGGAAGCGGCCATCGCGCGGGGCTGGTAATCGGCGCCGGTCTCGGGATCGGCCACGGCCAGGCCCTCGTCGATCATCGCGCCGGCCAGATCCTCGCCCTCGGCGGCACAGCGCCCGACCAGCTTGCCGTCCGCGTTCTCGACGATATCGGTGCAGGTCACGGTGCGGTTGGCGATGATCGCTTCAAGCCGGTTGGCGGCATCCCAGCCGCACTGCCAGATTTCCGCGTCCATGCCGCAGGACTGCACGATGCTGGGGGCATGGATGCCATAGAGGGAAATATCCTGTCCCTGGACGGTCACGGTGTCGCCGTCCATGACCAGGGCACTGCCGGAAACCTCGGCCAGCGCGGCGGCGGGCAGCAGGAAAAGCAGGGCAGCAGCGAAAACTCGGCGCATGGGGCGCTCCTTGTGGGCTTGTCCCGAAGTTTGTGACGCAGAATCTGGCACGATGATGGCGGCACGCCAAGAGCGCAGCGTTCACATCTGCGCGGGGCCCAGAAGCACGACCAGTTCATGTTCGACCATGATCTCGCGCTGCGGCCGGCCGATCAGCCTGGCCAGATCGGCGATCTGGGCGCGGTAGGTCGCCGTCATGCCCTTTTCCCGGCCGCCCAGCGAACGCACCGGGTAGGACACCGCGATCTGCGGAATGGCCGAAAGCCGCTGCAGCAGTGCAAGGGCGGCGCCGTCCTCCTGCTGTTCCAGGCAAGGCAGGGTCTTGAGCACCAGGGCCAGTTCGGCGTCCGTCTCGGGTATGCGGATCAGGGCGTCGGCCCAGATCGCCTCGCCGGGGCGACCGGTGAGGCGCAGGAAACGTTCAGTGGCATCGACCAGCCCGCGGTCG